>JAABUS010001388.1_pt1 | contig 53155 bp, 55 predicted proteins | sample 5560161 | NCBI WGS metagenome assembly JAABUS01 (sample SAMN10711885, study PRJNA513376) | rock metagenome | isolation source: Antarctica rocks | place: Antarctica: Victoria Land, Trio Nunatak nord | collected 2016-01-04 | reverse complement strand
CGGCTCAGCGGTCGTCGTACCCCTTTGCCGATCACCCGGAGCTTGCCATGTCCCGGGGTGAAGACCGTGAAGATGCGATCCGCCTCACCGTAATCGGTGCGACCCAACACGATCGCCTCTGTTCGGTAGAGTCGCTCTTTCAGAGGCGGCGGCGCTGTCGGTGGGATACTCACGGGTCATCCTCGTCCGGGGTTATTATGTCCATCAATCTACCATATTTTAGGGTTCGGCAGGCATTCCCGGCGGGAGCGCTACCACGATTGACATCCCTTAAGACACGATGGTAGGTTTCGCCTCATGACCCACGACGTTTCGCTCCTCGCTGCCTTCGTCGCGGGCGTCTTCTCGCTTTTATCCCCATGCGTGCTGCCACTCGTGCCGATCTATCTCGCCCACCTGGCTGGAGCGACGACGAGCGGCGATGGGGGTACCTCTCGCGCACGCGTGTTCTCACACGCGTGCGCCTACGTGCTCGGTTTCTCTGCTGTCTTCATTCTGCTCGGGGTGGCACTTGGTGCCGCCGGAGCAATGGTTGGCACCGCGTCGTTCGTGGCGGGCAATCGTGTCTGGCTCGTTCGCCTCGGTGGCGTACTCCTGGTCCTTCTGGGCCTCCAACAGATTGGCGTCGTTCAGTGGCCATTTCTCAATCGCGAGCATCGACTGTCATCGAGTCAGCTCCCGGCGGGTCGCCTGACATCGTCGTTCGTCGTCGGTATGACGTTCGGTGCTGGATGGTCGCCATGCGTTGGACCGGTGCTTGGCGCGATCCTGACGATGGCGTCAAGTCAGGGAAGTCCCGAGCGGGCGGCGGTGCTGCTATCCGGCTACTCCGCTGGCCTCGGGATACCATTTCTCCTGGCCGCGAGCCTCGCGACGGCGCCAGGAATCATCCGGCGAATCAACCGCCACCTCTCCACGATCAACACGATCAGTGGCACGGCAATGCTGGCGGTCGGTGCCATTCTGCTCCTTGGCTTTTATCAGCAGTTCTTTGCGCGGATGGTCGCGCTGGCGCCCTGGACCCCCTGGGAACCGTCGCTGTGATTGTCCGAGGAGCAGCTGTATCGCGGGGCGAGTCCGTCGGTATAGCGGTGGTCTGATGGCACAAGCGACAGTTCGCCCTAGGCTCGCGGGTCACTCGCCGGTTGAGATTGGCGTCGATCGTGTCTGGCGCTTTTTCTGTTCGGTCCGAGCGGCGGTATACGAGATCATTGCACTTGCCGTTCTCGTCCTGGTCGGAACGCTAGCTGGAAGCTCGGTCCCATTCCAGATCGGTCGGATCGTGCCAGCGACGCAGCCGGTCATCGAACGGTGGTACGGTTGGGACGTCTTTCACTCAATCCTGTTCATGGCCCTGCTCGCCTTGATCGCGACGGCGATTGCGATCTGTACGCTGAACCGGGCGCCGGCGATCTGGAGCGCCATCGCCCATCCGACCGTCCATACGACCCACGGCTTTCTTCGGACGACCGAGACGGCCGCAAGCCTGCAGTCTGATCAACCGGTGGCCGCTGCCGGCTCCTGGTTGGAAGCGGCCATGCGGGACCGCCACTACCGCGTTCTGACCATCCTGCGTGGTGACGAGGTCCATCTCTACGCCGATAAGAACCGCTTCGCTCGTCTCGGCACCTTCCCGTTCCATCTCGCGCTGATTCTCATTCTGGTCGGCGGCATCGTCGGCGCTCGCTACGGTTACCGCGAGAAGCAATTCGTCGTTCCGGAAGGCTCGGTTCGAGCGCTCGGCCATGGGACGAACCTCGATGTCCGGCTTGACTCATTCAGCGATGCTTATCGTGAGGACGGCTCGGCCAAGGAGTTCCGGAGCGAGCTGACCCTGCTCGACGGCGATACGGTGGTGAAGACCGGGGCAATTACGGTCAATCATCCGATGACCTACCACAACATCGTCTTCTATCAGTCTGGATTCGGCCAGGCGGTCGTCCTGACTGTGACCGGACCGCACGGTGAGCCGCTCTACGACGATGCACTGCCACTCGGTTTGTTCGAATCGCGAACCAATGCCGATGCTCCCGCCGGGGTCCTCGATTTGCCGCAAGCGGGGGCGGCGTTGAATATCATCGCCCCCGATCAGGATCCAGCCCGCGCCCCGGAGCTCGATTCGCTTCAGCTGCGCAGCGGGGAGCTGTTCGTTCAGTACCGGTCGCGCGACCCACTCGACGGGGCTGCGCCGGTCAGTGCCGTCATCGGCCAGGGTCAGCCAACCACACTGAACGGTCTGACGATCAGCTTTGTCCGCGAGCGCCGCTTCACCAGCCTCCAGGTCGCTCATAACCCGGGGATCCCGGTCTTTTTTCTGGCGGCGGTGCTCCTTGTCGGCGGCCTCGCGATCACCTTTTACTTCCCCCATCGTCGGGTTCGGGGTATCGTGTCGCCAACCAGGTCGGGCGCCGGATCACAGACGACACTCGCTCCTCTCGCGCGCCGCGATTGGAGCGGACAGCGAGACTTCGAGCGCTTACTGGCTCACCTGATCGAACGAGGCGCGACTGTCACAGAACGGCGCACTGCATCAGCGGATAATGAGCTGGTGGCGCCGGTGGCGATCACCGATTCAACCGCTTCGTCAGGACGCCTGACCACGACCTAGGGACACAAGGAGGAAGAGATCGCTATGGCAGCACTCGTTCAGCTCTCGTTCTATTGCTTTGCCGCGGCCTCGATCTCAATTGGCATCTCCGCGCTCTGCTATATCGCTCTCGCCGCCGGCCATGTCCGCCTCAGGCAGGGGACGATGGCCATCACGATCGGTACCACGATGGTTAGCCGAAGTGCTCCGTTCGAGGGGTATGTTGCCGGAGCGGGTCGCTTTGGCACCATGCTGGGGTGGTTTGGAGTCCTGTTTCAGGGTCTCTCGATCCTGCTCCGATCAATCGCCGCCCGGCGACTCCCGCTGTCGAATATGTACGAGTTCTCGCTGACCTTCGTCTTTCTGATCGTGCTCGTCTACTTACTGTTCGAGCGAGCTTACGACACCCGACAACTCGGCACCATCGTCATGCCAATTGCGTTCGGGATGGTTCTCTACGTCTGGGCGCTTCCCGCCGAACTGCGTGAGGTTAACCCGCTCATCCCGGCGCTTCAGAACCGGCCTTTGATGACCGCCCATGTGTCGCTGGCGATCCTGTCGTACGCCACCTTCGCCGTCTCGTTCGCGGCCGCGGTGCTCTATCTTTTCGCGAGCCGGCGGCCGGTCTCCTGGCTGCCCAGCGCCGAAATGCTCGACGACATCGGCTATCGCGCCGTCACGGTTGGATTTCCTGCGCTCGCACTGGTGCTAATCCTTGGATCAGTTTGGGCCTACCGTGCATGGGGGAGCTACTGGAACTGGGATCCCAAGGAAACCGCCGCACTCTTTACCTGGTTGGTCTACGGCGTCTATCTTCACACCCGGTCCCTCCGCGGCTGGCGCGGCACCCGTAGTGCCATCATCCTGCTCCTTGGCTTCGCCGCAGTCGTCTTCACCTACTACGGCAACTACTTCTTCGGCGGACTTCACGCCTACGGAGGGGTCTGACGGCCAAAGATCGCGGTGGATGAGCCTATGCCCTTGCTCCTTGCGAGAACTCAACATGCCGGCCGACCACGGGCGCTCACAGCCCTGACGGTGGCAATGCTCGTGGTCGCCGCCGCCTGGCTGATGTCCGGGCGCAGCGGCATTGCGTCCCTTGGCAGGGGTGGCGTCAATACCAGTTATCTCCCGAAGATCGGTCAGCAGGCGCCAGATTTCACCACTGAGGACCTGTTTGGCAACCCCGTGAAACTCTCCGATTTCCGGGGCAAACCCGTCTGGCTGATGTTCTGGGGGTCGTGGTGTCCCCCATGCCGCGCCGAGATGCCTGACATCGTCGCCGCGTATGCGCGGCTCCAGCCGCAAGGGCTTGTCCTCCTCGGGGTCAGTGTTCGCGAGTCGGCCGCGGATGCTGCCGCCTACGCCGCGAAGAACGACGCGAATTTCTATGTGCTCAGCGATCCAGACGAGACAGACACCGGGAAGGGGTATCCCCTCTTTAACGTCCCCACCCATCTCTTCATTGATGCCAACGGCACAATCCGTTCGATCGTTCTCTCCGATATGAGCGTTGAGTCGGCGCTGGCGGAAAGTCGCCGCGTTCTCGATGCCAGCGCCCTTCCGCCCGGCTGACGTGGCGGGGTGGCCATGACATCAACAGGGTTGCCGTCCCTGCTCCCGCGACCGGTACCACCGCGAAACGACGCCGATGTCGGTTCCTTGACGTTCTCTCCTTGAGATCAGTACCATCGGAACCGATGACTCCACCGGTCGTCTTCTTGAATCGTCGATCCCAGAGTCGAGGATGACACGAGTGCGGCACGTCGGGTCTAGCTGGTACTGCCTCGGGATGGCTGGCGGTTGGATGCTCGCTGTCTGGAGCGTGCTCTTCGCGGCCGCTGGTGCCTCGGCTCAAGACGTTCCCGAACTTCAAATCACCTCCAAACATTACATCGTGATCGACGCCGATACGGGCGAGGTCTTTGCCCAGCGCAACGCCCACGATCATGTTGCGATCGCCAGCCTGACCAAGGTGTTCACCACGGTGATGGCAATTGAAGCGGCTAACCCCGACCTCCGGATTACGACGGCCTCATCCGACCTTCGAAGTGAGGCCGCTACGACGATGGGCTTCGGTCCGGGCGAGACGTTTCCGCTTCGTGACTTGATCTACGGCATGATGCTGCCCTCCGGTAATGACGCGGCCTACGCGGTCGCGCGAGGTGTCGGCTATCAATCCGGCGACACCGATCAACAGGCAGTGGCACGATTTGTCTCCCATGCCAATCAGCGACTCTCCGATATGGGCCTGAAGGAGACGCACCTCGTCAATCCGGATGGCTGGGGGGTTCCAAACCATTTCTCTTCGGCGCACGATCTCGCGATCTTTGCGATGTACGCGATTCGCTATCCGCGCTTCGTTGACGCGATCTCGTCGACGTCATACGACACGGCAGACGGGGAGTACCACCTCACGAACACGAACAAGTTGCTGAATCAGTACGACGGCTTGATTGGGGGGAAGACCGGCTACGACGACGACGCGGGGTGGTGCCTGATCGAGGTGGCGAGACGCGACGGCGACACGATGGTCGCTGTCACGCTCGATGGCGTCGCCCCAGATGATTGGTATGACGATAATCGTGTGCTGCTCGATTATGCCTTCGAGCAGAAAGCGGCTCGCCGTGAGAACCGGCTTCATAGCATCGGAGAGGTCCTGGCGTTCAAGGATCCAGACGCGGCGGTGATCGCTCGCTCTGCCGTGCATGGTGGTTCGATGGGCGCGCCCGCCATCATCGCCAATCCGCCGTCCGACCGTCAAAATGACCGGGCATTCACCCTCGGCGCAGCGCGCGGCGCGGTGCCGTCTCGCGACCATGAGCGTCAACGTCGCGCCGCCTTTGCCGTCGCCGCGCTGATCCTTCTCGCCCGCGGCGCCACCGCCTTCTCAGGAACGAGAAGGTCGTCGCCGGCGCGCTGACTGGCGCATAAGTAGTATGACGCTACTGGCTTGCGACCGCTGCGTCCATTGACACCGCGTACCGGCGGCTCTAAGCTACCGTCCAGAAGAAACGGCGATGACGAGGATGAGTACCCGTCGAGCAGTCGCTAGAGATGCTGACCAACCGGTGGAAGGTCAGCTCGATGCGCTGGCGGTGAACACCTCCTCCGAGTTGATGGCGAAAAGCGGCATACCGCGGTAAGCCAGTCCGGTTTGGCCCCGTTACCGGCCGATCGAGCGCCACGACGAGCCGGCCCCAGCCAGGTCGTGTGGTGGCGGAATGAGGGTGGAATCACGTCGGTTCGACGTCCCTTGAGGGGACACGAGCCGATTTTTTGTGTCCGGAATGGTCGATCCACCAAGTCGGGGACCCGATTCGGCTCAGATGAGTTTCCGGTCGTCGCATTGCCGGGCCCAGAACAGGAGTGACCCACGATGACGGATTCTTCCCTTCAGCACGAGATTGCCGAGATGGATATTGCCGTCGAGGCCAGGGATACACGCGCCTTTGAGCTGGCCCGAATGCGGCACTCGTGCGCTCATCTGATGGCTGAGGCAGTACAGGAGATGTTTCCTGAGGCGCGCTTCGGGATCGGTCCCGCGATTGAGCATGGGTTTTACTACGACTTCGATCTGCCTCGACATCTGACGCCCGAGGATCTGTCGGAGATCGACCGACGAATGCGCGCCAATCAGGCGAAGGCGGAACCATTCGTTCGGCATGTCGTCACACGGGAGACCGCTCTCCAGATGTTCGGCGGGAACCCTTACAAGATCGAGCTGATCGAGGGCCTGCCCGGCGGCGAGACGATCACGACCTTCCAGCAGGGAAACTTCCTCGATCTGTGCCGTGGCCCGCACGTCGCCACGACAGGAGACATCGGGCCATTCAAGCTGCAGTCGATTGCAGGCGCCTACTGGCGTGGTGACGAGAAGCGACCGATGCTCCAGCGGATCTACGGCACCGCCTGGCCAACGCAGGCGGAGCTCGACGACCATCTGGCTCGCCTGGAGGAGGCACAGCGCCGTGACCACCGGCGTCTGGGCCGGGAGCTCGATCTCTTTTCCGTCAATGAGGAGATCGGGCCGGGGTTGATTCTCTGGCATCCGAAGGGAGCGATGGTTCGCTATCTGGTCGAGCAGTTCGAGCAGAAGGAGCAACTCGCCCGTGGCTACGACCTGGTCTACACTCCGCACATCGCATCCGAAAAGATCTATAAGACGTCAGGACACCTCGAAACGTACCGCGAGAATATGTACTCGGCGATGTCGATCGAGGACGTCGACTACTATCTCAAGCCGATGAACTGCCCCGGTCACATCATGATCTATAAGAGTCAGGTGCACTCGTATCGGGACCTGCCGATCCGGCTGGCGGAGTTAGGCACGGTCTACCGGTATGAGCGATCGGGGACGCTCCACGGCATGCTCCGGGTACGTGGTTTCACCCAGGACGACTCGCATCTCTTCTGCACGCCAGACCAGGTCGTCGACGAGGTGACAGGAGTCATTGACCTCGCGATTCACATGGCCGCCGTCTTTGGTTACGAGTTCAAAGCCTATCTCGCCACCAGACCGGAGAAAGCGATCGGCGATGACGACGCCTGGGAGCGAGCGACCGACGGGCTCCGGCGCGCCATGGAACAGCGCGGGTTGCCTTATAGCGTCGATGAGGGCGGCGGCGCCTTCTACGGTCCGAAGATCGACATCAAATGGGTCGATGCGCTTGGTCGCGAGTGGACGGGGCCGACCATCCAGCTTGATTTCAACCTGCCGGAGCGATTTGACGTCACCTACGTAGCGGAGGATGGCGACCGTCACCGCGTGGCGATGATCCACCGCACGCTGCTCGGATCAATGGAGCGGTTCGTTGGTGGCCTTGTCGAGCACTATGCCGGCGCGTTTCCGCTGTGGCTCGCACCGATCCAGGCGACGCTGATTCCGATCACCGACGGACAGGTCGACTTCGCGGAAACCGTTGCCAGGCAGCTCTTCGATCTCGGGATCAGAGTCGAGGTCGACGACACCGGTAATCGCATGCAAGCGAAGATCCGAACCGCGCAGCTTCAAAAAGTGCCGTACATGCTCGTCATCGGTAAGCGAGAGATGGAGGCGGGAACGGTGGCGGTTCGGCTGCGCAACGGGCGGGACCTCGGCGCGATCGCCGTGGACGACTTTGCGCGACAGGCACTACAGCGCATCGAGTCGCGGTCGATCTTCCTTGACGATGAAGAAGAGCGGGTCGCAAGGAGTACCGGCTGACGAGCTACACAACGGCGATAACGACCGGATTTCGCTACTCCAGTGACACCTTATGACGCACCGCCGGCCAACTCAAGGATTGCTAACGACGTCGCCGAGAACATCGAGTACATCGGCGCCGCTCACCTGACCGTACGCGCAGGTCCGCCGCTCAAGGCGCGCGGCACGGTCGACCAGGCCATGGGCCCGCGAAAGGCGGAGTCTGGATGGATCGAGATCCCCAAGGCGGCACCGGTCGAGCGCGTCGGCATCTTTGAGAATCATCAGGTCAAGGCAGAGGCGCTCGATTTGCTGATCGGGCGTTTCGTGCCACCGGCAAAGCTCGGCGACAAAGGCAACGTCGAGATCACCGATTTCGGGGCGGTACCGGCAGAGCTCCCGGTCAACCCAACTCGCCGAGCGGGCGCCATGACCAGCGTCGACGCCATCGTTCTCGCGTCCAACGTCATGGACAGCTGCCGCCCAGCGCAATTCCTCGCGGCGCACGGCACCGGACCTGCCGACGAGGCCTGCGAGCGTGTCTGACCAGACGAGCACCCGCGTGACGTGGGCCGACCCGTGAATGCCCCGCGGTGAGAAACGGAACCATCCATCGTCCGGGAGATAGCGGCAAAGGTTGGCCGCGTTCTCATGCACGGGCGAAGCGGTCGATGATGGCGCAGATGTGCTTGATGCCGCGAATGAAGTCGTCAACGTAAATGTTCTCGTTGGGCGCATGGGCCTGGGATCGCGCGTGCCCGACCCCAGCAGTGCAGGCATCAATATCGAACCTACCGCAGAGCTCCCACCACGGTCCCGACCCCGCCGAGGTGGGAACGACCACAGGATCCAGACCGGTCAGTTCCCGCCACGTATCGACCACGACCGCAGCGATTGGCGCGGTCAGCGACGTTCGGGCCGGCCGCTCCGGGCCGAGAAGGACTGCTTCGATATCGGTGAACCCCTGATCGTCGAGATGCTGGCGCAGCAGGTTGAAGATGTCGTGAGGATCCTGGTCAGGCACGAGGCGCATATCGACCTTGGCCATGGCGCGACTTGGAAGGACGGTCATTGAACCTTCACCGGTATAGCCGCTCAGCAGGCCCGAGATGGTACAGGTCGGCTCGAAGTAGTCACGCTTCTTCAAGTCGAGTCCGGTCAGACCGAGTAGGAAGCTGTCGATCCCGAAATGCTCCAGTCGCCGCCCCTCGGTGTCGGGCATCCGATCCAACGCGACGACCTCGTCGGCGGTCGCCGGGACGACGGCATCGTAGAATCCCGGAATGAGGACTCGTTCGTCTGGTCCCTTCATGCTCGCGAGTGCCCAGACGAGGCGCCAGGCGGGGTTGGGAACCGAGGTCGCAACCGACGAGTGCTGATCGCCGCTCGCACCACCGACGCGCAGCTCGACGTAGCAAATCCCCTTCAAACCGAGATGCACCAGTGGGCGGCCGTCAAAATCAGTGCCGCCAAATTCCCAGATACACGCATCCGCGGTGCATAGATCGGCATGATCGTCAGCGAACTGACTGAGGTGAGGGGAGCCAATCTCCTCCTCGCCCTCGATGATGAATTTGACGGTAAGCGGCAGACCCGCGCGTACGCTGCGATAGGCGTCGATGGCCGCGATTCTGGCGGCGATGTTCCCCTTATTGTCGGAGACCCCGCGCGCCCAGATTCGTCCATCCCGGATCTCCGCCGCCCATGGGTCGCTGTCCCACAGGTCGAGTGGCTCGGCCGGTTGGACATCGTAGTGATTGTAGAAGCTCAGCGTCTTCGACGATGCACCCCGAAGCTCGGCATAGACCACCGGAAAGCCCCCGGCGATCTCGACCAGACGGGGCTCGGCGCCAGCGTCAGCGAGCATCGTTCGCACCATCTCTGCGGTCTCACCCATGCCATCATTCTGAGCGGCAACGCTGCGCTGACGCAACAGCGTCCGGAGCTGCTCGATATACTCGTCGCGATGCTCGTCGATGTAGGAAAACAGATCGGAGAGGTCGCTTCCGGAATTCTTGGGCTGTGCCATTGATGCGCTCTCCGCCGTACGATGTAGACGCTGCCTCGCACCGTCTCTTGTCCGTCTTGACTCGATCTATGCGGCGTCACCGATCAGGCGAAGGGCGGCCAGCGCATAGGCTCTGGTCGCATCGAGAACCTCATCGACACCGACCCACTCGTCCGGCACATGAGCGAGGCGGGGATCACCCGGCCCATAGATGATCGTTGGGTAACCCGCGGCCGCAAAGAACCGCCCATCACTCGCCATGCTGAACCCGGATAGATCGGTTGCGAGACCAAGATGACGATTCGCGCCGAGCATCGCCTGAACGAGCTCGGAGTCTGGATCGCTCATCGTGGCCGCTCGACCTTCGCCCCCGAGCCGGGTCTCGACCCGGAGCTCCGGCATCCCGTCCAGGGCCGCCTCCGCAATCCGCCGGATCTCCTCGACGCTTTCAACCGGATCTTCACCGGGGATCAACCGGCGATCGACATAGATGGAGCACCGGTCCGGGACCACATTGCTTTTAACGCCCCCGATGATCGTGTTCACCGACGCCGATGAGGGATGGAAATACGGATGGGTGCGATTGGCCAGCGCCGGCATCAGCTCGGTCCGGAGTGCCTCCACGACGCGGGCAATGCCGGCGATCGCGTTCGCACCCTCCCACGGTAGGGCGCCATGCGACGCTCGGCCGAGAACAGTCACCTCCGTTCCAGCCAGTCCCTTTTCACCGACGCAGACACGATTCAGCGTTTGCTCACCGACGATCACCCAGTCGGGGCGGACGTGACCCTGGCCAACGATAAAGGCCGCGCCCGCTACCCCGCTTGTCTCCTCATCGGCCACTTCATTGACGATCAACCGGCCGCGAAGCGGCACACCGCTTCGCGCCAGCGCCACGCCCGCCATGACCTGGGCGGTGACACTGGCCTTATCATCGCCGGCGCCCCGACCATAGATCCGCCCATCGAGGATCTCACCGCCAAAGGGAGGATGCGTCCATGCCGACGTTTCCCCCGTGGGAACCACATCGACATGAGCGTTGAAGCAGAGCGTCGGACCATCGGCGTTACCAAATTCCGCGATCAGGTTGGGCTTGGTCTCGTCCATTGACTCCTGGCGAATCGCGAATCCGGCCCGGCGCAGCGGCTCTTCACAGACGGCAATGGCGGCTCGCACGTCGCCCGGTGGATTGACTGACGGGACGTTGATCAGCGCCCGCAAAAAGGAAACGACTTCATTCGGATCGATGGCTGACAGCACTCGTCCGGCAAGATCGCTCCCGGCCGGCGACGACACCGGATCCTTCATCCCCCGTCCTTTCCCTCGCTCCCCACCAATCGACGCGCCAGTATACTGCTGCTCCTACATGGACCGGCGGGTCGCGGCGGAACGTCGACGAAATGGAGAACAGCTCATGGCATCGATCACCACGGACGGACAGCCAGCCATCGCAATGCTTCTCGCGAAGAACTTCGAGGATGTCGAGGCGACCGCTCCCAAGGCCTATCTTGAGGCACTCGGCGCGAAAGTCACCGTAATCGGCGTCGAGCGCGGTGAGATTGAGGGGAAGAAAGGCGGCCGCATTGACGCGGACGCGACCTTCGCGGATGTCTCGCCCGATGATTTTGCGATGCTGGTCATCCCGGGCGGCGGCTCCCCGGAGAACCTCCGAATCCACGACCCGGCCGTGGACTTCACGCGTCGCTTCATGGAATCGGGCCGACCGGTGGCGGCCATCTGTCACGGTCCACAGCTCCTGATCTCTGCCGGCGTCCTGTCGGGTCGGCGGCTGACATCGGTCAACAAGATACGCGACGATATTACCAACGCCGGTGGCATCTACGCCGATGAGGCGTTGATCGAGGACGGCAACCTGATTACGTCACGGGTGCCAGCGGATTTACCGGTCTTCGACGAGGCGATCGCCCGGGCGGTCGGTCTGGCTCCCGTCGTCGCCGCGCGCTAAGCGATGACCCATCGTCGAGATGATCGACCAGATACGGGGTGGGCATCGCTGATCAACCAGGCCAATGCGCTGACGCCCCGCCTGACCTCCGCCGCTGCGTCGGTGCCGTCGTACGGGGTCGATTTTCAGCGACTGGCCGACGTGGTGGGATGGGTGGCGTGGCTTGGTCACCCGCCCGTCCCCGATCTCGGGCCGTTTGAGCTCCTTGATGCCCCACCAGAGTTGCTCTGGGGCGACCCAGCGGCGACCGTCGTGACGGTCGCCGGCGTCGTCCTCGACTACGCGATGCGGAGAGGGGTTGTGGAACCTGCCGCCGTCACAGCGCTGCTTCATCGTGAGGGTCCAATCGCCGTCGTGGTGCCGGAGCCGCTGCATCCCAACCTGACCCACCTCCTGCAGGAAGCCGAGACGCTGGGGATCACCGTTCTTCATGGGTCAAACGACCTCGAGGAGCGGCTGTTCTCGGTCGTTCCGTTCGCTGCCCGGCGAGCGGCCCACGCCGCACCGATCGGTCGTCGACATGATCCGGCTCTGAGCTTCGCGGAGGTGAGAACCGTCGACCGAGTTGGCGGCAACCCGCTCTCGTCGTTCGTACTGCACAACGAAGCGGAGGGCGACGAGGTGCGGGTCACCGGGACATTTGGACCGCGGCTGGCCATCGAGGTCGGTGTCCGCCGATCAGGGTTGGACCTCCCCGCGACCTCGGCGCTGGAAGCGGCTGCCGCGACCTATCCTGGCTTCCTGTCGGGCGTCACGTCGCGGTTCGAGGGCCATTCGCTGGAGATCGGCTGGGCCGACGGCGCCCGACCGACGGCGGAGGAGGTCGGCGAGGCGATTCGTTCCTGGCTCAAGGCGCTGGATGGCGTCGCCAGCGCCGATGTTCACATTGCCTTCGCACCGCCAGCCGGGAGGTCGGCGCTTCTGACCGATATGCGAGCCCGCGCGGCCGCGTATCGGGAGTTGCGCGATGCCGCCATCCGCGACTCGCCCGAGTCCGACTGATACATTGCAGACTGTTTCGACATCCAGTCGACCGGCGAATGTGAGGAGAAGAACACGTTGATGACCGACCGTGATCGGAGCGTCGAAGGTACGCCGCCGCACCCATTCCCTGACGAGGGAGGTGAGCCATCGACCGGGGACGCATGGAGCAGGCTGCGGGCGGCGAGGGGTTTCATCTTCGACATGGACGGCGTACTCTACCGAGGCAATCAGGCGCTGACCGGGGTCAAGGAAACGCTGGATGCGCTCGCGCTCCGCGAAAAGCGGGTCATGCTTGCCACCAACAACTCAATGTCCACGCCTGCCACCTACGTCGCCAAGCTCGCCGGCATGGGCCTGGATGTGTCGGAGGAGGAGATTCTCACCGCTGGACTAGCGACCCGCGCCTACCTGCTAGAGCACGTCGCCTTTGATGCCCGGATTCTCGTCATCGGGATGCCGGCACTCAGCGAGCAATTGTTCGGCGGGACGACGTTTCGAGCGACGGCTCCGGGCGATCCCGCCGATGTCGTAGTGGCGGGTCTCGACCTAGCGTTCGACTATACCAAGCTGGCAGCCGCCACCACAGCGATCCATCAAGGTGCTCGTTTCGTCGCGACCAACGCCGACGCCACCCTGCCAACCGAAGGCGGTCTCGCGCCGGGCGCTGGAAGCATCGTCGCCGCTATTGCCGTGGCGTCGGGGCAGCTGCCAACGGTTATCGGCAAGCCAGAGACGCCCCTACTCATCCAGTCGCTGCACCGGATGGATATTGCGGCCGCCGACGCCGTGATGGTCGGCGACCGCCTCGACACCGATATCCTGGCGGGTCACCGAGCCGGTATGCTAACGGTTCTGGTGCTGACCGGCGTTTCGACGCGTGAGGAAGTCGCGCTTGCCGAGGTCCGACCGGACATTGTCATCACCGATCTGCACGCGCTGGTGAACGGCCTCGTCGGGCCAGACTAAGGCGAAACCGGTGCCATATTCGGACGCCCGGGAACCTAGCGGCACATAGTACAGCGTCGACGGCTGGCGTCGGAGTTGAATAGCACTGTCGCTCACCAAAGCGGCGGTGGGATAAGGGTTTTGGAGACAGCACGATGCCGGACGTGCCGATGATCGACGCTCACGTTCATCTCTGGGACCCTGACAGCTTTCGCATGCCCTGGCTCGACCGTTCACCGGCCCTCAACCGGCGTATCGGCATAGAGGAATATGCGACCGCCACAGCAGGTCTGGACATTGCCGGCTTCGTCTACCTTGAGGTCGATGTCGCCCCGGAATACGCGCTGATCGAGGCCAGCTCAATCGCGAGACTCGCCGAGCAACAGCCGCTGATCCTCGCGATCGTGCCGTTCGCCCCACTCGAATATGGCAATCGCGTGGTGACCTACCTCGAGGCAATCGTCGCGCTCGGTCCGAGGATCAAAGGGGTCCGTCGCCTGACTCAGGGGGAGCCCGACCCTGCCTTCTGTCTCCGTCAAGAGTTCGTTGAGGGGGCGAGCCAGCTTGCGAAGTTCGGCCTCTCATGCGATCTCTGCTGTACCTGGGAGCAGCTCGGTCCGACAATCGAGCTGGTGCGACGATGTCCGGAGACGAGCTTCATCCTCGATCATCTCGGCAAACCCAATATCGCGTCGGGAGCACTCGATCCCTGGCGAGGCCAGATCACCTCACTTGCATCCCTCCCCAATGTCGTCTGCAAGATCAGCGGCGCGGTAACCGAGGCGGACCACGAGCGCTGGGCGATCGACGATGTCAAACCGTTCGTGCTGCACGCCCTTGATGCCTTCGGCGAGGATCGTGTCCTCTTTGGCAGCGATTGGCCGGTCGCCACGCTGGCCTCAACGTACCGCCGGTGGGTTGAAACACTCGAAATCCTTACGGCTGATGCCCCGTCCCCCGCCCGCCGCAAACTTTGGGCCGATAACGCCCGGCGTGTCTACCGTTTGACGGACGAGCGGCTGAATAGTCGCCCGCCGAAGTCGAGTCGCCCGTGCGATTCGGGGGGTCGAACGACGCCGGTCAGGAGAGAAGAATGACACTGTTTTAGGTCTTTCTCGCCAGATGAAGCGAAGGCTATTGGTAAGGAGCCGCGCCAGCATGTCGGCTGGCGCAAAGCATTGAGCCGCCATGACCGGCCGGGAAAGACGTGGCTTCCCCGGCCGGCTATGGACGATCCTTGATCCATTCACGCCTCGAACTAAAAGAACTTGTTGTGAACGAGCAGGTCGTCCGCGAAGTAGGCGTGGTCGCCATCGACCAGGAGGTTGAATAGCGGTGTCTCCGGGTCGACACGCCGGTCCGTCACGGTCCGAAGCGCGAGCGACTGAACCTCCACCTCGCTCAGGCTAGTCGTCCCGGTGCCGCCGGCCAGCGCGAGGCTTCGCACAGCCGCCAGCTTGACCAGGCGGTCACCGACAGCCAGTCGCCCCACGTCCAGATCGGGCATCTCTTTCGCTGTGGCCGCGGGATCGATCGACTTCCAACCGTCCTCTGTCATAAAGGGATGCTTGGCGGTCACGAAGAACCGGCTGCCATTCAGCGCATAGAGCGGTCGATGGCCGACGAGTGGGCGAGCCACTCCGGTCACCCGGTTCGCACCGCCGTCCCGGCGAAGGACGTCGTCGCCCTCCGCAATCCACTCGATCGGACGGGACGTTCCGTCGGCCATCGCGACCTGCGTCCCGGCGATGAAGCATCCCCCCGAGAAATCGATGCATCGGAGGGCCTGGTCGCAATAGGTGGTATCCGGACAGGCGCAGCCGCCCGCGCAGCTCAGGGAGCAGTAGGGGCTGCCGTTGACCAGTACGCATGTTTGGCACGCTCCACAGGTCGACACACACGTGTTGCTCGGGCCACAGGTGAGACAATAAGCGGCTTCGCAGCCGCCGCAATCCACCGTGCCGCCGCAGCCGTCCGAGATCTGCCCGCAGACGCCACTCGGACAAACTGTCAATGGCGTGCAACCGCATGCGCCCCCAACGCCGCCACCGCCACAGCTCTCCGGTGGAGCGCACGATCCACAGCTGCCGCCGCAGCCATCGGCGCCACAGGTAATGCCACTGCAATTCGGCGTGCAGGACGGGGGCGGGCCGCACACGTCATCAGCACAACACGTCTCACACGCCCCAGGCTGACAGGGCGCGCAGGTGACGATGCCGCCACAACCGTCGGGCATACTGCCGCAGACCCCGGTCGGACAGGACGAGATCGGCGTGCAACCGCATTGGCCCGCGACGCCTCCACCACCGCAGGTTTGCGGCGCGATACATGTCCCGCAGCTGCCGCCACAGCCGTCGTCGCCGCAGGTCTTCCCGGTGCAGTCGCCGACGCACGGCGTAACGCACTCGCCGCTACTACAGACCTGTCCGGCGGTGCAGCATGCGCGATTGCCACACCGTGTCGTGCTCGCGGGACACTTGCAGCCATTTTTGGGCGTACAGCGCCCGGAGCAACACTGCCGGTCCTTGCCGCAGGCGTGGCCGTGCGCAAAGCAGGTGGCGAGCGCCGCGTCTACGTGAGGCGCGACAGCTCCGCCAGCGATGACCGCCATCACCCCCCCGACCACTGCCCGAAGGGCCGCCCGTCGGCTCTGCCGTGTCCCAAGCACCCGCGTCAGATCGTCAAATCGTCTGTCATCCATCTTTTAGTCTCTCCTCGTCACTCACTGTTCGCCACGGCCCATGGACGGACATAGGCAATTCCGCTGTCCCGTCCGTCGCCGCGCGCACCAGGTGCTGGTTTCGGCGGTGATAGCCAGCGGCACCCGTTAACCCGACGTTCATCCAGCCTGCCCGTTCGACGATCCTGACACATGGGGAGCCTTGCCTATTTCGCGATACGGGGGATACCCATTTTTCGGGTGTCCAGGGTGGAGCGTTCGAGCAAGTCGCCCGGGTCAATCGCCAGCGCGGTACCGGGATGCGGATTGAATCGCGCCATCCATCCGGCGACGCATGGGCACCGCCTACGCCGACGGGCGGCGAATCCACGTCTCGTGAGTTGCCAACAGTCGCCCCCGCACCGGGCTTGAACCGGCCGTGACGTGCCGGTTCGATGGCCCCTCTCGACGCGACCCACGATGGCGGTGATGACGATTCTGGGAACGATCTCCTATCTCGAGGGATGAGGCGACATCGGCGGAGTTTCCTCTCCCCCTGACCACGTCAGCCCGGGAGATAACCGCTACGATGAGGTTCGCCTTTCAAGAAGGCTGCGATCATAAGGCGAAGCTACCAGCATGTTAGTTCTCGCGGGTCAGGATGTCCCGGTGGATTGACATGGCCGAAAAGTCTGCCTACGATGCGCCTGTCGACGACGCCAATCATGGGAAGCACCATGGATAGTCCGACAGCGATCGCCTCCGCGGGGCCGAACAGAGACGGAGACATCCGTCCTCCGATGCTGTCGGTCGGCACCGCCCCGGTCAACTGGAACAATGACGATCTTCCGGGCTGGGCGCCGTTCGTCCCGGTCGAGACAGTGCTGGATGAGATGGCGGCCGCGGGCTATGCCGGTACGGAGTTCGGCAGTGGTTTCCCATTGAACGCCGACGCGTTGCGCTCGGCGCTGTCGAGTCGCGCCCTTTCCTTGTGCGGGGCCTACCAGTGGCTGGATCTCCTTGCGAAGGAGCGGCTCTGCCTGGAACGATCGGGCCTGGGGACCACCCTTCAGCTCCTCTCCGCCGCCGGCTGTGAACACCTCATTGTGGCAGCGACGATGACGTCCGAGCGCATCGCACTCGCCGGACATGTGCCGATTGACGGCTCGGCCGGGCTCGACGATAGGGGATGGTCCATGCTGGTCCGCAACGTCGCCGCCATCGCCGAGCAGGCCGCCGACTACGGAATCCGGACCCACTACCACAATCATGTGGGAACATACGTCGAGACGCCGGCCGAGGTCGATCGCCTGCTTGAGGTCATCGGTGAAACCGGCGCCGACCTCTGCTTCGACACCGGCCACTACGCGTACGGCGGCGGTGACCCCACCTCGTTCGCCCTGGCCCATGGCGACCGGATCGGGTATCTCCATCTCAAAGATGTCGACCCGGCCACCCTCGCCACGTCCCGTGACGAGTCCTGGAGCTTTCTCGATGCGCTCCGACACTGCATCTTCTGCGAGTTCGGTGAAGGTATGGTCGACATCCCGGCCATCGTGATGTCATTGGGAGGCCATGGCTTCGCTGGCTGGGTTGTCGTTGAGCAGGACACCAGCCGACGCAGGTCGTTTGACAACGCCGTGACCAGCCGGCGGTTCCTGCGTCATCACTGCGGGATCTGAGGAGGCGATGGACATTCGACGCTCACGAGCAATCGCCGCGAAGGTTCGCTCTTGGCCCGTGCCGCGGCACGAGCCGCTGACCAGTCTTGGAACCTCGCGCCACTACGCGAACAGTGGGTGTGGACCGATGGGCCGGTCATGATGACCGAGCGGGTCCAGGTCGCCGTTATTGGAGCGGGCCGCATCGGGCGGCACCACGCCCGCACCGTCGCGTCTCACGTTGGGGAAGCCGAACTGGCCGCGATGGTCGATGCCGATGAGACCGTCGTGCGGGAGGCTGCCGCGGCCTTCGGCTGCAGCAGGTGGACCACCAAGCCGGGGGATATCTTTAATGACGAGGCCGTGCGAGCGGTCGTTATCGCTTCTCCGACCAACACCCATGCCCGGCTCATCATCGAGGCCGCCGCCGCTGGCAAGGACATCTTTTGCGAGAAGCCGATCGCCCTCAGCCTGGAAGAGACCGACGCGGCGCTCGCTGCCGTCGCCGATGCGGGGGTTCGTCTCCAGATCGGCTTTCAACGCCGGTTCGACAAGGGCTATCAGCGTGCCAGCCAGTTGATCGCGTCGGGTGTTCTCGGAAAGGTAGAAGCCATCCGAGATACGATGCGCGACCCGTCACCCGCGTCTCGCGAGTACATCGTGGCGTGCGGCGGACTCTTTCGGGATATGACGATTCACAACTTCGACTGTGTGCGATGGCTGATGGGTGACGAGCCGACCGAGGTCTACGCCATTGGAGCCGCACTGGTCGACCCAATGTTCGCCGAGTTGGACGACATCGACACCGGCATCGTCACACTCCGGTTTCGGAATGGCAGCATCGCCAGCATCGACAATGGACGCCGCTCCGGGTTCGGCTACGACGTTCGGACGGAGGTATTCGGCAGCGAAGGAGCCCTCTTCATCGGGTATGCGCGCGAGACGCCACTTCTTCATCTGGCGAGGGACGGCGTCTCATCCGATCATGTCGCATGGTTCCTCGACCGCTTCGACCAGGCCTACGTCGACGAGCTGCGCGATTTCGTTCAGGCAATCGTTGACGACCGGCCGGTGCGCGTGACTGGCGAGGACGGCAGAGCGGCGATGGTACTGGCATATGCCGCCGAGGCGGCACGACGCGAGAACCGGCCGGTTGAGGTCAGCCGCTTCGCATCGCCGGCGCCACATTCAATCGGAAAACCGCGGTTCGACCACTCCTTCATTCCTGGCAACGCCTACAGGGGTCCAACCAGGCTCGGGATCGAAGCACAATATGCGCCGCCACCCGTCAAGTTCTCGATCGAGGGATGACATGACGACCGATCCGACGAACCGGCTCACCACCGCGCAGGCGATCGTCCGCTACCTCGCACAGCAGTACGTCAGTCGGGACGGACGAGAAGTGCGCTTCGTCGCCGGGATGTGGGGAATCTTCGGCCACGGCAACGTCACCGGCCTTGGCCAGGCACTTGAGGAATGTCGGCACGACCTGCGCTACTATCTGCCGCGCAACGAGCAGGCGATGGTCCACGCCGCCGTCGCCTACGCCAAGATGAAGAATCGCCTGCAGATCTTTGCCTGTACCTCCTCGGTTGGACCGGGCGCCACCAACATGATCACCGGCGCGGCGGGCGCGACCATCAACCGTTTACCGGTGCTGCTCTTTCCGGGCGACACGTTCGCCAGCCGGCGGCCCCACCCCGTCCTGCAGCAACTTGAATACCCGGGCGGTCAGGATATCAGCGTGAACGATGCGTTCCGTCCTGTCTCCCGTTATTTCGACCGCATCATTCGCCCCGAGCAACTCTTGAGTTCCCTCCCGGAAGCGATGCGCGTCCTGACGAACCAGGCCGAGACCGGCGCCGTGACGATCGCGCTGCCAGAAGACACGCAGACCGAGGCGTACGATTTTCCGGTTTCCTTCTTCGCCAAACGGGTCCGGCGCGTTGCCCGTCCAGTGCCAGTGGAGGAGGATCTCCGAGATGCACTCGCTTTGTTCGTGGCGGCGGAGCGGCCGCTGATCATCGCCGGCGGAGGGGTCATCTACAGCGAGGCCACCGAGGCGCTGGCGGCACTCGCCGGGTCATGTGGCATCCCGGTCTGCGAATCTCAGGCTGGCAAAGGCGCCCTGCCCTGGGACCATCCCTGGAACGTCGGCGCCGTAGGCGCTAATGGCGGGCTCGCGGCCAACCGACTGGCGCGGGAAGCCGACCTCGTTCTCGCGATCGGCACCAGGATGGGCGACTTCGTGACCGCCTCTCACTCGGCCTTTCAGAATCCAGCTGTCCGCTTTATTGCGCTCAACATCGCCCCGCCAGACGCGGTCAAGCTGGGCGCTCTGCCCCTGGTGGCCGATGCCCGTGCCGGGATCGAAGCCCTGACCCATTACCTCACCACCGCGAGCTATCGGACCGTTGACGCCTACCGCGAGCATGTGGCTGGCTTGAGGCGGGAGTGGACGACCGAAGTGGACAGCCAACGACAGGTGCTCGTCTCAGGGGCACTTACGCAGGCGAACGTGATCGGCATCGTCAATGACGCCACCCGTCCTCAAGATGTCGTCGTTTGCGCCGCTGGCGGCATGCCGGGCGACCTGGTCAAGCTCTGGCGTCCAAGCGATCCGAAGGGATACCACGTCGAATACGGCTTTTCGTGCATGGGCTACGAGATCGCGGGCGGCCTCGGCGTGAAGCTCGCGGACCCGAACCGTGAGGTCTACGTCATGGTCGGCGACGGCAGCTACCTGATGATGCACACGGAGATCGTCACCAGCCTCCAGGAGGGCCGCAAGCTGATCATCGTCGTAGTCGACAACAACGGATACCAGTGCATCCGTAGTCTCCAGATGTCGGCCGGAACCCCGGCGTTTGGCAATGAGTTCCGCTACCGCGATGCTGATCCCAGTCGGCTTGCAGGTCCGTACATCCAGGTCGACTTCGCCAAGAACGCTGAGAGTCTCGGCGCGGTCGCATTCCGTGCGGATGATGAGGCCAGCCTCCGCGATGCGCTCCGGCGCGCCTCCGCCGAACAACAGACGGTGGTGATTCATATCCATGTCCATCCCGATGTTCGAGTGCCGTCATACGAAAGCTGGTGGGATGTTCCTGTCGCTGAGGTCTCCGGTCAGGAGCCCGTCGCGGCGGCGCTGACCCACTACCGCGAAGAACAGGGCAAGCAGCGGACATTCGCCTAGCCGACAGCAGGCTCTCCGGGGCGACCGCGCCTGCTCCACCGCGGCCCCGGCATGCTCCCGGCCCCGCTTCTTCGCCGGCGTCGCCCCAACGGCGGAAAGTTAATACAGCACCTCGTGACCAGGTGCTGTATCGGGCACGGGCGCCACTTGGTCGCCGCCCGTTCGCCCGCCGCTGGCGGCTAGCAGCGATCAGCTGGCGATGATCGCCGCGCTCGGCCGGGACGCCCGCCTTGACACGAGCTGGGCGGTGACACGCCGATCGTTGCCGATCCGCTCCACCACACTCCGCCGCGGCCCAATGGTGGGTTTGCTCAACCGCGACGTACCACGTCGCCCGGTAAGCGGGATGGCCCACCATGCGATGCCCACGCACACGACCCGGCGCGCCCCGTGGACCAGATCGCCACCGAGGAACCGACGCGGCTGCCGGTCGGGCACCTTCAGGGCCGCGTGCGACACGACGAGGACCCACACCTTGTCGCTGGTATCATCCGAAATCGGGGCGATGGAACCCGCGACGGTCATGCCACGCGCATGCCTCTCCAGGTACCGCTTAGGCGCTCGCTTCCATCACCGGGCCACGCTCGGAGCACTCAGGGAGGAGGCCACGCGGGACTGTCCCCGCATCCACTCGCCCGCAACGATCAGGGCGGTGCCGACCGCCTGCCGTGTCATCACCTCGATCGACCGAGTTCGCGGTCGTGCGCCGAGCGCCTCGTCGACGCGGTACGCTCGATCAGCCTTATGCAGTCGTCGAGCGTGACTCCGGTGCAGCGCCATCTCGTGGATCGTCAGTTGTGACGTCATGGCGATCTCCTCATCTGCTTGAGTTCCCCTGATCTCCAGAGCCACTCGACCCTGGGCCCCGGGAACAACCTCAGCATGCGCCCGGGGGCTGCGGGACGCATCGGGAGGACACCCCATTTCGCCGCGATGTCAGCATGAAGGGATAGAGGCAAGATTCCCTAGTGGGGCCGCTGCTCGCTCATGTGAACCCGAGCCGGAGGGCGTAGGTCGCGGCGGATGTTCGTGAATCAACGCCGAGCTTCGCGAGGATGTGCTCGACGTGATGGCTGGCGGTCCTCGGGCTGATGAAGAGTGCCGCGGCGATGTCCCGGTCCGAGCTTCCGTCGATCAGCAATCGCAGCACCTGAAGTTCCCGCGCCGTTAACTCGTGATGATCGATCGCGGCGATATCCTCGGGCAGCGTGGGCCAGGATGCCGCGTCCGCCGCGCGGCTGCTTGCAAGCGCCTCTGCGATCGACTCCTCCAGCGGCAGCGCTCGGCCCGCCGCCGAGGCATCTTCCAACGCGATCTCCCCAAGCGACGCGCGTGCGGCGTCCTTGGCCCGCGCGAACTGTGCACGCAGAACGGCCGTCTGCACGAAGCCAACAGCCTCGTCGAGCGCCTCCATGGCCGCCAGCAGGCGGGCCGCGTCAGTCACCCTCCCGGTCGCCAGGGCTATCTGGGCGATACCCCAAAGGCAGCGGCTGACGTGGAATCGCTCGCCGAGGTCCCTCCATCCGGCGAGGCTCTCGCTGTACAGTGGCAGGGAGGTTGCCAGGTCGTCTCGCTCAAGCGCAAGGTCGGCGAGGTCGCGGAGCGTGGCAGGGAGCCCCCAGGGATGCGCCAGCCGCCGCCAGATGGTCAGAGCCTCCTGGTGATACGCCGTGGCTCGCTCCAGGTACCCTGAGACGCGGCGGTGAGTCCGAGGTGGCGAAGCACCAGACCCTCCCAGACCGGCTGACCGAGTTCGCGAAAGAGCGCCAGTGCCTTCTGGTGGCGTTCAACGGCAAGATCAAAGTCGGCCTGGCACTCGGCCACATTCCCGAGTTCGTGCCATGCCATGCCGATACCAAGGCGATAGCCGGACTCTTGCGCCAGCGCCATGACCTCAGCAGCCAGCGTGGACGCCCGCATGAGATCGTTTTGGAAAACGGCCAGGTAGGCGGCCGCCCAGATGGCGTCGACGCGTGTTTGCGGCGACGATGGTCCTGGCATCGCCACGACCCGCTCCAACCAGCCGCGGCCCTCGGTGACATAGCCGAGGACCAGCCAGAACCGCGCTAGCTCGGCTCCGAGTCGCTGCGCTGTCTCAGCATCCCCTCGGCCCAGCGACCAGCCGAGGGCCGCCCGGAGATTGTCGTGATCGCGTTCGACCTGGTGATTTGCCGTCAGCCGGCCCGGCCCTTCGAACCGCACACGGGCGTTTTGGATCAAACCGACGAAGTGGGCGGCATGAGCATCCCGCACACCGGTCTCCTCACCGCACGCCGTCAGCTGCTCCAGCCCGAACTCCCGGACCGTATCCAGCATGGCATAGCTCGGCTCGCCCCACGGCCCGTCCTCCTCCTTGAGGAGGCTCTTGTCGACCAGTGAGGCGATTCCCTCGAAGACATCACCGGTCGGAACCCTCGCCTTAAGAACGACGGCCTCGGCCGCCGCCAGGGTACAGCCACCAACAAATGCCGAGAGGAGACGGAAGAGTGCTTGTTCCGAGATCGTGAGCAGGTCGTAAGACCAGGCGATGGCGTCGCGCGTGGTCTGCTGTCGGGTCGGCAGATCACGGCCTCCCGCGGTCAGGAGCGGCAACCGCGTCTCCAGCCGCGCCAGGAGCGAGGCGGGCGGCAGGACCTTGATGCGGGCGGCGGCCAGCTCGATGGCCAGGGGCAGACCGTCTAGCCTGCGGCAGATGGCGGCGACCGTCGCCGCGTTCTCCGGGACGAGCCTGAAGTCCTCCCTGACTGCCTGCGCCCGTGCGACAAACAGCCGGACCGCCTCGCAATGCTCCACCTCCTCCACCGTTGCCGGGTCGCCCTGCCCGGCAACAGCCAGCGGCGGCACCGTGTGTTCCCGCTCGCCGGAGATGCGAAGTCGCACCCGGCTGGTGGCGAGGATCTTCAGACCCTGACAGGCGCCTAACAGTTCAGCCACTAGCGGCGCCGCCTCGATCACCTGCTCGAAGTTATCAAGGACCAGCAGCAAACGTTTGTCACGAAGGTAGGTCGTCAACCGCTCCATCATCGGCTCGTCTCCAGCGTCTCGCACACCCATCGCCTGGACCACGGCGGCGGCAACGATGCCAGGGTCGGAGATGGGAGCGAGATTGACGAACCAGACGCCGTCGGCAAAAGCGTCGGCAACATTGGCCGCGACCTGGAGCGCGAGGCGGGTCTTTCCCACGCCGCCAGGACCGGTCAGCGTCAGAAGACGAACGTCTTCCCGGCGCAGCGGCTCCGCGACGACCGAAAGCTCCCGCTCCCGGCCGATCAGGAGCGTCAGTGAGGTAGGAAGATGGGACACCGCTGCGACCGGCACTGCTAGCCTCACTAAACCCGACTCGCATACAACGAAGCACACCCGGTCATCATAGGGTTCAGGCCACAGGCGTCAACCAACGATCGACCAGTTGACCCGGCGATCCCGCCGAGGCGTGGGCTCAGGCAACGCGACCGGCCATGATCGGGGCAGGATGCACCGAGGGGCACCGAGGCCCTCGACAACCGGCGCCGCGACCTCAGAACGTCAGATACCGGTCGCCCGGAGCGCCGGAACGGCGTATGCCTTCGCCGGATTCGCGGCTAAGGGAGACTGAGTCGGAAACGACCACGCATAGCGAAGGGCAGGCGAATGCGCCTGCACCGTGTCGTGTTTCATTGCTAACTGGCGGAAGCGACGGGGATCGATTCAGCGCCCTCAGAACCTTCACGACTGGCCCATTCGCATTCCCGTCCCCGACTTTCGCGATGTCCTCTCGGCTTCTCGGAAGTCGATTCCCGCTCGGCAGGAGGACCGCCCTGCTCCCCGCTACTATCAGCGAATCCGTAAGCTCACGCCGCTGGAGGAGATTGCCATCCGTAATATTGGTGGCACACGCAGCCTCCGCTCACTCGCCGACGAATTCGGCGTCAGTCATGAGACCGTGCGCACCACGCTACGCCGAAAGCAGTAGAACGTACGCGGTATAATGGTAGCGGCGCTGTAGTAGGTGCCTGATCCCGGCCAGGATCCCCACAAGCCATAAGCGCCGTAAGGCGTGGGCGGAGCCGCCCGATTGCGTTCGTCGTTCCTGGCCGGGAGCGGACGCGGTCGGGCGGCTCTGTTCGGGGAGTAGCTATGACATCGACTGACATGCCCCACACTCGCTACCTGCTGGACAATCTATCCCTGAGTGAGAGTGCGGAGCTATTCGCAAACCACCTTCCTCCAGACGTTCGTGCCGAATTGACGTCTCACGACGTGACAAACATTGCATTGGGTCAACCAGTAAGGCTTTTACCGGACCCGACACTGCCCCAACGCAAGAGGATCGCGCAAGTTCTCGATCAACTGCATAGCCATCCGGAGGTGGCGGCGGCGCTCGCTGGGCTTCGGGAGCACTGGAACACACTTGTTCCTTCTGGAAGTAATGCTGATGCATCGGATGCGGACAGGGCTGCACTGTGGACGGTCGCTCAGGAAGCGGCCGGCTATCTCGTTGTGAGGAATACCCAGCTGGATGACATCGTGGCTTACCTGTTTTGGTCGGCGATGTCGAATGGGACCTCCGAAGATGGAGCGGATAGCCCATTTCTTCATTGGCTTCTCAAGGGGTCTCGACCGCTGATTTGGATAAATCTCGCGGATCGCCCTGTGACCGTGGTGATTCCTCCTGGGCGGATTTTGGCCGATGTGACGTTCTCCGCCGCAAAAGACATGGAAAACGCATGGCCCACTATCGCCTTAAAGCAACGGCAATTTGGACATAACCGCCCTACAGGGGGGCGGCACGATGATCCATTACGTATGAAAGTCGTCCACAGCCTCTACGAGATGGAAACTGGCCGTGGCAGTCGGTTGTCGTGGCGAGTTATCACGGAGCGATTCAACAAGAAGTTTGGTCTCGACCTCCATTCTTCTGTGCTCAACAAGCAATACCGCGACTGGCGCAAACGCAATGGGCTAGGACCATGCGACCGACGTAGCAGTCGTGCGACTGAATCAGAAAGCTAATATAGTCGCGACTTTTTTGAGCTGCTAATTATGGCTACAGAATCGTCGTTTTAATATCTAGAAATAACGTCATAGATCTCTTATGCTGGTGACATCGGCAGAGTGCCGGGTATTGTCACGGTAAGGAGGCAGTCTCTATGACGGGTCTGGATCTCAAGATCAAGCGAGTGGGCTTACGCCTGAGGCAGTTCGAGGTGGCAGCTGCGCTCGATCTTCACCCGAGCGTCCTCTGCGCAATCGAGAACGACCGGAGGCCCGTGTCCTCCGATCAGACGTCAAAAATCATTGGCGCAATGCAGCAACTCTGCTCGAAACGAAACGCGGTTTGTGACGACTGCGCCGCATAGCCCGTCGCCCACCAACCCGGTTTCTGCGTCGTGGGCACTCGTCCGCCTCCTCGGAGTATTGATCGACGTCGCGGCATCACAAAGCCGAAGCCCCCCTGACAGCACAGAAAAGTCCCGATCCCCCGCGCCTAACGAGGGATCGGGACCCGTATCACCCTTGCCGCCCCTAAGCAGCTAAAAGGCGTGGCCATTATAGGCCACGCCGGAGGATTTGCACCTATGACCGTGACACCATGCTGTCGATGCCTCTCCCAGGTGAACCCCATCGCTATCATTGATGGCAATGGCTACCTGAGCGTCACCTTTCCCGAGCAGCCGGACCCCGCCGTCGTAGAAAACATCCGGACAATCCCTAGCCCACATCGTGGGCAGCGCTCTCCTCATCAATGGCACATTGCCCCAACAGCAGTGGCGGCCGCGCTCCGATGGATCAACGAGGGTTATCGAAACGTCGAGGTCTCCCCGCCGGGGCCAAGCGACGAGGAATGGATGGCGCTCGTGAGACCAGCCTCTGGCCAGATGCCCGAGGCAAGTTCCTCATGAGTTCCCCCGTCTCCGCGACGACACCGCCGACCGCGCTGCCCTTTCAACCGCACATGATCCCGCCTCCGCTTGCCGAGCGGGCACAGTGGGTGACCTGGAGGTTTGATCCTCGACTCGACAAACCGGACGAGTGGATGAAGACGCCGCTCAACCCACACAACCACGGGAAGGCAAGCTCCACCAATCCCGCCACGTGGGCCACCCTCCCCGAGTCCATCGTCGCCGTGAACCAGCGCGGCGCCACCGGCGTTGGCTTCGTCTTCAGTCCTGATGACCCGTACACCGGCATCGACATCGACCACTGTCGCGACCCACAGACCGGTGAGATCGCATCATGGGCGAAACCGATCATCGATGAGATGGCCTCCTATACCGAGCTTTCGCCTAGCGGCACCGGCGTCCACATCATCGTGGAGGGATCGCTCCCTCGGGAGGTGAAGGCTCGCCGGCGTCAGGGTCCAGTGGAGATGTACGACGCCGGTCGGTACTTCACCGTGACGGGGCACCCGGTCCCTGGCGCCCCCACCAAGATTGAGTCGCGGCAAGCCCAACTCGACGCCCTGTATGCCCGCACCTTCGCCCCGGCGGGCACCCCGTCGCCCACTCCCCCAACCGCTCACATGCCAACGCTCTGGACCGACGACAAGGTGATTGAGCGGGCGCAGAACGCCAGCAACGGCGCCAAGTTCGAGCGCCTCTTCCGGGGCGGCGACACCAGCGACTATGACGGCGACGACAGCGCCGCCGATCTCGCTCTATGCGGCATGCTGAGCTTCTGGACCCAGGACTCCGCCCAGGTCGACCGCCTTTTCCGTCGCTCCGGTCTCTACCGCGAGAAGTGGGACCGCGCCGACTATCGGGATCGCACCATCGCCAAAGCCTTGGAACGTTCCGAGGTCTACACGCCTCCTTCCTCCGCACAGCCGCGCATCATCACCCCATCATCGAGGGTCGCCTCCACAGCACACTGGCCAGCCCTGCCTGATGACGCTGCCTTCGCTGGCCTCGCGGGTGATGTGGTTCGCGCCCTGGAGCCTGGCACCGAAGCCGACCCCGTGGCGCTCCTGACCAACTACCTGGTGATGTTCAGCTCGGCGGCGGGTCGGGGACCGCATACCACCGTCGGCTACGCCCGCCACGGGATCAATCTCAACGTCGTGCAGGTCGGGCAGAGTGCGAAGGCTCGCAAGGGCACCGCTGCCGCCGGTCCCCGACGCATCATGGCCGATGCCGACCCCACGTGGGCCAGCACGCGCATCCTCAGTGGACTCAGTTCCGGTGAAGGGCTCATCTGGGCGGTGCGCGATCCGATCGAGAAGATCGAGCCGCTCAAAGAGGGGAAGCAGGTCACCGGTTACCAGTCGATCGTCATTGATCAGGGTGTGGAAGACAAGCGGCTCCTCGTCATGGAGGAGGAGTTCGCCTCGGTCCTGAAGGTGGCCAACCGGGAGGGGAGCACCCTCTCGCCGGTGCTGCGGCAGGCCTGGGACGGTCAGGATTTGCGAACGATGACCAAGAACAGCCCCGCCGTGGCCACGGCTCCCCACGTCTCCATTATGGGGCACATCACCCAGGACGAGCTGCTCCGCTATCTCGACAGCACGGAGGCAGCCAACGGCTTCGGGAACCGCTTTCTCTGGCTCTGTGTCCGTCGCTCGAAGACGCTGCCGGAGGGGAGTGTGCTGCCAGAGGAGGAACTACGGACCTTGGCGAATCGCACCCACGCTGCCCTCGCCTTCGCCCACCGCTGTGGCGCAGTGCAGCGGGACGAGGAGGCGCGGGCACTGTGGGCGGAGGTCTATCCCGATCTGTCCGAAGGGCGTCCCGGTCTGTGTGGCGTGGTCACGGCGCGGGCGGAGGCGCAGGTGCTCCGGCTCTCCCTGCTCTTTGCCCTGCTCGATGAATCACGTGCGATTCGCTCGCAGCATCTCACGGCGGCGCTGGCCTTCTGGGACTACGCCGACGCCTCAGCCCGTTTCATCTTTGGCGATGCCACCGGCGACCCCATCGCCGACCGCGTCCTCCGGGAGCTCCGAACCACCGGTGCCATGACGCAGACCGACATCGTGAATCTGTTCCACCGGCATGCGAATGCCGCCAGGATCGGTGCGGCTCTGGACACGCTGGTTCAGGCTCACCTCATCGATGGCATCGAGCAACTGACAGGCGGTCGCGCAGCCCGTGTCTGGACCGCCCGATGAGCGCCGGGCCTTTTCTCGCTTTTCTCGCTTATCTCGCACCACTGCTCAGGACATCGCCGGAGGTGTTGCGCCGATGACGTACGCCACACGAGCCAAACGGTTCACGGCCGACCAGCAGAGACGACGCGATCTGGTAAACACCGGCTGCGAGAAAAGCGAGAGAAGCGAGAAAAGGGGGGAACCCGCCCCAGTCGACGTCATGACGCCCGAGCGGACGGCCATACTCCGGGCGCACAAGCCAGCCATCCTCACGCTGTTAGCGGAGGAAGAGGCGACGTTACGCTGCGCCGCCGATGATGTCGAGGGCGCCGCGTTCTACCGCGTCAAACGCTGCCCGTCCTGTCGCTTCGAGCGCAATGAGGAGATCGTGGTCTGTCCGCGATGTCACCCCGCGGCTCACCTGCCGAGCGACTGCCTGGCCAAGACGATGTGCACGGTCCTGGGTCCCTGCGGTCGGCGTCCCTGCGCGGTGGGCGCCGTGCCGATGGTCGCGGCGACATCCCCAACCCCGGCCACGAGAAGCACCAGTGCCTAAGCTCACACCTGGCTCGAACCGCTGCCAGTGCTCGGCGTGCGGCCGATTCTTCGGTTCGGTCTCGGCTGCGGATCGCCACCAACGCCTCCGCAACGGTCAGGTGATCTGTCGTGATCCCGCCAGCCTCGGCATGGTCGAGCGCGACGGCTGGTGGCTCCGTGCCCGAATGCCCCGCAGTGCTGTCACCGAACGCGCAGAACGCGCGAAACCCACCGCCCCGGGAGGTCAGGGCCTTATCCCCGAGAGCGCCGCATCCTCGCCGCCCCCCCGGTCCAGCAGGGAATCGCTCGCTTGACCGACACCCGGGGGCGGCGATAATGCCGCCCCACGCCCTGGCCGCGCCATGCTGCCAGCGGGCAGTCGCACACAAGCGGGGTCGGTCTCGTGAACATTCCCGAGTTTCAAGCCAAATGGTCGAACGTGACCTTGACCGAGAAGTCGGCGTCGCAGTCACACTTCCTTGACCTGTGCGCTCTGTTTGGCGTGACACCGCCGGTCGAGGCGGACCCGACCGGCGCCTGGTTCACCTTCGAGAAGGGGGCGACCAAAGCCAGCGGCGGCAAGGGCTGGGCCGATGTGTGGCGCAAGGGGTTCTTCGCCTGGGAATACAAGGGACATCACGCCGACCTCGCGGCTGCCTATCGCCAACTGCAACTCTACCGGGACGACTTAGAGAGTCCGCCCCTCTTGGTCGTCTGCGATCTCGACCGCTTCGAGGTCCATACCAACTTCACTGACACCGCCCCCGACATCTACCGCTTCGACCTCGCCGGGCTGTCTGATCCGGCGCACCTCCGCGTCCTACGGGCCGTCTTCACCGACCCGACCTCGCTTCGCCCGCGTCGTACTCCAGCGGCGGTGACGGAAGATGCGGCGCGGCGCTTCGGCGCCCTGGCTGGCGCCCTCCACGTGCAAGGCGTGGCGCCGGAGGCGGCGGCCCACTTCCTGGTCCAACTGCTCTTCTGTCTGTTCGCCGAGGATGTCGGGCTGCTCCCGAAGGGGCTCTTCGGCGAGGTGCTGGCGGGCTCAGCGAAGCGACCGGAGCGCTTTCCGGAGCGGGTCGGGTTGCTGCTGGGGGCAATGCGCGACGGCGGCGACTTTGGTGCCGCCGAGCTGCGCCGCTTCAATGGCGGCCTGTTTGCCCGCGTCGAGCCGATCGCCCTCACCGGCGCCGAACTGGCCGACCTGGCGGCGGCAGCCGGGCTGGACTGGAGTAGCGTCGAGCCGGCGATCTTCGGGACGCTGTTCGAGCGATCGCTGGACCCGGGGAAGCGGGCGCAGCTTGGAGCCCACTACACCGGGCGACCCGATATTGAGCGGGTGGTCGAGCCGGTGCTGATGGCACCGCTGCGGCGGCGGTGGGCGATGGTGCGAGCGGATGCCGACACGCTGGCGGCGGCGATCGAGGCGGCGCCGACCGTGCAGACGCGCCGGAACCGGCAAGCGGCGCTCAACGCGACCCTGGCCGCGTTCCGTGAAGAGTTGCGGCAGGTGCGGGTGCTCGACCCGGCCTGTGGCTCGGGCAACTTCCTCTATGTCGCGCTGGCGGCGCTGCTCGATCTGGAAAAGGAGGTGCTGGTCTTCGGCGCCGCCCACGGGTTGCCGCTCGGCTATCCGCTGGTGGGGCCGGCGCAACTGGCGGGCTTGGAGATCAACGCCTACGCGCGGGAGCTGGCGCAGGCGGTGGTTTGGATTGGCTATCTGCAATGGCTCGGCGCCAATGGCTTTCCGCCGGGTTCCCGTGATCCAGTGCTGGAGCCGTTGGAGACGATCCGGCTCCAAGATGCGCTACTCGATTGGAGTGACCCAGAACATCCCAAGGAAGCGGCGTGGCCTGAGGCGGACGTCATCATCGGGAATCCGCCATTCCTAGGTGGCAACAAGGTGCGTCAACAGTTGGGAGACGACTACCTGGACCACCTGTTTGCCGTCTACGCCGGCCGTGTGCCACGCTTCGCCGACCTCGTGTGCTACTTCTTCGAGAAGGCGCGTGCACACATTGCACGCGGTGGAACGCCCCGAGCTGGGCTGCTGGCAACTAACTCAATTCGCCAGGGAACGAACCGGCGAGTGTTGGACCGAATTCAAGAGTCGGGCGGTATCTTCATGGCTTGGTCTGATGAGCGTTGGGTCTTGAATGGGGCAGCCGTACGCATCTCTATCGTCGGTTTCGACAATGGTTCGGAGGCAAACTGGACGCTCAACGGTGTCGCCGTGTCAGCCATCAATTCGGACCTGTCTGGCGCGCTGGACCTGACAGGCGTGAAGGCGCTCCCAGAAAACGCCGATATCGCCTTCACCGGCATCAAAAAGACCGGCGAGTTCGAAGTGCCTGGACCTGTCGCTAGGGAATGGTTGCGAGCCCCGCTCATTCCGAATGGTCGGCCGAACAGCGATGTGGTCGTCCCCGTTGTGAATGCCCTGGACGTGACTCGCCGTCCACGAGACATGTGGATTGTGGATTTTGGTCGCGATATGAAGGAATCTGGCGCGGCCATGTACCAGGACCCTTTTGAGCATGTGGCACGGCGTGTAAAGCCGTACAGGCAGACCAACAGAGACCCAAAGTTGGCAAGCGTGTGGTGGCTGCACGAGCGGCCTCGCCCCGAGATGCGAAGGGCGTTAACTCCACTTCGCCGTTGCATTTGCACGCCGTCTGTATCAAAACATCGACTGTTTGTCTGGCTTCATGCGGGTGTCCTGGCGGATCATCGCCTGAACGTGTTCGCTCGCGACGACGACTACTTCTTCGGGGTGCTGCACTCTCGGGCGCACGAGGTCTGGTCGCTGCGACTTGGGTCAACTTTCGAGGACCGTCCCGCCTACACCCCGACGACCTGCTTCGAGACCTTCCCCCTGCCCTGGTCGCCGGGTGCCGAGCCGTGGGACGACCCGCGCCTGCACGCCATCGCTGCCGCCGCGCGGGAGCTGGACGAGCGGCGGCGGGCCTGGCTCGACCCGGCAGGGGCGACCGAGGCGGAGCTGAAGAAGCGCACTCTGACCAACCTCTACAACGCCCGCTCCACCTGGCTGGCGAACCTCCATGTCGCGCTCGACTGCGCCGTCTGGGCGGCGTACGGCTGGGACGACCCCGACCCGGAGGTCACGGAGGACGATGTGATTCTGGCGCGGCTGCTGGCGCTCAATGAGGAGCGAGCCAGCCGGTAGGCCCAGGGCGATGGCTGTCCCGTCGTCTGGGGGGTTGACCTTAGAGTCAGGGAGCAGTCCGCAGCGGCTGTGACGAGCGGAGCGGCCAGATACGCACCGATCGGTCATTGGGAAGCGGCGCGTGCGCCCTCAGGCAGGGAGGCTGGCTATTCTCGCCAGCCTCCCTGCCTGTCACGAATGCCGGCTACGGCGCCGGCGTCACGGCGGGCGGCGATCCGAACGCCGCCGCGAAGGCATCCTCCAACGAGCTGACGGGCGTTCCCATCTACTCGACCGCGATCCGCGTCCCCGTGGCCGCGCCCGGACCAAGCTCCCCCGCCGGCATCATGGGCATCTGGTCAGTATCGAACTCCAACGTGTAGGTGGCGGTAAGCGTCTGGCCGTCTGAGGCGACCTCGACCGTGGCCCGCACCGTCACCGTCGCGGCACTGCCCTCTTGCTCCTCCGGACTTTGCTTAACGGCGGTCAAGGTCGCGGACGGGGGGCCAGTCGGCGTCCACGTCCCGACACCGGACCCGTCCACCGCGAGCTCAGTGTAGGTTCCATCCGCGTGGACGACAGCCAGACTGAGCGGGTTGGACAGGTCATTCACATCAGTGTCGAGCTGCTACGCTCCCACCAGCGGGTGCCCGGCAGCGGCAGGAGTCGCATCCTGGGCCGCGGTGGTGCGGAAGCCGATGACGCTGACGACGCCAAGGAGCACGACGGCGAGCACGGGGAGTGGGAGCGAGAGCTGACGCATCGCGGGATCCCTCCTGACGAGATGGGGCTGCCTCGGTAGCAGCCACAACACCTCACATCACGCGGCTCCCGGGCATCGCGCGCGAGAGGGCAGGCAAGCGGCCCCGAGCGCGCTGCGCAGGCCCGTCGGCTCGTTCAGATCAATGGCGGGTTTTTGTCGCAAACCTAGCGCCGGAGATCCTGGATGATCCGTGACCCAGTCATCACCGCTGGCCATCACCATGGGCCGAAAGCGTTTCTTCGCAAGGTGCACCGCGTAGTCCCACCGGCGTCCGGATCCAGGACTTGACATCGTGGCACAATAGTGTACGATCACTCTACGTTGGACGCTGGTTGGGGCAACCCGCCGGTGGTCGACGGACGAACGCCGACTGAGGGAAGCGCGCAAGCGTTCAACTCGTCGGCGTTCGGTTTCCCCCGTTTGGTGCTTGCACCGGGTGCGGCCGAGATCCTCCCCGGTTACCGGCAGATAGAACGTGCGGACACTCCACCCCCTTCCCTTCCTCTGCGAACCCGGCCCTCGTGGCCGGGCTCGCGGTTAAGTCCGGCTCACGGGATGCCGGCGGTCGCTCGCTGGCGGCCACACAACTATGGTCCCAAGAAAGATGGGTCGATCCGCTGACGAAGCGACCCCAAAGAATGCACTGATCGGTTGGGGTACGGCTCTCTACCGGCAGGAGGGATCCATGCGACGCCGAACGATCCTCGCTCAGGCACTTGCCCTCGGGGCGGCCCCGATCCTCCCATCGAACGCACCACTCGCCGTGGCGGCACCGGCTGACGCCCCCGGGACCCTGATCCGGCGTGTGATCGACGAAGCCTTCAATGCGGGGCAGTTCGATGTCATCGACCTCGTCTTCGCCTCAGACTACCTCGATCACCAGGCCGGTCCCGACGCACCGCGCGGTCCCGACGGCTTCAAGGGCTTCGTTCGCGCATTCCGCACCACATTTCCCGATGTCGAGGTGACCGTCGAGGATCTGATCGCTGAGGGAGACAGGGTGGCGCTGCGAGTAACGTGGCGTGGCACCCAACTGGGTGCCCTGGGCGGCGTCCCGGCCACGGACCTACCGGTCGAGTTCGCGGGTTTCCATGTCTACCGATTCGACGACGGAAAGGTGGCCGAGCACTGGGGTCTGCAGGACGACCTGGGTCTCCTGCTCCAACTCGGGGTGGTGGCACCGGGGGCCGTCCCCCCGACCCCTGGTGTCACCATGCACGCCTCAAAATCACTGAGCGGGATCGCCCCTCCCGGGTCGCCGACCGTCCCGCTTATTGAGCGCGGAGCTTCCCTTGCTGGGCGAACTGATCCAGCTGCGCAAGGAGTCGCCGCGCCGCTTGCTCGTCCTGCTGCCGCAGTTCCTGCCAAATCGGGTCGTTGGCCTGACCATCCTGCTGATACTTGTCGTTGGCCTGACCATCCTGCTGATACTTGTCGTAGGCCGCCAAACCCTGCAGCTTCGTGGTGAGGGTCGTCAGCAGGTTGTACACCTCGTTGTCGACAATCGTGGTTTCCCGTCCTGAGCTCTGGTCTGCTGGTGCCATGGCGTGTGGTCCTCCCGGCATCGCTGATCGATACGACTGACCGTGCATATGGTCCCCTCTGTCGGGACGACCTCGTCCCGCTCAGCGGCCATGCGTTGCAGGGGGCGTGCCAACAGGAGGTCACCATCACTCCTCCCTCCTGGTCATACTCACCGCTCACCGCAGCCGGCGAAACCACAACCAGACACTCACCCCAAGGAGGAGACCAATCACCACCGCTCCCCCCCGGCTGTCAGTGAGGAACCACCCGATGAGCCCGGCGAGCATGGCCGCGGCAATCCCTGCCCCGCCACTCGCCCGCTCCCCTCGGTCCATGCCAGCTCTCCCGCTCGCACCTGAGGCGATCATGACTCCGTGGCAATGTGTACCAGCATCCGCGCCAACGCCAGCGTCAATGAGGTCGTCTCGCTCGCCCCGCTCCCGCGGCCGCATACCGAGCGACTTGCCTCGTCGGTCATCGCTGATCACATCGTGACCACTGGCCATCACTATCGCCCGGAAGCGCTTCTTGGGATGGCGCCCTGCCGGGTGAGCGCTCACCGGCTTGATGGACCACTGCCATCCCCGCGCCGCGATCACGGCTTCCAGATCCAGGAGACGGTACCCGTTCGGCCCGGCGGTGATGCACTCCTCCCGGCTGCTCCGCTCGGCGGGACGGACGTCCCACGACGCGGGGCAACCCGGCGTGGGCATCCCGCTTGCGGATCATCATGGCGAGGGGATGGTCCTCACCCGTGCCAGGAGGCAGCGATGGCCACGCCCCACCCCACCGACGACGACGAACTCGACGAGGTGACCCACCACCTGCTCAATGGTCTGACAACCGTCCGGGGGCAGGCCCAGCTCCTGCACCGTCGGGTGCGGCGCCCGGAGCCGACGCATCCCGAGGTCCTGCTGGCCACGCTCGGTCGCATCATGGACGCGGCGGACCAGCTCACCCACCACGTCGTCACGCTCCGGGATGGGCGTCGTCGCCCCCCTCCGGACAGATCGTGAGCGCCGTGGCCACCGCGGTGAGCAGGTCGTCGAGGTCAAAGGGTTTGCGCACCGGCGTGACGCCGGTCATCGATGGTTCGTCGAGGAGTTGGTTGACCACATCGTAGTCGGCAGTGCAGAGGATGGCCGGGATGGCGGCCGTGGCGGGATTCGTCGCGAGGCGACGGAGTGCCTGCCACCCGCTTTCGCCGTGCAGGCGATGGTCCATTACCACCAGGTCCGGCGTGAGCCGAGCAACCTCAGCGGTCGATGGCGCCGCGGGCATGGCCGTGACGCGATAGCCCTCGTCGGTGAAGATTTCAGCGAACAGCTGGAGAACGCTCGGGTCGTCGTCCACAACCAGCAGGTGACACGGCGCGGCAGCGGTCATGGCGGCCCCCTCCGGCTCCCTGCCCATGTCGACGGCGATCTTTCGCGTTATTGCGGCACTTGGTTCCCAGGATACAGCACGTGATCCGTCAGGGAAATGGGGGCATGCGGATGCGTCACCCCATGAGTGATGGCTGCGCTGTGTGATGACGGTGGTGTCGTCGATGGTGACCCTGGCGGCGGTCAGCGCCGCTCATTCCACGGCCATGGCCCCGGTCAATGGAAGCTCGGTCACGGTTGCCTGTCTATCTACGCTTGGCGTGCCGTCGCTCCACTCAGCTCGTCGCGCATCAGCCACACCAGACACCATGCAAGCGCCGTAGCGAGCGTTGGCCCACCGAAGTTCTCCCGCTCTGGACGCAACAGCTCCACCCGCCAGCCCACCTCGTCAACGTCCCAGGCCACGTAGCCGCGGCGATCGGCGATCGCGTGTCGCAGCGCATCCTCCAGCGCGCGGTCCGTCAGCGTCGGATCGACGCCGGCGCGAGCGATCGTCGCGGCGAGGTCGGCGGCGAGCATCATCCGGCGTCCCGATCGGTCGTGGCGCGCAGCTCGGTGATGTCTTCTTGCATCCGGGCGAGTTCTCCGGCCAGGGCGGCAAGCGTCGTCTCCAGGAGCGACACACGATCGGCTAGCTTCGCCAGTTCCGGCGTGGCGATCCCGTCCAGGACGGGACGCACGGTCGGATCCGGCTGGCGCCCTCGATGCTTGTGCGGCACCTTCTGGGCCATCGGGTGCCAGGACTCCAGATCCTCCGCCGCGATCAGCGCCATGCGGCCTAACCGCTGTGCCGGCAGCGTGCCGCGGCGGATCGCCCGGGAGACCGTGTGATAGGAGACGCCCTTGAGGCGGGCCGCCTCCGCCATGGTGTAGACCGCGCCCTGGGTCGCGCGGGGCTCAGGTCGGGGCATACAGACCACTCCGGTGAGACCACGTGACAGCGTGCCAGTCTACCCGCCTACCCGCTTTCACAGCCGATCCCGTCGCCATCAGCGTCAAAGCCGTGCGGATCCGGCGGCAGCACGATCAGGCACACCAGCAACCGTTCCATCCTCGATCGATCGGCAACTCGCTCCGGCGCACGTTCGCAGCGCCTCCACCTGCGAGGCGAGCGCATCGGTGACTGCGGCAGCCGCGACGTTCTCCAACTCATACGGGTCGGCGGTGATGTTGTAAAGCTCGCGGTCCCCGCCCTCATACTCGACGTAGATGCGGTTATCTGACACCATCGTCGAGCGAAGGGCACGGTACGTCGGCACTTGCGGCATGGTGCCGAGGTCGGGATAGGAGATCGGACTTCCGCCGACCAAGTGCTCGACGAGGAATGATTGCCGCCACGGCTCGACGGTCTGCCCACGAAGGAACGGAGCGATCGAGCGACCGTCGACAAACGCGGGCGGCGTAACTCCGACCAACTCGGCAATCGTCGGTGCCAGGTCGATGTTGAGCGTCGTCACGTCAACCGTCTGACCCGTGGCGAGTCCAGGACCGATGACGATCAGTGGCGCCCGGATGCTTTCTTCGTAGGGCGTTTCCTTCCCAAAGGGCAACCGGTGCTCGCCGAGGTGCCAGCCATGATCGGAGGTGATGATGACGTAGGAATGGTCCGCGACGCCATGGCTGTCGAGGCTGGCGATGACCTGCTCAATCGTCTCGTAAAGTGATTGCAGCGACCGGAGCCGGTCTGCGTACTGATCGTCGATGGCGACAACCTGCTCGCGGGAGAGACGGGGCGCATCACGAATGTACGCCGGCTTGTCGCTGACATCCGGCTCATCGTAGGACGGTGGCCGCGGTGCCTGGGCGTCCGGAAAGAGTGCCGCATGCCGTGGGGCCGGATTGGCTGGATAGTGGGGCACGATGGTGGCGAGGTAGAGGAAGAAGGGTGAACCCAGCGGGATCGCGCGGTCAATGAACCGAAGCGCATGACGGGCGAACACATCGGTAGAGTAGTCTGCGAGCTGGCGCTCGTCATAGTCGACGATGGCGCCGCTCTCGTTGAGGGAGTATTCCGGCCCACCGGAGGCACCGCGACCGAGCTGCGCCCACCAGCCATCCCATCCGGGCGGGATATAGGTGTGTGGGATCGTCTCGTCAGTGTAGCGTTTCGGGAGCTTCGGGTAGCCGTTGAGGTACTTCCCGACCAGGGCGGTGCGATAGCCGGCATCGTTGAGCCACGTGGCGATGGTGCTGCGTTCGCGTCGCTTCAGGTAGAACGTGTGGAACCCGCCATGCTCGCGGTTGTTCGCCAGCACGCTATGGTTGTGGGCGTATTGACCGCGCAGAATCGATGCCCGAGATGGGCAGCAGATCGGCGTCGTGATGTAGTGCCGGGTGCAGGTGACGCCCCGTTCAGCGGCGAGCTGCGTCAGGCGCGGCATCTCCGGGACAGAGGCAACGTCTAAGTCGTCGGCGATGATGAGGACGATGTTTGGTCGCTGCGTCCCAGTCATGGCACCCTCTACGCTGCTCTGCCGAACAGAAAGCCGAACACTTCGGCTAACGCTTTGCTCGTGCGACTCTTACTCCTGGGCCCGGACCGTGAGACGTGAACCCCCTCCTATGAGAAGCATGACGAACGCTAAAGTAATAAACGCTCGGCGCATCGTTGCGCTCCTTCCTGCGATCGCCTCAGTCCTTTGGGGTCAAGGGGAAACCTACTTCTTCTCCTTCTCTACTTTGAACGGGAAGCTCAACAGCGTGACGTCTTCGTCATCGTCGAGTGCGCTGCCGACCAGGACGAATATCCGGTCTTTCTTGTCATCAGCACTGTCAAGCGGGCCGAAGCTGAGCTTGCCGTCACCCGTCCAGCCCTTGCCGTCCGTGCTGGCCTCCCCAACGCCGCGAGTGTAGAAGCTCCCCGTGTCGTCGTCTTCGCTATACGCGAACACGCTCGCCACTTTGGCCTTGTCTTCATCGTCCAGGGCATCGCGCAGCGCCTGGGCCATCGCCGCGCCCGTTTCCTTCTCGTTGGCGTCATCGACGGTGATGCGAACAACCACGCGAGGTCGAGTCACGTTCTGAAACTCCTGCTCGATGATCTCATATTTCGCCGGCTTCACCTTGGCTTCCGCCTTCACTTCGGTGTACTCGGCTTTATCGTCGGTCGCCCGAGCAATCGCCGGTGTCAGCGCCGTGAAACAGAGCGCCAACGCGACAATGAATCGGACCATGAATCGCTCCTTCCTGAGATCGTCCCGAGATCGGACACCCCGATCGCCCCCGGTATCGCGGGGCACCACACTACGTCCATGTTTCACGTAGATTGATGACATCATCGGGGCCAATACGGGTCGTGTCAACAGAGGCCAACCACTATTAGCGGACCGCAGAGGACGGCTATTTGGGGAAGTGCCGTGCGGACTCGATCCCCTAGGTTCGGCGGCGCCGCAGATAGGAGACCAGCTCGTCGTCCGACAGCGCGGTTACATCCACCGCTGGTAGGTCAGGGTCATGGGCGTGGTCATCCTCCGTCACCGGTCCAGGACCAACACCCGCTAAGGACGAGAGAAACTCCACCGCCGCCAGTCGCGTCCGCCCCGGTTGCGTAAGATCGTCTCGCAGGGCGATCGCTGTGTCGATGTTGCGGCCGATTTGGGCAGCCACGAGCTGGTGGGCATGGCGGCGCACGCGGAGGGTGGCCTGCTGCTCCTCGCGGGCGATCCGCTCGGCCCAGTTCTCCGAGCGACTCCAACTAAAGATGGTGCCGTCGGAGATGCCCAGGTTCTCCGCCAGTTTTCGCAACGATCGGTCCGGCATCGACCAGTAGGCGAGGAAGGCCGTCTCTCGGTCTATGGGGTGAGGAAGAAGGTCATGCGCTCGTGCAGTCATAGGGGTAAGTTTAACACCTGACCGCGGCCCATTCAGACAATGTGTGACAGCATGGAATCAGGCGATGTGGGTCCCCTATTACCTACTTCACTACCCACCCCCTTCCTAATGTCCTCCCCTACCACCTCACCTGACCACCACCCAAGTGCTGGACCAATCACCATCCCGCTTCGCTGGATAAGGGGAAAGAGGGACTACTCGCAGCCGATCCCATCTCGATCACGGTCGAACCCGTGCGGGTCAGGGGGCAACTCCGTGAACCGGCGGACCGCGACTTGACCACAATCAAGGTCCGGCGGGTATGGGGGAATACACGTGTCGGGATAGGACGGATCACAGTGAGGGGATGGGGTGTCCGTCACGACCGGGGTTGGTGTCGGGATACGCCGCGGCGCCGGAGTCGGTGATGGGGTGAACGTCGGATCGGGTGTCGCGGTTGGCTCGGCCGTCGCCGTCGGCGCTGGCGAAACTGTCGGCGCCACCAAGGGGATGGCTGTTGGCTCGATGGCGGCCGTGTGCCCACTCGCGACGACGATGGGTGTGACCGTTGGGAGGACAGACCGCTGGCCGCCGTCATCTCCGCGATTGAGCGCCCCGATGATGGCCACCACTCCGGCAAGACCGGCGACGGCCGCCGAGGCACTATGAGGATGGACGCCCGAGCGCACTAGCGACCACCGTGAGCAGCGTGACCAGATTGAACGGCTTGGCGACGAAGTGAATGGCACCCGCCGCATCAGCGTCCCGGTGGGCGACGGCGCTCATGAGCACCACCGGCACCGCTCGCAAGTCGACCCGCTCGTGCATCCACCGCAGCAAGCCCAGGCCGTCCAGTCGGGGCATCATCATGTCGGTGAGCACCAGGTCCGGCACCAGTCGCTCCAGCACCTCCTGCGCCAGCAGACCGTCGGCCGCGGCCAGCACGGCGTACCCCTCGTCACGGAGGAGCTCCGCCAGGAGCGTGCGGATTGCCGGTTCGTCGTCGACGACGAGGATCGTGCCCATGGCTCGTGCCCTGCACGGCCTGTGCCGTTACGCGGGCAGAGCGGGCACCGCGCTTCCAGTGAGCAGACCCGTCGCCGCGAAGGACTCACCGACGACAATGCCCTGCGGTCCGATCGTGAACTCTCGGATCGTCAGATCGGCGGCGGTCTGGCGATGCTTGAGGATCGAGACCAAGCGGTGCCACTCAGAATCAAGTTCAACCGTCCGCAACAGGATCCCACTGTCCATGGTCCCCGAGACGGTCGGCACCGGGGCCGCCAGCTGCGGCCCCACAAAGGTGTCGATCTCCAGCAGGAAGAGGGTGGTGACGCCCCGGTCCCGCAGCGCGTTGGCGAGGGCCTGCGCGAACGCGGCCTGGCGCTCCGGGTCGGCAAAGAGCCGAACCAGGTCGGTGAAGGCGTCAATGACGAGCCGCCGTGGTTGATGCTCCTCGACCGCGGCGAGGAGCTGCCAGGCCCACTCGTCCGGTGACACCTGCAGTGGTGCCCGCCACAGCACGCGGATCAGCCCGGAATCGACGTGCAGCCCGAGCGCCAACCCCGCCCGATCGGCGGTCGCTGTCAGCGCCGGGGCAGTCTCCTGGAAGCTGGCAATCAGCCCTGGTTCGCCTCGTCGAGCGCCGTCCGCGAGGAAGTGCAGACCGAGCAGCGTCTTGCCCGCGCCCGGCGTGCCGAGGAGCAAGGTCGAGCTCCCGACGACAAGACCGCCGGCCAGCATCCCGTCCAGCAAAGGGACGCCAAAGGCCACGCGCTCGTCCGGTGTCTGCCAGGTCGGCATCAGCTCGGCGAAGACCGCCTCCAGGCGCGGAAAGACGGCGATCCCGTCGAGCCCGATGGTCAAGTCGTGGCGGCCACTCAGGTAGCGGGAGCCCCGCAGCTTGACGACCCGCAGCGAGCGAAGATCGCGGGACCCGACGGGTTCGTTGACTAGATGGAGCACGCCGTCAACGTGCGTCTCAGCGCTGATCGCCTCCTGGTCGCCGGCGAGGAGCACCGTTGTGCAGCCCAGGAGCGCGGTGCGCGCCTGGAGCCCGTGGATACAGTGGCCGAGGTCGAGGCCGGAGGCTGCCACGGCCGCCGCCGTGCCAGCCCCGTCGATGACCAGCAGCGTCGCCCCGTACTCGCGGACCATCGGCGGGAGCTCCGCCACCACGGCGTCGAGTCCACCGGCCTGCAACGCATTGAGCAGGCTGAGATAGCGCAGGCGCTCGCCGATCACCGTGGGATCGACAAAGCGAAAGCCGCGCAGGTGGGCGAGCATGCGGTCGTGGGTCTCGGTCAGCAGGGTGGCGATGAGCGCGGAGCCGCCACCGGCGGCATGGGCGAAAGCCAGCTGGTTGCCGAGGGTCGTCTTGCCGGTACCGGGGACACCGGTCACCAGGTAGCTATCCCCGGTGAGGAGGCCACCACCGAGGACGGTATCAAGGCCGGAAACCCCGGTCGGAAACCGGGGCAGCTGCGGCATTGTTGGCGTGATGTCGTTCGGCAGCATTGTCGCCTTCGCCTTTCCGTGTCGGCGCCTGCGGCCGCAGGAAGACTTCACACCGGCTCCTCAATGATCGGCCGCAGGAGGCTCCAGCACCCAGGGGCAGGACACCGATGTCTGGGTGCTCACGTTCCATGGTGAGCCGTGGTGGGATCCGGATTCTACCCTACGTCGGAACGCCGCGGATCTCTCGTCGCTGGCACGCGCGTACCCGCGCGAGGCGAGGGAGGCCGAATCCTGCCACTCTACCCAGCTCCACCACGATCAAACCGCAGATAGTGAAGGCGCTACGAAAGTCACCCCGGTCCCTTGCCTCACTGTGGGAAGGCTGAGCGGGACAGACGGATGGGACCCTCCCACACATCCACATCCACACATCTCAGTAAAGTCGTCCCCCACGCAATCGCCGTTCAGGCTCTATCGGGGGAGTGGGGAGGGGCCGAGCTATCGGCGTCGTTGGCCAGACGCAGTGTGTCGATCAGCCGGGTGAGGGTGACCAGGTCCACGGCACTGAGGGCCGAGACATCGAGGGCAGGCAGTGGCGCCAGGACTGCGATCGCGTCGGTGATGATGCCGCCGGCGTGGTCGTCGAGCCAGGGGCGCAGCTCCGGGCAGCGCCGCTCCAGCTCGACGGCAAGGGTGATCAGCTCGGTCGAGGGGTTCATCGGCTCCGGCTCTGGGCGTGGGCCAGCTTGAGCCGCTCATCCATCCGGTCCCGCATCTGCTCCGGGGTCATCGAGCGTATCTCCTCTCGGCTGAGGATGGCAGCGCGTTCGGGCTCCGGCGCAATGGGCTGGGTGGGACGAGCACCGAAGCCCGTCCGATCGAGGAGACCGAGACAGGCATTGACCCGGGCCGGTTCGGCCTTGGCTTCACCCCGAGCCACGGCGCGGAGGTGCTGGGCGCCTTCCCCCGCCCCGGCGATCAGGTCGGTAATGATGGCCTGCTGGATGGCCGGGGCAAGCGCGGTGAGATCCTGCCGGACCTTGACCGCCCACTCATCGCGTTGTGCCCAATAGCGGACCGTTCGACCGTCGAGACCCGGAAAGCGTTCCTGCATCACCTCGGCGACGCGCTCGGCATTGCGACCGTAGCGGAAGGCCCACAGTTGATACGCTTCGTCGCGGGTTTCGTCGTCGTAGCGGGTGCCGCGGTCGGACTCGGGGAGAGTTTCCGCAGTTGCCAGGGCTGGTGTAGACATACCGCTATCATACCAGCACCACCGGCGAGAATCGCGCGGCGGGCACCGGGTTGGCGACCGTACTGATCGATCCGGTGTTATCCCTCCATGGACACCGGCTCGATCAGCTCAGGTCCATTGTTCCGGGTGTTATTGACGGCCGTGCTCACCGGCCGGGCTTCCGTCGCCGCGGCGGGATAGGGCTGCAACAGTGCGACGATCCCCGGATCGGTGACGGTCGGGTCGAGCCACTCCGCTTCATCCTCGGTTCGTAGGATCACCGGCATCCGGTCATGGATTGAGGCCATGACCGCGTTGGGGCCGGTGGTGATGATGGCGAAGGAGCCGATCGGCTCCCCGTCCTCTCCTGGCATCTCGTCCCAAAGCCCGGCAAAGGCAAACGTCGTCTGATCAGTGGGACGGATCAGATACGGCTGCTTCGGCCCCCCAGTGCGTTGCCACTCATAGAAGCCATTGGCCGGGACGAGACACCGCTTGGACTTGACGAGCGAGCGGAACATCGGCTTCTCCAGCAGCGTTTCGGCCCGCGCATTGATCGGTTCGGGGGCGCGCCCCGATCCGGATGTGCGCCACCGGGGCAGCAAGCCCCAGCGCAGGAGGTCGAGCTCCCATGCGTCGTCGCGATGCACGACTACGGGCAGGTGCTGGGAGGGTGCGGCGTTATAGGTTGGGATGAGCATCGGGAATGGGTGGCGCAATTGGAACCGCTCGGAGAATTCGGTCGGGTCCGCCATCACGTATCGTCCGCACATGGGCCACGCCTCCTGGTGATGCCGACGGCATTCCATCACATTTGATCGACGTGAGAGGGAGTCATCACGCTCCCTCTCCGGGAGGATCAACGCGTTCCGTAGCGGTTTCCGCGGGCCGCTCTTGGTATTATCTGTCTGTCCTCCCCGTCCTAGCGGGTGAGGGGATCGCCTACTCGCCGCGTGGCTCGTTCACGCGGTGAGTTTTTTGTGCCGGACTCCGCGTCGCCATCGTCCCAGCGGATCAACACTTCGGGCACCACACCGAGCGCCTCGGCGATCTTCCGAAGGGTGGGCGGCTTCACTGGTCCGCTCGCGTCATTCTCAATCCGCGAGATGGTGACGTAGCTCACCCCGGCCCGGTCCGCGAGCTCGCGCTGGGTCAGCGCCCGCCGCAGGCGCTCACGCCGCAGCGTGTCGGCGTCGATCTTCATGTCCATCGCCTCGATGCCTCCCGCTTGCCAACCGCACTCACGATTGTGTGAACCCACACATCCATGATACACCCTTGGTATCTCCCTGTGAATCGGAAGTTATATTTGTGCTAACTGCATGATGACATCGAGTTAGCATGGGAGTATCATACGTATATGGGGAGGCGATCCCCGCACCTGTTAGCAGCCAGCGACGATGCCTAGGAACATCGCCGCGCTACCCGAGGAGGACCCGGAGATGCAGCAGACTCAGTCGATCACTCGCCGCCCCGTTCGCCCGACCACCCCCGCCGATCTGTGGCGGCTCGCCGAGCAGGGACGCGCCAACGGCGTCCGCCTCTTGCAGGAGTGCGTCAGTGGCGAACGCTTCGCCACCAGCGCCAGCCAGCCGGGCACTCTCTACCGCCTGAGCGCCCACGCCTGCACCTGCGAGGGGTTCACCTACGCCGGGCGCTGCCAGCATCACAGCCTGCTCCTCGCCGAGCTGGGCTGGCTGCCGGACGTGACCGACGACACGGACCCCGAGCCGCCCACCTCACCGGCCCTGGCCGAGCGCCGTGCCCGTGCCGAGCAAGCCCGCCAGCGTCTCGCCGCTCGGGCCGCTGATCCCGGCGCCGCCGATCGTGCCCTCGCCGCTACCAATGCCGCCCGCCTCGCCCGCATGGCCGCCGGGGTCAGTGTCGCCGCCTAGATCAGCCCGGCCGGTGGGGAGCCCTTCTCCACCGGCCACCCGTCCCACCCGAGACGTTCACGAGCAAGGAGCCACCCACCGTGATCTACGCCAGCACCCAGGCCGGGCGCGAAGCCCAGTACCGCGCCCGCATCATTGTGATTGCCAGCCGGGGCGATCTGCTCACCGGCCACACCAGCCCCGAGACCGCCTACCTCGTCGCGGACTACCCGTACGGCTTCCGCCTCCGCTGCCAGATGCGCTACTGGCTGGAATACAAGCAGGGCCACGGCTTCCGCCTGGTCAGTCAGACGAGCAACCCGAAGCGACCCGGTCTGGTCTGGAACAAGCCGAAGGCGAGCACGTATAGCGACTGCGCCGTGATGATCCGGGACGATGAGGGGCATATCCACCTGCACACCCTCTCACCGGGCGGCTGGTCCGAGTGGACCACGGTGGAGACCTACGAAACCCACTACGCCCCCGCCCTGACCGACGCCCACCGTGCCACCATCCGCTTCATTCGGGCGACGATCAAAGCCGGGGAGGTCCTCACCTACACCGTGACGACCACCAGCGACGAGCCGCGGCAGAGCCAGGAGGGGCAGGCTGCCATCTACCGCAAAGCCCTTGCCTATGGCTACGCCCAGACGCGCCTGGTTGACGCCGCGTGCGATGCCGAGGACGCGATCGACATCGACGAGTTGGAAGCCTACGCCGACGAGTGCCGCGCCGCTGACGCCGCCTAACCGATCGACCTAGGCGCCGGTGACATCACCGGCGCCCGCCCTGACCCGGGAAGGAGCCGACGCGATGACCACCACCCTGACCGTGACCCCGACCGATACCGCCTATGACCCTGAGCGCGAGTGCATACAGGAGGCCAACGAGTCCGAATACCGACGGATCAGCGACCTCGATGCCGAGCTGACCCAGGTAACAAACGATCTCCTCTCGGCAATCGTGACGATGCGGCTCTGGGAGGAGAACCCGGACGGTCCGCACACCCTCGCCGACGCCGCTCGGCTCGCCGGGGATGCCGCCGTGACGCTCGATACCCTCGCCCGCTCCATCGCGTGCCCGCTCGCCGATGTTGCCGCCTAGCCGCGTCATGGTGGCGCTGGTGGGAGGCCCGGCGCCCTGATACCCCCGCCGACTGTTCGATGAATCGACGTACCGATGAGAAAGGCATCTCCAGCCACGACCACCGCAACGATTAGCGCCAGCGCTACGACCCGCGATGGCTTCCTTTACCTCGGAGACACGACGGACACGGGCGCCGCCTCGGTGGCGAACGGGCTCACCCTCATCATCGCGGAGGATGGCTCCTGCGCCGTGCACCTGATCGACAAGGGCCGGACCCGTGACGTGATGGCGACGGTCGAAGCCGACCACCGCGCACACCTGAACTCGTAGCACTTGGGCCGAGAGCCGGGCGAGAACGTCGCCCGGCTCTCGGCCACACGGGGGGCCATGATGGGTAAGATGGAAACACGGAACGAAGGAATACCGGGAAGGGCCAGCATGCGCGCTGCGATCTATCACCGAGTTAGCACGGAGGAGCAGATTGAAGGCTATTCGCTCGACGCACAATCGCGAGCCACACGCGCGTTCTGCGCCGCTCACAACTGGGAGATCATCGAGGAGTACCGCGACGAGGGCACGAGTGCTCGGACGGACGACCTCGCAAAGCGGCCACGGTTCGCGGCTATGCTGGCGGATGCCGAGTCAGGACTCATCGATGTCATCGTGGTCCACAAGCTGGACCGCTTCGCGCGCAACCTTCGCATTACCTTAGAAACACTCGAACGCCTGGAGCGGAGGGCGGTCGGGTTTGTATCGATCTCCGAGCAGATGGACTTCACCACGCCAATCGGTAAGGTCATCCTTGCCACCCTCGCTGCCTTCGCCCAGTACTACAGCGACAACCTCAGCTCAGAGACCAGGAAGGGCAAGACGGAGCGGAAGCGCCAAGGCCTCTACAATGGGCTCCTTCCATTCGGAGTCAAGAAGAACGGTGACGGCATTCCAGTCCCTGACCCAGAGAACTACCCCGGCCTGCTTCTCGCCTATCAATCAGCCGCCGAGGGCAAGAGTGATCGGGAGGTGGCGCAGGTCCTCAATGCCGCTGGGTTCCGCACCACTGGCAACCGCGGCCCGAATCCTTTCACCAAAGATACCGTCTGCGCGATGCTCCAGAACCGCTTCTACCTGGGCGAGCTCCCCGATGGCGCCGAAGGCTGGGTGCCAGGGGCCCACGACCCGATCCTCGACGACGAACTGTTTGATCAGGCTCTGCGCTCCCGCGCGGTCAACCGGCGCGCTCCCGGGCCGATCAGCGTGTCCCGTGCTCATCGCACCCACTCGCTCTCGGGTCTCGCGGTCTGTGGCTACTGTGGGGGCCGCCTCCACATCATGACGGACCGCCACGGCAAGGCTCGTATCTACTGCTATCGAGGACGACAGAGCCAGCGCTGCGCTCAGCGATCCACCATGCTCCACCCCCTCGAAGAGCAATTAGCCACCTACCTCGCGACGTTTCATCTTCCACAGGAAACGGTTGCTGAGATCGTGCTGATATATGAACGGGCGCATGATCAGCGAGACGATGCCGATCGGCGGCACCGCGAAATCTCGGGGCGCATTGAGCGGATCACCGAAATGTATAAGTGGGGCGACCTTACGCGCCAAGCGTACCGGGCAGAGCGAGAACGCCTCGACGCTGAACTGGCCGGATTGCGGGGGACAACCAACCGCGCCGACATGATTGCCAAGGCAGCTGCCTTTCTCCGCGACCTTTCAGCCGCCTGGGGCGTAGCGACGCCCGAGCAGCGTAACGCGCTCGTCCGCCTTGTCTTCGAGTCGGTCGAAATCATGGATGATCGGGTTGCGGCGGTCATTCCTCAACCCGACTTCGCGCCATTCTTCGCGATGGACGCCGATGAGAGCGTTGGCGGCGCCGCACAACAAAACGGCACCACCGAAGCGGCACCGTCAAGCGAAGTTATGACCGGGCGGAAGCGACGGGGATCGGTCGCGCATGCACCGATCCCCGCTGATCCGACTTGGGGAGGAAGTGCGCATCATTGTACCGGATGCGCGACCGTCGCACCAGGCGCCCGGGCTTGCGGGCCCGTACTGTCAACCCAGGACGAAAATCGGCCCCGAGCGGTGGCCTCAGGTCGCGGCGCTCGTCGCCAAGCAGGGGCTCCGGGCCACGGCCCGCGAGCTTGGCGTCTCCCATGAGACCATTCGGAGTGTGTGTCGCCGACTGGAGGTTCGGCGGCTGGAAGCAGCGTAACTTCTCGCAATCTGGACGATTCGCCGTCCGTCCCCTTTTCAGCGTTTCTACGGTGTAGTAAAGTCGCGGTAGTTGGGTAGGCGTAACCTGCCCGCGAGCCGAGCCGGGGCCTCGTTCCGGCGGAGTCAACGCTGACTCGCAGCCATCACCGAGGGCGAAAACTCGGTCGGGGGCAATGACGCCCCGCAGCCAGGAGTCCGCAGGCGTCGAGTGCGGACGGGGTCGTTCCGACGATCCGCAGCACCGCCGACGGGCGATGGCCGTCGGCCGGGACCTTCACGGTCCTGCGCTCCCCACCCCCGTGGGAGAGAGCCCCACGCGCCATGGATAGAGACGAGCGCGTCTTGCGCGGCCGTATCGGCGGCCTGACGACCCGTGCCCGCCACGACCCCACCACCAACACCGCCGCCGCCCGCGCGGCGTTCCTCGCCAGGTTTGAACGCGAGGTCGATCCCGACGGCATGCTGACCCCAGTCGAGCGCGACCGGCGCGTCGACGCCGCCTTGCGCGCCCATTTTTCGAGAATGGGACTGGAAAGCGTCCAGGCACGGCGCCGGCGCCGCGAGGCGGCGGCCGACGCAGAGCGGGCCACCGTCCTGGACGCGCTGATCGCGGCCCAGGGGCACGAGGGCGGCGCCGATGGCACCTGACCCCAGACCCGCCGATGGGCCGCTGCTCGACCTGATCCGTGTCCTTGTTGAGATCGTGAAGACGAGCGCCAGCGGGTCGCTACCCCCGCCGACGCCCAGGGAGGTCCACGCCGATGACGCCGGCGCACACCGACTATCATTCTACGCGAGGTTGCCTCACAGTCGACTCTGACCGCGCGTCCTACGATGAGGCGTGGGCCGCGTTCGCCGGACTGACCGACGCCGAACTCGCCGGCGTGATCGAAGGGCTCGAGGCCGAGCGCAACGCCTACCAGGGCCTCGATCCAGCCAGTGCCGAGGTCGGTCGCATGCCGGTCGCGCCGCTACTTCGTGCCGCTCGCGAGGTTGCCGCGCGGCGCTTAGTGTCCCCCGGGCGCGGCACTACTCATGATGCGGCTTCGCGTGATTTCTGGACCGAACTTGCCCAGGATATTCGCGCGAGAGCCGACATTGTGGGCGCCTTCCTCGACCATGGTCACCCACTCAGCCGAGCCCGGGAGGAGTGGCATGGCCCCTGTTTCGCGTGCGGCGGCGCCGATCGGCTAGTGGTCTGGCCCGGCCCGCCAGGGCGCTATTGGTGTCGGCGGGAGTGTGGCGCGAGAGGGGACGTCATCACCGCGCTGCGCACCTTTCGGCCGGGACTCGGGTTCCGCGACGCGCTCACCGACCTCGCCGCTGTCCTCGGGTTGCCGACGCCGGTGGTCGACTTGGCCCAGTTCGCCGGCGGAGCGCGTGACGACCGACTCGGCCATCGTGACCGGGCAGCGCGCGAGCCGGTCAGTGACCGGAGCGGCCTTCCGTCGGTGCCCTTCCCGATCCGGCGGAGCGGCCGCCGTGGTTAGCCCCGCGACGCTGCCGATGAGCACCACGTTGAACGGTCGGACCCCCGAGACGGTGATCGGCCCCCGCCTGACCGTGCGCAGCCACGACGAGTGGCTCAGCGCGGAGATCCCGCCGATGCAAGAGCTCGTAGCGGGCCTTGTGCGCCAGCACACCGCGAGCTATTGGCATGGACGTCCCGCGAGCTTGAAAACGTGGTTCGCGCTGGTGACCGCCCGCGCCGTCGCGAGCGGGCGGGATCTGCTCGGCACCTTTGCAACGATCCAAAGTCCGGTCCTGATCCTCGATGCGGAGTCGCACGATGCCGGGCTTCAGGACCGGCTCAGGATGCTCCAGCGAGCGGATCCGCTGCCGCCAGCGACGCCGCTCACCGTCGCCACCGTCGACGGCCTGTTCCTTGATGATACGGCCGGCTGGGGTACGGTGGATGGTTTAGTGCGTCGCTTCAAGCCCGGCCTGGTCATCTTCGATAGCTCCGTCCGGTTTCATCGCGGCGACGAGAACACGTCCGGCGGCATGGCGGACCACCACGCCGCCCTGCGCGCTCTCATGCGCACCCACGGGTCGGCGACCGTCGTGCTCGACCACACTAGAAAGGCGGGGCTAAACAACGCGCCGGAGCAGCGGCAGCGGGGGAGCGGCGAGAAGCGCGGGTTCGTCGATTCTGCGATCGACTTCGAGCCGGGAAAGGGGCGCCCGCCTACCGTGACCGTCACCCCGCACAAAGACCGCTGGGGTGAGTTGAAGTCGTCGTTCGTCGTGCGGCTGGAGGTGGACCAGGACGCTGGCGCCGCGCGGCTAGTCCACGCGGGGGCCGCTCACGCAGCGGATACTCGCCAGCACGAGGTCATTGCCGCCGTCGCGTCACTGATCGCCCAGGGCGGGCCGGACGCCGCAGACGCGCGCTCCGTCGCGTTCTGGCTTGAATGCTCCGACGACACCGCGGCGCGCTATCTCGGCAAGGCGGTGAAGGCCGGCCTGCTTCGCCCCCGCCAGGTCAAGACGGGAGTCGGCCGGCCGCGGCGCGTCTACGACCTCGGAGGCGACCATGCGTGAGTTTTCCGCAGCCCTTTCCCGCACTTTTCCGCAGCGGTTTTCCGTGCGGAAAAGGGACCCGGCACCTTTTCCGCATCTTCCGCAGCACCCTTAAGGGTGCGGAAATGCGGAAAAGCGATGTCCCCGCTGATCGACGCCAGGCCGGCCACCGTGGCCGGATGCCATGCACTGCTAGGAGGTTGCCTGCGATGTCGCGTGAGGAGCCGCGCACGCCTGAGCAGATCGAGCACGACCGCACCTTCATTGCGCGTGGCCTGGTTGCCGGCAAGAGCCATCCCACCATCACCCGCGAGCTGATCGCCGAGACGGGACGCCCTCTCAGCCGGTCGACCGTCACGCGCGATGCCCAGATGATCCGGCGCGAGTGGCGCCAGGAGCGACTGCGCCACGTCGACGACCTGGTGGCCCAGGAGCTGGCGGTCCTGGCCGACCTGGAGCGGAGGTACCGGGAAGGCTTCGAACGCTCCATGGAGGACCGCACGGAGCGCACCGCCGCCGTCGTCGACGTGGAGCTCGCAGCCGATGCTGACGGAGTGCGCATCCCCGCCCAGCGGCGTACCACCAGCCTGCGCACTATCGAGGGGCGCGGCGATCCGCACTGGTTGAACGGCATCCTGGCCTGCCGCGACCGCCGCATCAAGCTGCTTGGTCTCGATCAGCCGGCGGTTATCGGCGTGCACGATACCAGGACCGGGCCGTATGAGCGGCCTGAGGTTTCCAGTGAGGACGTGGAGGCCGCCCGCGTGGTGCTCCACGAGCTGATGCAAGGGGGCAAGGCCGTCACCCCGATTGGCTCGCCGATTGACCGTCCCTTCGCCTCGTTCCCTGGACAGAGCCTGTGAACCGATTGATCGATCGCCGCTCCCCGCTTTTCTCCTTCGCCGCAGCGATCGATGCGCTGCTGTGGCAAGTGGAGCAGACCGTTCGTGCAACCATCGACCTCAACCGCCGGATGTCCTCATCCGTCCCCTGTGCTGATCAACGCTTGTGGCGCGTCAAACCAACAGTCAGTGGTGGGAGATCCGCGCTCGAGTTGGAGAAGACAATGCCGGTGGCGGGGCTGGCGGATCAACATTCAGGGTAACCAGCCTCGCTCGCCGACGGGTGCGACGCTTCCGCCTCACTGTCGCGCTTATAGACGTTGGCCGGGGCAGCTCCGCCTTTCACCGTGATGGACAAAAGGTCGTGCATTCCGTTTGATAAGACCTGTTACCCGCAGTCGGGCACGTCCCTAGAGCGTGTTATGGACTTTGCGCGACTACGGTAACGAGACGATGGAGCATCAGGCAGGCAAAGGCGACGAAATAG
>JAABUS010001387.1_pt1 | contig 53209 bp, 7 predicted proteins | sample 5560161 | NCBI WGS metagenome assembly JAABUS01 (sample SAMN10711885, study PRJNA513376) | rock metagenome | isolation source: Antarctica rocks | place: Antarctica: Victoria Land, Trio Nunatak nord | collected 2016-01-04 | reverse complement strand
TATAGACAAAAACTATTAATAATTTCGAAAATAATTAATTAATTCTCTTTGATTTAAAATACTACTTAAGTAATTATATTAATAATAATTAATTATATTATTTTTAAGCTTTGTTTATTAACAAATTAAATAGAATCTTTATGTTTAATAAATTCGACGAATTTTTTTAGCTACGAAAAAAATATATTTATTAAATATTTTAAACAATGTTAGTTAATTAAAATAATTGCTATTGCATCTAATATAATGACATTGCTTGCTTATATATAACTTAAAAATAATAATAAAATTTCTTAAATTTAGCAAGATATTAAAGCAACACTACAAGAATTAACATTAATTATAGATAAACAATATAGCAATTATAAGTGTTTAAAATATAATAAAATAACAAAATAACTTTAACAAAACAAATAATAAAGTTGTTTATTTTCTATAAGTAAACACAAAATTATGCAACAAATACTAGTAGATAAAAAAAAATTAATTTGTTTTTGCAAAAATATAAAATTGCAATATTAATCTATTATAAACAAATTAAGTTACAACAACAAGAAATTATATTTAAAAAAGACTTAATACAAATATTAAATTCTCTAAATAATAAAGCTAAAAGTTGTTAAATAAAGATACAAAGCTCTTAATAGTATTTTGCTAAAAGTTTGTAATTAAATTTTAATTCTAAAATAAAATTTAAAAAGTTAGCGTATATATAGTTTTTTATTTGTGAAGTTTTTGAAAATAAATGTAAATATAATTCTTTATTAAAAAAGTAATTAGCGAAATTGTAATTACAAAATATTTCGAATGTTAAAATTTATTAAATTAAGTTATAAGCGATCTTTATCTAAAAGTTTTATTTTAAAATAGCTTTATCTTTTTGCTTATTTTTTAAATTTAAAATATCTACTTAAAGCTTATATTTTAATCTTTATTTTATTTTTAAAAAACAAGACAAATCTAATTAACATTTTGATTAATAACAAATATTACTAAATCAATTTATTTAAATCTTTTTCTTAATTTTTTTAGCAAAACATTATATTATAATAAAAGCAAAACTTATCTTTATTAAAATTTGCGAAAATTTTACTTAATAAAGTTTATTTGTTAAAATAAGATTTGCAAGATATTGCAAGATTTTAGCTATCTTAATTATAGCAATTGTAACAAAGAAAATATAAAGAATCTTAAACATATATTTTAATGCTTGTTATTTAAATATTTTTTATATAAAAAAGTATGTATTTTCTTGTAATATTTTTTAACTTTAATTTAATTTTTATTTTTAATACAAACAATTTAAATTTTTGCTATAAATATTTGTATTAAAAAATAACAAACAAAAGACTTAATAAATTTAGAAAATAAATCTTATTTGTTAATGATATATTTATATATTTTGTATTTGTTAATAGTTAATTGCTTAACAAAAATTTTTACGATAAAATAACTCTTTATTTAGCAAAGAACAAAAATAATGTTAATCTTTGAACAACAATTATTAAAAAAATCTTTAATATCTTAATTCGAAATCTACGAACTAGTTTTGCAAATTTTAAAAATAATTTTCGAAAACAATTTTTTGTTTTAAATGCAAATTTTTTGCAAATAAAAAATGTTAAATACTTTAATAATTCTTTTTACAAAAAACAAGATTTTAAGTGTTTATTTTCGAAACAAAGAGATAAAACAAACTTAATATACTAGTATTTTTATATATTTGTTTTAAATCTCTATTTATATTGATATTATATCTCTAGCAATATTAATAACAAAATTAACTTTGTTCTCGAAGTATATGTTAAAACTTGTTAACAATAGCAACAAATAATATTTAATTTTAACAATCTAATCTTTAACATATTGCGAACGTAAAAAATAACAATATATATATTATTTAAACTTGTTGCTTATAAATGTCTTTTGCAACGCTAAAAGCAAAACTAATTTGCAAAAAAACAATTATAAGTTTCGATTTATAATTCGATTATTAATTGCAAAACAACTTTAAACTTTTAACTATATAGTTTAATCTTTTATTTTAAAAACATTATTTTGCATAATTTTAAACTTCTATTGCGATTTTATTGCGTTTGTTAATTTAATAATTAAAAATTAATAAGTTACTTTTTTTTTTTTTTTTTTTATAACAAAAATAACAAATTGAATCTTGCGCAAAAATAAAATAGTATATCGAATTTTACATTTATTTTTTAAATCTAATATCAAAATGTTTTTGCAACAAAATTCAATAATTATTGTATTTTTGTTCGCAAATATATAAGAATTTTTTTTTAAAATTTTAAAAATATTTTGAATTATGTAAAAAATATTAATACTATTATAAGGTTTGCAACTTTATTAAAAATAACACATATTAACAACAATTACGTATATAACTTAATTGTCTCTTTTAATTAAACAAATAATTTTTTGTTTAAAATTAAAAATTTAAAATCGCTTTTTATTGTTTAAAAGTTTAGCGTTTTATATATAGTATTTTGTAATTGTTGCGAAATTAAATATTATATGCGTTATATAGCGTTTACAAATCAAATATACAATATAACGAAATTATATTAAGATAATTCGATTTTTAATAAATTTAAATTAGCAATACTTTGTTTTTACGCGAATTTAGATATTAATATTTATATTATATCTTTAAATATATACACAATAAACACTAAAAATAGAATTTAATTTTAGAAACAAATATAAAAGCAATATTTATTTTGTGTTATTTGCATTATTTGCTACTTTATCGATCTTAATATAAATATTGTCTTTTATTAATCTTTAATTGTCAATTTAACAAATGCGAAAACAAGAGTTTTCTCTCGCACAATGCGAAAAAAAAAAACTAAAATCGAATATAAATTTATACGTAATTAGTATTGTTAATTATAAAATAATAATTTACAACTTTAGATTTTCTTAAATATATTTTATTTTTAAAGAATTAATATTGTTTAGTCTACGCTATAACGAAATAAAATTTTAAGAATTTTTTGTTTTGTTATTGTTATACTTAATGCAATAAAAGTTTAAGAAAATCTTAAACTCGAAGTGTACAATTTATAAAAAAATTAATATTTTATTATGTTTAATATCTTCTATATTATGCTATTTTAATATATAATAAACAACATATTTTAAGAAGAAAAATAAAATTAAAAATACAAATAAAAATATATTAATAAATTAAGTTATAATTGCGACATTTTTTTAAATTTGTTGTCAAATCTATACGACAAAAAATATATAAAACATTTAGTATAAAAAACTTACAATATTTATTGTTACGTTAAAAACGCAAATTTTATTCGTACTTTATAAATGTTATTTGCTAGCAACAAATTAATTAATTACGTCGTTTAGCAAAGAATTTGCTGTTTAGAAGTAACTAGTAACTATTATTGTACTTTTTATATTATTAACTATACTTATCTCTACAACTTTGCTATATTAATTGTTCTTATATATTGCGTATACAATATTGTAATATTATTTTCTACTTAATTGCGACATAATTGACAACGTCAATAAGCTTTTGTTCGAATTTTATCGATACAAATATTTTAGAAATAAATTAAGCAAATCGAATTAAAGAAAAGCGTTCTAGAAGCGTTAATAATTGCGTAATAGAAATTACTTAAACACAAAACAACTTAAAATCTTAATTCGAAAAAACGTTTATTAAATTTTTTACATTTTAATACTATTTACTATTAATAAAACGAAGTATCTTTTAACTAATCTTTTAAAGACTTGAGTGCATTTGCAAGTTTAATTTATCTTATTAGCACTTATTTTTTTATTACTTTTGTAACAATTTTGTTATTAATTTAAATATTTTTACAATATACGAAACTCGAAACAAGTTAAACAATTTACAATTTAACAAACGCTTAATATTTTAATAAATTGAGCGCATTTAGTTAGTAAAATACGCAACCTTCTAGCAAAGCAAATCAAATAAACAACAAATTTTTTAAAATTGCTACAATAATCAAAGATTACAAAACAAATATTTACAATATTATTAAAAATTATTATTAACTTATTACAAAATTAAACAAACTAAAAGAAAAAAAGTATTACAATTATTAATTGTATTAAATAAAATAATTTAATTTATAACTTAAACTAACTTTTTGTTATATAGTTGCAAAAGCTTAATTTAAGATTTTAATTATAAAAATCTTAAAATTTATTTGTTAAAACATTTTGTTATTTTAAGAATTTAACAATTTATAAAATATAATTTATTAATTGTTAATTTAATATATTAAAATAGCAATAATAAATTACAACATTTAATAAATTTGTAACTAGAAATTTCTTTGTTGCAAATAATTTTGTATTACTTTTGCAAAAGAGACTTAATTGCAAAAAAAAAAAAAACATATATAATTTAAATAACTTGTTATTTGTTTTCGATATTGCTTCTAGCATGTTAACAAAATATTTATTATATATTGTTTTAAAGAGTTTGCTTATTATGTAATATTAAAATACTTAATAAGTATTTTAAGAAGCATGTAATTGCGAACAAAAATATTTGTTTTATAATAAAGATGTTGTAACGATTAACTCGAGTTTTTTATAATTAAATTTCGATTATTTTAAACAATATTATTAAAGCAATTTGTGTAATAAAGATTTTTTTAATTTAACAATAAGAAAACGTTTTTCTAATAAGACATTTCTTATAATTTGCATTTTATTACAAGTTAACAACTTAATTACTAATACAATAATTTTATATTTTAAAAGTGCAAAAAATTAAATAACTTCTACGAAAAGTTAATACATATTTAACTAAAAATAAAGTTCAAAAAGTTTAACTATATAGAATTCGAAATATTTAATAACTATTTTTACAATATTGTGCAATTAAATTAAGATTTCGTTTAATATAACTTAAATTTTAAAACTTATTTAAGAAAATTTAATAATTATATTTAGTTTAAATCTTAAACAAATGTCGCAAACTATAAAAAATAATAATAGTTTAATTGATATATTCTTAAAGTTTAACAAAATTAAACAAAAATTAAACAAAAAAAATTATTGTTCTTTTTAAAGTTACAAGAAAAATTATTTTGTTTACAAATAATTTTGTCAATTTTGATCTAATATTTATGCGATGTTTTCTCTTAAAAATAAACGTTTAATAATTTAGAAAAACGTAAAATCTAATACTAAGAGACAAGAATTTCTTGCTTTATATTGTAATTAATTTAAAGATTATAGTTAATTATTTATAGTTTAATTTATAATTTTGTGTAATTAAACAAAGTACAATCTATTAAAACAAAGCAAATAAAATTAATAATAATTTTTCGAGAAAACTCTAATTTAAGATATTGAATAAAAGATTTAATTGCTTCTTGTTAATTGTTCGAATAATACTAAGTGCAACTATATATAAAATACTTATTACGAAATTTGCTTAAAGTTAATGTGTAAACAATAAATAACTTGCACAAGTAAACAAAAAAGCGACGTAATCTTAAATTAATTTAAAGTATCTTTGCATTTGTTTATAAACTTAATTGCTTCACGAATCTCTATCTATATTTTTAAAACTTTTATATATAAAAGTTAATAATATAGACAATTTTAAGTTTAAATATAACGCTATCGCTTTAACTATCTTTATTACAACATCTTTAAATTTATCAAAAAAAAAGTTTAGATTTTTAAGATAAATCTTTGTTTTCAACAATTCCTTTCTAGCTATTTTAAGTTTAAAATTTATTATTTGCATATATTTAAAAGCGATGTAAATTGTTGTTACGTCTCTCTTAATTTAACAAATCTTATTTGCTAAATTGTTGTATCAAATAGTTACAATATTTAACTTCGCAAATAGCTTATTTATTCGATTATAAATTTGTTAACTCGAATAATAAGTAATTTCGACAATAATAGTTTATTTTTTATTTGTTGCGTTTCTATAAAATTAAAAAATTAAATTAGTAATTGTTTAAAAACTAAATTGACATTAAGTTTACGTTATTCTAGTTATATTTATCTTTGTTATTAATATATTTAAAAAACGCTTTGCGTTTAAAGTCTATTAAAATAGATTCTTATTAACAAAAAGATTTGTCGCAAAGATAAAATCTTCAATAAATATATCAAAATTCTAATTGTTATTAAGTTAATTTTGATTATTAAATATTATAATTAAAATGTAAAAAAAATCTAGAGCAAGCTAAAGTAGATTTGTTCAATTTATATATCTAGATTATTGCTTTGCGTATATTAATACAATAATAATATCTTTCGAAGTAATGTTTTATTAATTAACAAACAATTAATAGTAAACTTGTGAAACACTAACTAATACGTAAGAACAACAAAGCTTTAATAGAAACGTTTAGAAATATATTTTACATTTTGCGCTAGCGTAAAGAGAGCGTAACAAAAGTGCGAATATTATAGTTTTCTCTTTATAATTGTAGCTTAATTCTTCAAATATAGTTTTTAAAATTTATTTTAATTAAATTAATTATAGATGTCTACTAAACTAAGAAAGATAATCTTTTATTATTTTTTATTTAAATCAAATACAAATACAAATTAATTTAATTTGTTAAGTTTTAAATTTATAATTAATATTGAACACTTAATAGCTTTTTATAAACTTTAAACGCTTTAACAACTTATTAAAGATTAATTTCAAATAATTCTATTTAAATATATATATAAAATATAAAATTAACTTTATTAAGTATTAATTTGTCTTTTCTTAAGATGTATCTTAAAACTTATTAATTTCTTAATATCTTTAAATTTACTTTTTAGCATTTATTGTTTAACTAAGTTAGTTGTATCAATTGATTACAAATTTAATTGCAACAAAATTGTTTACATTAATTGATTAAATTTTGTAATAAATAGCAAATGCAATAATACAAGAGATCAAGACTATAATTAATAATCTATTGTGTTAATAGTTTATTATTAGTTATTATTAGAGAGTTTAATAGATAGCGTTTGTATTTAAATCTAAAACACATTAGTTTAGAACTTAATTATTAATAAAAAATAATTAAAAAGATTTGCAATATTTAATTTCGAACGCAATTTCAAATTGAAAATATACAAATAATTATAATTATATAAGATTAATATTTATTTCTTAAAATCTAGTTTCTTTTTGTTTTCTATATTAAGTTTAATTGTTTCTTAAAGTTTGCTTTAGCAATATGCTCTTAAAAAGTAAACAACTAGTATTAACAAATAGCAATATTAATACAATACTAACTTTTAATTTAATTAATAATTTTCTTACAAAGCAATTTTATTTTAAGATTGTATATATTTTGATTTAAGACAATTAATGTTTATGCGACAAGTTTTACTATTTTTAAATGCATTTATATAGCGTTAAATATTATTAATAACAATTTAATTTTTATATTAATTAAATTAAGCAAAACTTGCAATTTGCTAAAATTAAGTTCGCTTAATATTAAGTTAAACAAACTTAATTATTAGTTACTTTTAATTATAAATATATTTAGAACTTGCGATTCGCAATCTTAATACAAACACAATTGAACAAATTAAGCACATTTTTGCTTTATAAACAAAAGAAAATAAAGAGAGATTTTTTTTTTACGAGTTTTAAGTTTATAGAAGTAAAGAACTTGGTTTTTATATTTAACAATTAAGTAAATTTAAATATTTTTATCGAAAAATATTATACAATAAATTAAAAGCTCTTTGACAAAAAAAAAGAAGTTTTAGAAGACGATTTTTATTTTAAAATGCTATTAAAATCTATATATTAAGAACAAAGATAATATTTTGCAATTATACAAAGTGTTAATTTAAATAAACTCGATTATTAAGAAGCTTTAAGCAAATCTTTATTAATTATTAATTAATAAGAAAGTTATAAAGAAGATAATTACTATAAATGCAATAGTTCGAACATTAAAGTATTAAGAAGACAATAGCAATAAAGTCTTTAATATCTAAATTAATTTAACAAGTAATAAGCTTCTTTACTAGCAAATGTTGTGCAATAATTTGGGCATCAAAGTGTTAAGAAAACAATAGTTGTAAAACCTTTAATATCTAGATTAATTTAACAAATAATAAGTTTCTTTGTTAGCAAACGTTATACAATATCTTGTTGTTAATCTTTAATAAAATATCGCAATTATAAGATACTTTTAATATATATAAGTCTCGATCTTTAATAAAGTCTTGTAAAGTAATAATTTTAATTCTTTAAATATTCTTAAAATTTATTACGTAGTTTACGTGTATTCGATTCTTTAATCGCAAGACGTAATTAATAATATTAATTATATTGTCGCGATTATAAGTTTTAAGAATGTATCGCTTATTTATAATTCGATTAATAATAATTACTTTACTAAAAAAAAATTACTAAAAGTAATTTCTAAAATAATAAAGCGCTTTATCTCGAGATAAATAGTTAACTTAATAAAAAAGTTTCAAATTAAGATTAACATTGTTTGCTAACGTTTGTAGAGTTAATACTATAATTTGTAACTTTACGTTTAACATTATTATTAACGTCTTAGTAGAATCTTTTTTAATCTTTATTGACAAACATTAATTATAATTAGTGTTTTCAATTCTTAGAATTTCGAAAAACCTATAGAATATTTTTTTTTAGGTCAAAAAAATAAAATAATTTTGTCGCTTAAATTTGTTATAAATCTAAAAAAAAAAAGTTAATTACAAATTTTAAAAAATAATTGTTCGAAAAGTACGCTACAATAATAAACGATATCGATCGAACATCTAAATAGCTTGTAGCGCTTCTTAATAAACAATAAACTTGACTTAATTTATTAGATTAGCTTTATTATATTACGTACAATATTATTAAATATGTTCTTAAAAAAGTCGTATATAAACTTTGACTATATATAGCGCAAAAAATTCGCTAATATTTGTATACTAATTTTTGTTATATTTAGAATATTAGTATAAACATTAATATAACTGGAACTTTTAACAAAATTATGCAAATAATATTATTAAATAAATTTTTTTTGCAATTTTGAAATCTTTGCTTTCGAGTTGTTTAGTCTTAATACATAAATTGTTATTTTATAAAAATAGCGCATAAAATATAATTACAATTGTTAATAGTCTTTTTATTCGATTATATTAAAAATAGATTTATTTTATTCTTAAAAACTACTTTTTTTGCTTTAAATCTTTAATTATATTTAACTATTATATATAATTTAAAATAAACAACAAATTATAATTTTTATTTTTGTTAATAAAAGTAATCTTAAAACTTTAAAACAAAATTTAAGATACTTAATATTCTTAAAAAAATATAAATTAAGAAAATATTTATATAAATAAAGTAAACTGGCTTTTAAAGTTGTTTTCGTTGCAATTATTGCTAAATTATTAAAAAAAAATTTTTTTTTTGCTTTTTATTAATATTTGATTTTTAATTGTTTGCGAACACAAATTTTGCAAATAAAAAACAATATTATTATTTAAATAAAATTAAACATTTTTATTTGCTTTAATTATATAATTCTAGATTTTCTTTACTTGACGCAAGTATAACGTTATTTTTTAAAACATTTAATTAATTTTTTTTATTGTCGCAAATGTTTAACAAATTAATTTTAAAACATTTTAACAAAAGCAAAAAATATAAAGTATTAAATTGCAATACAAATTAAAATTTTAAATATATAATAAAATTGTCTTAGATATTTAGAAACTTTGTTATTTTTAACTTTTTTTTTGGTTATCTCTTTAATTAAAATATGTTTTGTTGCTTTGTAATAAAGTGTTTTAATAATTATTTCTTTTTTCAATTTTAATTCTAAACTCGTTAATAGTATTATAAATATTAAAATACGTTGTTGTTGCTAAAACAATTAACAATGTTATTTGTTTTATAAATAGCAATTCTAATAACTAAATTTAAAAGTTTTTTAATAAAAAGATTAACAACTTATTATTATTTATTTTTTTAAAGAAATTTGCGACTCGTTTCGATACAATAGTGTTTATAAAAAAATGTTAAAAAAATTAAAAATTCGAAAAAAATTAATATCTTGTTTTATTTTTAAAAATTTTTTTTTTTTTTTAGCAAATAAAGCAATCTTATAAAAACTTTTTTAAATATAAGAGTTAACATATAATTATTAGCTTTTAATTGTTAACATTTTTTTAATTTAAAAATATTTGTAAATTAATTAATATTTTTTATATTTAATTAATATAAACTTTGTTTAAATTCTTTATACTTTAACAAATATAATAGTATTTTGATCAAATTATAATAAATAAATTTTTTCTTTTATAAAAAAATTAATTTTTTAATTAAATTTTTTTTTTTAAAATCGATTAATAAGTAAAACGCATAAAGATTTTAACAATTGTAAAAAAAATTAAAAGCAACGTTTAAATATTTTTAAATAGTGTTTATATTTAACTTTAACAAATTTAATTTAAAAAAATTTATTTTTATAAATAATTTAATATTTAAACAAAGTTTCTTGTTAATATAAATACTTTGCAATATTGTTAAATATAATAACTTGTAATTATTATACTTAATTACAAATTTTTAAAATTAGCGAAATTACTAATTATAATATTAATAAACTTAAATATTTATTAAAAAAGCTTAATAATATTGTTAAACAAAAATCGAATTTTTGAATTTTTAATTTTTATTAATTAAAAAATTAAAAAAGAAACAATAAAGCTTTTGTTTTTTTAAAATAATTTAAAAAAAAATTGTTGCAATATTATTGTTACGCTTTATATAAAAATCTTGTATATATAATTTAACAAATTAATTTTGTTTGTTAAAAGCAACTCTTTTGCTAATTTGTTTTGCGAATTAAAAGCGTTAATATTATATTATAAAAATATTTTGTATTGTTTAAAGTAAAGCAAATTTTTAACAAAAAAGATTTTTAATATATTTTTTTTTTTTTTTTTTTTTTTTTTTTTCGTAGATATGTTTTGTGTTTTTGTTAATAACTTTAACTTCTTCAATTACGTTATTAAAAAATTAAAAAATTAAATATTGTTTAAAAGAACTTGTTTGCAATTTGCAAACATTAAATTAATAATATTAATAATAAAAAACGCTTTGCATTTAAGTTTAAACGTTATTTTTAAAATTTTAAAAAAAATAAACAACAAATTTGCTTTATTTTAAAAAGAATTTATAAATTTTTTTAATTTTATTGTTATAATAAAGTTTGTTAACAACAAATTATCTTCTTTTGTTTAATATCAATTTCTAAAAAATTTGCTTCAAAAAAAGAAAATTTTTATATAAAATTTTTAAAAAATTAAAGATTGTTTGTTCTTAATAGCTTATTTTAATTATTTTTATATCGCAACATTTGCTTATATAATATAATTAATTATTATATTATTTAACTTTGTTATTATAAACTATTTTAAGTTTTTTTAAACTTAAAATATTAATTAACAATTTTAAAACTTTTTTGTGTTAAGTTGTAAAAATTATTTGTTTTAATTTACAATTATAACTTTTATAATATTAACATTATTATTAATTGCGTACTTTTAAAACTTTTATAATAAACAAAATTATATTAGCGTAATTATTAAATAATTAACGCAATTAAAATATTTAATTCGATTCTAATTTACAAAATATTATACAAATTAATCTTAATATATTGTTTAAAATGCTTATATTATATAGTATTTTTATTTTAACAACAAAGTTAAATAATTCGAAATTATTTTATTGCTTTTTTTTCGAAAAAATATAGATTAAATTTAATAACAATTTAATTACATTAAAGAAGTTTAACAATATATAAATCGAAATAAGCGTATATTTGTAGTAATTAAGTATATTTATATTATATATGTTGCAAATTTAAATTAATACTTAGTTGTAATTATTTAATTTATAAAATTTGTCTAAGTTTTTTCGAAAAATTTTCAAAAAAATTAAATTTGTGTTTTTTATATTTGTTCAAAAATCTAAAAATAAAATTACAATCTTTTATAATTAGCTTTTGCATTCTAAGTATTAATAATAATAATATTTAAGAAATTATATTTTTAAAATTTCTTAAATTGTTGCAAAATACAATTAAATTAAAGTATATTATTTAAAGTTTTTTCAATTTTGCAATTAAAATTAACTTAAGTAAATTTATAAATATTAAAGTTTTTATACACTAAATTTTTCTAAATAATTTAATTATTTTTAAACTCTTTTTTTAATTATAATTAATTAAAGAGTATTTTAATTATTTCGATTTATTAATTTGCGAATTATTTTGATTGCAAAACAAATATAAATCAAATTTTATATATTTTCTTTAATAAATAATTACGTATTAAATATTAAACAACTATTATAATATTAGCGTTTTTGAAAAAATTCTTCGAACAATCTTCGATATCGCTACAAAAATATTTAACTATTAATAATCTAAAAAGTTTATAAGAATTGCAATAATTGTTACAATTATTTTTGATATTCTTTTTTATATATTTTTGAACTACAATAACGTAAATAAATATTAAGAAAATGCGAACAAACAAAATTTTAAAACAACTTTTATTTAAATGCGATTACAATTAATACTATATAAATTTTAAATTATTAGTATGTTTGTCTTAAACATAAATAGACAAATTTTGTATTTAAAAAACGTATATATATATTTTTTAATTTTTAAATATTGTAATAGTTAACAACAATTAAAGCTTAAACAATTTTAACAATTTTTGTATAAATAATTGACACAACTTTAGATTTTAAAGACTAACTTAAGTTAAAATCTCTTTTAACTAGTTTATATACTTTTTATTAAAGTCTTTTAAAATCAAGAATTGAAGTACAATAATTTTATTAATTTTGTTTTGTAAAAATATTGTTATACATAACTAATTATAAAGAAATCAAACGTAATAGTATTGTTTAAAACAAATATTAAATTTTTTATACAATATTGTTAATTTCTAATTTTAGATATGTTGTACGCGACAATTTTATATCTTATTTATAGCGCTTCTTTGTATTATCTCTTAACAAACAAAATTTTTTAACGTAATATATAAAATTGTCTAAACAACAAAATTAAAAAGAACTTTTTTAAATTTAATATTTATCTTTTTGAAAAAAGCTTTACTATAAATAACGTTAAGCAAATACAAGAGTTTTGTTAATATGCGTCAATTTCTATTTGACAAAAGAGTAAATACAAACAAACAAAATTTGTTTTAATTATAATTTTATTTTTTTTCGAACTTAATATTGCATTTGTATTTCAAAATAATTAATATTATTGCAAAAAAATTATTTATTATTAATTAAAAAGTTAAATTGTATTTTATACGCTTAAGCGTTTTTGCAAAATCAAGTTAACTCTTATAATAAACAAAAATGTTTTAAACTATTTTTAGTTTAATAAAGACTTGTGTAACAAATACTTTTGCTTTCGAAAAAATATTTAATTCTTTGTTTGTTATCTAAGCAATATAATTAAAATTTTTATAATATATAACTTAAATAGCATTCGAACAATAAATAATTTCTTTTAAACTATTTAATAATTTATATATTAATAGAAGTTAATATGCGTCTTCTTTATATTAACAAAAAATTTGAAAAAGTTATATAAAGCTTGTAGTGTAGCGCGTAATTAACGTTAATTAAAATAAAAATTTATTAAGTTTTACGCAATACAATTAAAACAAACACAAATAAAGAGAGAGCAATTTTTGATTAAAACAAAAATTAATAAGTATCGAAATATTGTATAAATTGTAAAAACAAATAATCGAACAATATTACGAACAACATTATTAATTAAGATTTATACTATAAAAGACAATACCCTTTTAACTATAATAATCTTTTTTTAAGCTTAATTATAATAATAAGTTAAACTTACTTGCGTTTGTTGTTTAAATTAATAAAAATAGAGTCGCTCTTTAGTTAAATATAGATAATATCTTTAAATGTTGTTATAAAATGTTAATATTTAGTAACGTCGAAAAAATAATATAGCAATCTAAATTAGCAATTAATATAACGTATTGCAAATCTATAATTTAACAACTCTTTAACAATATTAAACATTGTTTATTTATAAATTGTTTAATAAGAAAGCTTGTTCCTAAGTTAATAAGTCTAATATATTAAAAGCTTTTTGTAAAATTTGTTAATTAACAATCTTTCGACAAAACGTTTTGCGTTTTGCATAATTCTTATAATAATAAATAAACTATATATAGTTTGCAAAGCACTAAGAATTTCGTCGAAAACATATTAGAAATTGCAATTAATATTAAGAGCTTAAATTTAATTAGCTTTAATTAAATTAAATTTAATATTTATTAAAAATATATTACTTTTGTTACAATACTATATATTAATAAAAGTTGTTATAATTTTTGTTTTATCGAACAATTTTGCAAATCTAGCAACTATTTTGTACTAAATTTTTCTTTTTCTTTTGTATTTATTTAATTTTTAATTTTATATAAATTTTTAAATTAATTTTTTAGAATTTAATATATAAGTAACAATATAACATTAATTTCTTAAATAAACTTTAAAAATATTAATAAAAGAGATTAACTATTTTGTTATTAGTACTTGTATAGAAAAATAAATTAATTTTTTATTAATAGATATTAAATATTTTTAAATCGAATATATTTAAAATGTTTAAAAGTTGCTTTAGTACTTTTAAATAACAACAAACTTAATTAATTTACTAAAATTATATTTCGAATTCTAGTCTTTACAAAGTATTTATTTATTATTTAATTATATAAATAAAACTATATTTTAATCGCAAAACGTTTAAGTTTAAGTTTAAATTAAATATTACAAATAGAATCTTAATATAATTCTTAAACAATTGCATATATATTAATTCTTTTTACGTAAATTTAAAATCAATAAGATTTTGCGCTATATTGTAATTTTTAAATTAAATTTAGCTATTGTTGTACTTAAGCAAATAAAGCTTTTAAACAATTTTTATATCTAATTGTTTTAATAAGTATATTAAGATCTTTATTTGCTATAGATACAAAAGTAATTGCTAAAGTAAAAAAATAAATTTGTGCAATTTAATAATTTGTTTAAACAATATTTAATAAAAAGAGTTGCTCTAAATTGCTTCTTTAAATTAATTCGAAAAATATATAAAATAATTACTAATTTATTACAAATTAATAAATATAAATCTATTAATAAGCTAAATGCGTTTAACTAATGCAAATATATTTTAAACGCAAATATAACTTGTTATTAATATAGCAACTTTAAAGAAGCTTAACTATTTATATTTAAACAACAAAAATTAATTATTTTTAACAATTATTGTCTTAACTATATCTTTAACAAGATTTTAGTAAACACTTTTTCAAAAAAGCTAAAAATCGACAATTATTTAATTCTATATTTTTTACAATCGATTTTGATTGTTTTTAAATTATCTTTTTAATTAAAGCAACGCAACAAATAATTAAAAAAGAATACTTAAGTTAATATATTTAAATATATATCTAAACAAACATATTTAAATAAACACATTTAAACAAACACATTTGAACAAACATCTTCGAATACATATTTAAACAAATATCTTCGAATGTATATTTAAAAAAATATATTTAAGTACATATTTAAATACACATATTAAATTATATTTAAGCTTACGTACTTTAATACACAAACGAACAAACTTATTAAAACTAAAAAGTCCAATTAATAGTCTTTAGTTTGTCGCAAGTTATAATCGAAAATATAAACACATTATTATATAGCAAAATTAATCGCTCTTAATTAAAAATGCTACTTAATAAATATATAATACAAACAATGCATTGTTGTTTGTAATTTTGCAAACAAACGTTTTGCTATATTTTTATAAATTTAAGAGTAAAGTTGTTTGTTCTTCGCAATAGTTTAATGCTTAATAGATAAAATTAATATTAATAACAATTTAATTATTGTTATAATAAATAAAGTAATTGTAATAATTATACTTTTTAAGTAATTGTTTTTATTAAAGAAAATTATATAGAATTAATTAACTAAAAAATGTATATTTATTGCAATAAAGTTGTTTAATTTTCGATTTATTAATTTAATATAAAGAGAATTTAATATTGCAATATTGTTTGTTAATATTAATATACTTTTAATTAATTTTATTGTTACTTAAGTGCTTCTTTACAATTTTAAAATTTAATAATTTTTACAATATTGCAACAACAATAACCAAAAAAAATTAAAAATTATTTGTTTATTTGTTTTTTTAAGAAATCGAAATTTAAAATTATACAATTATAAAGCTACAAAAAAGACTACAATATTAAGATTGCTATTTAATTATATATACTTAAATAGCGTCGACGCTTTATTAAGTCTTAAATTAAATCTCTTATATACTAGATTAAGTTCTATTATTATATATTTTTTATTTAATAATAATAGCGTTATTAATATTAATTATAAATTTAACTATTTGTTCTTTCTACTCTTTTAATTAAAAAACTAATATTATTATTAAAAATTTACGCAATTTTAATTTATTATATTTGAAAAACTTAATTAAAGAAAATACAAAATATTATTCTAAAGAAGTTGCACTCTCTTTTACTTTAAATCGAATTTTAAAAACAAAATTAAATTTTGTTATTAATTAACACAAAGACGCTAATGTTGTGCTATTAAATTCTACGTATAATGTTAGATACTATATAATTTCGATTAATTATAAAGACGTTGCAATATTTTATAAGCAATCAAAGAATAGCATTATTATTAACAAAAAAATATACAAAAATTATAGCATTGCTTTTTACAACAAAATAAAAATTAAACTTTAAAAAACTATATTTCTAATTCGAATATTATAATAACAAAATTTAAATTAAATAAACTACGTTTATAAGACAAAAAGAATTAAAAATTTAAAGTTACAACTTTGCTATTAAATATACGTTTAATAATAATATCTATTTATACAACTTAAGTTGCAACTATCGAATTATACAAAATAATTAATATTTTTATCGAAAAAATATAGATAAATTGTAAAGAAATAATTAGTGTTAAACTAATACGTAAAGATTGCTCTTAATTTATAATTAAAAAATACAAAAAGTTTGTTTTCAAAAAATATAAAATTTATCTTTAAAAAAGAACTTATTATATTAAATACGTATATTAAATGCTTAAAAGTATTACTAAATATAATTAATTTTAACAAAACAATATTGTTAATCTTAAAGATATTGTGTATAATAATATAATTTTAATTTTAATTATAAAATTTATATTTAAAAGCAATCTTTGTTATATAATTTGCGAATAAAAAATATTAATTGTATTCGATCTTAATTTCTATATTATAACACAATTGTTTAATGCGTTAAAATATTTATACAATCTTAAAATAATATATAGAAATATTTGATTAAAGAATTTTATAATTGTTTTAAAGCAATTATTGAATATTAAATTTACAAAATTCGAATTCTTGTTCTACAATAAAAATATTTGTTTTTTTTTAATAATAAATTATTAAGTATCTAAGCTTTGAAAGCACTTATATAGAAGCTCAATTATATTTTTTATTTAAAATAACTTATTTTTTTAACAAAATATTAAGAAAAGATCTTTATTTATATATAACAAATTAATTAATATTTAAAGTATTAATATTATATATTTAGAGCTTACTTTAAGTACAATTTTTTATTACGTAAACAATAAAAGATTAAGTAATAAGTAAATTGCAAACTATATTAGTCTATTATTTAATATTAATTTCAAAAAATTTATAAAAAATTTTAAATTATAGATTGCGAAATTAAAATTGCTTTTTGTATTGTTATTATTGCTTTAATTTCTATAAAAGCTACTATATTTAAATCTAGAAATAAAAGCTAAAATTAATAAATGTCTTTCGAATTTGTAACTTATTATATAAATTTAAAAAGAAATACGCTTTTAAATGTCGAAAGTTAAATTAAGATAACATAAAATAACTAATTAATGTTCGAAATTAATATATATACAATTTATAATTGCAACTAATAGTTTTGTAAAAAAAGCAAATTATTATAGCTTTTAATTTTTTTTTATTAATAAATTTACTTTAAGTGTAAATTTTTATTATTTATATTTTAAAAAAAGCGACATAAACAATAAAGTTTTGTCTTAATTAAAAAATAATAGTAAGCAAATTTAATTTTGTTAAAATAATATAAGTTTTCGATTTTATTCTTTGTGTACATTTGTTTTAATTTGAATTATTGCTCTTATTATAATTAAACAATTTTTAAATCGCAATTTAATATATTTAACGCAAGTTATTAAATAAAAAGTTAGCTTACTTTTGTAAAAAAAAATATTAAAAACGTGTTTTTTACATTTTGTATAAAAATAAAAATAAAATGTTAAAAATAATTTTTAATTTTAATCTTAACAAATTTTTATTAAAAAGACATTCAATTTGCTTAATTAATTTTTTCTAATATAAATAAATAACTTTACAAGTTATTGTTATTTAAATATAAATTAAATATTTATAAATAAAAATTAATACTTTTGTTTTTATTTATATCTATTTGTTTAAAAAGTTTTTTTTTTTTTTTTATAAAACAAAGTTGCTTAAATAATATTAACAACTTTATTTATATTCATATTTAAAAATTAAAAAATAATAAAATTAAAAACAATAATAAATAAATATATTAAGATTTTAATTACATTTTTTATATTTATTTGTTTCGAAGAATTTCTATATTTTAAAAAAAAATTGCTTATATTAAAATCGAATTTATTGTTTATAAAGTTAATATTTATTTTTAGTTTTAATTATTTGTAATAAACAATTTGCAAATCTTTAATTAGTTTTTTTCTATATTTAAAAATCTTAAAAAGCAAAACTTAATTTAAGATAACAATATTTCAATAATATATATAAAATATTTTTGTTATATAATGCAAATTAGATATAAAAGATTAATACAAAAAGCAATATTAATAAATTTTCAAAAAATTTGCACAAAGTCTTAAATATATTTGAAAAATATTATATATTTTTTAATCTATTAGTTAAATTTATATTTTTATAATATTCTAATTTATTACAATTAATATAATTTATTTTTTAGTATATTTTACAATTCTAAATACTAGCAAAAACTTTTATAGATTTAGATATTTCAAAATAAGATTTTAGCAAAACTATAATATTAAATACAATTTTCGCTTTTTAGACTTATTTAGATTTCTACAAAAAAATACTTAAATAAACATTTTATATTTTTAAGCAATTATAGTTTCTTGCAAAATATATATCTTGTAATAAAAGTATTTAAAATTAAGTCTTTAATTAATTAATATTTAATTAATGTCTTTAAGTTATTTAACAAAACGAAAACAACAATATTAAACACAATAAAAATATACTTTTTTTACTTGTTTTCTTAATTGTTCGAAAATAACAAAACATATTATAATTAATTTATTGCTTAATTTGCGATATTATGTTTAAAGACAAAGCTAGTAATAATTATATACTTTTTATACTTGTTATTAATTGATTTTCGAATAAGTTATCGAATTATTTAAATAATTTGTTGCTATAAATATATTAATCTAAGAAGAGATTAAACTTCGTATATAAGCAAATTGTTGCAATTTAACAACTTAAATTAACAAAATTAAAGAGAATTTGCTTGCAAAGTTTTTTCGCTTTTAAAAACTATATTATTTTAATCTTTTATTACTTTATTAAAATTACACTATTATAAATAATTTAATAATTATATATATTATAAAACAATAAATAAATATAACAAAAACTAATTATATTAAGTCTTAACTATTAATAATATTTAAAAACTTTAATAAGCTACAAAATCTAATTTTAATCTATATTGTTATTCGAAAATTATTATATTTTAATAAAAGAATTAATAGCAACTTGTTACTTACAAATACTTAGAAAAATATTAAAAAAAAATTGTTTAAATTTTGTCTCTTTAATCGATGTTGCAACTTGTAATTTATATTATATTTTTTGCTTTATTAAGCATTAAAAGATTTGAAAATTAACAAAAAAATTCTAAGATTTTTTTTTAAATTTAATTTTTTTTTTAATTCTTCGAGCAAAATAACAAATTAATACTTAGAAATATATTAGCTTTTAAAGGTTTCTAATAATAGCTATATAATAGTTACAATTTTAATAGAACAAATTATAGTTAATTTGTATTTGTTAACTTGTATTTTTAACGTTTGCAATTATACTAAATTACAAAGTTGAACAAATTATATTAATAAACTGTCAAAAAGTTGTTAATTGTTGTAATTGTTAAAACTTAATATTGCGAAAGCAATATATAGCTCTTAATATTAAAAATTATCGAATTCTTATTTAGTTAAGAAAACTTATTAAAAATAATACTTAAATAAATTAAAAATAACGCAAAGAGCTTGCAATACTTAGCTTTTACTTTCTAAAATTATAAATATTAACAAATAACGTTTAAATAAATTTAACAATTAATATTGTATTATTTTAACTTTATTGCTAGTCTAATATTAAGCAATAACTTTAAGTTTAATTTTGAAAAATTAATATTCATAAATTTTTAAATAAATAATTGTATATATTTTTTTTTGTTTTTATTATTAAATATAACAACACAAAATTTATTAATAATTTTTTTTAATTGCATTATTGTTAAACGCAATTAAAAATTACTTTGTTCTTTAATTGTATTTAATAAAATTATATTTTTACTTTGTAACTTTTTTTTAAAACTTCTATATAATACAATCTAATTAAAGCTTATTTTGTGCGCGTTGTTTATAGAAGAGTATTGATATATTATATAGCTTTTTACTCTAAATTGCATTATAAAAGAAATATTGTTAATTTTTTATTTTAATAATAAGTAAATAAACTATTAGCAAATCTTATTTAAATCTAATATTTAAATATTTTAATCTTAATTTAAAGAAACAAAATTAATATTTAAGACTTATAGTTATTAAAAGAAGAAAGTAACAATTACGTTTAAAATCTATTAGCAAAAAGACAACTTAAAAGATTTTAACGCTTAAATTTCGCAATTTTGACGTATTAATATTAACGTATTAATTATAACGCGTTAATTATAATGCGTTAATTATAGCGCATTAATTATAACGCGTCAATTATAATGCGTCAATATTGACGCAAAATATCTCGCAATAATAATTTAAGTATAAATTTAAAAATAAAGCAAAACATAATAAGACAATTAACAATTTAAGATTTAAGAATTACTATATATTACTTTGCGAACAAAAACTATAATTAACAATTTATATATTAAAAAAAAACTTAATTTGTAAAATAAACTAATTTGCACAATTATATTAAACAAATATTGCTTTTATAATTCGAAAGAACAATAAATACTATATATATTAATTTTTTGTTAACAAAGATTGATTTTCGACTAAAGTAAAAATTGTATATTATTAAATTTAAATTAGCGATCAAATTACTAAAAAAATGCAAAAGAAAATTTATTTGCTTTTTATTAAAATATTACTAGAAAACTTTTTAAACACAAAATTTATAATTTAATTTTTTAAATATTTTAAAAACGCAAATAATTAATTAGCTACAATTTAAGTAAACTTTAACAAAGTAAAAAAGAGATCGCAAATTTATTTTTTTAATATTATTCTATATTATAATACAATTTTTAAAAATATCAAAATTATAAACGATTAATTAGTTACAATTAAAGTAAATTTTAACAAAATAAATAATACAATCTTTAAAAATGTTAAAAATATAAACAATTAATTAATTATAATTGAAATAAATTCTAATAAAGTAAATAATACAATCTTCGAAAATATTAAAATTGCAAACAATTAATTAATTATAATTTAAATAAATTGCGACAAAATAAAGAAAAAATTGCAAAATTATTTTTTTAATATTATTTTTTATTAGAATGCAATTTTTAAGAATAAAATTATTAATATAAAATAAATTAAATAAATTAGAGACAAGTTTAATATGCGCAATTAAGCAATAGTAACGCTATTATCTTAAAAATAATATATAATTGCTTTTTTTTAAGTGTTAAAAACAATTTATAGTATATATTAAATAAAAAGCTTATTATATTACTTAAAATTCTTAAATTAACAATTATTTTTATTGTTGCAACAATACTAAAGTTGCAAAAATAACTTTATTTATTTAAGAAAATTTTTATTGCACAAGATATTGCTTGCGAGATTTTTTATATTTTTGCTTTTTATTTTTTTTATTAAAATTTTTTTTTAATACTTTTGCTTGTAAATAATTGTTATATAATAAAATAATACTTTCTTTTGTTGTTTACGTATATTTCTAAAATACAAATGCGTAAAATACAAAATCAATTAAAAGTTTAACAAAAAAGTAAAATAACAATTTTTATTTAACTTCAATTCTAATATCTTGTTAAAAAAAAATTAAAAAAAAATATTATTTAATTTAACGTTTTTTTTAAAATTGCTTTGTAATTGTAAACAAAAATTGCTTAATTTTAATTAAAAGATTTAATTTATTAATTTATTAATTTTTGTTTTTAAAATTCTTAATCTTTGTATTACGCAAAAAACGTTTAATTTTATTATATTATTTTTTGTTTTATTTAATTATTTATAAATTATCTTTAATATTTTAATGTTAATTAAGATAAAACTATAAAAAACTTTTTGTTTATTAGTTTTAATATTGTTTTTTTTAAAAGCTTCTAAATTTATTAGATTAAAAAAGCACAATTTAACTAAATATTAATACACTTTTTGTTAAACTACAAAATCTTTTCTTTAATACACTATAAGTTGATTTTATTATTAGAAATATTGCAACAATCTTTATTAATAGCATTCTTAATTGAAATAATTAATATAAAATTTGTTATTAATTTGTTAAAAGTTAACTTTTTTGATTGCGAAATAAAAGTAATTAAAGTTGTTTATTTGCTTTGCTTATAAATAGATTTAATACTATTAATAACAATTAAATTTAAAATCTTATTAAAAATTCTAAATCTTAAAGATTAATAAAATAAAATCTAATTTATATCGATTTAAGTTATTGTAAATAAAATAATCGAATCTAGAAATCTACAAAACTAGATGCTTATTTATATAAATTTTGGAATTTTGAGCGCACAAACTATATTAACAATTTCGTCTTTTTATTGATTTCGAATTAATAGCTTCGTTTTCGCATAAAGTATCTTCGACAATTTAATTTCAAATTAGCAACTTTATCTTCGCATAAAGTATCTTTAATAATTTGATTTCAAATCGACAACTTTGTCTTTGTGTAACTTCGATTATTTAATTTCGAATTAACAACTTTGTCTTTGCGTAAAGTATCTTTAACAATTCGATTTCGAATTAACAACTTCGTCTTTGTATAGTTTCGACTATTTAATTTTGAGTCAATAGCTTCGTCTTTGCGTAAAGTATCTTTAACAATTCGATTTCGAATTAACAACTTCGTCTTTGTATAGTTTTGACTATTTAATTTTCAGTCAATAGTTTCGTCTTTGCGTAAAATATCTTTAACAATTCGATTTCAAATTAACAACTTTGTTTTCGTGTAACTTCAACTATTTAATTTCGAATTAATAACTTCGTCTTCGCATAAAATATTTGCAACAATTTGATTTCGAATTAACAACTTTGTCTTTGTATAGTTTCGATTATTTAATTTCGAGTCGACAACTTTGTTTTCGCATAAAATATTTGCAACAATTCGATTTCAAATTAACAACTTTGTCTTTGTATAGCTTCGACTATTTAATTTCGAACTAATAGCTTCGTCTTCGCATAAAGTATCTTCGACAATTCAATTTCAAATCGAGAGCTTTATTTTCGCATATTAAGTATCTTTGATATCTCATTTATTTAATTTAACTTTAATTGTATAAATCTAAAAATAACACAATTTGTGTTTCGAGTTAAATCGTAGAAGCTAAAAGTAATAAGAAACTTATTTAGAGACTAAACTTAAAGAAGAAAACTCTATTAAGTAAATTACAGAATTTATTGTTTTTGACAACGTATAAGTTAAGCTTATATCTTATATATACGTTGTTTGCGCTAAAGATTTTGCAAAACGCTTTGTTATTTTTTCTATTATATTCGATTTATATACAAAATATAACAAAATTGCTTTGCGCTATATATACAATAATCTTAATATAAAAAATTGTATAATAACATTAATTTGCAAACAAAAACTTAAAAAGTTTCTTATTAAAATAGTTTTAAAAAGTTAATTTATATTTAGTTTAAACATTGCATAAATCTAGTTTATAATTTATAAAAATTAAACGAATTTTTTTTTCAATCAATTATGTTCTCTAGAGAAGCAATAAATTAAAAGCATTATTTATTTTAACAAAAATTTCTAACAATACGTTGTTGTATATTGTACTTATGCTTAGACTAAAATCTTTATAAATTAATTATATTTTGAAATAAATTTTGTATTTAAACAAATTTAAAGTAAAACAAATCTATATAAGTAATATTTTAAATTAAAACAAGAATCATTATCGTAAATTTAATGTATGCATAATATATATTAAGTATACGCTTAAATTATAATAGAAATTAATGTCTATTGTTACGCGTAAATTAATATAAAGATTATCGAAAATTATTACACAATATTTATTAAAATGTTTAAATCGTTAAAAGAAGTTGTTTGTTAAATTTTTTAAATTTTTTATATTAATTGTAAAAACAAAGAGTTGCAAATCTTTACAATAAATATAAACAAAAAACAAGCTTAAAATATATTTAATATATACTAAAATTATGTAGATATTATTAATGTTTTATTTAAAATTTAAAAAATATCTTTATAATTTTAATAACTTTTGAAAATAATTTAAATATCTTAAATATATATTAATTTTTTATCAAATATATTCTAAACATAACTTTCGAAAATGTTATTTTAATTATTTAACAACTTATCTTATTAATTAACTTTAAAAAATCGAAATTATTAACAAATTATTACAACGCATAAATAGTATAAGCACATTATATCTTAAGCTTAAAATATAAATTAAATATCAAAAGACAAAATAAATTTTTGTCAAATTATATAAAGAGAAATTAAAAATTTCTTCGTATTAATAAACGCTAATTCGCAATTATATTAATATAAAAGAAAATGATTATTTTTAAAACAATAAGTTTGCGAAACAAAAATTATTACTACTTGCTTCTATATTTAGATAAAACTTATATTTATTTTAAGCTATATTTATGCTAATTATATACTAAAATAAGAAAACATACTATTAAGATGTTTAAAAAGAACGATTTCGAAATTAAAAAAACATTTTATTTACTTAATGCAATCGCAATAAATCTAATTATATTGTCGCTCAATTAGTTAAAAAATATATATATAATTAGTTTATATTTAATTTGACTTAATAGTTAATTAAATTATAGATAAAAAAAATCGAAGAATTGCAAAGCGTTGTTAACGATATTTATATCTTTCTTTTAATTTAAAAAATTCTTATATAATACTTTTTCTTAATAAATTTGATTTTAAGTATAAATTTAATACAAATATACTTAATATCTAAATTTAATAGCAAAATTTTTTACATACTTTAAAGTCGCAACTTAAGAATTATTTATTTAATAAAAAATTGACATTAAATATTAACTTGACATATATTAAATAAAGATTCTAAAACGTCTTCTTTAATACGACAACATATAAAGACATTATTTAGAAAAAATAAACGTCGAACATTAATTCGATATATATTAGATAAAGATTCTAAAATGTCTTCTTTAATACAACAATATACAAAGACATTATTTAAAAGTTTAAACTTAAATTTAAAGTTTTAACTTATCTCGGGAAGTCTCTATTTTGATTACTATCAACACTAGCAAGTTATAAATAGAAAAATCACGTGATTTACGAAAAACATATACGCGTAAGTGATCCCCTTATCTATATCCCTCCCTATATATCTCTCTACTAGGCTAGTACTTAGGGAGTCTAATTAATTATATTTTTTTTTCAATTTAATAAAAATTTTAATCAACAGTTGAACAATCGCGGTTCAACCCTAAATTCTATTTCTGCGATTGGTGGTTGTTGGGGAACTCAACCGTTGAACAACCGAAATTTAGAATTTTTCTAGTTGTTAATCGGTTGGAATACGGTTTTTCGTCGGTTTTTCGTCGGTTTTTCGTCGGTTGTACAACGGTTGTACAACGGTTGGGTTTTTCACTAGTTTGGCTATACAGTGTTTATAAATTTGCCTAAGTCTCGACGCTAGCCCGATCGAGGTTTCGAGTCTTGGCATAACGAATAGTAAACAATACATATCGTTAATTAGTTAATACGTGAAGTTGTTAAAGTATTATTCTATTTTTAAATTAAAGTTTTAACCTTAAATTTAAAGTTTAAGAAACTCGGGAAGTCTCTAGCTTCGCGACTATCGACGCTAAGAAATTTTCAATTGCGAAATCACGTGATTTACGAAATTCCTATGCGCGCGTTAGATTTCCCCTACTAGCGTGTACATATTACATCCTCTATGTTGCTAATAGTAGTTAAGATATCTACTTATCTAAAAAAAAAAAAAAAATTATTACTAGTAATATTTATGCCCGGAATATACCCGGAATTTACCCGGAATATTGCTATTCTAATTATTACCCCGCGTGTGGTTTATTTGAAGCAAACCCGGAATTTACCTGGCACTTTCCGGTTAAATAACTAATTTTTGCCAGTTATCTATCCGTTATTCAACCGCAATATTCTGGCAATATCCTGGCAATATTCCGGCAATATTCCGGCAATATTGCGGACAAATATCGGGTAAATAACTATAGTCTTTGGCCGTACAGTAGTATAATAAAATGTATAAAAAAAAGTTTTTCGATTAAAGTATTAGTATAACGTTAAGAGTAAATTATCGTAAGCTTAACATATTTTAAAATTAAATTAAAAGCATACTTTTCGCAAGCATTCTTTAAGTTAAAAAACAAATATTCGAAAAAAAACAATGAACAATAATTAATTAGTAACTTTAAAAGTTGTACTAATGCGAGTTTAATATTAATTGAATCTATGCGTAATTAATACGTTGTCAAAGTCTTAAATAACAAAATAAGCATTTATATATATAGTATAAAAATAAAGAAAATAAGAAATAAATTAAACATATAACAAACATAAAATAAATTTATTTTGCAATAAAAATATATGTTAAAAACAATCGCAAATTCTTAATTATAACAATTGTCTTATATAAACTTAATATATGCTTAATATTAATCTAGTTTACGCAATATACTTTATGTTGTTTGCATATTAATAAATAATTATATTAACAATATATTTGTATTTATGTAAAATATAAACTTAGCTTAAGCAAAATATATAAAAACTATACTTTAACTTCGTAGAATAATTCGCATTTCGTTATTTTTCAAATTTAATTCAAAACTTTAAAGCATTAAATTAGCATAAACTAGATATATATTAAATGTAAAAAAAACATATATTTCTTCTTAAAATAACGCATGTTTGTAGAAATATTTTTTGTATCTCAATTTGCAATTGTATATGCTTAGCATATACGTTATATATAATTAATCAAAATATTTGTTTATTCGCTTTAACATAATACGTTTTTTAGTAACAACGTAGTTTAATTTTAATATTAACTTAATATATATCGAACATAAATAAAACTATTGCTATATATACGAATAATTAACGATTAAAAGCGATAAAAGTTATCTTATATATTTAATTAGTCGACGCTATTGTAAAATTATATTTGTTAATACTTAACATACATAAAGTCGCAATTAAATTTATGCAATTTATATATTTAAATTAAAGAAAGCGATTCGAATTCTAGCATTTCACGCAATTAATAATGTTTAATATATGTTAAACTTAAATCAAATTTATATATAAATTATTGATTATTTTTCGTAATTTTAATAGTAAATATTGTTAATACTTAACATAAACTAGATTGCCACAAAAAATGTCTTTTTATTAGACTCGTTATTTATTTAGTTAAATCTTATATATATTAAATATAGACTTAGTATATGTTTAATATAAAATTGTGCTATAATTAAACGCTTGCATTTAGTTACAAAATCAAGATTTAAATTAAAAAAAAAATCTTAAGTGTGTAATCAATATATGCTAGATAAAAGCATCGCATATACTATGCTTATTGTAATAATATCTTAAAAAAACGAATTTTGTGCGTTTATTACATTAAGATTGTTATAATATACTCTAAAATTAACAAACTAAATTACGACAACACTTATGCTAAATATATATTAAAATAATAGAAGCAATAAAATTAAAAAATATGCTAAATTTATGTTATAAATTTATTGATAAAATTAAAAGTATATGCTACAATAATATAGATATTTAGAAAAAATAAAAATAAAAGACGCGACAATTGTATTTTAATTTTACAAAATATACTAAAAACTTAATGCGCAACTTGCGCAATTTTATTTATTTTTAATATATGTTATAGCAATGCTAAATCTATGTTTGAATCGCATCTTATATAGACGCGTCGAAATTACGCATTTAAAATCAAAATAATAGTTTTTCTTTTAATAGTTATTAACTATATTAAGTATATATTTAGCTTATTTTAAGTTTTAGAAATCGAACAAAATTATAATTATTTAATATAATAAAATAACCAATTTATATACTTAATATATGCTAGATGTATACATTTTCTCTTTAACGCATCTTTAAAATTTCAATTTTTTTGCTTAATTTAGTACGATATACGTAAAGCATAAATTTGACATAAATAAAGTTTATTTCGAATGCAAATTTCTTATCTAAAATAAGCTCTAAAATAATCAAGTTATAAGTTTAGCATATATCTAGTGTATACAACTTGCAATAAGAGTGCTTTTTCAAACTTATAATCTTCGTTTTATTTAGCACGCTCTATATTGAGCATAAATTAATCATAAATAGAGCTTATCTCAAATAAGAATTCTCATTTGGGATAAGCTCGTCTCGAATGGGAAATCTGCACCTAAGATAAGCTATATGCCCAAAAATCTTGTTTATATTAATAAATACGTATAATACTTAATAAAAACTTTAATCTTGTAAAAATACTATTTAATATTTAATTTAAGAATAGTTGTCGAATAATCTAAATTTAAACAATTGTATAAATCTTTATTGTTTAACGTTAATTTAAAATAAACAATAAATATAATTATGTAAATTTTTTAGTTTCTTAAGAGATTTAATCTATATATTAGATTGTTTCTTTGCTTAAAAATCTTAAAAGAATCGATATACTAAATTAACAATTTGAATAATTTAACAAATAGCAAGAAATAGCTTTTATAAGAATTAAAATATACTATATTGCTTACAAAAAACTTAATAGATTTATAATATCTATTATATATTGTTTTAATTTTAAAAATATTAATAATTTTCTTTTGCAATTAATTTGTTCAAATATTGTTAAATCTAAGAAAAGACAAGAATTTACATATTTTAAAACTTACAATTATCTTATTTAATAACAACTTAATAAATATATTAAGCAAATTGTAAAGACAAATACAAAATATAAATAAAAAGAATACTTAATTTATATTAGAGTTACCAATTGCTATTTATTACAAAACTATCTTAATTGTTTACTTTATCTATTTACTTTATTTATCTATTTGTAAATAACATGTTTCTAAGATTAAAAACTAAACTTCAAGCTTCTAAAATACAATTGTTTAAAATTTAGATATAAACTTGGAATCTTTATTGTATACAAACGCTCTTTAGATTTCTTAGCTAACAAAAATATTAAGAAGAATATTTATTTATTTTATTGCAATATAAATTGTTTTGTTAATTAGAACAATTACTATTTTTTTAGAAAATTTACAAATAATTATTAAGATAGTATTGAAACTCTAATACAACAATAGTTTTAAGACAAAATCGATATATATTGTATAAAAAATTACAAAAGAACTTAAAATTAATTTAGAAGTTTTATTTAATTAACATTGTTTAATTTAACAAAGATTGTACTCTTTAAACTAATTAATCGCTAGACTAATTGTTAAATTAGATTTTTGTTCCAAATATTAAAATCGATTCGACTCGTCGATTTTAATTCTAGGAATCAACTTGAAACTTAAGTTAATTTCTAATATTTTGAACACAAATTAACACGACTCGACTCGATTTTTGTCGGAATACTATAATCGATCTAGCCTAGTGTTGAGACTACTTGGCTCGACACTATTCGATTCAACATTAAATAATCGATTCGAATAGCTTCGATCAATATATATAGATAAGCAAAGCTCTAGCTTCTATATAGTAACTAAGCGTTCTATTATCTATTATTTTGACAAGTTATAAGTTTAAAATAAAGCGAAAAACTTATTTGTTTGTTAATCAAAATGCTTGAAGTATAGCTAATAAATCGATTTAACAATAAATTTACAATTACTACAATTAGCTAAGTTTTTGTTAGTTTCTAATATATAGAAGCTAACAATTAATTATCTAGATACCTAGATTATTATTACTTCAAAAATCGAAATATTAATGTTATAATGTTGTCGAAACAATAATTAAAGAGTTGTCGAAACTTGTTAAACAATCGATCTCTTAATTATTTAAACAATTAAAATCTTTAATTATTAACAATTGAATAACTAGTATCTAGTTAAAGATTCTAAATACAAATATTCTACTAAGAGAGCTAATATAAGTTGTAAAAACAACTAAGGTTATCTTATTTGCGACTCGTTACTTTTGTCGAAGAACGCTAATTATCTTTAACAAATATTTATTAATAATAAGTTTTAAAAGATCGAAGAACTAGTTATGTAACAATTATACAACTAGAAATTAATAATTAGATAGCGAGTAATTAGCTAAAGACGCGTTATTAAAACGAGACAAAATTTTACTTTAACACATTAATAAGAGAGCTAAGTTATTTAATCTTCTTAATCTTTAATTTTCTATTTATTGAAAAATTCTCTTATTAATAATCAAATAAGTCAACTTGTTAGCTCGATAACTAAAACAAGTGCTAGTTAATTTTTCTTATTACAATGTACAAAACAAACTAGTAAATTAGATCGCAAATATAATTCGAAAATTAAAATAACTTTATTAATTACTTTAAAAGTAGCGTCTAAATGCGACTCTTAATCAAATAATAATCAATTTTGTTTAAATAAAATTAAAAAGTTCTTAATTATTGCAAAGACGCAAAAGATTTAAATTAAAAAGATTAACATTTAATCTTATTAAAATTAAAAAATTAAAAAGATCGATTTAACGATCGCAAAGACGCAAAATAACATTGTTACTTTTATAATTGTTAAAATCAAAAAAAAGAATAAAGAGATTAAGTAACTTAACTAGATTTCAAATAATTAATAAGCTTTATCTACAATTAAGCGAAAACAACAATTTGATTAGAAATTATTTATTAATATTTTATCTTTTAAACAAATTAAGTTTATTAAGTTTGTTCAAATTTACGTTCGTTATAATCTTAAGATAGAACGACGAAAATATAAGATTTATTTAAGAGTTTATTAATTGTTTATTTATTAAAACTTTGTTTAATTTATAATTGACAAAATCGATTAAGTTGACATTGCTAACAAAGAGAAGTATATTTAACTATCTTCTTTACTTAAATTCTTCGAAGAGTATCTATTAAATTAGATATCTAACTTAAGTTTAATGAATTTACTTGATCTTTATAATCTAATAGCTAGAACATTTTTATCGAAATCGTTACTATATAATTGCGCCTCTTTACTATATTTACTAGTGTTATTATCTACTACTTACAAATTATTAATAGAGCTCTAATAATAGATTACGTCAATATTATTATAATTATTAGTATCTTTGTGTTCTCTCTTGCAATTCTTAAACAAATCGCTAAAACTAGCAATAACGTAAGCTTTCTTGTTTAAAAACGAGACTCGTTCGAAGTTCTTAAATAAATTAAGCTCTAAAAATACGTCAAATTAAGCATTAAATTTATTAGTTTATTTAATGTAATTATCGAAAAACAAATTAAATAAAACGTTAACAACAAGAAATGCATAAATGCGTTTTAAAATATTGTTAATAAAATTCTATATTATAACGTAAAGAAAATCGATCTAATTAAAGAAATTTATTAAAAGATTGTTAAAATATGTAAATTTAAAAAGTCAAATACATTAATAAGAATTTTTGTCAAATTTGAGTTTTTTAAGATTTTTAACTTCTAAAATATTAACAAATACAAAATCAAGTTTTGCGACATTGTTAATAAATTATTTATCTATTTAAGCAATCTAATTATAAATAAGAACTAATTTATCTTTAAATATTTAATTAATCTTAACAATATTGTTTGTTTCTTTATTAATTAATAAATATTTAAGTATAAGTTTTTTCATAATAGTAACATTTGAAAGCAAAAGTTATTTGCTATTATTTACGATTACGAGACTCAATATGTTAATTCAATAAATATCTTAACTATTAATATTATTTTAATCTTAATAATAATTACTAAACTAGTTGTTATTATAGAGAACACTTTTTTCGTTGTTAACAATTCTAGCTTCGTATATATCAAACAAAAGAAATGCACGAATTGCAAAAAAATCGATTATTAATAATCAAATTGTTAGAATTTACACTTAGAACTACATTTTGTCTTAAAGAGCAATAGCTTCAAAAACAATTAAAACAATAACAAAAACAAAAACAAACGTTGTTAAAATTACAATAATTAAAAGAAAGACTAAAAGAAGTTCAAATTTAAAAAAAATAAAAACAAATTTAAGTTTAAATTTAACAAAGACAAAAATAAAAACAACAATAACAAAAAATAAAAAATAAAAAACTATCGAAGCAATAATCTATAAACGTTATTTTGTTTTTGTTGTTATAACAATTCTATTTGCAATTCTTAAATTATCTGCTTAAATTATCTACTTCTAGAACTATAACGCTAGCTCTTATTGTTAACTATCTCTCGCACAAATAAGTCTTTAATATAAAATATTCGCAACACATATTTAAGAACTTTAGTATCTTTGTATTTTATTCGAAAATATCTTAACAATTAATTAAAAATATAAAGAACAATTTATTTGTTATAAATATTAAAAGTATTTGCTTATTTGTTAAATGCAAAGACGAAAAAGCTTGTTACATTACAATTTACAATATATAATATATACTTAATTCTTTTTACAATTTGATCTTCTATAGTTAGTTAAAAGACGCTAGCATTATTTAAAGAATTATTAATTATAATTTCTTTATTAACGCTTAACAAATCTAAATAATCAAAGATTTCGATTTTTACTTTTTAAATTTAAAAACACTTATTGTACTTTTTGTTATTATTATTGCTTTATTAACAATTAATAAGAATGCAATAATTATGTAATACAAACAACTTAATTATCTAAATAAACAAAATGCTTACTAATTGACTCGCAAAAATGCTTTCGATTTTATTAAATTATCTTTAAATAATACTTGTGTTTCTTGCGTATACGCAAGAGACAAAGCGACGTTTTATTAGATCTCTATTAGATTTAATTGTTAAAAAAATAATTTTATTTATATTGACGTTATAAGACTTATACTTCTAAACAATTTTAATAACACTTGTTATGTTTGCACTTAACTAAATAATAAAATTAAACATTCGCAAATAAAATGTCTCAAAAACAAAAATAAAACTAATTTATTAATTTTTTTTAAACGTTATATTGATAAATTTAAATATAAAGACAACAAATGCATTCGCATTCGCATTGACAACAACAATAAATATATAAATAAAGTCTTTTAAATTTGGCGCAAAGAGCGCAAAATATATATCAAATTAACGATTGTTATCTTTTTTAAAATAAACAAATGCGTTGAATGTCTTAACTAGATTTTAATGCGAAAAATCAACATTATAATTAAAAATGCTAACTTGATTGTAAATCTCTAGTTAGAAATTATTTAAACAATTAATTTATATTGTAATATCTTTTTTGTTATTAAGCGCTTTGTTATTTCTTTTAAAGCAAATATTAGATATCTTTATAGCTACAAGTATATTTGACGCATTAATTAACAAGAAGAAGTGTTAAAAATTTAATTAAATATTAATTAATAAAAGTTTTAAAATTGTATTCAACTCTTAATTTTAATAGAATACAAGAGAAAGCATATTTATTGTATAATAAATAACAAAGGTAAGATTTAACAAATGTTAAAAGTTTATTAACTAAATAATAAGCAAACATTACTTAATTTTAATATTAATTATAGCAAAGTTAATTGTTAAAACAACAATATATATTTGTTTATAATCTTATTTACGCAATCTAATATTACAAATGCTATTAATAAATTTCTAAATTTTGTAAAAGCTAAATTGAACAAACTCTTTATAACAATATTATAACAACAACAAAGAGTTGTTTTGCTTTCGAATTATATTAAGAACTTTAAATTAAATTTATTTATTTTATTTAAAATTTTATCTTTTTTAAACTTTAAAGATATAATATTTTTCGAATTATTTTTCGACTTCGAAGATAATACTTTTTTAATTTTATTAATTTTAATAAGTTCTTTAAAGCTACTAAATTATTAAATACGCTTTAAAATTTATTGTTTGCAAATCTTAATTTAACGCTAGAAAGATATTCGAAATTTCGATTGCATTAAAACAACTTCGCAAACTCTTTTATTTTGTTGTTTAAAATTATATTATTAAAATTATATAAACTTAAAATTTACGCTAAAGCTATAACAAATATTTATTATAAAATAAATTAATAATTAATTAAACAAAACAAAATCAAATTTTTTTATTAATAATTTTATTAATATTATTATTTATATAGACAATCTTTTGATTGTTAATGTTAGCAAGAAGTTTATCGATATTGTTAAGAAGATTTTTGTCAATTAATTGAAAATAATTAACTTAGATCTTGTTTAATAATATTTAGAAATTAAAATTAAACATAATTTTGCGATTTAAATTTTTTATTTAAGTTAAAAAGCATATTTAAAAAAGATATTAAAGAATTACGAGATATAAAAGTGTAAATTAGTTGTTATTTTTATAAATACATTTAAAATATACGTTGTCGACTTAAACTATATTGTCGACTCAAGTTATTGTTACATCTATTAGTTAACAATTAATTTTCTTATATACGCGATATTAGATATTTGATTAAATATTGTTTTCGTTGTCTGAATAATAAGCAAATATGCTTTTAATTTTATTAACGCTTATTAGAAGATTATTAAACGAATGTTTTGTTATTTTCGAGATATTTTTATTTTTTGTTTTATTTTTTGTAAGAGCATTTGTTTCTTATTAAGCTACATTGACGTTAACTAGAGCGAGAATTAAAATATTTGTTAAATTATCTTTAAGTATATCTTTAATTTAAAAAATACTACTATTAATTAATTATTTAAATGTTAATTAATTATTCCTCTTCTTATTTGCAAAGTTAAATATATTAAACAAATATAAGTTGTTAAGAAAATTATTTAACTTCAAGCATTGTTAAAGCAATTGCAATTATTTTATTTATTTTTATTGTTATTGTTTACGTCTAGAGCTTTTGTTGTTATTAAGACTTTCTTTTTAGTGTTTTCGATATTGTGTCTAGTTGTTATTGTTATCTATTGCGACAACTAAAAAATTATATCGTTTGCTAAGAATCTCGCGCAATATACTTAAACAAAGCATATAAGCATCTAAACTTAATTTGTTCGCAAAAAGATCGCAAATAATTAAATTAAACTAAAATATATCTTTATTAAAGAACAAATAATTAACAAACTAATTAAAGTTTTTTCTCGTAACGCATTTAAAGTATTTTGACAAACTCTTAAATTAATTTAATAATTAAATTATTTATAACTTCGAATATAAATGCTAGACTCAATTATTTAAACAACTTGCAATTAAATAGTTGCTATATTTATTGTTGTTGATCTTTTTATTGTTTATTCAAATTTGTATTTATTGTTCTCTTTGTTTTATTAATAAAGTTATCAAATATTATTGACAACGTTTGTATAATCTTTTATTAAGATTTTGTTTCTTATATATTTTTCGAATTTTAGAATATCTTAAACGCGTAAACATACATACGTTTGCATATAAATTGCTAACGAAGAACCTTTATACACTTTTTTTACTTTTGTTAAAAAGGTGCTTAAGACTTAATAGTTTTAAAATAAATTTCGAACTTAATAAAATATAAATTATAATTTATGTAAAAACTAATTTCTAGACTTAGATTGAGTAAGAGTATCGAAATATTGTAATCGATTTAGCTTAGTATCGACATTACTTAATTTAACATTACTTGACTCGATATCAAGTAATCGATTCGAGTAGCTTTAATCAATGTATATAGATGGGCAAAGCCCTAGCTCCTACATAGTAACTAAGCGTTCTACCATCTATTATTTTGACAATTTTTGATTCTAATATTAGGAATCAAATTGAATTGTTAGGAAATCTAAAATCACGCTATTTTGTTAAGAATTTGTATTTTTGCATTTAAATTTTAGAATTTTAAATAAATTCTATAGACATTGTTTAATTGTTAATTTATTGTAGAAAACATAAATATATTACTATAATTTATTATCTATATCTATAAGCGTTATAGATATTATTTAAATTTTTAAATATTAGATAATTAATATTAATAACTAATTTGCATCTATAAGCGCTATAGATGCTACTAAATTTTAAAAATCAAAATATTGATATTGATGCATAATTTGCATTTATAACGCTTATAGATACTATTTATTATTTATTTATTTATTTAAATAAAAGTCTTCGCGATTCGGATCGGTTTTTTGGGTCGATTTTTTATTCTAACTCTAGGAATCGACTTGGATCGTCGATTTCGACCCTAGGAATTGAATCGGCTTTTTGGTTCCAATCTTGGGAACCGACTCGATTCGATTCGGATCGGTGCTCGAACTCGACGCGATCAATCTTAATTCTTAAGAATTTTTATTAAATTTAAGTTTTTTAAGACTTCTAACTATTAAGATACTAACAAGTACAAAATTAAGTTTCGCGACATTATTAATAAACAATTTATTTATTGAAATAATTTAGCTATAGATAAGAACTAGCTTATCTTTAAATATTTAATTAATCTTAACAATATTGTTTGTCTCTTTCCTAATTAATAGATATCGAAACATAAGTTTTTTTAACAAAAATAACATTTAAAAGTAGAAGTTGTTTGCTATTATTTACAATTACAAGATTTAATATATTAATCTAATAGATATTTCGACTATTAATATTATTTTAATTTCAATAACAATAACAATTATTGAACTTAGTACTATTACAAGAGACATTCTTTTTATTGTTGGCAATTCTAGCTCTGTATATATTAAATAAAGGAAATATACAAATTACAAAAAATTAAATTATTAAAAATTCAATTGCTAGAATTTACACTTAAAATTATGTTTTGTTTTAAATAACAATAGCAAAAATAAATATTGTTAAAATTGTAATAATTAATAGAAAGATTGAAAGAAATTTAAATTTAAAAAAAAATAAAAATAGCAATAACAAAAAGTAAAAAACTATTGAAATATTAATTTATTTTTGTTGTTATAACAATTTTATTTATAATTTCTAAATTCTTTGTCTCTACAACTATAATATTAACTTTTGTAGTTAATTGTTTCTTGCGCAAAGAAGTTTTTAACACAAAATATTTCCAATATATATTTAAGAACTCTAGTATCTTTGTATTTTACTTAAAAAAAATTTAGCAATATAAAGAGCAGTTTATTTGCTATAAATATTATAAATATTATAAATATTTGTCTATTTATTAAATATAAAGACAAAAAAGCTTGTTATATTATAATTTATAATATATAATATATATTTAACTCTTTTTACAATTTAATTTTCTAAAATTAATTAAAAGACATAAGTATTGTTCGAAAAATTATTAATTATAATTTTTCTATTAATGTTTAACAAACTTAAGCAATCAAAGACTTCGATCTTTATTTTTTATATTTAAAAATATTTATTGCACTCTTTGTTGTTGTTATTGTTCTATTAATAATTAATAAAAATGCAATAACAATATTGTATAAACAACTTAATTATTTAAATATACAAAATGTTTACTAATTAATTTGCAAAAACGTTTTCGATTTTATTAAATTCTAGTTATCCTTAAATAATGTTTGTATTTCTTGCGTATGCGTAAAGAACAAAGCAATATTTTATTAAATTTCTATTAAATTCAATTGCTAGAAGAACAATCTTACTTATATTAATATTATAAGATCTATATTTTTAGACAATTTTAATAATATTAATTACGTTTTTATTTAACTAAATAATAAGATTAAACGTTTGCAAATAAATGATTTTAAAAACAAGAATAAAATTAATTTGCTAACTTTATTTAAGCGTTATATTAACAAATTTAATTATAAAAACAACAAACATATTTTTATTTGCGTTAATAATAATAATAAATATATAAATAGAATTTTTCGAGTTTAACGCAAAGAGCGCAAGATATATATCGAATTAACAACTATTTGTTTTTAGAATAAACAAATATGTTAAATGTTTTAATTAAATTTTAATGCGAAAAACTAATATTATAATTAAAGATATTAACTTAATTGTAAATCTTTAATCAAAGATTATTTAAACAATTAATTTATATTGTAAATTTTTTTTGTTATTAAATATTTTGTTACTTTTTTCGAAGCAAATATTAGATATCTTTATAATTACAAACATATTTAACGCATTAATTGACAAAAAGAAGTATTAAAAATTTAATCAAATATTAATTAATAAAAGTTTTGAAATTATCTTCGAATCTTAATTTTAATAGAATACAAGAAAGAGCATATCTATTATATAATAAATAACAAAGACAAGATTTAAAAAATATTAAAAATTTATTAACTAAACAATAAGTAAGTATTATTTAGCTTTAATATTAATTACAATAAAACTAGTTATTATAATAACAATATTTGTTTATTTATAATTTTATTTACTCAATCTAATATTGCAAATATTATTGTTAAATTTCTAAATTTTATAAAAGCTAAATTAGACAAGCTTTTTGTAACAATATTATAATAATAATAGAAAGTTGTTTTGTTTTTAAATTATATTAAGAACTTTAATAAACTAATGTTTTTTGTTTTTTTTATTAAGTTTTAAAAGTATTATTTCTCTTAAGTTATTTTTTAATTTTAAAAACAATATTGTTTTCAATTCTATTAATATATTTTAAAATTTATTGTTCTTAAATCTTAATTTAGTATTGCAAAAATATTTGAAATCTCGATTGCATTACAATAAATTTGCAAATTTTTTTACTTTGTTGTTTAAAATTATATTACTAAAGTTATATAAGTCTAAAACTTATATTGCAACTAAATTAAATATTTATTACAAAACAAACTAGCTACTAATTAAACAAAATAAAATTAAGTTCTTAGAAAAAATTAAATTTATATTGTTTATCTAGTATCTAACAAATGTTATATATTTTGAAAAAAATAAATTTACAAAATTAAACAAAAAACAAATAATAAAATTCTATATTATAAAGTTTATTAAATTGTTAGAAGCTTTAAACAACGCAAAAATCTAAGTTATATTAAAAAATTTGAAATTGTAATTAAGTTTATAAGTTATAAAATTATTTTTGTTTTTGTTGTTATTAATAACTAAAACTTGAGATAAATAAATATTGTTACTATTTTTTTTAACAAAAATATTAATTAAGAGATTTATATAAAATTGCTTTATAATTTTGAACAAAACAAAAAGATTTATTAATTTAAAAAAGCTTTTTATAAATCTAAACAATTATTCTAGATATAATTCTCTTGTAGCATTTTTAAAAAAGTAATATTTTTGTTTATTAAATTTTAATCTAAACGTTTTTATTAATAACTTAACTATTATTATTATCTATATAAACAATCTCTTAATTGTTAATATTATTAAAAGAACTTTTGTCAATTAATTCAAAACAATTAACTTAAATCTTATTCGATATTATTTAAAAATTAAAATTAAGCGCAATCTTGCAACTTAAACTCTCTATTTAGGTTGGAAAAATTATTTAAAAAAATTATTAAAGAATTACAAAGTATAAAGTATAAATTAGTTGCTATCTTTATAAACATATTTAAAATATATATTGTAATTTACTTGATAAAGTTTTCTTCTCTAAGTTTAGTCTCTAAATAAGCTTCTTGTTGCTTTTAGTTTTTGCAATTTGACTCAAAACACAAATTATGTTATTTTTAGATTTTTGATATGCGAAGATAAAGCTCTTGATTTGAAATCGAATTGTTAAAGATACTTTACGCGAAGACGAAGCTATTGATTCGAAATTAAATAGTCGAAGCTATACAAAGACGAAGTTGTCAACTTGAAATCGAATTGTTAAAGATACTTTATGCGAAGACGAAGTTGTTAACTTGAAATTAAATAATTAAGAAAACAAGATTATCGATTCGAAATCAAATTGTTAAAGATACTTTATGCAAAGACGAAGCTACTAGTTCGAAATCAAATTGTTAAAAATACTTTGTATAAAAACAAAATTATTAACTTAAAATTAATAAAAAGACAAAGCTATTAACATAATTTATACGCTTAAAATTTAAAAATTTATATAAATAAGCGTTTAGTTTCGTAGATTTTTAGATTTAATTATTTTATTTACAATAACTTAAGTTAATATAAGTTAAATTTTATTTTATTAATTTTTAAAACTTAGAACTCTTAATAAGCTTTCAAATTTAATTGCTATTAATAATGTCAAATTTATTTACAAACAAAGCAAATAAACAACTTTAATTATTTTTATTTCGCAATTAAAGAAATCAATTTTTGACAAATTAATAACAAATTTTATATTAATTATTACAATTAAGAATGCTATTAATAAAGATTGTTATAATGTTTCTAATAACAAAATTAACTTATAGCGTATTAAAAAAGAGATTTTGCAATTTAACGAAAAATGTATTAATATTAAGTTAAATTGTACTTTTTTAATCTAGTAAGTTTAAAAGCTTTTAAAAAAAAAATATTAAAGCTAATAAATAAGAAGCTTTTTATAGTTTTATTTTAATTAGCATTAAAACATTAAAGATAATTTGTAAATAATTAAATAAAACAAAAAATAATATAACAAAATTAAACGCTTTTTGCGTAATACAAAGATTAAGAATTTCAAAAATAAAAGCAAAAAAATTAATAAATTAAATCTTTTAATTAAGATTAAATAATCTTTGTTTACAATTATAGAGCAATCTAGAAAGAAATATTAAATTAAACAATATTAATTTTTTTTATTTTTCTTTTTTGTTGAGATATTAAAGTTAAAGTTAAATAAAAATTGTTATTCTACTTCTTTGTTAAGCTTCTAATTAATTTTGCATTTTACGTATTTGTATTTTAAAAATATATACAAACAACAAAATAAACTATTATTTTATTATATAACAATTATTTACGAACAAAAATATTAAAAAGAAGTAATTGTTAATAAAAGAAATAAAAAACAAAAATGTAAAAGATTTTGCAAACAATATTTTATACAATAAAAATTATTTTAAGTAAACAAAATTATTTTTGCGACTTTAGCATTGTTGTAACAATAAAAAAAAATCAAAATATTATAAAATAATTATTAATTTAAAAATTTTAAGTAATATAATAAGTTTTTTATTTAGTATACGTGTTATAAATTGTTTTTAACACTTAAAAAAAAAGCAATTATATGTTATTTTCAAAATAATAGCGTTATTATTGCTTAATTACGTATATTAAGTTTGTCTCTAATTTATTTAATTTATTTTATATTAATAATTTTATTTTTAAAAATCGCATTCTAATAAAAAATAATTTTAAAAAAATAATTTTGCAATTTTCTTTTTACTTTGTCGCAATTTATTTAAGTTATAATTAATTAATTGTTTGCAATTTTAATATTTTTAAAAATTATATTATTTATTTTATTAAAGTTTACTTTAATTATAATTAATTAATTGTTTACATTTTTAATATTTTCGAAGATTGTATTATTTACTTTATTAAAGTTTACTTCGATTATAATTAATTAATTATTTATATTTTTAATATTTTTAAAGATTGCATTATAATATAAAATAGTATTAAAAAAATAAGTTTATAATTCTTTTTTTACTTTGTTAGAGTTTACTTAAGTTGTAACTAATTAATTATCTACGTTTTTAAAATATTTAAAAAATCAAATTGTAAATTTTGTGTTCAAAAAGTCTTTTAATAATATTTTGATAAAAAAAGAATAAATTTTTTTCTATATTTTTTTAATAATTTGATTGCTAATTTAAATTTAATAATATATAATTTTTGCTCTAGTTAAAAATTAATCTTTGTTGACAAAAAATTAATATATATAATATTTATTGTTTTTTCGAATTATAAAAGTAATATTTATTTAACACAATTGTGCAAACTAGTTTATTTTACAAATTAAGTTTTTTTTTTAATATATAAACTATTAATTATAGTCTTTGTTCGCAAAGTAATATATAGTAATTTTTAAATCTTAAATTGTTAATTGTTTTATTATGTTTTGCTTTATTTATAGATTTATATTTAAATTATTATTGCAAGATATCTTGTGTTAAGATTAACGCATTATAATTGACGCATTATAATTGACGCGTTATAATTAATGCATTATAATTGACGCGTTAATATTAATACGTCAAAATTGCGAAGTTTAAGCGTTAAGATCTTTTAAATTGTCTTTTTGTTAATAGATTTTAAACGTAATTGTTTTTTTTTTTAATAACTATAAGTCTTGAATATTAATTTTGTTTCTTTAAATTAAGACTAAAATATCTAGATATCAAATTTACATAAAACTTGCTAATAATTTATTTATTTATTATTAAAATAAAAAATTAACAATATTTCTCTTATAATATAATTTAGAATAAAAAGTTATACAATATACTAATATTCTTTTATAAATAACGCGCACAAAATAAGCTTTAATTAGATTATATTATATAAAAGTTTTAAAAAAAGTTACAAAGTAAAAATATAATTTTATCAAATATAGTTCAAGAACAAAGCAATTTTTAATTGCGTTTAACAATAATATAATTAAAGAAAATTGTTAACAAACTTTGTGTTATTATATTTAATAAATAAAACAAAAAGAAATATATACAACTATCTATTTAAAAATTTATAAATATTAATTTTTTAAAATTAAGTTTAAAGTTATTACTTAATATTAAACTAACAATAAAATTAAAATAATACAATATTAATTGTTAAGTTTGTTTAAACGTTGTTTGTTAATATTTATAATTTTAAAAAAGCGAAAGTTAAATATCGCAAATTCTTTGCGTTGTTTTCGATTTATTTAAGTATTATTTTTAACAAGTTTTTTTAACTAAATAAGAATTTAATAATTCTTAATATTAAGAGTTGTATATTGCTTTCGCAATATTAAGTTTTAGTAATTAAAAGATAAAAGTCTAAGAAGTTGATATAAACGACAATTGATAACTTTTTGACAATTTATTAATACAATTTGTTTAACTTTGTAGTTTAATATAGTTACGAATGTCAAAAATACAAATTAATAAATATAAATTAACTAAGTTAACTGTAATTTGTTTTGTTAAGATTGCAATTATTGTATAGTTATTGTTAAAAACTCTTAAAAGTTAATACGTCTTTAAACATTAATTTGTTATTTTATCTAAAAAATTAAAGAAAATTTAAAATTCAAAAAAAGATCTTAAAATTTTTTTGTTAATTTTCAAATCTTTTAATACTTAATAAAGCAAAAAACACAATATAAATTACAAGTTGCAACATCGATTAAAGAAACAAAATTTAAACAATTTTTTTTTAATATCTTTCTAAGTATTTGTAAATAACAAATTGCTATTAATTTTTTTATTAAAATACAATAGTTTTCGAACAACAATATAAATTAAAATTAGATTTTGTAGCTTATTAAAGTTCTTAAGCATTGTCAATAATTAAGATTTAATATAGCTAGCTTTTGTTATATTTGTTTATCGTCTTATAATATATATAACTATTAAGTTATTTATAACAATATAACTTTAATAAAGCAACAAAAGATCAAAATAATGCGATTTTCAAAAGCAAAAAAACTTTGCAAGCAAATTTTTTCTAATTTTGTTAATTTAAATTGTTAAATTATAACAATTTGTTTATATATAAAGTTTAATCTCTTCTTAAATTAATATATTTATAATAACAAATTATTTAGATAATTTAATAATTTGTTTAAAAATTAGTTAATAATAAATATAAAAAGTATATAATTATTACTAGCTTTATCTTTAAACGCAATATCGCAAGTTAAGTAATAAATTAATTATAATATATTTTGTTATTTTCGAACAACTAGAAAAATAAATAAAAAAAGTATACTTTTATTGTATTTAATATTGTTGTTTTTGTTTTATCAAATAATTCGAAGACGTTAACTAGATATTAATTAATTAAAGACTTAATTTCGAATATTTTTATTATAAGATATATGTTTTGCAAAAAACTATAATTGCTTAAAAGTATAAAATATTTATTTAAGTATTTTTTTTGCAAAAATTTAAATAAGTTTAAAAAACAAAAATCGTATTTAATATTATAATTTTGTTAGAATCTTATTTTAAAATATTTAAATCTATAAAAGTTTTTGTCAATATTTAGAATTGTAAAGTATGCTAAAAAATAAATTATATTAATTGTAATAAATTAAAATATCGTAAAAATATAAATCTAATTAATAAACTAAAAAATATATAATATTTTTCAAATATATTTAAGAATTTGTGCAAACTTTTTAAGAATTTATTAATATTATTTTTTATATTAATTTTTTATATTTAATTTGTATTGCGCAACGAAAATACTTTATATATATTATTAAAATATTGTTATTTTAAATTAAGTCTTACTTCTTAAGATTTTTAAATATAAAAAAAAATTAATTAAAAATTTAAAAATTAATTATTATAAATAATTAAAACAAGAAATAAACAATAATTTTATAAACAATAGACTTAATTTTAATATAAACAATTTTTTTTTAAAATATAGAAACCTTTTGAAACAAATAAATACGAAAAATGTAATTAAAATTTTAATATATTTATTTGTTATTGTTTTTAATTTTATTATTTTTGAATTTTTAAATATAAATATAAATAAAGTTGTTAATATCGTTTAAGCAACTTTGTTTTATAAAAAAAAAAAAACTTCTTAAATAAACAAATATAAATAAAAACAAAAGTATTAATTTTTGTTTATAAATATTTAGTTTATATTTAAATAATAATAACTTATAAAATTACTTATCTATATTAAAAAAAATTAATTAAACAAATTAGACATCTTTTTAATAAAGATTTATTAAAACTAAAAGTAAAAATTGTTTTTAACATTTTTTTTAAATTTTTATATAAAATGTAAAAAACACGTTTTTGATATATTCTTTTACAAAGATGAATTAATTTTTTATTTAATAATTTGCGTTAAATACGTTAAACTACAACTTAAAAGTTGTTTAATTGTAATAAGAATAATAGTCGAAATTAAAACAAACATATACAAAAAATAAAATTAAAAACTTATACTATTTTGACAAAACTAAATTTGTTCGATATTGTTTTTTAACTAAGACAAGACTTTATTGTTTGTATTGTTTTTCTTAAAATATAAATAATAAAAATTTACACTTAAAATAAATTTATTAATAAAGAGAATAAATCGAAAGCTATAATAATTTGCTTTTTTCGCAAAATTACTAGTTGTAATTATAGATTATATATATATTAACTTTAAGTATTAATTAATTATTCTATATTATTTTAATTTAGTTTTCGACGTTTAAAAGCATATTTTTCTAATTATTTATATTAAGTTCGCACAATAAATTACGAATTTAAAAGATGTTTATTAATTTTAGCTCTTATTTCTAGATTTAAATATAATAGCTTTTATAGAAATTAAAGCAACAATAACAATACAAAGAGCAGTTTTCATCTTGCAATCTATAATTCGAATTTTTTTATAAAAATTTTAAAATTGATGTTAAGCAATAGACTAATGTAGTTTGCGATTTATTTATTATTTAATTTTTTGTTGTTTACGTAGTAAGAAATTGTACTTAAAGTAAATTTTAAGTATACAATATTAATACTTTAGATATTGATCAACTTATTATATATAAATAAAGATTTTTCTTTAATATCTTGCTAAAAAAGTAAATTATTTTAAATAAAAAATATAATCAAGTTTTTATATAAGCGCTTTTAAAGCTTAAATGCTTAATAACTTATTATTAAAAAAAAACAAGTATTTTTATTGTAGAACAAGAATTCGAATTTTGTAAGCTTAATATATAATAATTGCTTTAAAACAATTATAAGATTATTTAATTAAATATCTCTATATATTATTTTAAGATTATATAAATATTTTAACGCATTAAGTAATTATATTATAACACAAAAGTTAAGATTAAATACAATTAACGTCTTTTTTTCGCAAATTATATAACAAAAATTGCTCTTAAATATAAATTTTATAACTAGAATCGAAGTTGTATTATTATATGTAATATTTTTAAAATTAACAATGTTGTTTTACTAAAATTAATTACGTTTAGTAATACTTTTAAGTATTCGATATATATATTTAATATAATTATCTTCTTTTTAAGAATAAATTTTACGTTGTTTAAAAACAAACTTTTTGTATTTTTTAATTATAAATTAAAAGCAATTTTTGCGCATTAATTTAACGTTAGCTATTTTTTTACAATTTGTCTATATTTTTTTAATAAAAGTATTGATTATTTTGTATAACTTAATAATTGCAATTTAAATTATATAAATAGATATCGCTATTAAATATATATTTAATAGCAAAGTCGCAACTTTAAATTTTTAAATTTTTTTCGTTTTATAAACGTAATTTACTTAATTTAAATTTTGTTATTACAATATTTAAATTAAGAATACAATTTTTTAAAGTTTAATTTTTATTTTGTTGTAAAAAGCGACGCTATAATCTTTGCATACTTTTTTGTTAATAATAATAGTATTCTTTAATTATTTATAAAATATTACAACATCTTTATAATTGATTAAAATTATATAGTATTTAACATTATATATAGAATTTAATAACACAACATTAGCGTTTTTGTGTCAATTAATAACAAAATTTGATTTTGTTTTCGAAATTCGATTTAGAGTAAAAAAGAGTGCGACTTTTTTAAAATAATATTTTGTATCTTCTTTAATCAAGTCTTTCAAATATAATAGATCGAAATTGCGTAAATTCTTAATAATAGTATTAGTCTCTTAATTAAAAAAAATAAAGAAAATAAATAATTAAATTTATAATTAATGCTAATAACGCTATTATTATTAAGTAAAAAATATATAATAATAAAATTTAATTTAATATATAAAAAACTTAATTTAGAATTTAATAAAGTATCGACGCTATTTAAGTATATATAATTAGATAGCAATCTTAATATTGCAATATTTTTTATAATTTTATAATCGTATAATTTTAAATTTTAATTTCTTAAAACAATAAATAAATAAGTAATATTTAGATTTTTTTGTTTGTTGTTGTTGCAATATTGCAAAAGTTGTCGAATTTTAAAATTGTAAAAAAGCGTTTAAGCAACAATAAAATTAATTAAAAGTATATTAATATTAACAAATAATATTGCAATATTAAATTCTCTTTGTATTAAATTAATAAATTAAAAATTAAACAACTTTATTGCAACAAATATATATTCTTTAATTAATTAATTCTATATAATTTTCTTTAATAAAAACAATTATTCGAAGAGTATAATTATTACGATTACTTTATTTATTATAATAACAATTAAATCGTTATTAATATTAATTTTATTTATTAAATATTAAGCTATTGCGAAAAACAAACAATTTTACTCTTAAATTTATAAAAGTATAGCAAAACGCTTATTTATAAAATTACGAACAACAATGTATCGTTTATATTATATATTTATTAAATAATATCTTCGATTAAAAGCAATTAATTTTGCTATATAATAATGCGTTTATACTTTCAATTACAACTTGCAACAAACTAAAGACTATTAATTAAACTTAAAATGCACTTTAGCTTTAACAAGCTTATTTATCTATATATTAAAATATATCAATTCGAATATAATTCAATATGTGTGTTTAAATATATATTCGAATGTGTTTGTTTAAATATGCATTTAAATGTGTTTGTTTAAATATATTTGTTCGAATATATTTGTTTAAATATATTTGTTCGAATATGTTTGTTTAAATGTGTTTGTTTAGATATGTATTTAAATATATTAACTTAATTATTTTTTCTTAATTTTTTCTTACGCAACTCTAATTAAAAAGATAATTCGAAAATAGTTAAAATTAATTGTAAAAAATATAAAATCGAATAATTATTAATCTTTAACTTCTTTAAGAAAGTGTTTGCTAAAATCTTGTTAAAAATACAATTAAGATAATAATTATTAAAAATAGTTAATTTTTGTTGTTTAAATATAGATAATTAAGTTTTTTTGAAGTTGCTATGCTAATAATAAGTTATACTCGCGTTTAAAATATATTTGTATTAGTTAAACGCATCTAGCTTATTAATAAATTTATACTTATTAATTCGTAATAAATTCGTAATTGTTTTATATATTTTTCGAACTAATTTAAAGAAGCAATTTAGAGCAACTCTCTCTATTAAATGTTGTTCGAACAAATTACTAAGTTGCAAAAATTTATTTTTTTACTTTAATAATTACTTTTGCATTTATAGCAAATAAAGATCTTAATATATTTATTAAAGCAACTAGATATAAAAATTGTTTAAAAGCTTTATTTGTTCGAATACAATAACAACTAGATTTAACTTAAAGATTATAATATAGCATAGAATTTTATTAATTTTGAATTTACGCAAAGAGAACTAATGTATATGCAATTATTTAAGAGCTATATTAAGATTTTATTTGCAATATTTGATTCAAATTTAAACTTAAACGTTTTGCGACTAAAGCATAACTCTATTTATATAATTAAACAACAAATAAATACTTTGTAAAGACTAGAATTCGAAACGCAGTTTTAACAAATTAATTAAGCTTATTGTTATCTAGAAGTATTAAAGCAACTTTTAAACATCTTAAGTGCATTCGATTTAAAAACATTTAATATTTATTAATAAAAAATCGATCTATTCTTCTATATAAACATTAATAACAAAATAGTTAATGTCTTTTATTAATATTTTTGAAACTTGTTCGAGAAATTAACGTTGTATTATTACTTATATATTAAACTTTAAAAAATTAATTTAAAGATTTATATAAAGTTAAAGACTAAATAAATACGAAAAATGAAAAAAGAATTTAATACAAAATAATTGCTAGATTTGCAAAATTGTTCGATAAAACAAAGATTATAACAACTTTTATTAGTATATAATATTATAACAAAAGTAATATATTTTTAACAAATATCGAACTTAATTTAGTTAAAGCTAATTAAATTTAAACTCTTAATATTAGTTGCAATTTCTAATATATTTTTGACAAGATTCTTAGTGCTTTGCAAGCTATATATAATTCAATTATTATTACAAGAATTATGCAAAACGCAAAACATTTTATTAAAAGATTGTTAATCAACGAATCTTGCAAAAAGCTTATAATATATTAAATTTATCAACTTAAAAACAAACTTTCTTATTAGATAATTTATAAACAAACAATGTTTAATGTTTTTAAAGAGTTGTTAAACTATAGGTTTGTAATACGCTATATTAATTGTTAATCTAAATTACTATATTATTTCTTCGACGTTATATTAACATTTTATAACAATATTTAAAAATATTATTTATATTTAATTAAATAACAACTCTATTTTCACTAATTTAAACAACAAGTGCAAATAAATTTAACTTATTATTATAATTAAGCTTAAAGAAAAATTATTATAATCGAAAGTTTGTCGTCTCTTGTAATATAAATCTTAACTAATAGTGTTGTTCGTAATATTGTTTAACTATTTGTTTTTATAATTTATACAATATCTTAATGCTTATTAGTCTTTGCTTCGATCAAAAATTGCTCTCTCTTTATTTGTATTTGTTTTAATTGTATTGTGTAGAATTCGATAACTTTTCGTTTTAATTAACATTAATTACGCGCTATACTACAAGTTTTATATAATTTCTTCAAAATTCTTATTAATATAAAGAAGACACATATTAGCTTTTGTTAATATATAAATTATTAAATAGTTTAAAAGAAGTCGCTTATTATTCGAATGCTATTCGAATTATATATTATAAAAATCTTAATTATATTATTTAAATAATAAATAAAAAATTAAATATTCTTTTAAAAGCAAAAGTATTTGTTACATAAATTTTTATTAAACTAAAAATAGCTTAAAACATTTTTATTTATTATAAAAATTAATTCGATTTTACAAAAACGTTTAAGTATATAAAATACAATTTAAGTTTTTAATTAATAACAAATAATTTCTTTGTAATAGTATTAATTATTTTAAAATACAAATACAATATCAAATTTAAAGAAAAATAAAATTATAATTAAAACAAACTTTGTTTGTTTGTATTTACTTTCTTGTTAAGTAGAAGCTAACGCATATTGACGAAGCTTTTGCATTTGCTTAACATTATTTATAGCAAAGCTTTCTTCAAAGAGATAAATATTAAATCTAAAAAAGTTCTTTTTAGTCTTGTTGTTTAAACGATTTTACACATTATATTAAATTTTTTGTTCGTCAAAAGACAATACAAAGAAACGCTACAAACAAGATATAAAATTGTTGCATATAACGTGTTTAAAATTAGAAATTAACAACGTTGTAGAATCTTCTTTAATATTTATCTTAAACAATATTATTATATTTGATTTTTTTATAATTAATTATATATAACAATATTTTTACAAAGCAAGATTAATAAAGTTATTCTACTTTAGTTCTTTATTTTAAAAGACTTTAATAAAGAGTATATAAACTAATTAAAAAAGACTTTGACTTAAATTAATCTTAAAAATCTAGAATTGTGTCAATTATTTATATTGAAACTATTAAGATTGTTTAAGTTTTAATTGTCGTTAACTATTACAATACTTAAAGATTAAAAAATATATATATACGTCTCTTAAATACAAGACTTGTCTATCTTATATTTAGAACAAACGTATTAATAGTTTGAAATTTATATAATATTAATTGTAGTCGCACTTAAATAAGAATCGCTTTAAAATTTTGCTTATTTGCATTTTTTTAACATTTATTTATATCGTTATAATTCGAAAATATATAAAAAAGAGCGTTAAAAATAATTGTAACAATTATTGCAATTTTTATAAACCTTTTAGATTATTAATAGTTAAATATTTTTGTATTAATATCAAAGATTGTTCGAAGAGTTTCTTCGAAAACGCTAATATTGTAATAGTTGTTTAATATTTTTTACGTAATTATCTATTAAAGAAAATATACAAAACTTAATTTGCGTTTGTTTTGCAATTAAAATAGTTCGCAAATTAGTAAATCAAAGTAATTAAAATACTTTTCAACTAATTATAATTAAAAAAAGAGTTCAAAAATAATTAGATTATTTAGAAGAATTTAGTATATAAAAATTTTAATATTTATAAACTTATTTAAGCTAATTTTAATCGCAAGATTAAAAAGACTTTAAATAATATATTTTAATTTAATTGTATCTTGCAATAGCTTAAAAAATTCTAAAAATATAATTTTTTAAATATTATTATTATTAATACTTAAAATGCAAAAAGCTAATTATAAAAAATTATAATTTTATGTTTAAATCTTTAAACAAATATAAAAGACACAAATTTAATTAATACAAATAATTTAATCTCTTTAAAATTTTTTTAAAAAAACTTAAATAAATTTTATAAATTAAATAATTACAATTAAGTATTAATTTAAATTTGCAATATATACAATATAAACATATTTAATTGTTGCGAATATACACTTCTTTTAATTTATATATTGCTAAACTTCTTTAATACAACTAAATTATTATTAAATTTAATTTATATTTCTTCGAAAAAAAAGCAATAAAATAATTTTAAATTATTTAATTTTGTTGTTAAAACAAAAATGCTATATAGTACAAACGCTTTAAACAATATATTAAGACTAATTTATATAATATTTTGTAAATTAGAATCGAATTAAATACTTTAATTGCGTTAATTATTTAATAATTATATTAATATAATTTTGTTTATTGTAAAAGTTTTAAAAATACGCAATTAATAATAATATTAATGTTACGAAAATTATAATTGTAAATTAAGATAAATAATTTTTACAATTTAGCGCAAAAAAGTTTTAAAATTGTTAATTAATATTTTAAGTTCAAAAAGATTTAAAATAATTTGCAACAACAAAGTTAAACAATATAATAATTAATTATACTATATAAGCAAACGTTGCAATATAAAAATAAAGGAAGTATACACCTGAAGAGTCATCATAGAAGTTCTTAAAACGTTTATAGTCTACACAAAATGATAAAAATAGAAATTTCTTTTTAGCTTTAACTAGCAATAAGTCGTTTTCAAAGTTGACAATATTATATTCATTATCTTTGAATCATTCTAGCCTTTTATTAAAAGACTTTTTATCTATACCATTACCAAAACTATTAGCATCGTAAACTTTATAATACTCTATAGCAATATAATTAGTTCTAGCTATTTTACCAGGATTAGAAAAAGATAATAAACACTTGGCTAAATCATGTCCCTGATAGTTAAGATAAAGTGGTCTACTATACAATCTAC
>JAABUS010001384.1_pt1 | contig 53255 bp, 34 predicted proteins | sample 5560161 | NCBI WGS metagenome assembly JAABUS01 (sample SAMN10711885, study PRJNA513376) | rock metagenome | isolation source: Antarctica rocks | place: Antarctica: Victoria Land, Trio Nunatak nord | collected 2016-01-04 | reverse complement strand
TGACCCCCCACCCTTCCACCCCCCCTTTCCCAAATTTATTTTTATCGTCTTGCAGATGTCCCGGGAGGTCTAGACAGATCTTAACCCTAGCTTCCCGTCCCTAATCCAAGAACAGGAACAAAGAAGCTTCCGCGAATGGCTCTCGCTCAAAAGCTTTCCTCACTGACTTAAGGCGGACTGGTTACCAGCGTTCCGATCCGCTAGCAGAGAACGGGCATGCTGTGCTCAGTCTCTACCTACACGAAGGAACTTCCTACACTTAGCGCAGAGGATGGCAGCAAAGTTTCGTCGATTGTCGGTCTCCACTGGAAGGGCCATACTTCCGTATCGGGCACTGTCGTTGTACGGAGTATCGCGACCCTACTCGTTCTAGTCTATGGCCCACGAGAACAATGCGGGTGAAGATGTCGCAACGGTCAAAAAAATGCTCGACGATATGAATAATAACATCGAAGTTATACCTAGCAGTGTGATGAAAATTCTCATGGTCACAATCTTCTTCATCTGGGGGTACGAAGAAGCCAAGCTTTATTTTTAAGACAGGACTCTAAATCAACGGTGTCTAGAAGTGCCTTAAAGGCGATGACACAGATTTCGATTCACCCACTCTACAAGCGCATACCTCAAGAGGTAGTTGAAGCAATCAAAGGTCACCGGTACTATTCAGTCAATTCAAGCGCAATACTCATCCAATCCGACAGAACACCACATCAAAATCAAAATAGAGACGACTGCTGAGAGATGTTTTCAGAGATGCTTCAAGAAGTAAGAACTTAGATCATCAGGCAAGCTTGGAGTAATGTTCCTGCTCAACGGTGAGTCAAAGTCAGTAAGGCAGCTTCTTTTCATCTCGGTTCATTCTGACCTTTATAGCGGTTCTCGTGAGGGCCAGGGTAATAACAAGAAGTCCGATCACGAAGATCATACTTTCATAACCAAATGCGAGGCCGAGAAGAGGAAGGAAAAGGCCAGGGCAGTCTTAGAGGCTGGTCAGGCTCGAGCAAGAGAAAAGAAAGAAAATAAGAAACCTGGAGGTAAGAAATGATATGAGTAATTTGCTTCTTGACGTTGAGACAAGCGGTAAAGGATAATCAGATGGCTCCAGCGTTACAATTGATTTTGAGCTAGACTACTGTTGTATATAGCACGGTGAGCGAACCCTCGCTACGGCCCTGGAATTGCTCGATCCTATCAAAACCGCCCAGTATCATCCGGACTATTGTACTGCTAATATTGCAAAACACTGTCCCTCCAAATACACCCTTTTTGCTGATCATTTAGCCGCATCCTTCTTGCAATTCACACGACTGAGCTCATAATGCATCTGTTTCTGCAAGTGGCCTAAAGGAGTTTCGGCTTGCGTCCGACGGCCCCACCTTCCATTCCTATCCCATGTATACAGGGTCTAGACTGCAGCTTGGCCTGTCCAGCTTCTCATGTTACAGGCTCATTAGCCTATGCCTGATAAGCTGCCCATCAAGGAGTGATTAGACTTCAGCATTCGGTGCCGAGGCAGCCATCTTCGTCCCATCTATGATTCATCATAAGGAACTTCTCTTAGAGCAGAGTTGAGTTTGGTGAGACGGTCAAATGCTACAATGATTCGTCAACCTGTCCTCACCCCTGTTGCCTTTTCGATTACGAAGCAATTTCCCGATCTGTGGTCAATTCGCTTGAAGCATGACCTCCACAGCACCGGACATGCCACATCTACAACCAGGCAATTCCTGGAAACATCAAGGGGAGATGCAGACACCGTAATATTTCCCAAGATCACGCAAACCAGGACGTCAGGTGGCCATGGTAAACGAGATGCTGCCAAGTGAGTCCAGGGTTTCAGTAATGCGGTAGTTGGCTGATCTATCCGATGTAGGACCACCTCGCATACGCCAATCGATGCTCTGCAGGAATCAGGTCCAAAGACATGTAGCCGTCGACATGACTGAAAAGATCGTAGAGAAGCTGAAGGCTTCCTCTCACCACAAGCTGGCGTCTGAGTCTTTGGTCTTTCAAACGGCTGGGTACCGCGAATCCTCGAAAAGCCAGCGAGATTGCGTGAAAAGGGTTCGCGAATTGCTCTAAGGACACCGTGACTGGGGTGATTGCAGAGGAGGTAGCGCCACGGGGTCAGATACCGCAATCGTTAGATCCCCTCCCCCAAACCGATCGCTTCGAGAAACAAGAAACCAATCTAGCCGTCCTCACTGCGATGCTTGGTCAACTGACATATCCGGCATAGCACGAAGAGAAAATTGGGCAAGCTGTCAGGTCACGCTCTAGTCAAAGCGTTGACTAAGCAAAGAAATGACTCTAAGAAAGCCAAGAATAGGGGAGCGTAAGAAGCCCGTATTGCGAAAAGAACAAGAGAAAAGGGAAAAACAACGAAATCGAACCCGTTGGCGAAAGTAACACAATATATTCATTATTCACGTACAACTTGCTGTATCGCAACCTGACCCGTATTTGACGTGGGAGCGGTAAGCTTACCATCGCGATGAAGACACCCATGGGGATCGAGAGCAGGATGTCGTGCACACGGTGAATCTTTACAGCATAGGGAGGAAAGAGTCAGCGAGGCTGGTCAGATATAATAGGAATACGTCTACCATGAACTGAAATAGCATTAAATGGTGTCAAATAAAGATCATCCATGGGTAAGGTACCATGAAAGTGTGCGCCCATTTTGGACTGACATCGAAATCAATGGTGCTAAAAACAACATCGAACAGGGATAAATTATCATCAACAATACATGCATCTTAAATTGACAACGTCAAAGCAGCATACTACACATGGAGAAGGTACCATCGAAATGCTTGCATTTTGAGTCGACGTCGCATCCACCGGGCAAAATAAGACCATCCATGGGTAAGGTATCACAAAAATGAATACATCCTTCAGTGGTCTGAATGCTTCACAAGCTATACTCTCAACATCTCATATCAACTTTCTGTGCAAACCAGCAGCGTACGAGATGTGCAATATCGCCAAAAATCCACACCAGCAGAGAACACCCATCGCATTCCACGCACGGCCTGCATCCCCCTTCTCGACTATTGCAAGTATCGAGCTGATTGGCTCGTGGGGTGGGGGGATCTTGTGGGTGGACGAAGGTGTTGGTCGGGTTGGCTTGCCGGCAGCTGTTGGGGTCGGGACAGCGTCAGGGTTCGGAGGTATCTCATCAAACTCGAGCATTGCAAGCTGAATCTGATATACGCCGCTCTCCGTTCCTGCAACCTTCTAGTACCTCTATTAGCATACATTCACCCTATAAATAAGTACTTAATACTTACCTGCTCCGTCCAACTGAGTAGCAGATTCTTCCCGTCACCTCCAGCACTTGACTGTGGTATGGGCCCATACCAGTCATTGATTCGTTTTTTTGAAGGTGTATTGTCGGGGTATAACGATTGAGGGAAATACTGCGTATTGAAAAATTCTGGATGGGCCATTCCTGCGTAATTGAAGCCGCCTAGGCCAGGCGTTGATGTGTACAGCTTCTGTTCCGTGGACCAGGAGTACCTGATCAACGCCTCTACGTCCTCTGATTTGATCCCATTGCCGTTCTTCCCACCCGCAGTCCATGTGGTGTCGTTTCCCAGCGGATCATCGAGCTGAAGGTATCGTATATAGAAGGTCGAATCAACCATCTTGTTAAAGTAAACCATGAGGAAAGTGTGGAAGTATGGGCTGTAAAAGATGCTGCCGGAAGAGAAGGTGCCGGGCAGATAGGTTTGAGCGTTGTCAACCACGTTTGGATTTGGTGGAGTGGCCGAGAAATTTTGGCCTTGAGGACTCCAGAACGTATACTTGGCGAAGTCTGTCAAGTCATCAATACCGACTCGAGCGAGTTGAAGGCCTGCGTTGGTCATGCCCAGCAGGTAGACGTCCCTATCACCGTCATCTCGATCCGTAGCACTGTCTGTACTCTTGTAACCGAGTAACGTAGAGAATCCTCCGAAAGCGACCTCAGTCCCAGGGATGATGAGGTCTCCTTGGCGAATGGCGATAGGTCTAGAACTCGGTGCTGTCATTGTGATTAAGGTCATACCCCGCGGCTGGTACTCTTTCGATGGATCTTGTGGCTTGTAATCGACGTAGACCAGAGGCGCGTAAAGGAACGCTTGTGTAGTGCTGATGGGAGTTGGAGAGGTTCCTGGCCCTGTGATTTATCGACCATCAGTGTCAGACACTCAGGAGACCAGGGCCGTCAGAGTGTGAGGCTCACAAATTGCCACTCGCTCTTTGCCATTCATTTGCTGATTGAAGTCCAACTCGTCAGGTTGGAAAGGTATCCAGCCCCCAGTACCGACAGTGGTTCCAGCAAGGACCGCCGTCTTTGGGCTGCCATTCTTGTCCTTTCCCAAATTGACTACTCCAAAATCAGTGACCGTGGACACATTGCCGTTGTTGTTGGTTTGATAAGCTGCCGTGTTGGATACGAAAGAGAGCTGATCGCCCTCCAAATCCATGCACTCTGTGTCGTCGTAAAGCCAGACTATGTTGCCATTGATCAATACTGAGTAGCCACCGTCTCGCGAGACATTGGTGACATCTGGGCTAAGCTGTGGACCTAATGTGGTGACAGTCTTGACAATGACGGGATTCCATGCTTGTACAAATGGGCTCAAGGCAATGCAAAGTGTTAGGAGAGGTGCTATAACTCGAGACATCTTATTCCGTGGGGTTTCGTTCAGGATCGAGAGATTTTGATGTTCAGGGTCGTGGAAGCGTTGAAAGCCAATTGCGGATGCGGTTGCCAAATGAATACCTTGGCCGCCGTATATCATAACGAGCGCCTTGGCTTTTACTATTCACTTCACAAGAGACTAAGAGTTCAATCACTTTCAAGGTCGACAAATCCTGCGAGGTTTTCATCACATTGTCTACGCAAACCTCCCTACTTACGCTTCACAGCACTTCTCTGATCCTCTCTGATACCAGGAAAGATCCTTCGCCTCTACACTCTTCTTGCTTGAGGACTTTCGTGACCATCGAATACTACAAAATTGGAATATTAGCATGACTTGAGAGTCAATTTCATTGAGACAGGGACCGACTCTTTCCAGGCCTACAAGAACATCACTCAGAGCTTGATGTCTTCGTACATCCTTGGACTCTGCTTCAACACAACAACGTGGCATCGAGCTTCGAGATGATGTCATATTAGGCTTAATGAAGCAGCCAGTCCGCCACTTGTCGAGACGTTGAACCTTGGAACTTGTACTCTGAGGCTGGGATGAAGGCGTCAACACGACAGTAAGGCCAATCATCACATGGAGAGGTGCCTCAAGGATTCGGGATAATGAGGAGGTCATTACGGGGTTTCTTAGCGATTCAACACAACTCCGTGCCACGAATTAGACAGTCGAGACTCTTCACCACTGGCCTCTTCTACGTCTCAGGGATCTTTCGACAACCATCGCGCATGTCAAGAACCTTACAGGCGACGGCTTGGACAAACGACCCCGCAACTCCACGAGACTTCGACTTGTGACAGGCTCCTGATCATGCATGGGTCCAGGATATCGATGTGGTGTTGAGGAAGGCAGGTCGTCAGCTGCCGAGCTTGTCACACTAGGCTTCGTGTCGCCATAACAGTTGATATATCCACTATTAGCTCACCGTTCCCGCGGATTCGCGATCATTTGACAATGTTTATCTGCTTATTACACGACCGTGTGATCGCTCTCTGCCGTGTGCTTATTCTATAAAAGTTTCGAGGTTCCCGATGCCTTACTCCGTCTTATCCAGTACATTGGGAGGTCAGTGAACGGGGTCGACGGCCAAGTATATAATCTATTCTAGGGGCCCCATTGTCCTCTCGCTCTTTCCAATCACTTCACAGATGCCGTCGAATTCCTCGCTAGCGCCGATCTCTTATGGCTCCTCCATCGTCGGATTTACAAGCTTTGCATTCACGTTCTTTACTTTTCTAAGGGTATTCTGGGAGACGATCTTGACATTGTGGTCTGCTCCTAAAGAGATGAGAGCCTACATGGACCAATTGAGGTTAGAAATACACAACGAAAGATTCTACTTCCTCTCTGCCTTACAGCAGACAAAGTCAAGAAGCAGATCCGTCAAAAAGTACCATCAGGATGTCTCGCCATTAAGAATTCTCAACGCTTCCGTGAAGCGCATTCACCGTGGCTTCAATAGACTAGAAGAGCCTTTCTTGAACAATTCACCGGAAAGAACGGAAAAAGACATCGAGAGATCCACGGAGAGCGATGAAGGTACCGGCTATGCACCCATGACTCTACGTCGTCGCTGGCGATGGATGAGAAGTAAGGCCAACGTCATTTCAATGGCAGACCAAGTCAACAGGATTCAAACTCAGAGGATCACTTGCGACACTAGCAACGTGCTAATGTAGGTAGCCTTACGTAAGAAAAAATATTAAGTTGACATGGAAGTATAGGAAACTTCATTCCATGGACAAGACTATTCAGGACTTCGAGGACAGACTTTGGGACATTGAGGAGCATCTTATGGGGGAGCGGTTAGAAGATGGGAAAATTTACATCAAACGACGAAAGGATCGAGACCGGGACAAGTGAGGCGTTTCGATTTGCCAGACATATAGCGCTCTCATCTTTGACAGCTGTCCTCGAGATCTACCCATCAGACGGGCCTGAAGCGATCATACCAACTGTGGCCGCTGTTAAGATGGCCCTAACAACTTTCTTGATTCAGTTTCTAAAGGGTATCCTGGGTCCAGCACCAATCACTGACCCAATCACAGCTTGGTAAGGCTGTTTACACTTTGATAGGGCTCAAGATTCTCGGCTAAATATCGGATAAATCATTACGACTTCGTATGACCTCAAAGAATATCAAATTGGATTTCTTTGTAGCCATGTCAGGAACATAACCGCACCGGCAAAATGGCTCAGTACCAAACATGGCCGCAGGATACTTTGCATGCATCAATCTTGGTATGTGCCAACATAGCCTGGCAAAAGCAACAATTAACAGAGTTGCAGGTCTGGCAGCTAGCATGGCGTCGAACAACAATTGCCTGGTTCTATGTTCCAGTCGGTTTATTATGTGTACTTTTAGCGTGCTGGGGCGTTGATAGCCTCATTGGCCTGAGCTCAGTCTCGTTCCCAGCCTCCGTTGCTTTGCTCATTGTCCTTTTCTTTGCCCTCACTTTATGCGAAACCGCTCTCGGCGATAAAAGGACGAGAAAGATAGTTCGGATTATTGACATACCCGTGAGATGCAAAGAACTCTAGGACGTGAATAGGACAGACTCACCATTCATCAGGCTGGGTTTGCCTTGCGCTATATCAACGTCTTCTTTACACCTTCATTCGGTCCGTGAACGTTTTCCGAGCCCAGCAGTCATGCTCCTTGAGTTGAGGGTCATCTTCGAGAGTTCATGGCTAAAATCATGAAGTGCTACTACCACTCAGTCCGCCCGTGAGTGGTGTCGAAGTGGGCAAGATCATCGGTGTCTTCTGTAGGTCTAGAAATTCCCAGCAGTGTCTCAAGCTTCTGAATATTCTCCCAGTGATCGGCTTCGTGGTCATGCTAGCAACGACAGCATACTTCGCTCGTGGACTGCAAATACTCCTCGGCAGCTCCAAACGATCCGTCATCGAAAGAGCCGAGGAGATGGGAGTCGAGGACGACGACATCCCTCTCGTTCAAATGTCACGAAACCTACCAACCCTGGAAGAGGAATCGTCCACTGCTCTGGCCACCGATTTATCGACCAATACATCAATCCGAGGACTCGCATATCCCTCCCGAGCTCAAGACCCCTCCCAAGTGCGAGGAACAGGTAAGGCGTTTTTCGGAGTCATCTTCCCTATTCGATACCCTTCCTGGAGGTCTCAAGACATGTTTTGGAGTGGATTCGTGGGCTCCTAACCTGAAACTATCCTAGAGACATGACTTGTCACCCGAACTTACGCTCAGGAACTATTGCTGAATACAAGATGTGCGTAGGCGGTCCACCACAATCCGAAACCCTCCGTGCCTTCGTCCCATCTCCGCCAACCCCGCAACAAGATCCTCTTCCACCAACACGCGCCCAAAGATGGGCAGCCCTCGCCAACCACTACCTCGATACCCTCACTTATACCACGCTCTTCCTCTTCATCGGTCTCCCTATCTACTACGCTCTCGACTACGCCATGCCCGCCCACCTCACACTCTCAATCCTAACATACTTCTCCGCCCTCTCCATCCCCGCCAAATACAAATGCTTCCTCCACCCCGTCCTTGTTTCCTCCGCATTCACAATCCTAGGAATCTGGATCCTCGCCCTCTCGCACCGCTCCACTTTCCGCGCCGCACTGACAGTCTACACAACCAAAAGCCGCTACATCCAACTCTTCAATGGGCAAGGATCCCACCTCACACCACCGGGTGCGGGCGACATCTTCGGTTCCGTACTCGACGTAAGGCATTTTTCCAAGACTATCCTTATTAGATGCTCCTCCTGGATTCTCAAGACATGATCTTCGAGTACGATTGCGGGTTCTGACCCAAAAGTACTCCCGAGACATGTCTTGATATTCAACACTCGTCTCAAAGAAGTAATGCTGAATCCTGAATGTGCCAGGTCTCGATCGTCGCTCTAGCTTTGCCAATGTTCCAATATCGCAACGAACTGAAGCGACATTTCCCCAGCATTATCCTCCCCAACATCCTCATAGCAACTGCCTCTCTCTTCGGCTACCCAGCCCTTTGCCACGCCATCGGCATCTCGCCTGCCCGCAGCCTCTCGTTCGCAGCCCGCTCCCTAACCCTCGCGCTCGCTACACCAGCTACGCGAAACCTCGGCGGCGATCTCCAGCTCGTAGCCGTGCTCTGCATCATGAGCGGCGTCATGGGCGTGCTCATTGGACCTACGTTGCTGAAATGGATGCGGATTCCTGAGGATGATTATGTGACGAGGGGAGTGGCGTTGGGGGGAAATAGTAGCGCGATTGCTACGGCGTTGTTGCTCGTTAGTGATCCGAGGGCGGCGGCGCTGAGTAGTCTCAGTATGAGTTTGTTTGGGACGGTCATGGTTGCGTTGACGAGCGTGCCGGTTATTGCAAGGGTGGTTACTGGGGTAGCAGGGCTTTGAGTGAGCCGTGCACTCGTAGAAGCTTCGAGGTTTCTAGACGGTCCTTTGAGGGAGGAGACGGTGGACAGGGAAAGGCAAGTGAAAAGACGGGATGACCAGCGTATGGTAGGCTCATTTCCGGAAATCCGCCAAATCAACCGAGTAAAGGAGGCGGGAGTGGGAAATGTTCAAGACCAACACATCCTGTCACACGTGCGCTCTCACCCCGTTCCACTTCAATCTCAAGGACGGACGGCCTGCAACTTCACACTCTGCTAGCTGAGCCACCTCAACATAGACGTCAAGAGTTACAAATCCCTCGTGCTTGGTGTGGTGGCGCAGAAGACTTCTTCCTCGGTCACCATCATTGCCGTCTCCTCGTCGTATCGGTGATGTCCTTTTTAGTCATCCTAACGTAACGTCTTCTCTCATACAACTCATCGCTAAAAGGACTCCGTAGTCAAGTACCGTCATCGTCACACTGTTGTGCATTGTTTTTTTCATCGCTAAGAAAAGCATTGGAATATCTTTTACTAATATGATCATTTATACTTATTAGTATTAAACTCTTGATATTATTATAATCAAAAATATAACTAACCAATTCTGTCGTCTACATCGTCATGCCCGAGCAGTCTCTCATAGCGTCGCATACAGACAAGGGACTTTCTTGAATGGCCAAATAGGATGAGGACGTAGGAGTCCGTTGGTCGAGCAGACACAGAACTTTGACGCTAATCAAGTTAGATTTGGCAGGTGCGACTTTGGGCTTCGGTGATCTGCAACACAACATAGGAGTTTGGTACCGCATTTATAAGTCTAGAATAACGCGCGGTTTACCCCCCAACTCCACGCTCACATCAAGACAAAGACATTGTTGAGGATGCCAAAACACGACCTACCAACCCTCCATGAACGCCGTGTCCATGCAAGATTGTATCCCAATTCCAGCAGTACGCCCAGTCATGACATGAATCTCAGTGTTCCCCATTCATCTTCCCCTGCTTTACCAACCACCCCAACAAATCCACCTTCGTCACAACCGCAACCGGCTTCATCCAGCCCTCCTCCCCACCCTCATTCTCCGTCACAACAGCAGCGCTGTTCCACTCAAAGAACCTCGATAGCGCTCTTAATGGCGTATCAACCGTAATTTCTACAAACTTTCGCTTTTGGGGTGCTCCATGACTATCCGCTTCTCCGTTCGTTTTCAAGCCCGAATGCTGCTTGTGGTTTTCCTTGCCTGATGGCTGATGTGGTGCGACATTTCCGATATCGGTGGGGTTTGTGACTACCTCGGTGATCTTGCTGAAGCTGAACATTACGTCCTCGACGGGGCTGCTGCCAGTGGCGCGGCCGTGGCTTATTCGGCTGAGCAGATTGCCTAGGGTTACGAGTCCGACTAGTCTCTTCTTACCTGAAGATGCGAGCACGGGTAATTGGTCAAAGCCTTTCTCACGCATTGTTTCGATAGCTTCGGAGCAGAGGGTGACTGTGGTGACGGTAGTGATAGGTTTCAGACGGAGAGTCTTGATTGTGGCATCTTTGAAGGGTGATTTGGTTTTCGAGATGGACATTGAGGTACGGCGCTTTTGGGTTGGTAGGGTCGGTGATGGAGGGTTTGTAGTTGGTGGAGTCGGAGGGAGGAGATCATTTGCTGCTAGCCAGTCGTCATCTACAAACTGTTGTAGATGTTAGCCTCGGGAGAATGCGCTAATGTGACGGATTGAGTAGTCACCTTGCTGAGATAACTTCTGATGCTGTCCGGCAGCAGCACAACCACCACATCATCCTTTCCCAGTCCTAGGTCCTTAATGCTCTTCACCATCGCAGCTATAGCACTGCCGCTACTCCCTCCCACCAGAAGCCCCTCTTCGGCTATAAGCCGCCTTGCATATGCAAAAGCTTCCCGATCATCAGTCTTGTACCACGTATCAACGGTCTCCTGTTTTAGCACGTCTGGCACAAAATCGTACCCAATTCCCTCAACCTTGTACGATTCGTTCGCATTGATTTTATTGAGAGATTCTGGCAGCGCCAGAATTGACCCATACGGATCTGCGCCAATGATTTTGATGTCCTTGTTGTGCTTTCGTAGCCCTGCTGCTAGGCCCGTAATGGTTCCACCTGTGCCAACTCCTGCTACCATGGCTGTGATTCTGCCTTCTGTCTGTTCCCACACCTCCTCCGCAGTACCATACTCGTGAGCCAAAGGATTATCAGGATTTCCATACTGGTCCAGTATGTGAGCATTCGGGATCTCTTTCTGCAACCGCTTGGCCACACCGATATGCGATTCCGGTGAATCAAAAGCTGCTTGCGTAGGCGTCCGAATAATAGTAGCATTTAAAGAGCGTAGCACAGCAACCTTCTCAGGTGACATCTTCTCAGGAAGGGTTATGATAGTTTTGTAGCCTTTCACTGCTGCCACCAAAGCAAGCCCGATCCCTGTATTACCACTCGTCGGCTCAATCAACGTATCCCCAGGTTTGATCCTGCCCTTCCTCTCAGCCTCTTCAATCATACGCAGGGCTATTCGGTCTTTGACACTACCTCCTGCATTGAAATACTCGAGCTTTGCATAGACTGTTGCTTCTATTCCGAGGCTTTGGGGTATTTTGTTGAGCTTGACCATTGGAGTATTCCCGATCTGCTGTGTTATGGTGTCCATAACCACTGGAGGAATCTTGGGCTTGGTGAGGGTCGACATAATGACTTCTTGGAGGTTCTCTCACTTCTTAGAAAATTCCTGTATGTACTTTTGAAATGTAAAGGTTTTCGGAGAAATCTGGTTGCAACCGAATATCGTTATCGCCGACACCACCCGATGCTAGCCGTGGCTTGGCGCCACAAGGCTATTGAAATCTCGCCCATCAACGATGGCTTGATTTACAACTCACCTATTTTAGAAGTGGCTTTGAGAAATACTAAGCTCTAAAAGCGCCACTCATAACATCGACGTCCCAATCTTTCAGCCAGATCCCTTATTCCCTCCCACACAGCCCTCAATCCCACAGCCAAACATCCGCGTCCACCAACTCACAAAATTCGTCCCTGCGCCAGTATATACCTCTCTAGACATGATCACGAAACATTTTTCCCTCTTCTACTTCTAGCCTCAAAGGTGAGCAGCGGCTGCTTTAAGGTGAGGGGTGAGCGGCCCTGAGCCGTGCCTGAGCCGCAGTGAGCTCCCGCGGGGCAGCGCAGGGGCGCAGCAACGCCGGAGCCTGAACCGGTTCCCCTGAGCCCGGCTTCACTTGCTTTCGTTGGCGGCACGAATGCTACTGCCTAAGCTCCCAATTGTTGCTGCCTGGGTTATACTCTCCGCCCAGCTAAGCAATTAGGTGGCTTGGTACGGCCAAGCCCTTTGAATACTAGTACATCACGTATGCTTTGCTAGGATTAAGGTAAGCGAATTTGGCATCCGCTCAAACATAGAGCGTTGAGAAGAGCGTGAGAACTTGGCCTTTTGCAGTTCCCACTGGAATACGTATGAACCGCGAGCTTCTCATAGCTTTATTCTATCCTATATACGGATGTAGCATTTTATGTACTCATTAGGCTCCCCCAACCCCGACAAACCTGCACGCCACACCCTTAGCGAGTCCTGATAAGGGGGGACTCCATGGTGAGTAGTGCCGCCTCTACTTGCGCTTGCTAGTACCATCTTGATGTACATGAATTGAATCCACACGCGAGCCGCTTTCCTTGAGCAGGCGGACTGAAATTACATCTAGCGGATCACTGGGATCCGTGTGGGATTTATGTGGGTTAGCTCCCCTGCGAGTTACAGTCAACACAATCAATGATCTCTTTCTTGGCTGGTAAGATATACTTGATCTCTGCTCTCTTGATGTTTGGATTCTAGTCACAGGTGTTTATTAGATCGTTATTTTCGCAATGAGGGCACAACTGAGGAGGTGAAACGTACAGCTTTCTCAGCAGCTCTCAGCACATCATCCACGGGCTTCTGCCATTCTTTAGGCAGTTGTTCGATCTTAACCTTGCCAACGTAGGAGATGAGGCGCTTGAATATTTTGCTCATTGTGGGACGAATAATGAGGCGATGAATTGGGCTGGCAGATTTCTTTGAGATGGGAAGGATTTCGACGGAGACCTGGAAATGTTTGTTGGGGGCGCCAAACGTGGGCTATATATATGTTGATAGAAAGTGGGAACATGAATAGCAGCGCCCAGAATTTGAGGAAGGCATTAGCTTGACCAGAGATTCCTGGTAATGGAAGATCAATCGCAGATCTTCAAGATCTAGTCGACCTTGACTAGTTAAGCTTACTCCGTATACATAGCCGATGGAGGCGCGCTCTAGAACGAGATGGCCCCTCCAGCCCTCAAGGGTATCTGGAGGAGCAAAGTTCCAAATTCTGAGGAACTGACGTGCATATTCGCTTATCCATATTATCTCACGCGTATGGCAAGAGTTTAGTAGAGCAGGTCTAGTCTGAATAGTATCGGAAACTCGGCCTTCCCTGAGACGCGAATAGAGGTAAGAAAATGATTCAGACGCTAAGGGGTTGACCAATGAGGTTTAGCGTCCGAGTAGTTTTTTCTCAGCTCGACTCGCAGGCAGAATCCTTCCGGAATTTTGTCAACTCAGCAAACAATTAGTGCGTACATTCCTTCAATCATAACTCTATGTATAAGCCCAAATACGAACATCTCATGTCCTCATTATGGCTCATATGGGTCGCTGGGCGAGAAATGTGTTTACGCGTTCTGCTTCGACCCCGCGAAAATTTTCGAACAGCGGCTTCAAAGTGGTCAGCGATGTCGAGAAGTTGGAGGAGGAGAATTGGGACTGGTACAAGCCGGAGCTTTTCTACCCTGTTCGTATTAGTGAAGTCTTCCAATCGCGGTACCAAGTACTGGGAAAACTTGGATATGGTTCGCGCTCGACTGCATGGCTTTGTCGCGATCTCAGGTGGGTGCAGCAACGCCATCAGGCTCACACACCACTAAGTGCTAAATACTAGAGGACACAAATACGTTACTTTGAAAGTATGTGAGCAGGATTCTCCAGCAATTCGCCGCGAGCTTGCCGCCTACAGTCATCTCGACACGATTACGACGAGCAATCCAGGCGCGTTGCTGGTTCGGGAGCTTCTTGATTCTTTCAAAGCTACGGGGCCAGCTGGTGAACATCAGTGCCTGGTTCATGAGCCTCTTGGTATGAGCATGGAGACGCTGAGGCAGCTGAGCCCTGGACGAAAGATCCCCGAGAATCTTCTTAAAGTCTTCCTAATCCACTTACTGCAAGCTCTTAACTTCTTGCACACAGATGCCAAAATGATTCACGCAGGTATTAAGCATTTCGCTTGAGCTTTTGGCCTTTAATCCCGCCATTCTCCGCTGGAATCGTGCTAACTCCGTCTGCCAGATTTGCAAGCAAGAAACGTACATCTCAGGATCGAAGAGGACTCAATCCTTAAGGAATTTGAAGCGGCCGAGCTACGCACCCCAAGTCCTCGCAAAATTGATGGAGATCGGGTGATCTATGAGTCTCGGGGGCTCCAGCGACCCAAAAAGCCCGGCCGCCCAGTACTTTGCGACTTTGGCGAAGCCCGCTTTGGAAAGAAGACGTACACCGATGATATTCAACCATACGTCTATCGAGCACCGGAGATCATACTTGATATCCCGTGGACCTACAGTGTTGATGTATGGAACGTTGGGGTCATGGTGAGTGCATCCAATGCAAACTTTTGGTGTTTCCTTGCGCAACACTTTCGCCCCGTTCTAATTGGCCTCCATTAATAGATCTGGGACATTTTCGAGAACAAGCACCTATTCAATGCTCAGGATGGCAACGGCGAAGGCTCAAGCCTGCACCACATGGCTGAAATGGTTGCCGTGCTGGGACTGCCTCCGCTGGATTATCTTCAGCGTACTGAAACATCGTGGGAGTACTTTGATAGTACTGGCAACTGGAAAGGCGCGGTTGAGATACCAGACATCTCCTTAGAGGACTCCGAAGAACAGCTGGGCGGTGAGAACAAGGCTTTGTTTTTGGATTTTATGAAGAAGATGTTGCAGTGGGTACCGGAGAAGAGACAGACTGCAAAACAGCTGCTTAATCACTCATGGCTAAGCAAGTGAAGTGAAAGATTGAGACCACTAGTGGCCTTTTACGACGGGTCAACTACGGTCTATACTATTAAATTTAATTTGTATCGTTCACTTTCTATTTATTCCAAGAACAGAATGAATAAGGATATCTCTTTTACGGGGCGTACTTGTTTTCCGAAGTCGCTACGGCCAAAATCGCGTTGCCAGGCTTTCGCATCCGGCTCCTAACCATAACACATTTACACATAAGGGTTGCATAATGCCCACTTGACCCGCCCCTCTGAAGTCACATTCAAAGTCAGCGCCAGTGGCGAGAGCGACCTCGCGAGCATCCACAGCCATTGTCATCTGCTCAACTATTCCTCTCCAATTAAGTCCTGTGACACCTAAAGTCGAACGTCAACAGTAAGAAACGTATGATACTTTTCTCTCCGCAATGGAGTAAAAACCATAGAAGCTCTAGACATAGGACAAATTGTTCGCGATCTGGCCGGCGCCGTTGTAGTCTTTCTGAAATTCTTTATCGAGGCCGATCACTACCTCCAAGTACGATCGCGATAATAGTACCATCTCTTCCACAGCGAGGGTATAAATAGTAGTTATTATATTTTTAATCTAGATTAAAGATCAGTAAAGCTTTATATATCGAATTAACAACGAACCTATCGGTCGTTCATTTCCTTCTTTAATAGCCAGTCGAGGTTATTAGGTATATATTCCGTATAGTCTTTAACTATCGTTATTTTCTTTAAGAAACTTTCTTATACCGTTTTTCTTATATTTAACCTTAAAGGACCGTAGTATAAAGCTATTAAGATTCTACTCTAAATCGTATCGTCGATATTTTTAACGCGGTTAATCGTAAAGATTATAATTCCCTAATAGTATTTAAATATACGTAAAAACACTAATATAAAAGAGTTATATAAATTAATAAAAGAGTATAATTAAATAAATATATCGGCTTTATCTAAAAGTAGGATAACTTTCTAATAATAAACTAGGCGAAAAATAATCGTTAATTACTTTTTAAATATTTTTACGTCCTAGCCGAGCTCTCTAATAGATATTTAAAAAATTAAAATAACTAGACTAATAAGGAAGGGTATAATATACCGCGTAGAGCGGCCTCTTAAGATATTCGGATAATTCTTTTATAATTAAAGTCTTATTTACTCTAGGCGATCTATTAAATATATATATTAATTTAGAGTTAAGGATCGAGTGTTAGAAATTATATTATAGAAGTATTATTAAGCCTTAACTCTTATCTTTTATAAAGTTATTAATTATATCGCTTAATACGCGGGATATATAAATCTTTATAAGAGTAATAATAATCTTTTTCTTCGCCGCGGGAATTACTAGATTATCGAAAAAAAACGGATTCTAGATAATAACCTTAATATCGTCGACTATAAATTCTACTATTTATATTAATATAACCTTTATTTAGGAGATATTTAGAAGAAGATTTATACTATTATTTATTACTAAAGCTCTAATTATAGACTATCTAGTTATAAATTATTAAATCGTCTTTATTTATAGTTTCTATATCGAGGCCGTTACTCTTAACTTTATTTATTTCGGTATTAGACTAAAGGATCTAGAAGTCGTCCGACGAGTTAGATCGGGCTAACTCGTTAATTTATAATCGGGCGTAATTCGAATTAACTTTACGGAAGTAAATAATATTAACTATAATACGACTATTTATAGGGACTTCGATATAATCTCTTTTCTCGATATAAAAGATATTACCTCGATATTAAACGTAATATTAATTTATTAAAAAAGCGAATTATCGATTATATTTTATAAAGTATTCTCTTATCTCTTTTTAGAGCCGATGAAATTCAAAGGGATATATTTTTAAATTATTAATTAACTTCGCCCCTTAAAATATTCGGATTTTAAATACGGTCGAAACTTCGTTAAATATTTATCCGTTAAAGTTTAAATAGTGGTATTCGATATAAAAATATAGAACGCCGTTATTTATTATCTTCTATTTACCGGAGTTATACCGGTAATAAGCTAGTTTTTCCGCGTCGAGAATAATTATATATATATTAATATTTAGCTTAAATAGAGCCTAGAGTAAATTATATATAATTTTACGATTTTTAAAAAATAATATTAAACGGGACGTTATCGATACGTAGGCCGAACGGATATAATCTACTAATAAATTAATATATTTAAGTTTCGTATCGTAGTAGGTACTTTCTTTAAGCTCTATTAAATAGGCTTCTAATTCGGGGATATAATAATATAAAAAGTTCTATTTAATTTATTTCTATCGTTAGACTTTATTCTCGTTAAATAAAGAAGATTTATATAATAATTTTATCCTCCTTAAGAGAGAGCCCGCTTATATCTCGTAATACGATTTTTAAAATATCTCTCAGTCCGTCTAATTTAATATTAATATAGAATACTTATTTAAAGGTCTATTTATCTAAAATTTCTTAGTACTAATATATTTCTAGAGTCCTATCGACTTATTTATTCGAGCGCGAATAATAAATATATACTCGTCTAGGTCCGCCACCCTTTCTAGTAGCGCGGCCGAGTCTACGATTTTATACTTCGAGGCAACAGCGTCCTAATTTAACGGGAGAGATTAATACGATCGTTACTATAAAGTAAAGAATATATACTTCGTCGACTAGTTTATACTTTAATTTAGAGGCTCGAGTCTTTAGCTTTCCGTCTTTAGTATAATTTATAGGCTTAGATCTAATATCTTCGCGTTTGGTCGTAGCCTCTACCTTCTCCAGTGCTGGAGTCGATTTCTCCACCGCGTGCTTAAAGCATTCGACCATATCTACTCGCGGAGATCCGTACACGCGTGGGCTGTTCGGAGGCGTACGTGAGGGGCTACCTGGAGGGGTCTCAGGTGGTCGTGGAGAGGTAGGCGGGTGTGGAACCAAGTCGATGGGTGCCATTGTTTCTGCGTTTGAGCGATTGCCAAAGACAGAGGTTTATGAAGCGAATAATATAGTCGCTTTAAAAGGACGAACTGTATGTTTATGGGGTGTAGTCCGCAGAGTCCAGATATCTAGCTTGTGGTGTGAGCAAAAAGGACATAAAGAATCATGTTCGAAAAAGAGTTGTTTTGAAGATGGTTTGACCGTTGAAGGAGAACGAGTCGTATTTGCGTGAGATTCCTTTGACCCAGGAGTGGCAAGATAAGAATTGTAAGCCAGAAATATTGCGCATTGGAGGGTTTCAAAGCATAGCCGGGAAGCCTTATATATACACGTCCTGAGAGCTCAATCCATCCCCTCTCCTCCTGGACATCTCCGACGTATTCCGTTCTCCCCTTGGCACTGTTAACAGCCAGGTTGACCGTGCCATTGTAGTGCATAAACCCAGTGACCCGGATCGAGCATCGAAACCGGTGGAGGAAGTGATAATGATGCAGTAGTCGATTGTTTAGAGATCCGGATAGTATGTTCTCTCGCTGATGAAGGAGATCGCCAAGTCGATGGTCCCGCTGTCATGCATAAATGCGGACTCTTAACTGACGCCAATCTAATAGCCGCCTGGGTAGCTTGGCATTTTGGGGCCAAGTGTGGGGAGAGGACGCAAATAATTGGCCAGCTTCGCAGGCCAACGCTTTAAAATCCCTGCTCTGTCCCGAATCTTGCATGACCAAATTCGCTTCTAATTTCGAGGGTCCGCAATTCGCTAGGCAACTTTCTCTCCGCTCTGGCTTTAAAAGGTTCCCCAGTCGCTGCGCAACACCCCCGAGTTGAATGTGGTCCTGTATCGAGGTTCCAGGTTCATTTTCGAATTCGAGCCATGTCACAAGGAATTTGCCAAAAGCTGGATGAAATGAGCAAGAGGATTTTCCGGTCCCAGAACGTCGATGATACTATATTTGAAAGCGTTTACGGCAAGGCTTGCAGCCTTGTGACTCAAGTGGCGGTGCAAAGAAAGCTTGAATCGACCGCCCAGCTTGTGCGGGATAATGGAATTCTGCCAGTCCGACGAATCAACATCAATATCAAGAAGTTGTCGAAAAACGATGAGGAGCTTGGCGAGCAAGGACGATGGCCAAGGTTGCAGAGACAAGGCTGTGAAGCCTCGATCTTCTGTATGTTGTCGTTCAGCGGTTTAGTCTTACTGTCCGAGGAGCAATTCAGCTGGCTTGTGGACAATGCCGGAGCGTATTTGAAGGCGCAATCTCTTCCTCCTGGCTGGATCGCACGAGAACAGATAAGGAACGTTGTGGCAAGGACTCCGAGGCAAGCGAATATACGGTCTTTCTTGGAAAGTCAGTTTCACTATTGTTTCCCAAAAAAATGTCGTCTTTGACCAGTTTTCAGGCTATCATAAGATTGAGATACACTATGACTCTGTTCCGGAGGTCGAACCTCCAAACAAACGCCCTCGTACCGACAATGGTTTTTGTCTTCAACCGGGGATGGAGATTACAGCGGTTCCTCCGTCAAAAGCCGTTCAAACCCCATCGGAGAATCAACCCCAACCTGATCATCAGGTTCTTTTGACCAATGGCGAGTGGAGCCTCGTGTCAGACTTGGAGGAAGCTGACGCCAAACAGCCAGCCAAGATCAAAGAATGAATGACCAACCTCAAATGAGCACCATAAGTGCGCCAGGTAAGACCACTGCTTCCATATAGGCATTGAGCTAACTCAGCCCCGAAAGAAGTGCTCCAAGCCAATACGATCAGTCCGTCGTTTGGTCCGACCGACAAACCTAAGGTCTTCAATATCATAGGTATGCAAGACGCTTCTACCTCGAGTAAATCAATTAATAGTTCAAGACAGGTCAAGATCTATCCCTAAACAAGCATGCCCAAATATCGGAAAGTCATCCATTGGCCTTCGCCCAACGACATCAGGATATGGACCCAGACATTCCACACACACATACTCAGGCCCAAAATCAGCCCCCAGGTGCGTACGACTGTCCCATCCTCGACCAGTAGTTACTCATTCATACCAGAGCAAGACCGACCACAGGGAGAGCCCGCAGGAATTCCGGGCCGACCAGCCAACCAACCGCATGAATCTATCTTGAATCTCAAGTTTACAGAGCTCCTCAGCTTCTTCCAGCAGTATCAAGTCAATTGTCCGAATTTACAGATGGTATGTCCATGGGTCGGGGCGCCGTTACCATCGATTATCATTCTCTTGGAACTATCTCTCGGATGGAACGCAAAGCTTGAACTCTCAAAGGAACTGAGTTCTGCATTGATGAAGTATATTCGTGCATTAAGAGCGGCGGCGACGAAAGTATCGCACTGAAGGGGTGCCATAAAACATTAAGCTCTGACCGGACTTGACAACAATAATTACGGATCCAGTCCCTTGCGTCGGCCCCGTTACTACGTTGTCGAACGTACCGCCGGTGACAGCTCCGGCGCCACCATCTTTCCTAACAAGTATCGCGCAGACTGACGAGTCCACTATCTCAAAGTCCGTTCCAGTTGTTTCCTTAGGGTCTAGGACGAGATTCGCTTCATACTAGATTAGCGTTTAGCAAAGGATCTATCATTGCAAGCTTATGGATTCTCCTACCAACTCTGAAGCCTTCTCCTCGAGCTTCCGATCATCGTGTGCAATATTGTTCACCGGTGTGACTTGATCCTTGGCCATGCTCTCCGAGTATTTCAAGGATCGGGAGTATTGTAGGATTAGATGTGACTGAGAGATACGCTTTGTCGTGCCACCAACGCCACCTGACTTCGGACCAAGGCCTTCGTAGAAGCTGAGGCGAACGAGGGTCGATGAGGGAGCTTGGATCGTAATTCGTGGCTCACACCAGTCAATGGAACGAAAGCTCGAGAGTTCAAGTATTGTTGCGGAGGAAGGTATGATATGAGTCGCTGTTGGATGAGGAGTAGAAACGATGACATGCGACGGGGGGCAATGGAGGAGCGTGCAGAGTTGGGGATGTTCCTTCGGAAGGGAAAACGCTGCAGTGAGAGTAGCTGTTGTCTAGACGATGTGAGCAGACGGCCAGATGTGGTGGAGTGCGAAAAGGGTTCGTCTCCGGCTCACCGTGATGGGTTGCGAGGTTTTTAAGACAGGCGGTGGCGGAGCCAAGGGAGTGACGGCGGTAGCGTGCAAAGCCGAAGGAGACAGATTTGAGGTTTGTGATAAGGAGGGAGTTTGCGCCTTTCGATAGAATTGCTTGCCAGGTGATGTAGAAATAATGGCTCGCGGCGAAAGAGGATGCGAAAATAAAACTCGAGCGTTGGTGCCCGAGGCTTTGCGGTGGGGGCGGAGGTCACATGCATGAATTCGCACGTGGCTTCACAAATATGTGGACCGCTTCTAAATTTTATATCGACGCGTTCAGACCGGAAGGCCCTGCTTCGATTCCACAAAGATGTCTACCATGTATTCAAGCATTTTTTTTTACTATCAGCATTGAAATGAGAGAGGAAGCTGTCCGAAGTGCGCCTGAGCTTCGCATTAAACTGTTGGCATCAAAGTTGAGAGATAATCTCCTTCGAATTCCTTAGCATACTCCACTCTGTCGAGTCGGTCAATAGCTACCCTCTCGGGCAAATACAAGATTCCTCCCGCAATGCCCTCGCTCGACCATGCATTGAAAAGCGGGACTGCTCCTGCACGACTCCTCTCGATAAAGTCATAACCTTGGCCGATCAACTACCTGCCCTCCTTCCCGGACGGGCCCCGCCCTTCTCTTGAAGTTAGAAAATATGCCCAACACGTATACCGTGAGCTTCTCCAACAGCACAGATGCTACGAACTCCTCCTTCTCCAATACCCACGATTGTCGCAGTCAGAGACAAGAAGATATAAACAGCCGCCAGGAATTATGATTTGCTTCTGCGAATCCTAAGGAAATACGCAACGAGGAGCTTGGGGCGATCTGGCTGGTAGGCGAGAAAAAACTTTTTTCCGTTGGAACACGAGCTCCAGGAATGCACGCCGGTGGGTGAGTCTGGGAGGAGTCGGATTGTGATGTGTCAGAAGGGGATGCACCCTCTGCATAGAAGACTTAGGCCGGGCTAGCGGGGTCAGAGTATCAGAAGGAACTGTTTACTAGCATGGCTTCAAGGCCTTCCCTCGCTGCAACAATGTAGGGGATAAAGAAAGAGAAAACGAAGAACCGTACCACTTGAACCGTACCACTTTAAAGGCGTCTCTAATATAAACAGAATTTCAGACATCGCTCCCAATGACCTCTCTATTTCCTCCTTCCTCTGCCGAAACTCCCAGCTAGTCCACATCGTCCTTTATACCGCCCCGTTTCTCGCCCTTTCCCTTACTCTTTCCCACATCTTTGCCCTCTGTTCCTGCACGCCCAGCACTAAGGCTGCCCGTCTCCTCCTCCTTCAGCCTCTCCTTTCTCTCCTTAGCCCTCCTCTACGCCTCCATTAACCGTCCCCTCAGCCCCCTCTCTCATTCTCTTCCCTCGTCAATTCTTCTCTTAAGTTTATCGATCTCCTGTTCCGCGTCCCCGCGTACCGCGCGTAGGTGCTAGGTCCAAGTATTAAATAATCCCTTAAAACTGCTTGAAACCGTAAGGCCTTCGGTTTCTAATATTTTAGCGCTGCTACCCTGTAGCCCGCTGGTTCCTTGGCTTCTTAGATACTCGCTCGGTTATTTAGGTAAATAAAATGGTCGGTATAACTTTTTACGAGCCAGTTATACTTGATTAACTATCAGCCTCCCTTAATATCTATACGGACTCGGCGTTTAATTACTGAGAACTCTAAGGGCCTGACTATAAGAAAGAAACTAACTATAAAAGATCGAAATCTATATTAGGCGGTAATCCGTTAATAGCGGAGTAGATTCTTTTATATTAAAGTAATATCTATATATCGTAGACGTTCTTTATAAATTTATAACTCGTTTATTTCTCTTTACTATCCAAGGCTGTGAAGCTGAATTTATAAATTAAATAATAATAGAAAGTAGTCTTCTCTTCCTCGATAATAATTTAATAACCGTATATTTTTACCGACCTATGATCGTGCGAAATCGAAAAGGCGAGGATTTTCTAGTAAAGCTCTTTCTCCCGTTTTATTATTTTAAATAAATTTATAATCCCTTTTACGATAATAGTTATATTATACGCGTTTTAATAATCGGTAACGTCGAGAGCCGCGGCGCCGTATTTAACCTCGTAAATAAAGAAGAGAAAGAATATCCGCGTTATAATTATAAAATAAATAGTAATTTTGGATCTAATTTTACTAATAAAAGACTCGAGCTTTTTTAATTATTCCTTTATAAACGTAGAACGCCCGAAACCCACCGAGTAGTCGGGTTATAAACGAGTACTATAAAAGAGAATTACGGTATTCTAGCCTTCGTTAATACTTTTATATAAATAATTAAAATATTTAGTACCGTAGATTCTTAGAATTTAAATAAAGAGATAAATAAATAGAAAGATATCCCGAATTATTATAACCTCATTCCTCCCCTCTATACTCTCGCAGGTTTCGTCGAATAGATTATTACGAAATAATATATCCTACGGGAATATTTACTCCTTTTCTAGTATAACTCGGTAGAGGCTCTTACTTGTATCTATAATATTTAAAGGAGATTTACGTATATAGCTACTCTTTCTCTCTAATTTAATTATATAGTCCGGATTCCTATATTGAGCGCTTTTGACTTCCCGCGGTAGTTAATCGCTAGGTGTCTGTGTCTAAAGGGTTAATTACGAATTCTTACAACGTAGGGAAACTAAAGACTTCTTCTTTATAAATAAATACTATAAAGGGTAAAAACCGTATATTAATTTAAATAACTCTCTAGTGTAATACTCTTATAATTAATCCTTTTATATAAACTCTTCCGGAGATTTACTACTTTCAAAATCTTCCCTAATTTAACTATTTTATTCGAAGTATTCCTTATACTACCTCCTAGTTTAAATCTAATATTAGAGAGGGTTAGGGCCGTTTTCGTTAGTATTATTAACTACCCCTTAATATAGTTTTTCCTTAATAGTATAGCTCGAAGGCGATGTTCGTAGTCGCTTCGAAAAAAATTATTCTAGGGTTTAAGAAGAGCGATATCTAGTTTCTTATTCTTTTTATCCTTATTTCCGTTTTCGAGAAGAGGTCGATGGTTTATAGAGGGTTTATAGGCGCTATAGTATCTTTAATAGATTAATATAACAATATAATAAAAGAAGTAAAGAGGGTATATACTTTCCTACTCTTAGGGATATTATTTACTAGAGGGGATAAAAGTACTTATACTCTTTAAATATAATTATATTTAGATAAGGACTACTTATAAATTTATTATATTACTTATAGATATAGATTTTTATAAAGAGTTTACTATTTCTTAATATCTTAAGGCCGCTTTCCTATAAATAATTAATTTAAATATTTGAAGTATAAACCCTAAATACTTTACCTAGATCCTTTAATTCTAGAGGTTACTACCGATTATTCTTAATATTTAACTTTACTCGACCGCCGGTTATATTAATTAAAATGAGATAATAAACCTCTATATAGCCGTTAGTATAAAATAGGAAGAAAGTTGTAAAAGGATTAATAAAAGATAGTATAACCGATAGCGCGAAAAGTCTTAGTAATATATATAATATTAAATTAATATTTACTTCGACCCCGCAGCTAGCCCTTTAACGATAGTATAGTATAAATTATTATTAATAAGGTAATAGTAAAGCCCTTCCCGCCCTAACTTTCTTACACTCTAGACGTAGTATGAGAATATTATTTATAAAACAACTAGACCGAGTTAGAATTATTCGATAAATAGAGTATTATAATAAGTTATTATAATCACTATTACTTCTCTTTTTACTTTAATATAGTAGCGCCTCTACTCATAACTCTAATAACTATTCTGTGTCTCTATATGAAATCGAACTCTAATAATATTAGGTCAAGGCCTAGTTCTTTAATTAAAGACCTAGTCTTTACCCTCGAGGTTTATTTTTTAGTTAAGGCCTAGTTTTTACCCTCGAGGCCTAGTTCTTTAATTAAAGGCCTAGTCCTTACCCTCGAGGCCTAGTCCCTTAGTTAAAGGCCTAGTTTTTACCCTCGAGGTTTATTCCTTATTTAAGACCTAGTCCTTAGTCGAGGCCTAGTCTTTTAATTAAAGGCCTAGTCTTTACCCTCAAGGTCTATTCCTTACTTAAGGCCTAGTTCTTAGTCGAGGCCTAGTCCCTTAATTAAAGATTTAGTTCTTACCCTCGAGGTCTATTCCTTAACTTATCTAAGGCCTAGACCCTAGGGGTAAGGTCTAGGCCTTAATCGTTACTACAATATTATAAAAATTACGGGTTATAAGTAAATATAAATATACTTTATTCTTCTATATATAGATAAACTTTATTTCCGTCGAGTTTTTTATTTATATTTAATTTATTTAAGGTCTATTTATAAAGCTTCTTTATAATTAATAATTTATAATAATAAAGGAGTTCTCTTTAATTTCGTTTATAGTTAATACTTTAGTTCTAGTAAATTTACGCTCTCGTCTAAATATATTTTTATAAATTCTCGTAATTTATCCCGAATATTATTAGAAGTAGATACTACGGTACCGGTTAATATTATTTATAGTAATATAGAATGAGTTTTATTTATTACGAGTATCCGCCCGCCCTTTTTCTCTACTTTTATTTACTAGGGATTAAACTCTATTAAGATATTTAAATTAGTCCCTATTAATTCCTCTTATATTAATATCTTTTTATTATAACTATACTCCTACTCTTCTTTTAATATAGTCGGCGAATCTACTCCTACTACCTCCGTATATAATAAATCTACTAGGTTTATTAAATTAAGATAGAGAGAGACGCGCCGATATTACCCCTCTTTAAATAAACCACGTTTAGTATTTCCGGAGGTATAATAAACCGAGATAGAGAGAATCTAGAAAAGAGGTTAATAAAACGATTATAAACTTAAAGTAAGATAAGTTAACGTAGTTATTATCTAGAGTATTTTCTTTTAGTATTTAATTTAATAAATCCTATACTAGAGCCCCGTCCTCTATTTATATTAATTACTAGTTATTTTAAAGGGATACGGTTCTATTTATCTAAGTTATCTAACTACTAGATTAAATAAATACAACGAGTACGAACTTAGAAGTCGTTATAACTACGAATTAAGTATTGAAAATATAGTAATTAAATAGCTATTCTAAACCCCGAAACCATTAAGAGAATTATTTTAAAATCCGCTAGAGGCGCGCTAAATCCGTACGGCCCGTTAAAGAGCGCGAGACGAAGATCGCCTAATATTAAATTAGAGATATTAATACTATTATATAAATATTTAGAAGTAAATCCTTTTTACGGCCCGATTAGAAACTCTAGAGTTATTTATTCTCTATTTATATAGGAAGCGACTACGAAAGAATAACTTTATAAAAAGGACTAAAAGTTAATTAACGGAATTTAAAAGTTAATATATTACCCGGGTTTAATCTATAGTCTAGAAGGGATTATAATAATAACTTTAATACTACTTTTTATTTTAGTTACCCGCGCTCGCGGGAAGCCTCGTTAAAAACTTATATTCTAGTATAGAATATTATAGATTTAGAGGAGCGACGTTAAGCCGAATATCCCCGTAGAGATATAAAGATAAATCCGAATAATTAGGGACTTCGAATTTAAATATCGTTAGAGAGTATATATATAAGTAAAAACTAAGACTTAGTGAGTCCGGAGAAAGAATTCGTACGACGGTTTATAGAATATTAATATAGAGAGTAGTATTAGTAAACTAAGATAAAATCTAGCCTACGGGAATATTAACCTTTAAATTCGAAGAATTAAACAATTTAGCGATTTATTATAATAGTGTAGAGATTCTTCGGTATATCGCGTAAAAATAATAAATCGTTATAGACTACTACGAGTACGTGGACGAGACCGAGTAGGAGGGATATTTACCCTATTATATAATAGATTCGCCGGAAATTAGATAAGGAGATTCTTAAGATATTAATTAAAAAACTTAAATAAAACCCGAAGAAGAGCGGCGTTATATTAATTAATATTAGGGTTCTCGTTCGAGCCCTAACCTCTTTTATAGAGTTAACGCGAAAGGTTAGGTAAAATATATTAATCGTTAAATAAATAATTTAAAGAAGGATATCGGTACGACTCTACGGTCTTAAAAGACCGCGACGTCGTATAAAGAATAAATATATAAGGTATTTAACCACGAGAATAATAAGAGTATAAAGAAATTACTAAATAGTAGAAATACTCTTTATAATAAATAATAGGACGAAGACGCCGCCTACGGTAATCGTATAAAATTAGGGAATATTTATAATTATAAAGAGGAGATAGAAGATAAATAAAGGAGGTAGGGATAATAGAGATATATAAAGAGTTCGAAAGTATAAAATAGAGCGGTATATAAAGAATAAGAAAATATTTTCCTCGGTTATATTTAAATACTTTAGATAATTATTAAAAATAACTCCTTAAGAGATAATTTACTAAATAAGTTTTTCTAAAAATAAAGTCTATTTTAATTTAAACGTGGCTCGCGACTAACGAATTCATAAGTCTTATAATAAAGTATTACTATTAAAAGTAAAGAATATAAAGTATTTATCTTTCGGCCTTCGTTATTACGGGGCCCAAGAAATAAATTATATAACCCGAGTCGTAAAATAAAGAAGTAGTCTTGTCCTAGATTTTATATTCCGGTGTCTTTAAGATTACTATAACGAATTAAAGATAAATTAGTTTCTTATATATATATTATAGGCGATTTATATAGGCCTCTCCTAGGGTTATTAAAGAGAACTTTCTAGAAAGAAGATATTAAAATAGGTAACTATAAACTAATATTTACTAATAATCCTCGTTAATATAGAGATTTGAGGTACTATAACCTATATATAGTATACCGTAAACTCGTTATCGTTATATATAACTTTAAGAATATTACCGAGAAGTATTTCCTTAGTTTATACTTTTTGACGCCGGACGGATTTCCTAACTCCGGTTATACTCTATTTTTAATCCTAACCCGGTTATATATAATCCCACTAAATAGACTACTAGATCTCCTCTAGGTCTTTTATTTTTTCTAGATCTTTCTTTCTTTTAGGTCCCCTCGTTCTTTTAGGTCCTTTCTTCCTTTTAAATCCCTCTTCGTTTCAGGTCTCTTTTTAATTAATATAGAATTAATTTTACCTCCTATATCTCTTATTATTTCATCTCTACGGTTATATTATTTTCGATCTAGTATAATAGATTAGTTCGTTTATTATAATTTAAACGAGGTAAGTTATTTAATTAAAATCTATCTATTTTATAACTAACCGCCTCTAGTATTTAAATTCCGCGCTTTCGTTTTTAAATATACCTATTATAATCCCGACCGGTATAATATTATTTAATTAATTTTAGAACTATTTATTTAATTTAAATTTATATTTTCTATATTTAAAAGTTAATAAATATTAGACGTAATACCTTCGAACCTATAAACTTATACTCTAACGAATATCCTCGATGACTCGGAGCTAAATTATAGTATTAATTAGTAAAGTAGACGTCGGAAAAAGTTCATTAGTTAATAATAAAATACGAGGGGTAGGCCCTTATCGATTATTATACCAGATATCGTTATATTACTCTCTTTAATTAAAGTAAAAGAGGATATTTAAATTAAAAGAGTTTCGAAGTATAAAAAAGTTAAGACTATATAAAGAACCTCTTCTATAATAATCGGAGGGAACTCGCCGACGTACTCTATAAATTATACTTCTATTAATAAATCTTCTAAATATCCTATTAGTTACTAGGGAAAAAAGAGGAAATTAGTTTCGGATACACTTCCCCTACCTAGAGTTTAAGAGGAGGTCTATACTATATTAACTTCGAAAGTAAATAAAACCTCTATATACGTACCGCCTTATAAATTAAATAATATAGCGCGAGATATTTTAATTATACCGTCTAATCTATTTAATAAACTCGGTCTTATTAGTAGCGTCGAGGTTTTAAAGGATTTAAAGTATATACTTTTCCGTCTATACTTTTATCCTATTTAACTTTCGCTGGTCCCCGACCGTAGGATCGATCCACTTTATACTAGTACTTTAAATAATACGCTTCGCTTACTTTAAATAATTTAAATTTTATTAGTATTTAGGAATAAACTAGAGGTTACTAAAATAAAGGAATAAATATATAGATTCTATAAAAGACTCGCTTTATTCTAATTCTTCGACCTTTATGAATTCGTTTAAAATAATCCATTATCTCTCTTTTAAAGGGACACGAAGACGATATAAATACCCTCTCGTTATATCGCCTCTAAACGGGCTCCTCGATAAAACTCCCGAGTATTTAATTATATCGTGGATTTAATATTTCTTTATATAGTTTATTAGAACGAAGCTACGGGTCCGGCTAGCCCTAAATCCCAATAAATATATAAAGAAATATAAAGAATAACGGTTATTAAGAAAATTTAAGATTGGAGGAGGAGTAGGAAGTATTAATTTATAATCGTAAAGCGCTTCGGTAAGAGAATTCTACTACTTTTATTAAAGAGTTTATTTAATAAGATATAAATATCGAGAATTTTATTCCGATATTTTTTTCGTTTAATCTTTATCCTTTAACCTTATTAACTAGCCTAAAATCGATAAAGAAAGTTATATTCGAGGATTTATTAACTATAATAGAATCGATCCTATTATAGTTAGTAGTTTTATTACGATCGACGACCGCGCTTTTATATTCCCTAATTAGAAACCAGGCCCCGGCCGAGATACTTAGATTTGAAATTAATAATATACTACTCGATATAGATACGGAATATAATCGTTAAGACCTCGATAAACTCTTGGAACTCTACGGTATAATTACGCCTCTCGAGGACCGTTACGATAATATTTTATAAATTCGGGGAAGCTCCGGTAACTTTATTTTAAACCCTTTATTTTCTCTAGTCCTAGTTATTTAAGTTTCTTCTTTTAAGTAGATTCACTTAATAGATCGAATAAATTTATAATCTTCGATAGTAAACGTGATTTCACCGGTTAAATATAGTATTTTCTTTATCTACTTGTACTTTAACTCCCCGTCGTATTTCTTATTCCGGTTTAGTTATATTTCCGCTTCTTAATAGAGTCCGTAGAGTAACTTTCCGCCTTTTAAAAGTTCGATAATAAACTTTTCTAATTTATTTTCGCCCGGTAAATATAGAATTTTATTTATCTCCTCTAATCTCCGCTCTCTTATTAGGCTTCCTATTCCCGCCGTAATTAATAATATATAGATTACGACGGACCTCCGTACTTCTAGCCTAGTATTACCGGTATAGTAAAAATTAAATAGATAAAACTTCTCTTTCTAAATAAACGTAGTTATATACTATATATTTCTATCTTTAGATTAGACGATTTATAAAATATATATCGAAGGGGTATATAAATTAGGTTTAAATATAACCGGTCTAGATAATCTAATAAATCCCGAAGTAAAGAATATAGTTAATAATAGTTAATTAACTACCGGTATAAAAATAAGTAAACGAAAGAATAAAGAGATTAACTTTATTATTAATACTATAATAGAAGCCGTTATTAATCGTTTTATAATATAGTTAAATTAAGATAGATAGAGAATACTTAAGAACGCGGTATAAACTATATATAATAATTTTATAACTAATAAAAGACGTAAAATAATAAACGGACGATAGGACGAGGTTATAATCTTTATATCAATATCCTACGAGGTATATTAAAAATATATTTAATATATCTAGATACTATAAGAGTTATTTATTTTTAAGATATATTTTAATTTATTTAATAAATCATCGATAAATTATTATTTTTCAATATATTATATTCTCTTTTATTCTCTTAGCGTCGATATAGAGTTTCCTAGTAGATATTTATAGTTTATAATTAATATTAATACTCCCCTTAGGAATTAAAAGTACTATGTTCGTATTATTATTAATAATAGTCTCGAAGTATTCGGAAGGAGCTAAAGCTCGTAACGTAATATTAAATAGAAAACGTTTTTTTTTTATATATTCTTCGGCGACTCGTTCGACCTAAGTTAAACTAAAGGGATTAATTAATAAATTTTCTCAATTTATTTAATTATTCTCTTTACGGAGGACGAACTTAATTTAAACTTTACTACTATCGATAACTTTAGGTATATAACTTTCGTCGTTAATATAACCGAGGGTTAATCTCTATAGAAAAATTAAAATCTTTATCGAGTATTCGAGTGGATAACTTATTTAGAGCTCTTCGTTTTTAGTCGAGTAATAACTAGATTTAAAAATCGATAGCGCCTCGGAGCCCTAGTGGTTACTATTTTATAACTCTACTCGTTTAATATTCTATTTAAGAATAGTCTCTTAATAGGGCGGCCAGTTTTTAGGTAGGGTCTTTTTATTAGGAATTAAACGTACCTCTTCGCGCGTCTCTTCGGGAATCTACCGCTTTTAATTTAACTATAATAGAAAGTAGCCGACCGAAGTTACGTCTCTAAGATTTACGTTACTTTAAACGGGATTTTTCTAAATTCTATCGTTCTAATTTACGTCTTATTCATTTATTAAATTATTATATATTTTTTATAGATACTCCTTTACTACCCCGGTAGGAGGTATTCGTAATATAGTTTAATCTATAAATAATAAATAATTAAGGAAGGCTAGGTAAATAGACCTCCTCACGAAAAAAGAAGTAATTCCGCGACCTCGGCTTTTATTTATACAGTGAACGTTATTTAAAAAGAGAGTATACCGACTCTATTTATATACTAAGTCGAAAGAATATCCACTCCTACGTTTATTTAACTCTCCGGACTCTATAGTTATATCGGTAAATCTAGAAAAACAATTTTGTAAAATCGTTACTTAATCGGTATAAAATGCGCATTTTGCAGCCTTAGTAAGTCTTGGCGCCAAGATTTTTAATTTATAGTTAAGGTCTACGCGGGAGCGTTAAACTTAATCCTAAAAGTAACTTTATAACCCTATAGGGCAACGCTAGTAAAAATCTAATTGAAAATTCGGAATCTAGGCTAAAAACAGATTTGGTAAAATATTTATATTCCTATATAGGGGCCCTAGTCTAGATACTCTTAAAAGTTAAAGTCAAAAAAAAAAGTTACTAAATCGGTACAATATCGGTGTATAATATACTTAGAATACGGGATATGAGTAGATACGTATTTCTAGTATTTTATATAATTTCGGTATAAAATACGTAAAAATCGGGGTTTCCTAAATTACCGATATATAAAGGACGACTGCGCGCGTTTAGACGGGATATTAATATCGGCTATATTTTAATATTTCAACGACGTAATCTCTATAGATACGAATCTAAGCCGATCCGCTAAAGTTATAAATTTATACTATATAACTTTATCTAGCGCCTCGGGAATATAGATACTTTTTATTAATTTCTTTTTCTTTTTAAACTCTATCCTAGTTAACCTAGGTATTATCTCGCGATAATAATATATAATATAAAGGAAGAGTTATCGGTATCCTTATTTAATATAATTAATAATAGTCTTAAGAATAGTCGTAAAAACGGACTCGGCGGTTTAAATAATATAATAATCGGTATATTAATTAGTCTCATTAAAGACTTATTTTAATACCGTGAATATTATCCGACCTAAACTCTCGGGGTTAGGATTAACTCGTTTTAAAATCTTCGCGTATTAAATCTATATACCTAGGTATTTAAAATTATTAAAGAAAATAGAAAAGGATAAAACGAGATTATTAAAGAATTTTAAATTATTTAGAATCGTAATATACTCTAACTCGTTAAAAGTGTGAAATATTACTCCCTTATTTATTTTATTATATAAGAATATAAGATCGTTAATTAATACCTCTAGAGTTTTATATTATACTACTTTTATAATAATAGGATTTAATTACTATATTTAATATTTATTATTTTAGAGTAGATTAGACTAAAACGCTCGTATATACTCGAGGTAGTAAAGGACTTCCTAGTTACCGGCCTAGTTAGCGCGTCCTAGATATTAAAAGTAAATAATTTACTTCCTCGTATTTCGCGTTTATTACTTTTTTCTATATTCTACCCTAGATCCCTTCCTATAAAGTGGGTAGGTTCAGGACATCGGTAAATCTTAAAAGTAAATATTAATATACTCTAAGCGCTATTAGCTCTATTAGAAAACCGTCTACGGGTTTATATTAAAACTCTATATTAAATACTAATATAAGGATTAATAGGATTAGTAAGTCGGGGGTCCAAGTATATTACTTTTAATAAATAATATTTACTATTAATAGGTTCAGTAGGTTTAGTAACTCGATAAATTGTTAATAATTTAAATATTAAACGAATAGGCCCATTATATACCCTATAATATACGTATTTATATACGTATTTATATACGCTATAGTATGGGCTATAGTATAGGCTATAGTATACCCTATAATATATACAATAACGTGCGCAGCTTGCGTATACTATTGAATAATATACGAACGGTATATATAAAGATATTTTAAATAGTATATAATATACGCCCCCCGTAGTAGCTTTTAAAACATTAGACGAAAGCCCCCTATAATATATACAATTATAATATACGCCAAGGCATGCGCCATAGTATGCGAAATAGTATAGTATTTATATATATATATTCCCCGGATATGCCCGGGTGACGCCCCCGCGAGAATTTTTATTAAAATTTATTATTCCGGGCCCGGTAGGTCGCTGGCGTTAATAATTATTACTAGAAATCGCTATTATTAATAACGACGATTATAAAACTTTATTTATTTTAGCTTTATAATAGGGCTGGCTACTATTAATATATTAATAATATATATAAATTACTAAAATTATTAATTCTATTAAAATTAATTTAGAGTTATTAATAGGATACTATCTAAACCCCCGATTTATTAAATTTATTAAAAGTTACCTACCCGTACCTCTAATTTACTAAATTTATTAATAAGATACTAGTAGTTCTATCCGTAAATTAGGGCTATTAATAGTATTTTATTAATAACTTTTCTTAGTAAAAATTACTAGTAGGACGCTACTAGCCCTATCCGCGCGGTCGGTAACTAGGGTTTTAATAGGAGTTTTTAAAATTTACCGATAAAAGGTATTTAAAGCCGGTATATATCTTTTATAACGGAGTAATCTCTTTAAATTAAATTTTTAATTATTATTACTAAGGTGTACCCACTATTACCGCTCGGCCTTGAAGTTATTTTATAGGATATATAGGCGGATATTATAGAAGATCTATTTAAGAGAGAGTCGCCCTTTATTTAAAAACCCTTCTTTTAGAGTTTTTTCTAATTTTTAATTAATATTTAATATAGAGTTAATATAGAACGGTACGTAGGTATAAAACGGGATTCCTTTACTATTAAGAAAGAAATCTACCGTCTACTACTAGTCTTTAAGCGGTAATAACTCTTAATTAACTCGAAATCGATCCTAGTTTTATAAATATTTAAGTCGGACTCCTAATAGAAAGTATAAAGTAGGTTATTAACTTTATATATTACTCGATAATATTATATAAGAGATATTAGAAGTTATAATAACGTTATCTAGAAGTTCTTAATCGATAACGGTAGATATATAATATTTATTATTAAGCCGATAGTAGCCTTTATATTCGATATATAATTTTAATCTCTCCGCGTTCTCGTTAACTCTTTATCGAGGGAAATCGAGAGATTCTAGTCTAATATATATAGTATCTTTAAATTTAACGCGTTTCTCCGCTTCGAGTTCCGCTTCTTACCGCTCTACCGGCGGTAATTATATAATTTTAATCGACAATAAATAGAAGTACTAACTTCGTTATATAAATTAAGAATATTTACGGATATTTACTAGGAAAATAAAAGGAAAATATTATAGATTATCGACTAGTTTATCTTAAAGGACTAGATGGATATTAAATTTAAAGAGGATTTATTAAAGACTTTTTTAAAAAAGAGCCCGATTTAACGCCCTCTAGATATAACTCCTAGGTTAATTCTAGTTTTAAATAAAACTACCCTTTATTCTACCTAAACTCTACGTTTTATCGATATTATTAATAATTAACTTTACTTTATAGGTCCTCTATATTTACTACTTTTTATAAAAAAAAAAAATCGGGGTTCCACGGATATTTAATTTAACTTCGATAATACGGGACCTATAGATTTAATCTCTATAGTTAGTCGGTTACCCTTAAAGGATACCGTTTTTTAATTTATAAATAAATCTCCTCCTACTATACTAATAAAAGAGATTATAAATAAATTAATAAAGAAACGAAAACGGTCCTTAAAGAACGAAGGGTGTAACGATAAAAAAAGTAGATTTTAGAAACCTCGTACCTCGAGATTTCTAAAAAGTAAAGTCTCTATAAAGGCTAGTAACGGGAATTATCTTTAAAATAATAATTCTATCGCTATATAAGTTTTATTAGGTAAAGACCCTTTTAAAGGACTTAACGATATATCTCTTCTAATAAGACCTTAAGTCGAGCCGTTTCTACTACTTTTAATAACGAAGGATAAATCTCTATAGAAGACGTATAATAAGGAATATACAATTAAGCTAGGTGAATTTATCGTTATAATAAAATAGAAATATCCTATCTACGGACTAGTTATCGTTAAAGAGTTCTCGGGTTATAATATTAAAAATAAATTCTCGAGACTCTATTAAATCCTAGAAAATATCTAAAGTAACTATTTTATAAACTATATCGAGATTTTCAACTTTCAAAATATCTCGTATATTATTACCGAATATATAACTATTTCTCTTCTTTAAATTATAGTAGTACCTCGGTATCCTTGTGAGAATTAAGTTATAGCGATTATTAGCTAGGTATATTAATTATATTCTTTAATATAAAACCGATATCAAATAAATATAGATTCTTAGTAGGATTAAATATCTAGAATCCTATAGATTAGTTTATAGTAATATTACCTACTCTAGTGTTCTTCTTAGTTAAGAGGGAATTATTAAAATTAATATATTATATTAAAGGCCCTTTAAACCTCTACTAACTCGAGAGTATAATAAATCTCAAATATTATAAAGTAGCCTTAATAGACGATCGGCGAGATTATCTAGACTCGTAATTACTAAATAATATTATAATATAGTTAATAGAAAAGTGTAGTCGACGTAATAAAACTATTAGTGTAGACGATTTAAATCGCTAGTACCCTACCGTTATAAACTTTCTTTTAGATATACTTTCTATATTCGTAAAAGAATTAACGTAGGTAAGTCCGATCTATATCGCTTTATATATTTATCTAACCTTCGTAGTACGAATTTCTATAAAATAAATAACGAAAGGAGGATCTCCTTTTATTAATATCCTTTACCTAAATTACCTCACGCCGGTATTATAAAATTAAGTAATAATTAATACCGGCCGATACGGAAGTATTAATAGAAAGACACCGTTAATATTTAAATATTTTCTTTATTCTAGACTTATATATCCGTTTCCTTATTATACTCGAGTTTATATAGAGTCTTTCTTCCTATCCTAAAAATAAATCTTTAATATATTAAAGTAACTTTATTTACTAAATAGTCTCGAGTTACGTTTAAAAGTCACGTGATTATACGGAAATTATAATTACGTATTTCCTTATTACTAGTTAGATATAAACCGAGTTTGAAGTTTAGTCCACGAAATTTCTATATAAAATACGAGTGTATAATTATTCGTTTTATAATCCCGAGATTTATTACTTTATCGAGCTTGAGTATTTATTATTTAAATATTATTTATTAAATCTCTATAGTCGTTTAGAGAGCGCTCTAAATACTATAACCTCTTAACTACCCTTTCTACCTCCTTTTAATTCTTCTCGAAATCTATCGTATATATACCTAGAATCTCCGCGACTCTTATTATATAGTTTTCTTCGGTAGCGAGCTAGTTTAAATATATTTATTATATTTCTAATAGGTATTCTTTAATATTCATAGCTATCGGATAATTAAGGTTAAAAGTTAATTATTTCCTATACTTATCGCGCTCTGTAAGCCTTTTACGATTATACGTCTCTCGTTTATATACAAGTTCCTTATCTCGATCGCTTTAGAATATTATCCGAGGGCGCTTTTTAAGTTTATAAATCTTCGTTAATTTAATAAGTCCTATACTAGGATTAATACCGATTTTTAAAAAACGAGGGGTTAATTCTAATAAAGGGGATAAAAGGGTTGATTTTAAAATTTCTATATTCTAGCTAGTTATCTAGTCTAATTTTATAGAAGGAAGGTATAATAAAATAATAATTACCACGAGGTTTCTAAAGGTCTTTATAAGTTAAAATTTATAAATATAGAATCCTTTTACTAAATTTATTATCTAAGTTATAAAGTTAGAATTAGAGATTATTTTAGAAGGGTAGTAGGAGTAAACTAGAATTAAATCTAAAGAGACTAGAATTAGACTCGGCGAGTTTATTTTAAATTAAAAAGTTGAATACCCTTTAAATCCCCTTATTTACCTATTTTAATAAAGAAATAAGATTTTTATACTCTTTCTACGAATAATAATCTACCTTATAATTATACTACGAGTTAGTAATTTAAACCGCGCGGTTTATAGAATAAAGTACTATAAGAAACTATCCAAGTATATTCGTAAAATTAAGTTATTTAATATAGAGTATTAACGGCTAATAAAGTCTTAAGAGATTAAACTCGGTATTATAGTTAAACTAGTAGAAGTATAGTTTATTATAAACGCGGAAGATCTATATATCTAGTAAATACTACTAGAGAAAAACTATCTCTTTAAGAAATAATTAAATAAATATACTATTAACACTTATAGAGAACTATACCGAGAAGTTAATATATCGTTTAAAGTAGCTCTAGTACCCGAGTTAAACTCCTCTACGGGAAGGGTACTAAATAAGAGAAAATAAAATATACTTTCTATATATTCGCTACAGGAACCCGAAACTAGCTTCACCGTAATTATCGAACGATTAAACTCGGATATATATATAATAGTTACTAGGATAAATAAGTTAAAGGAGGAGGTAATAAAAGTTATAAAATTTAAAGAAATAGCGGAAGAAGAAACGAATCGATTAAGACTAGTAATATAAATAGCGGAAATAAATAAGCGGCGATTATAGTAAGATATCTAGAATCTAATAAATATAGTAGAATTATTAAGGATTATAATAGTAAAATCTATAAATGAGTTTTTAAATAGACTGAAACTCGACCTAAATAGTATTACGGATATATAATTTATAAATTAGAGGGTTCTACTATACTGTAGTAGTTATTTATTAGATTCAATATAAAGTTATGTTAACTAAACGCTAGCCTAATTAGTAGTCATTTTTAGATTAAGCCTTACTTAGCGACCGAGTCTTTACATTGGGATGGTAATGGTGTGGGTATGAGCGACTGCGCTAGTAAAGCCCTTGCAGAGGGCCTTCTGAAGGGAGAGTCGCGAACATACGATACCATATCCAAACGTAGTAAGGTCCCTCTCTCTACCCTCCATCATCGTGCACACGGGCGACGCTCAAAAGAAGAGAAGACCCAAAGTCAATAGTATCTTACTCCGTCGGAAGATAAAACCCTCGGAAGCGAAGAAAGCTTACCTACTTCTTCGAGCATTAAAAGATACTCACGGCCGCCTTCCTGGCCGAGTCTGCCTGAGTGGACTTCTTCAGGGTGAAAAAATCGCCCAGTGCTAATATGTTCCTCTCCTCACGCACTATCGTCCACAAATCTGTTCAAGCTATACATATCCCTTATACTCTCTCAAACTCCATATATCGTTCACAACCCGTATGTGTAGTAGCACATCTTATCTCAAACTCTTCCTTCGTAGTCTTCTCCGTGACCCGCAACGGCCAAGACTCGACAATAGAATGCTTCTTCTTAATCTTCACTCCATACTTCTTCGTTAGCTTGTGCATCCAGACGTCCTTTAAGAAAGTGCCAAACGCCTTTTCGAAATCACCAAACATCGTATAGCATGAAGAGATTCGTATCATTTCTGGGCTGCTCATTGCACTCGTGTCATCGGCCATCATACTCATGATTGTCATTGGCGTTACGGGTATAAATTTCTGGATCAGTAGTCGAGACTCGTTAAAGCGATGCTTCCCGTTGGTAGGATTATTGTGATATACCTCCTCGACGGCGTTTAAGAAGAGCATTAGCAGTGTTGCTTTTGGGTTGCTGGTCTTTGATTTGAGGAGCGGGCTGAGCGTGAAGAGGATTTTTTCGGGTCCGACGTATCCGCGATCGCAGATGTTTGAGACCTGTATTCGTGTCAGCTGTTATTATATGCTTGCTAGTGTGGTCAAGAGTAAACTTATACTCACCTCGATGCGGTCGAACTGGGATTCCTCCTTGCTAAGATAATCCGGAAGCTCTCGAGCATCAACGTTGAAGAGCCGGAAACTGATATCGGTATCCTTAATGCGCTCGCAGAAACGCAAGAGCGTATCTCTTAGGAAGAAGAAGAAACTGCCAATGACATCATTGGTAGCTTTTGGTGCGAATTTGATGTACTCATAGTAGTCCCAGCCTTCAAGTGGACTCGCGTCATCTTTCATAGGCCAAATTCGATCCTTGTGAAAGAACGTGCTTATAAAGTCAGCCGGCCCAAGGACATGAAAGGATGATGAGGAGTGCCGCTCACGGATTGGGTGTGTCAAACTTCTCTCTCGATGCGCCATGCGGCAAAAGAATTCCATCTTCGCGAAACGTCACGGTTGCTACTCGGATCGGAGAAGGCTGATTGCATAACGCACGATGCAAATAATCGATCCTCTCCGAAGCTAACATGACGCTACGCCGAATTGCCTGCGCGCCCTCCTCCGTCAAGCCCCGTGGAACATTAAAATAGTCCTTCAGTTCGTCCCATTGGTACTTCTTTAGCACTAATCGCAGGGATCTCTTTCCGAAAGAAAAAGTCTTTGCTTGGAGGGAAGTCGATGGCTTATCCTTAATCTTCTCGCAGACTTCAACAATACGTCCCAGTACCACGTGGCAAAGAGTATCTATCATGATATGTGGTAGTAGCGCCGAATACCATACATGTATCATTATCGGGACTGCTTCGTCGGGTTCAAGGCTTAATGCGACGAATAGTAAGATGGCGTTGCGCGCGACGACCATGAAGTTGATATCGTTAATGACAAGCGTGCATCGGCCATCGTATCCATCCAAAAGACCCTGCGTGATAGACTCAACGATGTTTCGGATATCCCCTGATGCAGCGAAGAGTAAATTCATATCGCGATGAATGTCGTAGGCACCCTCGTTCTCTTCCATGTTTAGCATATCCACGGCCGGCATGTTTCCCCAAAGATATTGGTTCACGCCAAATTGCGATGGGAGTTCGCTGTCGGAGACCCAGCTAGGAAGACGGTCTTGCTTGATCCATCCTGGAACGTATTTGCCCTTCACAAGGTCGGACTTACAGATCTTCTTATGGTGAGGCCAGTTCCCGATCTGGCATTCTTTAGAGCAATACTTGAAACGTCAGGCTTATACATGACGTAGATGGTTTTTCCGTAAGACCAGCCGGAGCGAAGCATCTTTCGAGAAGAGTAAGCAACATACCTGAACCAATTTGCAGACACAGACCAGGCTGGCTGCATTTTGGCATGGCGACTCCTTGCTATCAGCCTTTTGATCAGTGTTTGCGCAGAGGGCAGGATTCAGGAAGGCCACAATGTCAGGCCGAAACGACGGCACGAGGCCCATGTTGAGGCTTGCGAAGGTTGTAATGTCAGGATTTGTTGAAGCGGCAGCAGAGGGCTATGCTAGCCTAGCCTTACAAGTAAATCAGCCCTAGGACTCAGCTGTCTTGGCATGGCTTGGCATAACAGCTTCACAATATAGACTTGGTGCTTTGCATTCGTTGAAGTTAAGAGCACTCTTGCGTGCTCAGGGGCAAATGAGGAGAGAGGAACGTATAGAGAATTAACGGAGAATTGTAGAAGGCCTTGCGTAGTTTGTCATTTACTACTCATGCCCATTCGGCTCGACCATTTGGCTTGACCATTGGGCATGTCCCAGAGTAAGGCACCACGACTTGTGTTAAGTATCTACGATTTTTCTTGGCAACGTGGGGTTCTCGCCACCGAGGGAAGGGACATTAGACGAGAATCCTAATTACAACCCGCTACGTCATTCAGTCCCTAAGTTACCGCCTCGATCCTTTCCTACCTATCTTTACCTCCGTCTCGATTCTCTCAGCAGCTTAAAGGTCATAATCTAGCTCCAAATAAAGTAATAGATCCCCTTCTCTACCCGTATAACCGGCGCGAAAGTAAAGCTTTGGAATGCACGTCTAATTATAGACAGTGGTGGAGGTTGAACAGTTAATTATTATCTATGATGTTGCTGTTGCTACATACTTGGTGCGTAAGGCTGGCTTACTAAGTAACGCTAAGCCTAACTAAGTTAAACTGTAGTAAAGATTCTGCCCAGATTCTGCCCAGATTCCAACACTCCCATTTAGAAGCGACGACGTTACATATTAATAACAGCACTAGTCCATTAGATAATACCCTCTATAACTAGTCCTAGTATGGCCGGTAAATAGGCGAACTTATTAGGGCCTACCGGCTTCGTTATATAATTAATAATTATAACCGACGTATTAATATAAATAATTTCTAACTTATACGTTTCCGATACTAATTACCTCATAAAATAGTAGTAGTTCCGAATATATTTAATACGCGAGTGGTTCACCGGGTTTAACACTATCTTAATAATTAACTAGTTATTAATATTAAGGCGAATAAAGTTAAGGTTACCGTTATTATATTTTAATTCTTTAAGAAGTAGGCTAAAGAATAATAACTCTTTAATAATATTAATTTAAGTTATATACTTAACTTTAATAATCGATAGGGTATATAGGGTTTATTATTTAGATAATTAATTAATAGGTCTATTCTATAGCTATAATATATAATTTAATATAATACGACTAATATCTTTATAGTCGGCCTATGAGTTATTAATTTAAAATACTAATTTACTTTTAAAATTAAGACTAACTTTATAAATATTCGGTTTATAGTATAATCCTAGGTTTATAGTACTAGCTAAATATTTATAAACTCGCTTTATAATATTAAAATAAATACTAATAGAGTTTATAATATAACGACTATATTTACTAACGGTAAATACTAGATCTAGTATAGTTATAGTTACTAACTATTATAATACTCTTATTAAGGATCTATATACTTTAGTCTCTTCTTTATCGGCTTTATAATCGTCGGGAGCCTTCTATATATTATTACCCTAATTTATAAAGATTACCGTCGGGTAATACTCAAGTATATTAATTTACTCGAGTAATTACTTAGCGAAACTAACTTGATTAATATAAATAATATAGTTAGGACGGTCGCGAATAATCTTTATATTTAAATACTATAAGATTTTATTTAAATACTTTATTCTAAAGTATTTATCTAGTTATTACTTTAGTAAGCTAGTACCGGATTTAATAAATATAAAAATAAGAATATCGTCGATATAAATAGCCACTATTATTCTATTCTTATAAATAAATACTAAATAGTTCTTATCGAGACGCTCGTATTCATTTACCTCGAAGAAGGTACGTAAAGTATTATATTATTCATAGAGTAATTATTTGAGACTATATAAAATATACTTTAGTAAATAAATAATATTGCGATCCCCATTAATATATTTATATAGTTATTCGATATAGACCTCCTCTTATAATAGTGTTTCTAGGAATATTGAAACTACGTCTAAATATTCTATTTCCTAGTCGTATTTTACTCTTAATATTAGTAGTATCTATTAATTTAAAGACTTTACTATTAATAAGAAGATTTTATAATAATTAAGACCCTCGATTTATTTAAATCCCTTAGTAACCTAACGGGCTTTATACCGATTAAATACTTTTATTAAATCTAGTTTAATTATTAGTACCTACTATCTTAGTAGTACTTTCTTACCGGGCGGTACCGGAACGAGATCTTAAACCTTATTACTTATAAAGTTATTTAACTCTTCGGTAAATACTATATACTATTTCTTCTTATCGGGTCTATTTAGTACTTTTTATATAATTAACGGGACGATAAGAATATTATCTAGTTTAACTTTACTAACTCTTAATATAAATCCGCGTTTAGTATATTACTTAGTACTATAGAGTTCGCGATAATTAACTTTATCCCGGTTCCTATTAACTCTTGACTACGGAACTAGTTCTTTAGAATTATTATCTAATATTTCTACTTTAAGAGTTAATTATATTTTAGTTTTTTAAAAAAATACTTCAACCTCGCTAAATACTAGTGTAATTATAAGGCTATTAATAGTAGTTTTATCGGTGAGGTTATCCTCGCTTATAAACTATACTAAATTAATAGTATCTTTAGAAAAGAAATTTTAAATATTATTATATATCTTACCCCCTAATTCTTTATTAATAATAGTATCGTTAAATTTTATTTATAAGGCGCGAAAGACTTACCTCTTTTTAAAATCCTATAGACGGTATTAATTTAATTCTTTATAATTAAGGAATTTATATTTCCTACTCTTATTATCTAACTTCTTAAATACCGGATTTATATTATATATATAAATAACGTAGCCGAAAGTATATATATAATCGAGTCGGGGTTTGAATCTATACTAGGCTTTAAATAGGGTCATTCTATTAAGTACCTTAATAGGCGAGCGGTTTTTATAATAAATTATAAAATTTAAGGCTTCGCCCTATATAAATTAAAATAATCCGGTATTATTTAGAACACTTCTCACTCTCCCGAATAAAGTGCGAAAAGTACGTTTAGTAACCGGTTTTAATTTAAATTATAAAGAGTTAATAACTCCTATTAAATCCCACGTTCTTTTAGAAAGTTCTAAACTTTATAACTAGTATAAATAATTTTATTATTAATACTTAGTCGCTTTACCGGATAATCTTAAATTAATATTTAATTTAGGTAATTCTTAATAGTAACTAATACGTCGGATTTTCTCTTTAATATCGTTATAAACGTTATATCGGTAGCGTTATTCATAAAGGACTTAGTATAGGAGTATTCTTTAAATATTTATTTAATTAGTCCTCCCCCTACGAGATTAGAGTATATAAATATACCCTTTATTATTTCCCGTTTATTAAGGTTCTAGCGACGAGGCTAACGAGATAATTCCTTAATTTATTTCTTTATTATATATAGTTTATATAGTTTATAATCTAGAATTAACTTTTAAAAACAATTTACTTCGTTAATATTAATTTTTTTATTTATAGTCGCTAGTTTCTTTATATCCTATATATTTAGGTATATTAGACGCTAGTACTATTTATTCTAAGAATAATAATTTATCGGGTAGTTATATAATGATTTTAATATATATAGTATTTTAGAATACTTTAGATCTAGTAAATAACTAGTATCGAGACGTGTTTTTAATAGTACCTTCTCATTTTCAGAATCTATAATATTAAATCTACTATTTATTATAGTAGTAGAATATCCCTTCTATTCGAGAGTAGCGACTAAGAGTAAATTATAGTCTATTCTAGGTATATAGTATATATTAGTAAAGATAATTTAATCTAGTTTATTATCGATAATTATTGAATAACGTATAGATCCTATACTTTTTATACGAAGGTATTAACTATTAATCCTATTAAGAGAATCGTTATACGGTTTATAGGAAATAAACTTGGTTCTATCCTATAATATATATACGTTAGAGGCGGTATCTATATAGACTACGTCCTCCTTAACATTATATACTATATCGGTATTAATGGATTTCTACTTGGCCGTAAATGATTTAATTTATATAGAATTATCTTTATCCTAATTTTAAACTATAACCTTATTCGATATCTTTAGTTTCTCTTTCATAAAGTGTTCTCTACTAGCGGATAATTTCTAGCCTTTAAGACGTTATATAGGGTTAAGGAAATAATATTTATTCTTTTTATAATTAATATAATTATAGTAAATATACTTATCCTTCTTTTTATCCTTCTTATTACTCTTAATAGTAGGAGGTATAATAGGAGGCTTCCCTTTACTAAATTTATCCTATTTACTAAATCTAATTATAAAAGTATACTAATTTTCTTCTTTATCTCTAATTATCCGGTTATATTAACTGATTACTACTATTATATCGTTAATACTAGGTTCTTATTTTGAACTCTTAGCGGATTAAATTATATTAAATAATAGAGGCGCTAGGCTCTCTTTAAGCCTCATTCGAAAAAATGTATTAAATATTCACTTAAGTACTATTAACCCTATTTTAAATAAAGTTTAGTTTACTACTTTAATTTCTAAAGTATAAACCTCGATAGTAGTGTATTTTAATAAATCGGCTCTTAAGATTTTAAATATTATTTTATCTCTAGTACCTAGATCACTCTCGCTATATAACTTTATACGTAAATATAGTTTATTAACTAGCGATTAACTCGATACTTTCTATATACTTCTATAGGCTTTCTTTAATATAGAATATTATCTTAGTTATAACTTTAGTATTCTTTCTATCCTAGGTCTTAGCCTCTTTTTACTATTCTAATAACTCTTTTTTATAATCTTCTTTTTCCTTTTTAATAGGGGGGCCTTTTATTTTTAATTCTATAAAAATAATAAATCGGAGCTCTTTACCTAATATTATTTAATCGACGTTATCGAGGACGTATTTATCTATTATTTCACGTTTGAATTTAAGTTAATTCTTCGGCTTATTTAGCTTCTTAATTTTAAACTCTATTAGAGTAACTTGGGAAACCCCGATTTTTGCGTATTTTACACCGAAATTGTATAAAATACTAGAAATACGTATCTACTCATATCGAGTATTCTAAGTATATTATACAATTAAAATATAGTTATATAACTAATTTTAGTATATTCAGTACCTAAAATACACTTATATAACTAATTCTAATATAATTAATACTTAACGGGTAAATAATAATAAATGGATAATCTTTAATATTATTCTATAGTGCTTTAAATATACTATTTATACTTTAGATAATAATAGTATTATTATTATAATTATCACCGCCAGCGCCTTTAATATCGTTATTATTTAGATCTTTATATATATATTAATTAATTAATATATATTCTACTTTATCTACTCGTTATATTATAGGGGATTTATAGATATCCTAAAATCCGTTTATTAAGAAACCACTATTATTTATTCTCGTAAATTAACCTATACCTAGATCTAGCCTAGATCTAGTCTAGATATAAATTAAATCTAGACTAGATCTAGGCCGCTATTATCTTTAGTTATAAAAATAATTTATTATATTTATAATCTATCTTTTATTTATCGTCCGGGTTATTAACCTAGGTAGTTTATATTAGAATAATATACCTCTCCTTCCTTATAGTCTTAAATACTATATTTTATATACGTGTATCGTTTATTATATAATCTTAACCCTGTTCTTTTTATTATATCGTTTTCTTTTTCTTCTTTTTAAACTTTAACTTCTTTCGGAAGTCTTCGTATATAATAAAGAGTTTAAATATATATAACGTAGGCTCGGTAGGATCCTTATTAATATTAAAATAACTAATTTATTCGTTAGGTTTAATATCTTTAAGTTTTTACGCGATAAAGACCGGTAGTTACTATTTAGTATATAATATTAATATATATATATAATAAATATAGTATTATAATACTATATTATTTCGCGATTTATAACGTTTTCTACGCTTCGTATATTATTACTCTAGTTTTCTACCGATTTATTAAACGAAACTACTCGAGTATCCGCCTAGATAATTATATTAATATTCGAGGAATAATAATAAACTATAAAAGGCTCTACCTCTTTTTATACCTCGTTAAATATTATTTAATAAATTAGAGTTTTTATTAGTACCTCGTTCGCTAGTTTAACTTTATTAGAATAGGAGAAATATTTACCTTTATAAAAATAAATAACTCGTTTTTCCGAGATTTACTAGTATTTCTTTCTTTCGTATTATCTTTTTTTATAATATCTATCTCGTTTTTTTATATATTATATTATCGAGGAGCCGGCGAATTTATAATAGTTTTATTAATAATTAAAAGATAGTTAGATATAGTACGGAAGCCTTTATAACCGATTAAATTATCGATTCTATCTTTTTATTTATAAACGAAATCGTTTATATTATTTATCGATATCTCTTCTTTTTTTATTTCTTAGTTAATCCTACTTAATAAGGCCTCTACTATTATATTTTATTATATAAATATTTATTCCTCCTACGTCTCCTTTATTTAAATCTATAACTTTATATTATTTCTTATTAATATTAAGAGATATAAAGAAAAAGGTCGAGTTTAATTTATTTTTAATATATTCGCCTTCGAATTTAATCCGTATCTACTTCCCTATTTTATATTCTTTAATAGTATAATAAATTATAACGTAGATTATAATTATTATAATTCCCGTTAAGAGCCTAAATATATATTTAATATTATTACGAGTTCCTAGTTAACCTAGGTCCGATTAAAAGAATAATAAAATTATAATTTTTACTATTAAATCTCTAAAGAAGCGGTAAAGTAATTTAGATTTATTAATAATTAATATTAAATCTTAATAAAGAAATATTAAGACTTATATTATTATTATAATTATATATCTATCTTTTATTCTTTATTTTAGTAGTAATTATCTCTTTAATACTTCGTCTTATTATAGAAAAGATATAGTATATTATTACGATTTATCGAACCCTTATTATTATTAAGGCGCGGTAATTACCGATATAATTAAATAATTAATTTCGATTAATATATTTTCCGTTTAAACGCGGTAGATTAATACCTCTCGGGCCTCCGTCGGATTTAAAGTTTTCTTTATTACTTTATCCTTTAGCCCGAGGGCCTTATTATATTTATTAATAATATTCCGTTAAAGTTTCTAGATTAAAGTATTAACTTCGTTTTTTTTATTAAAATTTATTTATAAATTATATCCCGAGTCTTTATATCCCGTAACGAGGGTTATTAATATTATTTATTTTATATATTAAAGAACGGCCTCGTAGCTTTAAATATATAATATTAATTTAATATAACGTCCTACGCCCGCCTATAATAGTAACGACTCGTTTCTTAATTATAACGCGTTATAATTACGGTAATATTTTATTAAAGATTTATATAACGCGTTACTAGAAGACTTTATATCTTTTAATTTATATATATAAGAGTTAGAGTAGGATAAGGACGAGGATATATAACGACCGATAAACGATAAAGATTATGAAAAAATTAATTATATTACTAACTCCTATATAAAATATATATATATATATATAGCGTGGCCCTACTTAATCCGTTTAATCGTGATATATTATTTATTTTCCGTCGCTTCGGGGTAAGAAGTTTAATATTATTATTATCGGCCTCGGTATCGATTTCTTTACCTTTATATATACTTTCTTCGTCCTTATCGATAATTAATATTAATTAATATATACTAGAAGGACTTATAATTAACGCGTTTTTAATATATATTATTATTTATATATCGGAATAAGTAAATTATTTATAGCCGAGATTTACTTTAAGAATATTAATATAGTTTATTATTAAAATTAGTCTTTAGTTTTATCGAAGGAGTTATTATTATAAATTCTTTAACTAGTTAAGGCCGTATTACGATATATAGGAGATATAATTTAATTTAACTTTATTATTTAATATATTACTAAGTCGTATATATATAGATTTAAATATTATTCGGTAATATAAAATATATTAACTAGTCGAGATATAGAATAGGTTTATTTTAATATATAGGAAAAAGGGTAGAATTATATACGCGATAATAATAAATAAATACGCGTCGGATTAACCCTAGCCTAGATCTAGGTTAGGTTTAAATTAAATCTAGTCTAGATCTAGGCTAAGATTAATCCGAACGCCGAATTCGGGTTATATAATATTATAAATTATAAGAGCGTAAGGGCGTTATAAATATAATTAAAAATAATAACCGTCTATTAAGATAAATTTAGTAGAGGGTAGACCGAGATAAATTCTATAAAAGATAAGTTATAATATCTTTATTTATAAACTAAATACTTTTATTTCTATTAACGAAATATATACCGAAGGAGCGTTAGATAATAAGGGTTAATTTAAAAATTTACTCCTTTTCTTATTTAATTCTATAAGAGTAGTATCTTAAGAATTTTTATTTAATAAATCTTTTATTTAATTTAGAACCTCTAATTCTCTTCTTATTAATTATTATTAATAAAGTTTATACTTTAATTATAATCTATCTTTATATTATACCCGTTACTCTCGTTATTATTATTAACCGCTATACGGTTATAGTATTACTATTAAATAAAAGCCCGGGGTATACGTATTATTAGACGGTATAATAAATATATTATTACGGACGGTGATTTTTTATAGATATATAGTTATTATATTTACTTTATAAATTAATCTACTACCCTAGTACCTTTCGTTATAAAATTAGAATTATAAATAATATTATATTAATCCTAGTCGATAAAATTATTTATATAATAATATTCTTTTTATTTAATAGGTACTATATATATACTCCGGATAATATTATATATTTCGAAGAAACGATAACCGTATAATTCTTAAGGTCTTTTCGTTTTATTAGTTAAAATATACTTTACTTCGAATATTTTATACGTATTATCGACTCTCCTATTATTCTTTAGTTAATATAAAGTAATTAACGCGTTAATATATACCTTATATTTACCCTTATCGTTTAGTCGCTCGTAATTATAAATATTAATAATTAATTTAAACTGGTTGATTATTATATAAAGGGCCTCCTACTCGGTCTCGCCTTAACTTTATAAACGAATCACTTCGTTATTAATCTAGATATAATTATTACAAGGTTTATTAATAAAACGAAAATTAAGGGTATAATAAATTAATCTCTTTATAAACCGCCTTAAATTCTAACTCTCTTTATTATTACGAACCTAATATATTAATAATCGATATATAGAAATATATATATCTCCCGCCTAATTAGGATCCGTCTTTTATCTCCGTTAATTTTTAATAAAGCCCGGATTTTTATCCTATTTCTTATAGCTCTCTTATACGAATACCGTTATAATATCGATAAAATCTTTAATATTAAAGTAAGAAACCCTCGCTACCGTAATTATTAGGCGATAATAATTAATATCTAGTATTTATATACCGTAATATAACGGCGTATCCTTATTAGGAATAGGTATATACTTATTTAAATCTAATTTCTCTCGATATAACTAGGTATTCTATTATTCTATTTTATTATTAAGAATAATAGTAGGTTTAACGGAAAATATTATTATAATTTCCTATATAACCCTTATATTATAATATATAATATTATATCGTAGTAATTACGTCTCGAATTTATTAGTTTTATTTATCCGTAAAAAGGGTTCTTTAAGGAGAAATTTATAAACCGCTTTTTTATAATAAATATCGAAGTTCTAGGTACTTTTATATCTTCGAATATATTTAATATAATATATTATTATATATAATTTTAATATATTAAAATACCGATTAATAAGATTTTTTAAATCTAGGTCCGAAATATTACTCGGCCAGTATTTATAAAAAACTACCTTTAATTTATAAATATAATAAAGCGCGTATTATATATATTATAAAGTATCGCCGTTATAAGATATATATTAAATAAATATAATAAAGTTAAATATAGCCCGTACGTAATATAGGGTAACTAGTACACGCTTAATAAATAAAGGGTTAACGACGGTTATTAATTATTATAATATCGTTTTTTATTTATTATTATTTTATTATTTTACTTTATTAAAGTTCTTAAATAATTTTAACTCTACGAAACTTAATATTTAACGAAAATAATAATTTAATTTAATTTTTATTATTAATTATTTTAAAAATTTCTTCGGCCTAGTTACCCCTTTTATTATTTATTTAATAATTATAAAAATTATATAATCTTTAAATAAATCCCGAATCTAGTTAATTAATCTTATAATAATTTCTTTTAGAAACTAGTATAATATATCGATAATAAAGATAATATAAATATTAATTAAATAATAATACTAGGCGAAGTTTTTAATATCGTAAATAATTATTAAATCTTTAACGAGGTCGGGATCTCTCTTTTATATTTTTATCCTTCGATATATATATTCGTAGGTCCGTAGCTCCTATATCCTAATTAACTCCCCTCGTTTATTAGGCGGGACCAAGTATATTAAATATTAATAATTTTATTTTATTTTTATTATTAAGATTTATTTTAAATAATCGGTTATAAGCGATATAATTATTAAATAATATCTTCGAGGTTAATTATCCGCGTATATAATATCGATTCTTTATATTACTAGGTCTTTAATTATTTTAATTACTTTAATATATTATTTAAATAACTAATAATAGTTATATATATATTAGAGTATACGCCTTAGCGCGAGATAGTAGATATTTAATTATATATAACTACCGAATTCCTTTTCGTTCTTAATACGAGGGATTAAATTTAAAAGAACTAGAGTAAATTATTTCTAAACTTTACATATTATATAATCGAGGTTCCCGATAATTATATATATTAACTAGAAGGAAAGGTCGTTATAATATTAAATTATTATTATCTCGTCGGATAATAGTATAAAAGGGATAATAATATCTTTAATAAGGATTTATAATTATATTTCTTACTATTAAATATTAATATATATTTTATTAATTACTTTATTATTACTATCGTTCGTAATCTTTATAAATATATATATTAGATTATCTTTAAATAATTTATAACCGAGGAAAAAGTGGATAATCTTAATAATATTATAGTAATATAATTTGAAATATAAATTATTAAAATAGCTGATCTCGCTAGGTACGCGGAGATTATCGATTATTTAATTATTATTATATATACCTTATTAAATATTATATTCTACTAGTTACCGATATTATTTTATATTACGGAAAATTATCTCCTTTTTCTAATTTACCTTAATTTCTATAAATTTAAAATATACGTTAATACTCGTTTTAATTATATAATATTCGGAAAATAAATAAATAATGATTTAATTAATTTTATTACCGAACGGGTAGTAGATATCTTTTACTATTATTAATTATAAAGTATTTCGTCGATATTTTTAGTATTACGCGCGATCTAGTTTTATATATATTATTATAATAGCGCCGGCGTCTCGCTTTATAAAATCGGTAAAAGATTTTATATAAAGAGAATTAAATATAAATAGAAAGTTTCTAAAAGAGATAAACGGTATAATCGCGGAGGAAGGTATTATAACTAGTTTTAATATATTTATCGAAGTAAACGAGGGCCTAAATAAATTATTAATATATTTATATAAACTTTTAGGTAGTAATATCTTTATTATTATTTTTATTAATCCCTAAATACTTAAAAGGCGGTTTATTTATATTATAATAAATAATATAGAATTCTACTAGTTAATCTATATTTAACCTATTACTACTAGGCGTAGGTAACTCTTAAAGTTAAGAGATTTTATATTAAACGAATATAAAGCCCGTTTAATCTTTAGTAGGGTTAAAGATATTTATTAATTTCCTATATTTTATCGGTAAGTCCGGAAACCCCGATTTTTATATATTTTATACCGAAATTATATAAAATACTAGAAATATATATCTATTTATATCCTATATTCTAAATATATTATATAATTAAAATATAGTTATATAATTAATTTTAGTATATTTAGTACCTAAAATATACTTATATAATTAATTCTAATATAATTAATACTTAACGGGTAAATAATAATAAATAGATAATCCTTAATATTATTTTATAGTGCTTCAAATATACTATTTATACTTTAAATAATAATAGTATTATTATTATAATCATTACCGTTAGCGCCTTTAATATCGTTATCGTATTTAGATCTTTATATATATATTAATTAATTAATATATATTCTA
>JAABUS010001383.1_pt1 | contig 53294 bp, 55 predicted proteins | sample 5560161 | NCBI WGS metagenome assembly JAABUS01 (sample SAMN10711885, study PRJNA513376) | rock metagenome | isolation source: Antarctica rocks | place: Antarctica: Victoria Land, Trio Nunatak nord | collected 2016-01-04 | reverse complement strand
GTCGGGGCGTCGGTATAGCGGGCATAGAGATCAGCAGCGGACCACGCATCAGGCAGGGACAGGGCGTTCATCGGACATCACCTCCGCCGCCATGATACCCCGACGTATCACCCAAAACCAGTATAACTCGGTGCGCATGCTGCCCAGGGGGTGCCCGTCGGCCATCGCCCACCCCACCACACGACGGCTACACGCATCGAGGACGACTGCCAGATACAGAAAACCTGCTTGGGTTGGGACGTACGTGATGTCCGCCACCCAGAGCCGGTCGAGGCGGGCGCTGCGAAATCGCGCTTGACGAGGTCGGGTGCGGGGGCCATCTCCGGGCTGCGGCGCGTCGTGCGCGGCCCCTTGCGGCGGTGGCAGCCTTGCAACCCGGCGTGACGCAGCAGGCGCGCTACCCGCTTGCGTGAGCAGCGGACGCCGTCGTAGCGCAACTTGGCGTGGATGCGCGGCGCGCCATACGTGCCGCGACTCCGCTCGTGAATCGTCCGAATCCGCTCGGTAAGCAGGTGATTGCTCCGGGCACGAGCGGAAAGTGGACGCTCCCGCCACGTGTAGTAGCCGCTCCGAGAGACGCCGAGCACACGGCACAACAGGGCAACCGGATGATGGGCCTTCTCCACCGCGAAGACCGCTAGCGGATCGCGTCGCTCTCCCTGGCGAAGAAGGCTGCGGCTTTTTTTAGGATGTCCCGTTCCTGCGTGAGGACACGGACCTCGCGCCGCAGTCGGGCCAACTCGATGCGCTCGCTCGTCGTCAACCCCTCGCGACTTCCTGCGTCGATTTCCGTCTGCCGTACCCAACTGCGCAGGGTCGGGTTAGAAACGCCGATGCTGCCCAGAGGGCGCCCGAGAGCAATCGCGGCGATCGATGTGTCACCACTGTGGACGAGGCGGACGGCTTCCTCCTTGAAGGCGGGAGGATAGGGGGCATAAGGGTTCGGCATCGGGACACCTCCATCGATTCGCATGGATGCAAATCATCGAGTGTCCACAGAAGCGGGTCAACTCCAACCCCTTCCCCGTTGGGGAAGGGGTTGGGGGTTAGGTCCCCATTACTTCGCCGCAGCGAACCGCTTGCCGACTTCGTCCCAGTTGACGATGTTCCACCAGGCGGTGATGTAATCCGGGCGGCGGTTGCGGTAATCGACGTAGTAGGCGTGCTCCCAGACATCGAGGCCGAGCAGCGGTGTCTTGCCTTCCATCAGGGGACTGTCCTGATTGGCGGTGCTGGAAACATCGACCTGACCGCCACTGGCGGTGAGCCATGCCCAGCCACTGCCGAAGCGGGTCGTCGCCGCCGCAGTGAACTGCTTCTTGAACTCGTCGAACGAGCCGAACTTCGCGTTGATCGCCTCGGCGAGCGCGCCCGTCGGCTGGTTGCTGCCACCCGGCTTCATAATCTCCCAGAAGAGGGTGTGGTTCGCGTGGCCGCCACCGTTGTTGCGGACGGCGGTGCGGATGTTCTCCGGCACGCTGTTCAGGTCAGAAATCAGCGCCTCGACGGCCTTGTTGGCGAGGTCCGGCTGATCCTTCAGGGCGTTGTTGACGTTCGTGACGTAGGTTGCGTGGTGCTTGTCGTGGTGCAGTTGCATCGTCTCTTCGCTGATCGTCGGCGCGAGCGCGCTGTAGTCATACGGCAACGGAGGCAGTTCATACGCCATGAGGGTGACTCCTTCCATGCAATCGGCCCACGGACGACAACGAACAGTTCGTTATACGTCACATGAGGCCCTCTCTCGTCGCGCGGGTTTCTCCGCGCTCAAACAGTATGCACCGCATCAGGAGGGGTTGCAACTTGGGAGCAGTAGGGAGGAACAAGGAATGAGTAACGAGATTTGCCGCCCGATCCCCTCGTTACTCGTTACTCGTTACTCCCCACTCTGTTCATCCCCCGATGCGGGACATGCCCCGGTTGAGCGAGACTTCGCCCTGCGCGACGCCGTGGCCCCACGGCTTGCGCCAGACGGCCTCGCGCAGCCGCAGCCGGATCTCGTCGTCGGACGCGCCGGAGCGCACGAGCGTGAGCAGATCGACCTCGTCGTCGCGCAGGAGGCAGAGGCGCAGTTTGCCGTCCGCCGTCAGGCGCATCCGGTTGCAGGTCGCGCAGAAGGCGTCCGTCATCGCGCTGATGAAGCCGACGGAGCCGCACGCATTCGGGAAGATGAAGGGGCGCGCCGGATCAACGGGGTCGGCGGTCGGATCTGGCGTCAGCGTGCCCCACCGCTCCGTGATGCGCGCCATCACCTCGGCGGTGGGCACGAGGAAGTCGAAGGCGACGTCGTCGATCCCCTCGAAGGGCATCACCTCGATGAAGCGCACCTGCCACGGGTGCGCGTGCGCCAACCCTGCCAAGTCCGCCACTTCGTGGTCGTTCTGCCCGCGCACGACGACGGCGTTGATCTTGATCGGTGCGAGGCCCGCCGCTTCGGCTGCCTGGATCCCCTCCATCACGAGATCGAGCCTGCCACCGCGCGTGATCTGCTTGAATCGCTCCGCGTCCAGCGTATCGAGCGAGACGTTGATGCGCTTCAGCCCCGCCGCCGCGAGCGGCTCCGCGAGGCGCGAGAGGAGGATGCCGTTCGTCGTCATCGCGATGTCGGTGATTGCGGGATTGGCGGCGATCGCGCGGACGAGGTCAGGCAGGTTGCGCCGCAACGTCGGCTCGCCGCCCGTCAGACGAATCTTCGTGAACCCGACATCCGCCGACAACCGGACGATGCGCAGGAGTTCGTCATCCGTCAGCAGTTCGTCCTTCGACTGCCAGCGCACGCCCTCCGCCGGCATACAGTAGACGCAGCGGAGGTTGCAGCGATCCGTCAGGCTGATGCGCAGATAGTTGATGCGACGGCCGTAGGCATCCTGCGCCGGGTCGTCCATCGAAACCATGCTGAGCGGGATCATCGTCGTGGTGGCCATTACCTACCCATTTGATACGCGGCAATGTGCGCCGCCCTGAGAGTATACCCATATAGATCAAAACAATCTACCAATGCTTCTCTCTTCTTTAACACCGTCGCGCATCGCCTATTCCATTGATAGGGGCATGCGGGGTTCGGGGTTCGGGGGTTGAGGGCAATGATGCGTCCGGAATCCGTCCGTTCGGGATGTAAGGGGTTCCGGACAATCGCGGGCGGACAGAAAGGAGGATGTCTCTGGGTAGCATGGGCGGATTCAGCCCAATGCGGTTCAGATACGGGCGCCATGCGGCGCCTCGGTATTCCGCAATCGCGCCGTGGCGCCTCACGGAGGGCGATTCAAGCATCGCCCCTACGCCGAAACCTCATTGCTCATTGCCCCTCCCCGGAGTGGTGAGGCTCCCGCCCGCTGGAGACGTTTTCGTCGCCAACACGACCGGCGCGGAGGAAGAGGCCGCCATCGACCCAGAGAATCTGCCCCGTCACATACGACGCGGCATCGGAGCAATAGTACAGGACGGCCCCGGCGATGTCCTCCGGGTATCCGACGCGACCGAGCGGCGTCGTGGCGGCGAAGGTGCCGGCATAGTCCGGCAACTCGTGGCTCGTGCGTTCGATCAGGATCGCGCCGGGACCGACGGCGTTGACGGTGATGCCGTACGGCCCGAGTTCCAGCGCCAGCCCGACCGTGAGCATGTTGATGCCGCCCTTCGAGGCGTTGTACGGCGTCGCGCGCTTGAACGCGGACTTGCTCGCGCCGCTCGACATGTTGACGACGCGGCCCCACTCCTGCTCCCGCATGAGGCGCGCGGCGGCCTGCGTGCAGAAGAACATGCTCTTGAGGTTCGTGTCGATCGTCGCATCCCAGTGCGCCTCGTCGGTATCGAAGAACTCCTCCCAGAGGGTGATGCCCGCGTTGTTGACGAGGATGTCGAGGCCGCCGAGCGCGTCCGCCGATTCCCGCACCAGCCGCTGACACTCCGCGACCTGCCCGACGTTCGCGCCGATCACTACCGCCTTACGGCCCAGCGCGCGAATCTCCGCCGCGACCACCTCCGCGCCCGTCGCGTCGCTGTGGTAATTGACGGCAACATCGGCCCCCTCGCGCGCCAATGCGAGGGCGATACCCGCCCCAATTCCCTTGCTCGACCCTGTGACCAGCGCCCGCTTGCCCGCCAGTGTCATCGCATTCTCCCCTTTTATAGTTTGTTATGCCGCCCCCGGCCGTTGCACGCGCCGGGACGCTGTCTGGCCGACCGGATAGACTGGGAGGCCTCGCAGCAGCAGGAGAATGATGATCGCGGCGAATAAACTGAACCCTGCGCCGATGCCCACCGCGATTTTGTCTCCCCGTGGCGTGCCCACCACGACGCCGGAATCGACCGAGACGGTCGCGCGGGCGGTCATCGGCCCGGCGTTCACCTGCACCTCCGCCGTGCCGTTTGTCAGTGTCCCCAGTGGCGGCAGCGTGAACGCGAGGTGCTGGAACCCGCCCGTGGCATCCGTCCTTGGCTCCGGCTGCGTCGCGGTGACGGACGCTGCGAGGTCCTGATAGGCGAGCGGGAACGCCTGCGACTGCACGGCGAGGTACGCCTGCACCGGCTGGTTCGGCGCGAACCCTTGGCCACTCACGATGACGTACTCGCCGAGCAGCGCGACGGGCAGAAGGGCGCCCTGCTTGTCCGGCATCGGCGCCACGGTGGCGACCGCGCCGCTCGCGTCCCGTCGCGTGGCGACAACCGTGATCACCGGGTCTGCGGCGATGACGCCAATGACGAGCAGCGACGCGAACAACGTCGCAGTCATCATAAGAGATACCCGGAACCATCGCATCCTGCGTCTCCTCCATTCGATGATCGCGCCATACCGGACGAAGCCGCGCTCGCCCGCGATTGTACGCGAAACGCGACGTTTTCGCGCCCGGCAGAACGAGAATAGTACCTTACATGCGGCCACTATTGGCACCAAACGTGCTATCTCAGAGCTGTGGTTCTGGGTATTTGCCAGTATTGGCACCCGTACAACAGGCGGCGCGATACCGCCCATGTCACCTGTTTTTTATTCGTCGGTCGGTACTTTCACCGCATCGCGAGCGCGCGAGCGGATGGAACTGACGCGGCTTGCTCGTAGCGAAGATCGCTGATTGTTACTCGCTCATCTCCCGCCCGCGCGATGCGCGGCGGTCGCGGCGTGGGTACTGCGTGCTCACGGTTCCGCAGAAAGGAGACAGGATGGATCTGTTCGGGGGGTACGCTACCGCGCGGAGGCTGTTTACGTACGCGCGCGCGGGAGACGCGCACATCGACGAGACCGCACCGTTCAGCGTACCTTTTCCACCCATCCTCGGCGCGGCGGACATCGTCTTGTCGGAGTCACCGATGGGTCGTGCGCCGTTCGATGTCGTGGTCCTGTCGCACCTGCGATGGAATTTCGTCTACCAGCGACCGCAGCATCTGTTGAGCCGCTGCGCGCGGCGGCACCGCGTTTTTTTTGTCGAGGAACCCATCCTCGATGATGGCCCGGCGCGCATGGAGACGACGACGCCCCGGCCGGGCGTCTGGGTCGCGGTGCCGCACCTGCCGGAGGGGACATCCGAGGGCGCGCGCGTCCGCTTGCAGCGGCAACTGCTTGACGTGTTGATGGCGGAGCATGCCGTCCGCGATTTCATCCTCTGGTATTACACGCCGATGGCGATCCCGTTCACGCGGCATCTCGCGCCATCAGCAACAATCTACGACTGCATGGACGAACTCTCCGCGTTCGCGGGCGCGCCGGAGGCGATGCGGACATACGAGAAGGAACTCTTCGTCCGCGCCGATCTCGTCTTCACGGGCGGACAGAGCCTGTACGAGTCGAAGCGCACCCAGCACCCGCGCGTCTTCGCCTTCCCCAGCAGCGTTGATACCGCGCACTTCGCCCAGGCCCGCGACATGGAGCGGGAACCGGCGGATCAGGCGAGCATCCCGCACCCGCGCCTCGGCTTCTTCGGCGTCATCGACGAGCGGATGGACCTCGCGCTGCTCGCGGGCATCGCGGCGGCGCGCCCGGAGTGGCGCCTCGTGATCATCGGCCCGGTCGTCAAGGTGGACCCGGCCCACCTACCACGGCGCGAGAATATTCATTACCTCGGCATGAAGGACTATGGCGACCTCCCCGCCTACCTCGCGGGGTGGGATGTTGCCTTGTTGCCCTTCGCGCGCAACGCATCCACGCGCTTCATCAGCCCGACGAAGACGCCGGAATACCTCGCGGCGGGCACGCCCGTCGTCTCCACGGCGATCCGGGATGTCGTGCGCCCGTACGGCGAGCGGGGACTCGTCCATATCGCGGACACGGTGGAGGAGTTCGTCGCGGCGGTTGAGTGTGCCCTTGAGGAGGACCCGGAGACGCGCCTCCGGCAGGTGGACGCCTTTCTGGGGCAGAGCTCGTGGGACCGGACGTGGGACCGGATGCGCCAGTTGATCGAGAACGTCATCGACACGTCGATTGCGCAGGAGGACCGCGTCACGGGTGTCGCGATCGCGACACCTGCGGACTAAAGAACGAAGACAAGGGGACGATACCAATGTTCATGTTCGATTATCTCATCGTTGGGGCGGGCTTCGCCGGGAGTGTGGCGGCGGAACGGCTCGCGTCGCAAGGCGACAAGAAGGTGCTGCTCATCGACCGCCGCCCGCACATCGGCGGCAATGCCTACGACCACTACGACGACGCGGGCGTGCTCGTCCACAAGTACGGGCCGCATATCTTCCACACGAACGCACAGCGCATCTATTACTACCTCTCGCAGTTCACCGCGTGGCGACCGTACGAGCATCGCGTGCTCGCCCATGTCAATGACGGTCTCGTCCCCTTCCCGATCAACATCGACACAGTCAACCGGTTGTACGACCTGAACCTGACCGAGGAGGACATCGAGACATTCTTCGCGTCCGTCGCGGAGGAAAAATCACCGATCACCACCTCCGAGGATTTCGTCGTCAGCAAGGTTGGCAGGGATTTGTACGAGAAGTTCTTCCGGGGTTACACCCAGAAGCAGTGGGGCCTCGACCCGTCGCAACTGGACGCGGGCGTGGCGGCGCGCGTGCCCGCCCGGATGAACCACGACGATCGCTATTTCACCGATGCCTACCAGGTGATGCCGCTCCACGGCTACACGAGGATGTTCGAGAAGATGCTCGCGCACCCGAACATCAAGGTGATGCTGAACACGGACTACCGCGAGATCATGAATATCATCCCGTATCGGGAGATGATCTACACTGGCCCGATCGATGAATATTTCGGCTACCGCTACGGCAAGTTGCCGTATCGCTCGCTCCATTTCCGTTTCGAGACGCGCGACACGCCGCAGCATCAGGCCGCCGCCGTCGTCAACTACCCGAACGACCACGCCTACACGCGCGTGACCGAGTTCAAGTACCTGACCGGGCAGGAGCACCCGAAGACGAGCCTCGTCTACGAGTTCCCGCGCGCCGAGGGCGACCCCTACTACCCCGTGCCGCGCCCGGAGAACGCCGAGACGTACCGGCAGTACAAGGCGCTGGCGGACGCCACCCCCGGCGTGCACTTCGTCGGGCGGCTCGCAACGTACAAGTACTACAACATGGATCAGGTCGTCGGGCAGTCGCTCGCGCTCTTCGACCGGATCACCGAGACGCAGCACGACATTGTGGTTGTGACAGCGCCGACGCGACGACCGGCATCGGTGGCGGTCGGTACCACCGTCCCGCTCCCCGCAACCGCCGTGTACCGTGCCCCGGTGGCCACCGGTGTCGGGGAGCAGAACGGGGAATCATGAGATGGCGCGCCCGGCGGCAACAACCGCTCGAACTCTGGGGCGGGGTCGAGTCCACCGTTAATCGGGTGGGCGACGTCTACTTCGACCAACTCGAACGCAGCGGTCACGCCGGGCGCATCGACGACCTCGACCTGTTCGCGGCACTCGGCATCCGCGCGCTCCGGTACCCGATCCTCTGGGAGCGCACCGCACCGGACGGCATCGAAGACGCGGACTGGTCGTGGGCGGACGCGCGACTTGAGCGGTTGCGCGCACTCGGCATCCGCCCGATTGTCGGCCTCATCCACCACGGGAGCGGGCCGCGCCACACGAACCTGCTCGACCCGCAGTTCGCGGAGGGGCTTGCGGCCTTTGCAGGCGCGGTCGCGGCGCGCTACCCATGGATCGAGGAATACACGCCTGTCAACGAGCCGCTGACGACGGCGCGGTTCAGCGGCCTCTACGGCCACTGGTATCCGCACGGTCGGGACGCGCAGACGTTCTCCCGCGTGCTGCTGAATGAATGCCGCGCCGTCGTCCTCGCGATGCGGGCGATCCGCGCGGTGAACCCATCTGCGCGCCTCGTCCAGACCGACGATCTCGGCAAGACCTTCAGCACGCCTCATCTCGCGTATCAGGCGGCGTTCGAGAATGAGCGTCGCTGGCTGACCTTCGACCTGCTCTGCGGGTGCGTCGGCCCCGGCCACCGCATGTGGTACGACCTGCGCCACAACGGCATCGACGAGGAGAGCATCGCGTGGTTCAGCGCGAACCCCTGCCCGCCGGACATCATGGGCATCAATTATTACATCACCAGCGAGCGGTTCCTCGACGAACACCTGGCGCCCTACCCCGCGTGGACGCACGGCGGGAACGGGCAGGAGGCCTACGCCGATGTCGAGGCGGTGCGCGTGCGGCGGCGCGGCATCGCGGGACCGGAAACATTGCTGCGCGAGGCGTGGGAGCGGTACGGCCGCCCCATCGCGATCACGGAGGCGCACCTCGGCGGCGAGCCGGAGGAGCAGGTGCGCTGGCTCGCGTACCTCTGGAAGGCGGCACACGCGGTCACCGAGCGCGGCATCGACCTCCGCGCCGTCACGATCTGGTCCCTGCTCGGCGCGTTCGACTGGCATAATCTGGTCACGCGCGACGAGGGCTACTACGAACCCGGCATCTTCGACGCGCGCGCCGCGCCGCCCGCGCCCACCCTCCTTGCGCCCATCGTCCGCGCGATAGGGGCAGGGCAACCGCTGCACCACCCCGCCCTCGCGCGCCCGGGCTGGTGGGATCGCTCGGACCGGCTCCTGTACCCTCCCCGATAGAGCGGGCACAGCGGGCGGTTGACCAACCGCGCGGCTACTCACTACACTGCGGCAACCGATCGGCGGACGATGATGGCCGGGGAGTTTACGCACGAGTGTGAGGACGCCGCACGCATGATGACAATCGACACCACATTGGCACACGGCTATCCGCGTCCGCTCCTCGTTCGCGATGCGTGGGTTTCCCTCAACGGCCCATGGGATTTCGCGTCGGAGGAACCTGCCCACTGGCGTAATCCCACCGATGTCACGTGGAACGGCACGATCATCGTGCCCTTTGCACCGGAGACCGAGGCGAGTGGCATCGCGGACACCGGCTTTCATCACGTCTGCTGGTATCGACGCACCTTCGAGGCGCCAACGCTCGACAACGGCGCGCGGCTGATTCTCCACTTCGGCGCGGTCGATTACGCCGCGACGGTCTGGGTGAATGGCATGATCGTGACGCGGCATGAGGGCGGGTACACGCCGTTCGCTGCAGACATCACCGACTACCTTACGCCCATCGGTCCGCAGACCGTGATCGTGCGCGCCGATGACGACCCGCTCGACCTCGCTAAGCCGCGCGGCAAGCAGGACTGGCAGCGTGAGCCGCACGTCATCTGGTACCCACGCACATCGGGCATCTGGCAAACCGTCTGGCTCGAAACCGTGCCCCGGAGTTCAATCCGCCACCTTCACTGGCTTCCGAATCTCCAGCGCTGGGAGATCGGTCTCGAAGCGACCATCGCGGGCGAGCTGCGCGACGATCTCCGGCTGCACGTCACACTGCGGAGCGGGGACAACGTGCTGGCGGACGACGCCTACGCGGTGATCGGCACGGACGTGACGCGGCGGATCGGCCTTTCCGACCCCGGCGTCGATAATTACCGCAACGAGCTGCTCTGGAGTCCGCAGCAGCCCACACTGCTCGACGCCGTGCTCGAACTACGCGACGGCAACGGGGCGGTGATCGATCGCGTCGAGAGCTACACCGCCCTCCGATCAATTGATGTGCAAGGGGATCGGTTCATACTCAACGGGCGCCCCATCGGGCTACGGATGGTGCTCGATCAGGGGTACTGGCCGGAAAGTGGCCTGACCGCGCCGAACGACGATGCCCTCCGTCGGGATGTCGAACTGGCGAAGGCGATGGGGTTCAACGGCGTCCGCAAGCATCAGAAGATCGAGGACCCGCGCTACCTCTCATGGGCGGATCGCCTCGGGCTGCTCGTCTGGGAGGAGATGCCGAGCGCGTACCGCTTCACCCGGACGTCGGTAGAGCGCGTCACGCGGGACTGGCTCGCCGCCATCGATCGCGACATCAGCCACCCGTGCATCATTACATGGGTGCCCTTCAACGAGTCGTGGGGCGTGCCGGACCTGCCGGGCACCGCCGCGCAGCGCGAGTACGTCCGCGCGCTGTACCACCTGACGAAAACCATCGACCCCGACCGCCCGGTGATCGGCAACGACGGCTGGGAGAGCATCGCGACGGATATCATCGGCATCCACGATTACGATGGCGACCCGGAACGGATCGCGCGCCGCTACGCCTCCCCGGAGGCGATCCCCAATCTCTTCCGGCGCGAGCGACCCGGCGGGCGTCTCCTCTCCCTCGCGGAAGACGCGCGCATCGACCAGCCGATCATCCTGTCGGAGTTCGGCGGCATCGCGCTCTCGGCGGACGCGCACGCAAGCTGGGGTTACACCCGCTCGGGCAGCGCGCGCGAGTTCGCGGAATGCTATCAGCGTCTGCTGGAGACGGTTCGCTCGCTCTCGCTCTTCGCGGGCTTCTGCTACACGCAGTTCGCCGACACGTATCAGGAGAGCAACGGTCTCCTGTACGCCGACCGCACGCCAAAGTTCCCGCTGGAAGAAATCGCCGCCGCGACGCGCGGATAACGATTGGCGGGCGCATTCATCGGTGATATGAAGGACACGCTACCCCCGCGCGCATCAATGACGCGCCGGAAGAAGTCGATCAGCCGGTCGGCGTCATAATCGAACGTGAATTCCTCGCCCGATGGGCAGACCGGGGGCGCGGACGTGCCACGTCCACCCCTGCGGAGAATCGCAGAAAAGGCGCGCGGTGTAGCGTGCGGCTTTCTCTTCAGATTCCTGCGGCGGCTATCCCGGCGCGCGGACGATCAGCAGTTCGCGGTGCTCGTTCGACTCCACGCCGCGCGGCGTCATGTACTCGGTGAGGAGGTAGTTGACGGACTGCCATTCCTCGTCGATGTCGAAGTGCGGCGGCACATCGACCGCCTGCATCCAGAAGAGGAGCGATTCGGCGTCCTTGAAGTAATAGGGGACGTTATAGGTCGCGTAGGAGATGATCGCGCACCCGCGACTCTGGAAGGCATCGGCGAGGGCGGGGATTTCCTGATCGGGCGCGGGGCGGTTGCCGCCCATCCCCGGCCCGCAGCCGAAGAGCGTCGTGATGTTGAAGGTGTTCTGCGCCCCGACCTGCTGCGTGACGAAGTAGCCGCCGGGCCGCAGCACCCGGATGACCTCCGCAACGTTCACCACCGCGTGCCGGTTCAGCACGACATCGAACGACGTGTCGGGCACCGGCAGCGCCTCCGCCCGCCCCGTGATGAACGTCACCTTCTCCTTGAGTGAATCCGGCGTATTCTCCCGCGCCGTCTCGATCATTGCCGGATCGGGGTCAACGCCGACACCCGAACCGAACGACGGCGCGAGTTCGAGGAACCTCTCGCCGCCCCCGGTGCCGACATCCAGCACGCGATTGGTGGGCCGCAAATAGTGGCGCACGACCTCGCCGTAGTCCCACGGCACGGGGTCGCGGTCGTCCCGCATCCGCGAGAAATCCCATCCGCGCCGGGGTGCGACTGCGGCAGCGATTGCGCGCAATTCATCGAGCGTCATCGCGCCGTGATCGGTTGTCCGCGCTTCACGGGTTTCTTGGTGGCAAAGCGCATGCGACCGCTGGGATCAATTTCGAGCGGGGCATCGAAGGCTCGGACGAATTTGAGCACGGTCGGCATCGTTGGGGCCTGATTTCCCTTTTCGATCCGCGCGATCATCGGTCGCTTGATGCGCGTTGCCGTGGCGAGTTCTTCCTGGGTGATACCGCGCGCTTCCCGTGCGAGCGCGACAGCAAGGCCGAACTCTTCCGCAGGTGCCGTCTCTTCCCATAGGGCACGAAATTCGGGGTCCTTCATCTCCTTTTCGAGCCAGGTATCGAAGTCACTTTTCGCCATCATGCCGTGTCCTCCAGTCGGTGAAACGGCGTTGTGCGAGTTCGATGTCCGCTCGCGCCGTCTTTTGGCGTTTCTTGATAAACGCGTGAACGAAAACGAATGTGTCGCCGCTACGCCCGAACAAGAGCCGATACTCAATACCATCGTATTCCGGCCGAAGTTCCCAGATGGGCCCCTCCAACTTCCTGAGATAGGAAGCGGGAAGCCCAAGGCCCGACTCTTGAAGGAAGAGCATATAGCGTCCACATTTCCGTCGCGCTCCCTTCGATAATGCCTGAAGGAACGCTCGTGCGGGCGAGTCCCCGGCAATCGTCTCGTAGAATGAGATCGCGAACGGATATTCATCCATGCCATCATTGTAACGTATTCGTTACAATACGCAAGTCTGGCGGCTATCCTTCCGTGACCGTCGCGCCGGTGTCGTCAATGGCGAGGATTTGCACCCTGCCTTTGTAGCCGCGCTCCGCTGCGGTTTCGCGCATGGCGGCGGCGACCTGCTTGGCCAGCGCGGGGGAGGCAAGCGCGAGGACACATGGCCCCGCGCCGCTAAGGCAGGCGCCGTACGCACCGGCCCGCTCGCTCGCGCCGATCAGCGGCTCCAGCCATGGGATGAGCGACGCACGGTACGGCTCGTGCAGGCGGTCGCGCATGAAACGGCTGAGAGCGTCATACTCGCGGTCAATCAGCGCGGCGACGAGCAGCGCGACGTGCCCGACGTTCGTTACCGCGTCCACATGCGGCACTTCGGGTGGCAGTGCGGCGCGGGCAGCGCTCGTGTGGAGCGTCGCGTCCGGCACGAAGACAACGGCGCGCAAGTCCGACCCATCGGAGAGCGAGAAGGCGATGCCGCCGTCCGCCGCGACGATGCCGCCGTAGAGCGCGGCGGCGACGTTGTCGGCGTGGCCCTCGATGGCGCTGGCGATGCCGAGCAGCGGGTCATCCACGTCGTCTGAGAGGCGGTCGAACGGCTCATCGAGCAGGGCGTTCGCAGCGAGCAAGCCGCCAACGACCGCCGCCGCTGAGCCGCCCATGCCCCGCGCCACCGGGATGCCGTTCTCGACATGGAGGACGAACGGCGGCAGATGCTGTCGCGCCTCCTCCGCGAGCCGCTGCATCGCGGATTCCACGAGGTTCGGCGCGCCCGTCAGCAACTCGGCATCCAACCCGCCCACCGTCGCCGCGCCCATCACTCCCGCCGTCACCGTGATCGTCGTGTATTGCGCGAGGGCGAGGCCGAGATGGTCGAACCCCGGCCCGAGGTTCGCACTCGACGCCGGCACGCGCACCGTGATCCGCCTGCGTTTCCCAGAACGGGTCGAAACCAATTGAACCACCGAGGCACAGAGAACACAGAGGGGGAAGGAGAAAAGAGGAACGAGGGGAACGAGGGGATTGAGAACCTTCTTCCACACCTGCACCGTACGGGCCTGCACCCTTTCTCCCTTTTCCAGCCCCCTTCTCTCTCTCCGCGTTTTCTCTGTGTCCTCTGTGTCTCTGTGGTCAAGCCCCGGTTTCGCATTAGCCATTGGCGAGCACCCGCTGCACGGCGGCCAGTGTCGGTTCGATGACAATGAGCGGGCGGGCGTCCGGGCTGGTCAGGTGGATGCGCTCGGTCGCCTCGGTGTCCTTGAGGACGTGGCCTGTGAGGATGCCGACGATGTCATCTCCCGGCTGAATGATGGCGCGCTCCCGCAGCGCCTTGATGCCCGCGAGGGAGGCGGCGGAGGCAGGCTCGCAGCCGATACCCGCGTGATCGATCTGCCGCTTCGCCTCCAGGAGCGCTTCATCCGTCAGGGCGAGGGCGACGCCGCCCGTCCGCTGGAGGATGCGGCGGGCGCGGTGGCGCGAGACCGGGTTGCCGATGCGGATCGCGGAGGCGACCGTCTCGGCCTGCATCGGCGCGTAATTGTCGAACCCCTGCTCGAACCAGCGCGCGAAGGGGGACGCGCCCGCCGCCTGCACCGTCGCGATGCGCGGCAGTTTCGCGATCAGGCCGAGTTCGTACGCCTCGATGAATCCTTTGCCGATCGCGCTGGTGTTGCCGAGGTTGCCTCCGGGCAGGACGAGCCAGTCCGGCGCGACCCAGTGGCGCTGCTGGAGCAGTTCGAAGGCGATGGACTTCTGCCCCTCTAACCGGAAGGGGTTGATGTTGTTCGCGAGGAAGACGGGCATCGTCTCCGCGACCGCCTGCACGAGCGTCATTGCCGCGTCGAAGTCGCCCTGCACCTGCACAACCTGCGCGCCGTACGCCAGCGTCTGCCCCAGTTTGCCCGCCGTGATTTTGCCCGCCGGGATGAAGGTCAGGGCGCGCAGCCCCGCCTTCGCCGCGTACGACGCGAGGGAGGCGGAGGTGTTGCCGCTCGACGCGCAGGCAACCGTCGTCGCGCCCGCGTGCCGCGCGTGGGAGATCGCCCCCGTCATGCCGCGATCCTTGAATGACGCGGTCGGGTTCTCGCCCTCATGCTTCAGGGCGAGCCGTTCGACGCCCGCCCACTTTGCAAGTTTACAGCCGCTCGCGCGGCACCCGGCGCAGCGGTCACCACCCTCGCCACAGTAGAGGTTCGTGTTCCCTTCCGGCGCGGAGACGATCGCGTCGTCCGGGAAGGGCGCGATCAACTCGCGGTACCGCCAGACGCCGGAGCGATAGGGGAACTCCCGGCTGCCGAGCCGCGCGTCCCACGTCTCCTTCAGCGCCGCGCCGTCGATCTTCGATAGGTCGCGTTCGACGGAGAGAAGTCCACCCGCGCTGTCCGCGTTGCGCGGCGGGAGGATCGGATACGCCGCGCCGTCCATGTCACCGCGCAGGATGGCAGGCGGAAAGGTCAGGTCTGCCGTGGCCGTCATCTAGAGCCACCCTTCCGCGAGGGCGAGTTCCGCATTGAGAATGCTCGCGCCCGCCGCGCCACGGATCGTGTTGTGGCCGAGGACGACGAACTTCCAGTCGAGGATCGGGCACGGGCGCAGCCGCCCGACGACCGAGGCCATGCCGTTCTCCGCCATCCGGTCGCGGCTCGGCTGTGGGCGGTCCTGCTCGTCGCGGAAGATGACGGGCCGCTGCGGCGCGGAGGGTAGACGCAACTCCTGCGGACGGCCCGTGAACGAGCGCCACGCAGCGATCATCTCGCCCGCCGTGGCCTTCGTCGTGAGCCGGACACTGACGGACTCTGTGTGCCCGTCGCGCACGGGGACGCGCGTGCAGGTCGCGCTGATCGGGATGGAGAGCGGACGGAAATTCCCGCCTTTCCACGCGCCAAGCATCTTCGCCGTCTCGGCCTGCAACTTCTCCTCCTCGCCGCCGATGAAGGGCACGACGTTGTCGATCAGGTCGAGCGACGGCACGCCGGGGTAGCCTGCGCCGGAGGCCGCCTGCAAACTCGTCACCATTACCGCCTCGACGCCGAATGCGTGGTGCAAGGGCGCGAGCGGCAGCACGAGCGTGATCGTCGTGCAGTTGCCGTTCGTGACGATATACCCCTCGGAGCCAAACTGCGCTCGCTGTCGATGGATCGCGTCGGCATGGCTGGCGTTCACCTCCGCGACGATGAGCGGCACGTACTTGCCCATCCGGTGGTTCGAGGCGTTGGAGAAGACGCGGTGTCCTTCTTTCGCCAACCGGAGTTCGACATCGCCCGCCACATCGGACGGCAGCGACGAGACGACGACGGGCGATTCGAGTGTCGCGTCCAGCCCCTTGACCGGCAACCCCGCGACCGCCGCCGGGATGTCCGGCGAGACGAGCCAGTTCGCCGCCTCTGTGTAGCACTTGCCGACCGAGCGGTCCGACGCGACGAGTTCGCGCACCGCGAACCACGGGTGCCCCTCCAGCAGTTGGATGAACCGCTGCCCGACCGCGCCCGTCGCGCCCAGCACCGCGACACCGATCTTCTCCCCGCCCGGTTGTGGAATCCCGATGCTCACGCGCCCTCCCTCGTTTCCGCTTCCGCGTCCGGCTCCCGTATATCGTCCAACCGCTCCCGCCAGTGCGCCGGGACGACGTACGCGGGCGGGGTTTGCCGCTCGGCGTACGGGGCGTCTTTGTGGCGGAACCACCAGCGCGCGCGGGCCACATCCTGCCGTCGCACCGCGATTGCCGCCCCCGTGCTTGCCTGCTCGTCAATCGCCAGCACGCCCTCGCGCACAAGCGTCATGACAGCGCTGAAGGTGATGCCCAGGAGCCGCGCCGCGTCGGACAGCGGCATCGTGTCCGGCGCGCCGCGCTCCCCGAAGAGGGTGCGGACGCCGGTGCGCCCGTGCGCGCGCTCCCAGACATACTCCGTGCCCAGCCCCGCGATCGGCTCGCGGCGGCGGAGCAGCACGCCCGCATCGCGCAGCCGTTCGAGGTCGAAGTGGGCCACGCGGAGCGGCAGATTGCATTCCGCCGCGACCTCCGCCGCCGTGAACCGCGCGAGGCGCTCCACATCCGGGTCGTGCACGACGTAACGGCGCACGCGGGCGAGCGTCTCGTCCGACGGCTCATCGCGCGCCGCGCCCCACCACGCGGCGCGGTACTCGGACGCCGCGACGAGATTGGAGCGGCGCGCGTTGCCCTTCGGCTTGCCCCGTGGCATTTTATCGCGCCTCCTTAGCGTCCGGGCGCGTGTACCGGCGTAGCCACGCTTCCACCGTCGCCTCGTCCCACCGGCCCTCCGCGACCGCGTACCCGAGTTCGACCACCGCATCCTCCGGCGCGATAATTGCCAGCCCGTTCACGCGCGCGAACGTGAAGGCGATGTGCAGCCCCGCCCGCTTGTTACCGTCGGCGAACGGATGGTTGTGGATGATGCCCCAGAGGAGCGTCGCCGCCTGCCGCGTCAGGTCCGCACCCTCGTAGTACGCGAGATTGCGTGGCCGCTCCAGCGTGGACGCCAGAATATCGAGCCGGTTCGCCAGATCGCCGGGGTCGTCCGTGACGCCCATCACATCATTGTAGAGCGCGAACGCTTCCACGACACCGGGATAACGGGGGAGTGCCGCGTGCTGCGTGCAATCTGTCGGGCGTGCTGAGGGGTTCGGATCATGATTGCTCGTCATCCCATGCACCTCCGTCACCGTTCCACCGCAGCACGCAGCGCTTTCATCGCAGGCGGGTATATGCGCCCGCGTACCGCGCGCTGACTTCCCGCGATGCCGACGCCCACGGCTCCTGCAACGTCGGGATCACGTCCCCCCGGTGATGGAGGTAGATGGAAACCTCCGCGCGGGAGACGTACTGCACGCCGTCATCAAGCCATGCATTGATGATGCCGCGCTTCGCCGCCTGACGCAGCACCGTTGTCGGCACGCCCTCCTGGACTGCCGCGTCCGCGAGGGGGAGCGCGTCATCCATCGCCGCCGTCTCCGTCATGTCACGCGAACGCTTCCGTCGCGACCGGCACGCAGAACTCCGCATGCAGTTGCCGCGTCGCATTGTCCGCGTGAGTCCCCGGAACCGTGACGATCAGCGAGCGGCCCGCCGGGTCGCCGCCGACCGCGTACATCGGCACGTTTGCCGCACCGAGCACCCGCCCGACCCGCGCCGCGATGTCCGGCTCCGCGCCGACGCCCTCCCCGACGATGGCGACGCACGCCGCATCGTCCTGCATCGCCAGCCGCCGCACGTTGTCCGAGATGATATCGTCCCGCAGCGTGGAGCGGAGGTGCGCGAGCATCTCCGCCAGCGCCGCGCCCGTCGCGCCGACGCCGACATGGCAACTCGTGCTCGTCGTCGTCATGAAGATCAGGCGGGCGTTGAGGTCGCCGAGTGCGCCCCGAATCGCGGTGACGAAGCGGGCGAGGTGGGAGCGACCCGCCGCCTGCACGGTGATGACGCCGAGCGCGCGGAGGGTGGCGATGCCCTTGACGACTGTCTCGCCGTCCGGGTCGCCCGCGTCCGCCGCGATCAGGGTGCCCGCGAACTCAGGGTGGAAGGTGTTCTTAATGCGGAGCGGGATGGCGCGCGCGATCAGCGGCTGGATCGCGCGCGGGTGGATCACCTTCGCGCCGTAGTGCGCCAGTTCGCCCGCCTCGTCGTAACTGAGGGCGGCGAGCGGCATCGCCTGAGGCACGACGCGCGGGTCGGTCGTCATGATGCCGTCCACATCCGTCCAGATCCAGACCTCGGAGGCGGCGAGTGCGGCCCCGATCACCGTCGCGCTGTAGTCCGAGCCGCCGCGCCCGCCGAGCGTCACCGTCTGTCCGTCCGTGCTGCGCCCGATGAAGCCGGTGACGACGGGGATTTTCCCGTCCGCAATAAGCGGCGCGAGGACGTTTTCGCAGGCGATGCGCGTCGGCTCGACGAGCGGGTCCGCGTTGCCGAAGACGCCGTTCGTGACGATACACTGCTCCGCCGAGACCGCGACGGCGGGGAGGCCCATGCCGCGCAGCGTCGCCGCCACGATCGGCGCGGAGCACTTCTCCCCGCACGCCGCGACGCGATCGACGAGCGCGGGGATCGGCTCGCCCATCGCGCCAATCGCGACGTAGAAGCGGCCCAGCGCGTCGAGTGTCGCCTCGACCTCCGCGAGCGCGGCGGCACGGTCGTCCGGGCCGTCAATCACGAGCGCGGCCTTCGCATGGATGGCGCGGAGTTTGGCGAGAACCCCCTGCACATCCGGGTCGCGCCCGGCGGCAGCGTGCTCGACGCCCTCGAGGAGCGTGTTCGTCACGCCCGTGACGGCGGAGACGACGACGACGGGACACCGCGCCCGCTCCATCGCGACGAGTTGCGCCGCGTCGCGGATGCGCCCCGCGCTGCCGACGGAGGTGCCGCCGAACTTCATCACGAGCGGCCCGCGCGTCACGGCATCGCTACCCTCTGGCTCTTGCATCGTGCCTCATCCCCGCGTGCGAACTGCAAACAAAAACAGCGTGGCCTTCGCCCGCTGTTTCCCGGTTTTCCTGGTGTGGGTCGCGCTCAGGCCAACTCCCCACCCGGCCAACCGGGAGTGGTAGTCGTCGTGATGATAATGGTGATCGTCGTTGCCCGCGTCATACCGCCCCTTCCGTGCGCCAACCGAGATGATGGTACAGGGGGAAGCGGGTATCGTCAAGTGCCGTGTGTGCAGAAAGGACGCGCGGGAATGTTCCGTGACGCACGACAATTGAGGCAAGAGGATTGCCGATTCTACGGCATCAGCCGGGACAGCCGCTTCACGCACAAGGCGTTCAAGGAGTCCGCGCATCTGAAGCACGACCTGCTCGCGGAGCGGACATGACGGGCGATGTCGCTCGGTTGTACGGCTGCTGGAACGAGGACCTCGGCTTCTCCGAGCGCCTAACCGCCGTCATCGACCCGGACGGCACGATCGTCTACCTGATTCACAACGCCGCCGACAACGCCCGCGATCATCACGAGGCGCTGAATACCGCGTGCGGCTTGCAGACCGCGTGATCCGGTAGACAGTAGACGGTAGTCAGTAGTCAGTAGTCAGTGATTCGGTATCCTTACTGTCTACTATCTACCGTCTACTGCCTACTGCTATTGCACTGTCAGCGTCATCTTCATGCCGAGTTGCTCGTGGCCGGGGACGGCGCAGATCACGGTGTAGGTACCCGGCTTGAGGTCCGCCTTGAACGAGGTGGATTTCCCCCCGTCGATGGTCTCGGATGTCTGATTGAGTTCCTTGATCGCGATGTTGTGCGGCGAGGGGCCGTTGTTCTTGATGTTGAAGGTGATCGGACCCGCTTTCGTGGTCGCCTTATCCATCGCAATCGCGAAGTCCTTCTCAACGACGTTGATTTCACCCTCACCGGCGGGCGCGGGCTGGTCGTTGCCGCCGCCACCGGCGACCGCGCTGCCGCCCGCCGACGCCACGGCGGTCGGGAAGACGCGCTGATCGCCCTTGCCCCCGCCAAGAACCAGCAAACCGACCGCAAGCACCAGCGCGCCCACGGTACCGATGCCGAAGGCGACGAGGCCCCCGACGCTGCGCTTCGTTGTCGCACTCCGCATCGCTGCAACTCCCTTGTGTCACGCGCGTGGGGCGCCGTTGCCCCACTGCGTCCTTGTTTGCGCCGCTCCGCGTGCGGCACGCCGCTATCTTACGCTACCGGGCGGTCTTCGCGCATGGACTGTGCCGCGTCACCTGCCGTATCCGTCCGGCCGGGCAACGCGCATCAAGTATTCGGGCGTCTCCTCGTTCGGAGATGGGACGGTCTTCAGGTAGCGGAAGCCTGCCTTCTCGTACGCGCGGATCGCGATGGTGTTGCGCACGCTCGGATCGATGATGCAACTCGTCGCGTCGCCCGCGCCGAAAACGATCTCACGCAGGAAGGCGCGGAGGACGTGGCTGCCAAGACCCTTGTGGAGATACTCCCTCTCCCCAATGAACAGGTCCACGCCTGCCGCTTCATCGTCCGCATCCACGAGAGCGGCGTATTCCGGGTAGTCGCGGATCATGGAGGTCTGGATGTAACCGATGGGCCGGTCTCCATACAGGATGAAGTACGGATCAGTCGGCTCTTCGCCCCGGACACGCGGCCCGTACTTCTCCACAATCGCCTCGTATGACGGCGCGACCCCGCCCCACCACCATTCCAGCACATGCGGCAATTGCAGCCAGCGGTACATCAGCGGCAGGTCGTCCATCGTCATCCGGCGGAAGCCGATCAATGCCGGATCGAGCGCACCGCTGGGATCAGGAGCCGGATTGTCGGTCATAGTTCCGCACCATCATTCCCGTCGTCGGACGCATACCGAGCCGCGTATAAAAGGGCTGGACATCTTCATCGCACCGGAGATCAATCATGTACAGTCCGCGCAGTGCGTCGAGCATCCGGCGCATCAGTTCCGTCCCGATACCTCGCCCTTGGTAGGGAGGCAATACTTCGAGGTGTGCAATGTACGCGCAGGTGACACCGTCACTGATTGCGGTCACAAACCCCACCGCATTTCCCGTCGCATCATCCAGCGCAAGCAGAACGTGGTCGCTCCCTTTGAGCAGCCGCAGGTTCGTCTCCGCATCGGGCGGATTCGGCCAACCGACAAAGAAGCCGCCGCGCAAGGCATCAGCCGTGATGCCCCCAAGAGAATCGGTATACGCAATCATGATGGCGCTTCTTCTCCACGCGGCATGGGCAGCGGGCGCATCCGGTGGAGGCGGTGGTGAACACGGCCACCGGGCAGCGGCGTTGCGGAGAAGGCGACGGGTGGCGCGTGCTCCGCCATCATCCGCGTCAGGGCGATGTTCGCCGTCAGGTGCGCCTTCGCGACGAGCGCGAGGTGCGCGCCCTGCGCCGTCTCGTCGATCACCTCCGTCACCCACGTCGCGGAGAGCATCGCCGCCTCGCGCCGGGCGACATCCAGTCGGCCTACCGGCGCGGGTTCCTCCATTGGGAGGAAGAACCAGAACATGTCGCTGTGATACGTCGCGGGGAACTGCTCCGGCACGTACCGGGTTCCCCACCGCGCGTACCGCTCGGCGTACACTTGGTTGGCGGCGTGGAGATCGGGTTCGGCGGCGATGGCGTGGGAGACGACCTCGCGCAGCGCCGCCGCGAAGGCGGCGTGGGACGCATCCGGCACGTAGCGGCAGATGCCGTAGATGAGCGCCTGGCAAAGCCAGTACGAGATGCGGAAGCGCGGCGGGTTCTGCCCCCCCGCGAAAGGCTGCCACCACTCGTGCGACGGCACGCCGTGGTTGTCCGTGATCACATCGGGCCGCCACTGTTGCCAGAGGAAGGGGCGCACACGCGCCTCGCCGTAGGGCGTCGCGGGATTGCCCATGTGGCTGCTGAACTCGACCCCAACGGCGTTGTAGCGCGCCGCGTGGTGCTTCCAGGTTGGGTGCTCCGCCATCAGCGCCGCGTGGAGCGCCGCGCCGTCCGGGTTCTCGATCGGGACGAAGACGAGGTTGCAGCGGTCGAGCAGCGGCATCGTCGCGGGGTCGGTCGCGAGCATCTCGACGAACCGGAAGGCGGCGGTCGTGCTCGCGACCTCATTCGCGTGGTGCCGCGCGACGACGAGATGCGTCGGCTTCATCACCGCCAGTTTCGTCCGCGAGCGCACCGCCGCGCCGTCCGGCTTGACGACCTCGACCGCCGCGATTGTCCGGCCCTGATACGAACGGTCGATGTCGCGCACCGTCACGCCGGGCATGTGGTTCGCGTGCGCGAGCAGACCAGGCAGGTTCGCCCCTGTCACGATCTCGTCCATCACCACGCCCGTCGCGCGCGGTTCCGGTGCGGACGGCGCGCCCATCGTCATCGCGCCGTAGCGGAGCAGCGTCACCCTCGCGCGTGGCGGCTCCCCCGGCGCGACGTGGACGAGCGGCACGATCTGACCCGGCTCGTCCCACGGCTCGCCCACGACCTGTTCACCGAGCGCGTGGAAGTAGTCGAGCGCGTTGAAGTAGATATCCTCCGCCAGCCCCTCGGCGGGCGACTCCCGCTCCTCGCGCACGCCGAGCGCGTACTCCGGCTCGCTTACCCAGACCTCGACCCGCAGTTCGTCGAAGAACGGCTGGCTCGCAACAGTCGGCTGACTATCGTTGGCCGCGAGCGCGACTTCCCGCAGGCGTGGCAGGATTTCGCCTTGCCACGCATCCCAGAAGCGGTCGAGATCGGTCGGCACCACGTCATGCAGGACCGTCCCATCCTCCAACGAAGCCGTGATGCCGCCCGTCGCGACGTGGACGATACCCTGCTCCCGGAAGCCGGGCAGGAAAGGCCGCGTGTACCAGTGGGGCGAGAACGTCCACTCGCGAAGCGCCGCACCATCGGCGTCGAGCGCGCGGGCGCGGTAGATCTCGCCGTGATTCGCCGCGCCGAGCGTGATGCGTACCTGCGACAGCGGCAGGTCAAGCATGGGCGCGATGATCTCGTCGGCGGGCCAGCATTCCTGCAACCAGCGGATCGGCAGATCGCGGCATGGCGTGTCATCCGACAACGTCAGCGGTCGACAGGTGATGTCGAGCGCGCGGAGTCCTTCGCACGTCATCGCGGCGGGCGTGACGACCTCCTCCAGCCATACCCGCCCCGCGTGGTGGACGGGCAGGACCGTCACCGCACTCCCGGTGGGGAGCATCACACGGAGTTCGTCGCGGAGCGCGGCGCGCTGCGCGGCCGGTTCACTCACCTGCACCAGCAGATCGCGCCGCGTGTCCACAGCCCGCAACGAAAGCAATGCGCGCGCCGCCTCCATCAAGGCATCGCGCTCCGTTGGCCCCTGCCACTCCCATGACCAGAGCGTCTCCGCAATGGGCGTCGGTTCCGCGAATGACGGGAAGGTTGTGTCGATGAGCGGCGCGATCGCCAGCGTCCGCAGGAGCGCGCATGTTCCCCCGTCCGTCCCTCCCGCGATCACGACCGCCGTTCGCCCGTCGCCGAGCGCATGAAGCAACGGCACATCGCCGCGAACGCCTGCGGGCGCGGCCCCGTCGATCAGCACCGGCACCGCCGCGCCAAGATCGCCGAGCGCGCAGAGCGGCACGGTGAGACCGGCCGCTTCAACACCCAGCCGCGCCGCAGCATCGATGAGCGCCACGCCAATCTCATGGGATATGTTCTCCGGTACGACGAAGCAGCAGCGCGTGTCGTCCGGAAGGCGGTCGCCGTCCGCATCGATGAAGAGGCCGGGGAAGCGTTCGGGATCACCCTTCGCCATGAAGAGGTCATCGAGCGTCGGCGGTGGGCCGGGGCCGGCGGGGACAGGCTGCGGCGTCGGTTCCGGGTACTGCGCGGCGGTGACGTGCCATTCCGCCGCGTCCGGCAACGCGCTTTGCGCGAGGGCGCGGAGCATCGCCGCCCGCCCCGCCGCGTCCGCTCCGCGCACCGTCAGCGTCGTGCCGTCGAGGGTCACGCGGCCCGTACTCGCGGGGAGCGTCGCGTCGTCCCCTGCGTCGAGCAGGAGCGTCGGGCCATCCCACGCATCTACGACGAGCGGCGGCGAGAAGCCGGTCACACGGAGGCCGAGCGCCGCCGCGAGATCCGCTAGCGCGCACCACTCCCACGCGGTCGGCGCGCCGGGCGCGACAAAGCGGAGCGCGATCTCGTCCGCATAGCCGTCATTGTTCGCGTCCGCCAGCGCGCCCGTCGTCGTGAAGAGATCAACGAGGTGCTTCATTTAATGGCTGCCTTCACTTCCATACCTCATGATTCGTTAAATGCTCACAGGAAAGCGTCGCGCGCGATGCCTGCTTGTGTACAGATCATCCGCAGCGTCGAGCCTTTGATGCGCGCGTGGTTCGGGAGGGTCAACGGCGTCCGCGTTCCATCGCTGTTCTCGCGCACCATCGCGGTGTGCTCGCGCTCGCGGACAATTCGGAAACCGAGCCGCTCGAATGTGGCGAGGACACGCGCCTTCGGCGCGTCAACCGGGAGCTTGGGCATCCGCCATCACCGAAACCTCGGTCATGAAAGCATCGAGTACCGGCAGATCATCCTCAAGCGCCTCATGACCGAACGTTTCCAGCGAAAAGTGGATCGCGGAGGTCACATCCGCAATTGCCTCAGCGGCGGTCTCCCCTTCTCCGACGACCGCCCCCTTGAACCCGAGGGGATAGGCAACGCAGCCGTCAGGGTGCTGCTCCACCACGACCTTAAACTGGCGCATGCGGCCTCCTTTTCGTCACCGTACAGTATACGCCGATTCAGGTTCTCAGGTCCGGTCTGCGGTCGGATCGAGCACATCACGGAGCCAGTCGCCGAACATGTTGATGCCGAGGACGGCGACGAGAATTGCGAGGCCGGGGAAGGTAATCACCCACCACGCATTGTAGATGTAGAGCCGCCCCTCGTTGATCATCGTCCCCCACGTCGGGACGGACGGATTGACGCCGAGGCCGAGGAAACTGAGCGACGATTCCGCGAGGATGACGCCGCCGATCTGCAACGTCGCCAGGACGATCACCGGGGCGATCACATTCGGCAGGATGTGGCGCGTCAGCACGCGGCTATCCCGCGCCCCCGCAACGCGCACCGCCTCGATATACTGTGCCTGCTTGATCGAGAGCACCTGCCCGCGCACGAGGCGCGCGTACGAGACCCACCCCGCGACGACGAAGACGGCAATGAGGTTCGTGATGCCCGCGCCAAGCACTGCGATGATCGTAATTGCCAGCAGGATGAAGGGGAAGGCGAGGAAGAGGTCCGCGATCCGCATCAGTATCTGGTCGAGCCAGCCGCCGTAGTAACCCGCGAGCAGGCCGAGCGCCACACCGATCGTCGCCGCGAGGAGCGTCACGACGAGCGAGATGGCGAGCGAAACCCGCGCGCCGTAGATGATCCGGCTCAGCAGATCGCGCCCGACGGGGTCGGTGCCGAGGAGGTGGTTCGCGCTGCCGCCCGCCAGCCACGACGGCGGCGTGTTCCGTGCCCGCAACTCGGTGTCGGCCGGGCTGTGCGGCGCGAAGATCGGCGCGCCGATGGCGACGACGATCAGCAGGCACACCACCAGCGCGCCGAAGACCGCCGATGGGTCGCGCAGGAATCGCCCCCACGCCGAGTATCGCCAGATGCGCTTCCCCGCCAACCGGACCGGCGTCGTGGCGGCGTTCGTCGGCGCCGCGCGATCGATGCTTATCAACCGGCTCCCCCTCGCGGCCCGCTCATTCGTAGTGAATGCGCGGGTCGATGACGACGTACAACAGGTCAACGACAAGATTGCTGAGCAGGAGCACCGACGCGAGCAGCGTCACCCCCGCCTGCACGACCGGGTAATCGCGGTTGCTGATCGCGTCCACGATCAGCCGCCCAACGCCCGGCCACGAGAAGACCGTCTCGACGACGACCGCGCCGCCGAGCAAGAAGCCGACCTGCAACCCAGCAATCGTCACGACGGGCAGGAGCGCGTTCCGCAGCGCGTGCCGGATCAGGACGGCGCGATCCCGCAGCCCCTTCGCACGGGCGGTGCGGATGTAGTCGGCCTGCAAGACATCCAACATGCTGGAGCGGATGAGCCGCGTGAGCGTCGCGCAGAAGCCGAGGCCGAGCGTGACCGAGGGCAGGATGAGCGACGTGAGCGTACCGCCGAAGCCCTCGCCGCGCCCGGAGACGGGCAGCCAGTGCAGCCGCACGCCGAAAAGGATGATGAAGATCAGGCCGAGCCAGAAGGAGGGCAGCGAGACGCCCGCGAGGCTGACCAGGCGGCTGATGAAGTCGATGACGCCGCCCCGCTTCACCGCCGAGAGGATGCCGATAGGCACCGCGACGATCACCGCGAAGAGGTACGCCGCCACCGCCAACTCGAGCGTCGCGGGGAGCCGCAGCGTCACCTCGTTGAAGGCCGGCGTCTTGTAGCGGATGGACTGGCCGAAGTCGCCATGCAGCGCGCCGCCGATGAAGCTGAAATACTGCTGATAGATCGGCAGGTCGAGGTGGAGGGCGTGCCGGAGCGCCTCGATGTCCGCCTTCGTCGGGCTACCTTGGGCGAGCAGCAACTGCACCGGGTCGCCCTTCAGCCGCAGCGCGACAAAGACGAGCAGCGTCACCCCGAAGAGCACGAGCACGGCGAACAATAGCCGCCGGATGATGTACGCGATCACGCGCCACTCCTGTAGGAGTAGACGGTAGTCGGCAGTCGATAGTCGGTAGACAGTGGGATTTGGGTCCCCTTCTGACTACTGTCTACCGGCTACTGTCTACCGTCTATTCCCCACTTACCCTTTCGTATAGGCCTCAAGCCACCAGAGGCGCTCATCCGGCGGGATGAGGAAGTTCGCGACGCGGCCGCTGACGCCCCAGAGGTAGGTCTGCTGGTACATCGCGACATCAATCGAGTCGTCGTGCAGGATTTTGTTGACCTGCTTGGCGATGCCGAGCCGCTTGGTCTGATCGAGCGTGCCGCGCTGCTGATCGAGCAGCGTGTCCACCTCCGGGTTGGAGTAGCTCGGGTTGTACGACTGCCCGGTGTGGTGCAGCAGGTAGTAGGTGTTGTCGAAGTCGAGCGTCCAGCCGCCCCAGCCGAAGGGCGCAATGTTGCCGAGCTTGCCCGCCCGGTAATCGTCGCCGAATGTCGCGTGCTCCTTCAGGCGCAACTCGACATCGAAACCGACCGCGCCCAGCATCGTCTTGACGGCGTTCGCGATCTCCTTGTCCTGCGTGTTCGTCCCGTCCACATCGTACGTCAGCTTCACCGGCGCGGTCAGACCGGCGGCGGCGAGCGTTGATTTCGCCTTCGCGGGGTCGTACGGGTAGGGCGGCAGATCGTCCTCGTAGCCGAACGAGAAGGGACTTTGCCAGATGCCGACCGCCTTGCCGTTGCCGCTGAGGATCGTGTCGATGATCGTCTTCTGATCGATCGCGTAGGCGATTGCCTGCCGCACCTCGCGCTTGTCCGTCGGCGCTTTCTTCGCGTCGAGCCGGAGTCCGGAGACGGTCGGCACACCGAGCGGGACGACCTGCACCTTCGGGTTGCCCTTCGCCGCATTCGCCTGGCTGACATTGAGTGTCAGCACATCGATGTTGCCGGCGAGGAACTCGGAGAGGCGCGTGTTGTCATCCGGGATGATGCGGTAGGTGAGCGTCTTGATGAGCGGCTTCTTCTTGCCCCACCAGCCATCCCACGCTTCGAGGACGAGCCGGTCATCCTTCGCGTACTTGACGACCTTGTACGGGCCGGTGCCGGGCGCTTCCTGCGTCGCGAACTTCGTGTGATCCTGCGTCGCGCCTACGGGGGTGATGAAGCCGCCGTATCCGGCGAGTTTCGTTATCATCACCGGATCAACGGCGTTGAAGAGTAGCCGCACGGTGAAATCGTCCACGACCTGTACGGAGTCGATGGAGGTGTAATTGGATGCCTGCGGCGACTTGTTCGCCTTGTCGAGCATCCGCACGAAACTGGACTTGACGCTCGCCCCGGTGAACGGCTCGCCGTTGTGGAAGGTGATCCCCTTGCGGAGCTTCAGTTCCAGCGTTTTGTCGTCGATATACTGGAAGGACTCGGCGAGGCCGTACCCCTCGGACGGCGCGGGCCGCCCCTCCTTGCCGTCGTAGATGACGAGGTTTTGGTCGCGCCAGATGAGCGGGCTGAAGACATTCTCCTGCCAGCGGCCATTGTTGAGCGAGTAGGTGTCGATCGGGTCGAGGCTCATCATGTCGAGGCTGGTGCCGATGCGCAGTTCGCCCGTCGGCGCGCTCGGCGGGCTGCCGCCGGGGTTGACAAGTTTCGCCGCGCCGTTCCCCGTCGTCGCGGCGGCGCTCGTTGTGCCGCTCGCGGTGGTCGGCTTCGGCGCCGCCGTGCCGGATGACGACGCGGACGTGCTCGCGGGCGCGGTACTCGTCGCGCCGCCGGAGCCGCCGCAGGCGGTCAGGAGCGCCTGCACCGCCGCGAGGCTGGCAGCAGCGCCGCTCATCCGCAGCAGATCCCGCCTGCTCATGCCCCCGCGCGTGGCAACCTCACGGGACGAACCACCCAATTCCTGCTCCGGTCTCTCTACTCGGTCGGTGTGCGAAGGTGAATCGGGAACGTGCGGCATGGACGGCCTCCTGATCTCCTGAAACTGAACAACGCGCAATCGCGACGCAATTACGTGGCCCTCAGCGTGTGGCCCGAAGTCATCAACGGGATCGGACGATGCATTCCGCAGTAATTCGCTGAAGAATCCTGTCAAGCGTGCGATGGACGAGACAGGTGTACTGCACGCCCCCCGGTTCGTCAATGCCTGCGGATCGATCACGTGCCCGTTTGCACCACGTAAACCGCCCATTCACGGGCCGTAACCGCGTGGCGATTATGCCAATTTCGCGGCGCGGCGTGTATGATTGCGCCCGGTGAAAGAAGAAACAGATGACGAATGGAGGACAACATGGCGTACTGTCTGGAACACGTTGGCGTTGTGACCCCACCGGCGGCGCGCGACGCGACGTTGCAGTTCTACGAGTCCGTCTTTGGCTGGCGCATCCTGCGCGAGATGACGGGTGTCGCCTTCATCGGGGACGGCAGCGGCGGGCGGATCGAACTGCTCTTCATGGATCGCGAGCCGATGGCCCCGCCGAACCACCTCGCCATCTCCGTTTCACTCGGGGAGTTCGATGCGGTGATGGAGAAGATCAAGGCAACCGGCGTCCCGTCGGAGCCGCCCGTCGACACGCCCGCTGGTGATCGTCTCTTCTGGTTCAGCGACCCCGCCGGGAACCGTGCCCAGATCGTCGGGCGCAGCAACCCAATGCCGGAGTAGGGAAACCTCACCCCCCGGCCCCCTCTCCATCGCAATGGAGAGGGGGAGCGACCTCCTAAAGATCGGGGCGTATGGGTAAGGCACGGCATTACGATGAGGCATCCCTCTCCATCGCGATGGAGAGGGGCAGGGGGTGAGGTTTCCCATGCACGAAGAATCGCTGGCATTTCTGAAACAGTTGCTCGATACGCCGGGGCCGTCCGGGTTCGAGGCCCCGGCGGCGCGCGTCTGGCGGGAGTATACCGGCGCGTATGCCGATGAGGTGCGGACGGACATCAGCGGCAACAGCATCGCGCGGCTCGCCGGGAGCACGGAGGGGCCGCGCGTGCTGATCGCCGGGCACATCGACCAGATTGGCCTGCTCATCACGCACATCAACGGCGACGGCACCCTCGCGTTCCGCGCCATCGGTGGCTGGGACGATCAGATCCTCACCGGGCAGCGCATCCAGATCGTCACAAAGGACGGCCCGGTCTACGGCGTGATCGGGCGCGGCCCGTCGCACTCCCTCAAGGGAGAGGAGCGCCATCAGGCGGCGAGCATCGACGGCCTCTTCATCGACATCGGCGCGGATGACGCCGCGACGACCACGCTCCGCGTGCGCCCCGGCGACCCGGCGGTGGTGGAGCAGCCGGTGCTGATGCTCACGGACGACCGCATCGCCGCGCGCGGCCTCGACAATCGGGCGGGCGCGTGGGTCGCGGCGGAGACGTTGCGGCTGCTCGCGGCGGGCGATGCGCCCCACGCTGATGTCTACGCGGTGGCGACGGTTGGCGAGGAGATCGGCGGGTTTCGGGGCGCGCGCACCGTGACGACCGCGCTCCAGCCAGTCATCGCCTTCGCGCTCGACGTGACCTTCGCGACGGATCGACCCGGTACCGACGCCGGTGAGTCCGGCGAGCACCCGCTCGGCTCCGGCCCGGCGATCACGCGCGGCGGCCCGACGAACCCGCCGCTCGCGGAACTGCTGATCGCCACCGCGATCCGCGAGAGCATCCCGTACACCATCGAGGCGTTGCCCCGCTCCACCGGCACCGATGCGGACGGCATCTCCGTCGCGGGGACGGGCACGGCGGTCGCGGTCGTCTCGTTCCCGAACCGGTACATGCACTCCCCGAACGAAGTCTGCTCGCTGGCCGACCTCGACGCGAGCGCGCGACTCCTCGCCGCCACCATCCGCGCCATCGGCCCCGACACTGACTTCACTCCGAAATAAGGGCGAGACAAACCGCGAAGGGCGCGAAGAGGGGAAGAGAATGAGCAAATCTTTTTCCTTCTCCTCTCTTTTTCGCGCCCTTCGCGCCCTTCGCGCCTCAACCGTCTCTCTTACCGCGACGGGGTGCGGAGGACCGCACCGTGGGTGGCGGAATCGACGAGCGCGGCGTAGCGGGCGAAGACGCCACGGGTGTAGTGCGGCGCGGGCGCGTGCCACCGCGCGCGGCGTGCGGCGAGCACATCGTCCGGCACAAGGAGGTCGAGCGCCCCAGCGTCCGCGTCGATGCGGATCCGGTCGCCGTCCTCCACGAAGGCAATCGGGCCACCGGTGAAGGCTTCCGGCGCGACGTGCCCGATCATCAGGCCGCGCGTGCCGCCGGAGAACCGTCCGTCCGTGACGAGCGCGACATCCGGCCCCAACCCCTCGCCGACAATCGCGGCGGTGACGCTGAGCATCTCGCGCATCCCTGGGCCGCCCTTCGGCCCCTCGTACCGGATGATGACGACATCGCCCGGCTTGACCTTCTTGTCCAGCACCGCCTGCATCGACTCCTCTTCGCTCTCGAAGACACGGGCCGGGCCTTCGAACTGGTGGGCTTCCGTGCCCGCCATCTTCAACACCGCGCCATCGGGCGCGAGGCTGCCCTGCAAAATGACGAGGCCGCCGTGCGGCTTGAACGGCGTCGCGACATCCGTGACGACCTCCTGCCCCTCGGTTTGCTTCACGTTGGCGACTTCCTCGGCGAGTGTCGTGCCCATCATCGTCTGCGTGGAGCCGTCGAGCAGGCCGGCGTCGAGCAGCCGCTTGATGACGAGCGGGCCACCTCCCGCCTTGTAGAGATCCCACGCGACGTACTTGCCGCCCGGCTTGAGGGTTGCGATCACCGGCGTGCGCGCGCTGACCGTCTGATAGTCTTCGAGCACGAGCGGGATGCCGATCTCGTCGCCCATCGCGGTGAAATGCAACACGGCGTTCGTCGAGCCGCCTGTCGCGGCGACGATGGCGATGGCATTCAGGAACGACGCGCGTGTGACGACATCCTTCGGTGTCCGCCCCGCCTTGAGAATCTCCATCACCAGCGCACCGGCCCGTTTCGTCGCCTCTTTCTTCTCTGGCATGATCGCGGGGATGCTGTTGTACCCCATCGGCGAAAGCCCGAGCGTTTCGAGCGCTAAGGACATTGTGTTCGCGGTGAACTGGCCGCCGCACGCGCCGGGGCCAGGGATGGCGTGGCACTCGATGTCATACAATTCCTGATCGTCGATCTTGCCCGCCGCGTGCGCGCCGATTGCCTCAAAGACATCCACAATCGTCAGATCGCGGCCTTTCCAGTGGCCGGGGGCGACGGAGCCGCCGTAGAGCACGAGGCCGGGCAACCCGGTCCGCAACAACCCAATCGCACCGCCGGAGATCGTCTTGTCGCACGCGACGACGACGATCATCGCGTCGAAGGTGTACCCCTGCGACGCCAGTTCGATGGAGTCCGCGATCACCTCGCGGCTGATGAGCGACGCCTTCATCGCCGTCGTGCCCATGCCGATTGCGTCGTTCACCGCGACGACGCCGAATTCCATCGGCACGCCGCCCGCCTCACGGACGCCCTCCTTTACCCACTCCGCGAGTTCGCGCAGGTGATAATTGCAGGGCATCGCCTCCGTCCAGGTATTGGCGATGCCGATGATCGGCTTGCGGAAATCCTCGTCTGTCATCCCCACCGCGCGCCACATCGCCCGCGCCGCCGCCTGCTTATCGCCACCCTTGATTAAGTCGCTGCGCATCCCCGTCTCCCCCTTCTGCCACATCACCCAACGATCAGGCGAACACCTTAAAATGATGCTCCTCCAGCAACCGCGTCACGATCTCACGCTCCGGCACGTCATCGAGATTCAGCCCACTACTCACATTCCAGAACTCCACGCCGAGTGGTTCACCCTTCTCGTCGTAGTCAATGACACGTGATATGTCAATCCGCGCCTTCATGCTGGCAACCTTGTCAAAGTCGCGCAAATAGATATAGAGCGCATCGGCTTCCGCATCATATTCAAGTCGCGGCATACACATCATCCCAATCAGTAATTACATACAGTGGTTGAGATGCCTTGCGAACGATCACCGTGACAATCATCCCGTCAATGATCCCCCGATAGATCTGATTGCCTTCGGGATCGCGCTCCGGCTTCTGCGAGCGACGGAGGATCGCTTCGATGTCCGATTCACCGAGGGCGCGTTCACGCAGGCGACGACGTGTAGGGTTGGAAAGAATCAGCCGCATCGCCGCCTTCGTAGTGTATCACCAGGCGATACGACACCGGGGACTATAGCAGATAGACGGATGCACCGACCGCAATCGTCGTCGGCTCGCCGTCGTACGTCGCGTAGAAGCCGCGCGTGCCCCGGCGCAGAAAAGTGAGCGCCGCCGTCACCGTCGGGTCGGCGGGTGCGTCGCGGTCATAGCCGAGCGAGAAGCGGCTGAACTCGACGCATGGCTCCGCGTCGATGACCTGCGCCAACCGTACCAGACCACCATCGACCGCTTCGATGCCGACGCCCGCCGCGAAGTCCGCTTCCGTGAAGATGCGATCAGCCGCGACAAGGATATTCTCCCCCGCGATCCCATCCGCGAGATGATCGCCGAAGCGGGCGCGCATCGCGGCGTAGTGGCCGGTGAAGCCGAATGAGAGGTCATTTTCTTCCCGGTTCTTCGTCGCCGGGTGCGTCCGGTTGTGGACATCGAGGATCGTTGTGCCATCCGCCGCCACGCCGATGACGCCATCCGCGTCCACGCGCAGTCGCGGCACGGCGAGGATCGGCGCGGGGTCGTACCACCGATGTAGCCGCTCTCCCACCTTCAGGCTCGACGCCTGCACCTGTAGCCGCTCGATCCGCCCGATCAACTGCATCGCACTCATCCCTTTCCGGGAATTTGAACCGCCAGGAGAAAGGATTTCAACACAGAGGCCGCCGAGGACACGGAGCACTCAGAGACGAATTTTCTTTGCTTTTCTCTTCTCTGTGCCCTCTGTGTCTCCGTGTCCTCTGTGTTACTCCCCATCCCTTCGGTGCTCTCCGTGCCTCTGTGACGAACTATCCCCCTCATGCCACACGATAGCGCGCGATTTTGTCCGGATCCGGCTCGACGCCGAGGCCGGGGCCGGTCGGCGCGGCGACATTGCCGTCCGCATCGACGCGGATCGGCTCCTGCATGTACCACTGGAAGTCATCGGCGGACATGCCGGGCGGCTCGTGCAGCAGTTCGAAATACGTGCCGTTCGGGATGGCGCACGCGAGGTGCAGGTGCGCCGCGATGCCGACACCACCGCCGCCGTGGTGCGGCGCGACACGCTTGTGGTGCATCTCCGCGAGGCTCGCGATCTTCCTCAAGCCGCTCATCGTCTCCGTCACGAGCGCCTCGGGCTGGAGGATGTCATAGACATCGTCCTCGATCATCGTGCGGAACTCGTGCAGCCCCCGGTTGTTCTCGCCCCCCGCGATCAGGATCTCGACCGCCGCGCAGAGCCGCCGGAGGCCGTCGAAGTCGTAGCGGTCGAGCGGCTCCTCCAGCCAGTAGACGCCGAGCCGTTCGAGTTCGCGCGCCGTCTGCACCGCCCGCTCGTACGCCCAGACCGGGCCTTCCTCCGGTTGCGGCGTGCCCGGCTGCTGCGCCTGATTCGCGTCCGCGAGAATGACGAACTCGTCGCCCAGCGCGCGGCGCACGCCCTCGACCTGCGCGATGTCCTCGTTGATCGTCCAGTCGTGGAGGCGCAGCTTCATCGCCCGCCACCCCCCGGCGCGCGCCTTCGCGGCGTCCTCCGCGCGCCGCTCGCCGGAGCGGACCTCGATGCAACTGGCGTAGGCGGGCACGCGATCCTGGTACCCACCCCAGAGGCGGAAAAGTGGCTGCCCGACCGCCTTGCCGATAATGTCCCACAGCGCGATCTCCACGCCCCACGCGCCCCCGGCGTTGCGGAAGATGCGCGCGTGCTGTTCGAGCGCGAACGGGTCCTTGCCGACGAGCATCGGCTTGAGGATTTCGGTCACTTTCGGCAGGTCGTGCGGGTACGCCGCGCCCCATCCGACAAGCCCTTCATCTGTCGTCACCTTGACCAGCCCGGAACTGAGGCTCGCCCATGTCCCGCCCGGCGTCCACGCGGGCCGGATCGTCTCCGGGAACGGCGGACTCTGCAAGCGGATCGCTTCGATATCGGTGATCTTCATAGCGCCCCCTTTCTCGCTGACCGCACGCCTTCCTCGACTTGGAAGGCGTGCGCGATCTGCTTCCTCTGGCTTTGTTTCTGAATGCCGCGTTGACCATTACGAGGATTGAAGCAGTTCCTCTACTCGTGCCACGAACCGCTGCGTCTCGTCAATGAGTGGGCGCACCTTCTCATCGTCAAACGCGATCAAATCTTCGTAGTCGCCGTCAAGCCGTGTGTCAAATAATTCATTGTAGAAGTCTCCAAGACCCTGCTCTATACGTGCGGTGCGGACATAGCGCTGATTCAAGAAACCCCGCACTCCGGTATGTTTCTTCGCCGTCGCGCCATCGCGCTCCATGAGCGCGGAAGTGGCATAGAAACAGGCATAGTAGAGACGGTTGACGCACGAGTTCCACGATCCTGCCTGTGCAAGCATCTCCGCGTCCACGAGACTCTGTCTCGCTCGCTCGATCCGATAGCGAACCACGTCGCCCATCGTGGTGCTCACAGAGAGATACCTTCCCGCGTCACATTCCGATGGAATGGAATCGCTGCATAGTAATCGCTACGCCATTTCTCCTTACTCCGCACAGCTGTACTCAGCACCGTATCCGTTTCGCGTTCGAGATCATAAACCTGATAGCGAACGATCCGTTCGCGTTCGTTCGTCACGTCGCCATCGAGAAGAACGAGCAAATCCCAATCAGCATCGGGTTCGGCATCACCACGGGCACGGGAGCCGTAGAGAATGACCTGTGCGTCCGGTTCGATGGCGCGCACAGTCTCCCGGATTTGGTCGAGCAGCGCTGTTTCCTGTTCCGTGAACGTGTGCGTCGCCATCCGTCGCCATCCTTCTCCTGCGGCATTCGCTCCCAGTATAGCGTGTCGCGAAAGACGCACGCGGCTTACCGTGCGATGATCCGCTCGCGGACGAGGTGCTTCTGGACTTTGCCGAGGGCATTGCGGGGCAGGGCGTCCACAAAATGCACGGTGCGCGGCTTCTTGTAGGAGGCGAGTTGATCGCGGCAGAAGGCGATCAGCGTGTCCACCGTCAGCGCGGGATCGTCGCGGACGACCGCCGCCGCCACCTGCTCGCCGAATTCCGCGTCCGGCAACCCGACGACGGCGACTTCCGCGACGCCGGGGCACTGCGCGAGCACTTCCTCGACCTCGCGCGGGTAGATGTTGTAGCCGCCGCTGATGATTAATTCTTTTGCGCGCCCGCTGATCGTGTAGTAGCCGTCCGTGCTGCGGTGGCCGAGATCGCCCGACGCGAACCAGCCATCCGCGTCGATCGCCTCGGCGGTGGCGTCCGGTCGCTGCCAGTACCCCGCGAAGACGTGCGGCCCGCGCACCTCGATCTCGCCCGTCTCACCGTCCGGCAGCGGCTTCCGCGTGCGGACAGCGACGACGCGCGCCTCCTGCCGGGGGAAGGGCAGCCCGACGGTGCCCGGTCGTCGCTCGCCATCGTACGGGTTGGTCGTGTTCATGATCGTCTCGGTCATGCCGTACCGTTCGAGGATCACCTGCCCGGTCAGGTGCTCCCACTCCGCGAAGATCTGGGGCGCGAGGGGCGCGCTGCCGGAAACGAAGAGGCGCAGCGGGCGCGGGCGTTCGGCGTGCGTCGCCGCCTCCGCGAGCAACCGGATGTACATCGTCGGCACGCCGAAGAACATCGTCACCGGCTCCATGCAGAGCGCGTGGTAGATCGCGGGGGCCGCGAAGTGGCGGTGCAGCGTCATCGTGCCGCCCGCCGTCAGCGTGCCATGCGCCCCGACCATCAGGCCATGTGCGTGGAAGAGCGGCAGCGCGAGCAGCAAATGATCGTCCGCCGTCCATCGCCATGCCTCCCGCAACGCGGTGATGTTCGCGATCATGTTGCGGTGGAGGAGCATCGCGCCCTTGCTCTGGCCGGTCGTGCCGGACGTGTACGCGATCACTGCGAGATCGTCGCGCAGCGGCAGATTCGGCGAATAATCCCACCCGCTCGCCAGGAACGCATCGAGTTTCGCATCGACATCGATGATCGATTCCAGGCCGGGCAGATCGGCGCGCACGCGGTCGAGTTCGGGCGACCGCTCGCGATCCGTGACGCAGAGGCGCACGCCCGCGTCGCTCAGGATGTGCCGCAGTTCGACCTGCCGGTACTGCGTATTGATGAGCACGACTACGCCACCGGCGAGCGGGACACCGAGGTACGCGGCGAGGAAATCGGGCCGGTTCTCCAGGAAGAGCGCGACCCGCTCGCCCCGCCGGATGCCCCACGCCATCAACGCCGTCGCGAACGCCTCCGCGCGCGTCCGCAGCCATGCGTAGGTGTACGTCCTGCCCTCGAACGCGATGCAGGTCTTCTCCGGCGTCCGCGCGGCATTCCGCAGAAACGCCTCGACAATCGAAACAGGGGCGGTGGGCATTGCATCACCCTTCATTCACGGTTCGACACGTCGGAGGCCCGGCACACGGTCAAACTCCCGGTCGAACGTCACGATCTCCACGGTACCTTCGTCTTCCATCACGACGGCATGATAGGCGTCCGCGAAGGAGATATTCAAGTCAACGTAGTAATCAAAAACGCGCCGAAAGCGCTCTTTACCGGGAAGTACGATACTGGGCAAGGTGAGCAACGGCAGTACATTGGCGCGGATCGCGGACTTCGGATGCTTGTATGTGCGCTCCAGCAGAAAAACCGTCTCGAAGACCACCGTGTCCGCGACACGGACGCGCTGATTTCCCAATGCGATTTCCCGGAGAAACGCGCTCGCTTTCGGTGAATGCCGCGCGTTATCCTGCGTGAAATGTCGAACGAGGATGTTCGTATCGAGGAACGAGAGCGCCATCTATCCGCCCATTCGTCGCAGCACGTCCTCCGCGATGGCCTCCTCTGCCATCCGCCGCATCTCCTCGGCAGTGTCAGGCACGATGACGCCGGGGGCGGCTTGAGCGCACCCGCTGTGCGTTCCACGATGCTCACGCTCCGCGCGATGCGAATTTCGTCGTCTTCCAGCGAGAAGATCACCTGTTCACCGGGGACGATGCCGAGCCGGTCGCGCAAATGTTTCGGAATCGTCACTTGCCCTTTGCTCGTTACCGTTGAGAACAAATCAGCCATTGAAGTCTCCCTGAGTATCATGTGTATTACCAATGCACATCGTTCTTACCACCGTCAATACGAGATGTCGAGGTTCGTTCGTCATTCCGCAGCGGTACATCGCCAGATTTGTTACGATCCTTGCAAAGCATGGTCGGCACCATCGCCCTGAATGTGCTACGACGAGGAGATGATGGAAGGGAATCACCCGATGAAAGTGCTGTTCGTCGTCCTCGATACGCTGCGGCGCGATTATCTGGAGCCGTACGGGACGGACTGGGTACAGACGCCGAACATCGCGCGGCTGGCGGCGCGGTCCGTCGTCTGTGACAACCACTGGGTCGGCTCACTGCCCTGTATGCCCGCGCGACGGGAGTTCATGACGGGCCGACACAACTTCCTCGAACGGGGCTGGGGGCCGCTGGAGCCGTTCGATGATGTGCTGCCCGCGCAACTCCGGCGGGCAACGCCGCAGGTCTTCTCGCACCTCATCACGGACCACTACCACTACTTCTATCTCGGCGGCGAAGGGCACAACAGCAGTTTCGACAGCTGGCAGTTCGAGCGCGGGCAGGAGGACGACTTCTGGATCAGCCGCGTCGATGCGCCCGCCCTTCCACCCGCGATGGGCTTCAACGCGAAGCGGCCGCAGAATACCCTCAACCGCCTCGCGCAGCGTGAGGAGCACGAGTTCTCCGGCCCGCGCTGCGTCGAGCATGCAGTGCGCTGGCTCGACGACAACCGGGGGAGCGACAACTGGTTCCTCCAACTCGAACTCTTCGACCCGCACGAGCCGTTCTACGTCGTCCAGAAATACCTCGACTGCTACGGCGACACCTGGGACGGCCCGCTCTACGACTGGCCCGAGTACGGCGATGTCAAGGACGACCCCGACGCAATCGCGCACATCCGCAAATGCTACGCCGCCCTCCTGACGATGACCGACCACTGGCTCGGCAAACTCTGGGACACCCTCGACGCGCAGGATGCGTGGAAGGAGACGATGATCGTGCTGACAACCGATCACGGCTCGATGCTCGGTGAGCACGATTATTGGATGAAGAACGCGATGCCGGTCTACAACGAGATCGCCCACATCCCCCTCATCGTCCACCTGCCCGATGACCGGCGGGCGGGGACGCGCGTCTCCGCCCTGACGCAGACGACGGACATCATGCCGACCTTCCTCGATTACTGCGGCGCGCCCATGCCGCCCCACCTGCACGGCACGTCACTCCGGCCCGCGCTCGAGGCGAACGCGGCGGTGCACGAGTCGATCATCTACGGCTACTTCGGCATGGCGGTCAACGTCACCGATGGCCGCACGACGTACTTCCGCAACCCGGTGCAGCCGGAGACGACCATCTATGCGTACACGGCGATGCCGACGCAGTTCCACGGTTTCCTGCCGCGCGAGCAACTGGCGCAGGCGGAGATGGGGCGCTTCCTCGGCCACACGTACAACATCCCCGTCTACAAGGTCCCGCAGACCGGCAAACCGCCCCTGCCGCACGGCGAGGGCACGTACACGCCGCATCACGAATTGTTCGACATCACCCGCGACCCCGCGCAGGAGCATCCACTTGACGACCCGGCGCGCGAGCGCGCGATGTGCGACCTGATCCGCGCCCATCTCGACCACGTCCACGCGCCGGATGGGCACTACGAGCGGCTGGGCCTTTGAAGAAGGTAGGATCGGAAAAACGAATGGTGGCACAGGCTGATGAACATTACCGATAAGGAAAGCGGTACCATCGCTACCGGGCGCGGAGATCGCCCATGAGAATCTATCGCTTTGACGCCGAGGCCGGTCGTCGGATTAGCCATTTCGACAGCGACTTCGTGATGACGCGGATTGCGCACATTACGGGGGATCGCAAGGGGATCGCTGACTTCTTCATTGGCTGTATGCATATCGGGGCCGGAGGCATCGTCGGGTATCACCAGGCGGCGACACCGCAACTCTTCCTCGTCGTCGCGGGTATCGGGTGGGTGCGCGGTGAAGAGGAAACGCGACGACCGATTGCCCCATTCGAGGCAGCATTCTGGCAGCACGGCGAGTGGCATGAAGCTGGGAGTGAGGCCGGGATGACGGTGTTCGTCATTGAGGGCGAAAGAGTGGACCCCGCACGGTTTCTGCCGGAAAGATAATCAGGATACGGATCGGCCAACCGATACGACGGCAATTATCGGCATCTGTAGACTGTTAGTCAACCTGGCCGACTACTGTCTGTGCATAGCGGGTTGAAAACCTGCTGCCTACAAAGGAGCATTCTGTGATCGACGAGAACACGCGCCGCGTCACACCGCGTGACCTGTACGCGCTCCAATTCGTTGGCGATCCGCAGCCGTCGCCCGATGGCGCGCAGGTCGCCTTCGTCGTCGCGACGGCGGACGAGGAAGCGAACGACTACCGCTCCCGCGTGTGGTACGTCGCCACGGACGGCGCGAGCGCGCCGCGCCCGCTGACGGCGGGGATGAAGAAGGACAGCAGCCCGCGCTGGTCGCCGGACGGCACGCAGCTTGTCTTCGTCTCGAACCGCGCGGAGGATGGCACGGCGCATCTCTGGCTGCTCGATCTGCGCGGCGGCGAGGCGCGACAACTGACGTACGGCAAGGACCCGGCGAGCGACCCGATCTGGTCGCCGGACGGCACGCGCGTCGCGTACATCGCGCATACCGGTGGCGAGCGCCCACCGGAGAAGGGCGCGGACGAGAAGACGAAGCGCGCATGGGAGAACCGCGTCCGCACGATCACGCGCCGCAAGTACAAGCACGACGGCAGCGGCTTCTGGGATGGCGGCTACGACCACCTCTTTATCATCCCGGCGGACGGCGGCGAGCGGACGCAGTTGACCGACGGCGAATGGGACGACGGCGACCCCGCGTGGTCGCCGGACGGATCGCGGATCGCCTTCACGTCGTACCGCGAGGCGAACCGCGACACGGTTTCCCGCTCCGATCTCTGGACCGTCCCGGCGGCGGCCGGCGAGCCGCACAAGCTGACCGCGAGCAACGGCGAGGCGAGCGCGCCCGCCTTCTCGCCCGACGGGCGCACCATCGCCTTCTTCGGGCACGACGAGGGCGATACGTGGGCGGCAACGACGCGCCTCTGGACCGTCCCCGCCGAGGGGAATGCACCGCCGCGCTGCCTCACCACCGACCTCGACCGGCAGACGACGGTCGGCACGATCCACGACCAGACGCCGCCCGCCACCCCGAACACGCCGCAATGGTCGCCGGATGGGAGCGCGATCCGGTTCATCGTCGCGGACGGCGGGAGCGATCACGTCTACGCCGTCCCCGCGTCGGGCGGCGCCCCGGAACCGGTAATCGGTGGCGAACGGGTGATTCTTGGCGTGCGGTGGCTCAGGGATGATCGGATGGTCTTCCTTGCGACGAGCGCGACGGCCCCCGCCGAAATCTTCGTCGCGGACAGCGCGGCGGAGCGGCAACTGACCCGCTGCAACGCCGCGTGGCTCGCCGCGAAGGATGTCCGCCCGCCGGAGCGATTCCGCGTGCAGGGTGACGACGCGCACGCGATCGATTGCTGGCTGCTGACGCCGCCGGGCTTCACCGAGAGCGAGCGCCACCCGCTCGTGCTGGAAATTCATGGTGGCCCGCAGGCGCAGTACGGCAACGCCTTCTTCCACGAGATGCAGGTCTGGGCATCAGCGGGTTACCTCGTCCTTCTGACGAATCCGCACGGCAGCGTCGGCTACGGCGTGGCGTTCACGGACGAACTGCGGCGGCACTATGGCGAGAAGGACATGCCGGATGTGATGGCCGCGCTCGATGCGATGATCGCGCGCGGCAGCGTGGACGAGCGGCGCATCGGTATGACGGGCGGCTCGTACGGCGGCTTCATGGTCAACTGGCTCGCGGGGCAGACGGATCGCTTCGCGGCGGGCATCACGCAGCGCTGCGTGAGCAACTGGACGAGCGACTTCGGCACGAGCGACCTCAGCGTGGTCAGTTGCGTCGAGGAGTTCGGCGGCCCGCCGTGGGAGCGGCCGGAAATCTACGCGCGCCTCTCACCGCTCACCTACGCGGGCAACATCACGACGCCGCTGCTCATTGAGCATCAAGAGCACGATTACCGCTGTTCGGTGGAGCAGGCGGAGCAGATGTACATGGCGCTCCACGCGCGTGGCGTGCCCGTCGAGTTCGTCCGGTATCCGAACGAGAGCCACGGCATGTCCCGCGATGGCCAGCCGCACCACCGCATCGACCGCCTCGACCGTCACCTCGCCTGGTTCGCCCGGCACTTGGAACGTTGAACGTTGAACCACGGAGGCGTTGAACCACAGAGGCACAGAGGACGCAGAGAAAAGAGAAGAAGAAAAGGATTCTCCTTCTCTCCTTTTGTTCCTCTCCGTGTGCTCTGTGCCTCTGTGGTTCAACGCCCCGGTTATTTCGCGCCACCGGGGAGTGGGTCGGGGCGTTCGGGGCGGGTGACGCGGATCAGTTCGGCATGGAACGCGCCCGCGCTGTCCCGATGGCCGAGCACCGTCACGTTGTCGTCCGTCATGATGTCGGCGATTTTCACATCCTTGCCGCGCAGGCGGATCATCGTTTGCGGGTCGATCGAGGCGACCGCGATTTTCTTCGACCGGGTATAGATCACCAGCCGATCCGCACGGACGCGGGTAATGGTGCCATTGATCCCGCTTTGCGCCGACGATACGGGCAAGGGCGGGCCATAGAGCGGCCGGGGGCCAATGAACGGGCTACCACCAGGAAGCGGGCGCTGGGGTGGCCGACCCGGCACGGGGGTGCCACCGAGCGCACCGGGCGCGATCACGATGGGGCCGGCGGGCGGTGATCGACGCGCGAGCGCCACACCCGCCGGCACGCCGAGCAGGAGCAGGAGCGCCGGTGCAGCGATGAAGAGGACCCGCAGCCAGCGCCTCACCGGACCACCCCCTGCGCGGCGTGCGGCGTGAAGCCAGACGGCGACTGCGGCGCGATGCGATGGCGCAGGAGCGCAACTGTCGTCACCAGCCAGGACGCGAGTGTACCAACGAGCGACAGCAGATTCCACCACGGCATATGCTCCACGACCGCGCTCCCGAAGAGGCCAGGGGACTGCCGCGCGAGGTCGAAGTCCTGCAACGCGAAGGAGAGGTAATCGAGCGTCCCGGAGGCATGGAGCGCCTGCCCCAGCATGACCGCGAGCAGCAGCACGAGCGAGAGCGATACGCCGTACGCCGCCCAGAGCGCGACGCGGACGCGCCGCCGCGCCGCGATGACGGCGGGCGCGGTCTCCACCGTCCGCGCGAGGATGCGCGCGGTCAGGTTCGCGGGCGGGTTCGGCGACGCGAGCCGCGCGAAGAGGCGGTCGAGGTCATCGGGCGGCGTGCCGTCGGTGTGGTTGGTTGTGAAGCGTTCGTCTGCCATCGGGGTCTCTGTCCTTCTTGCCATCAGTCCTACACCGTACACGCGGCAAAGTGTCAGAAAGTTTCACATTCCTCTTACACTTCTTCACACCTCTCCCTCGTCACGCATCCACGCGCGCAGCGAGAGCCGCAGCATCGTTTTCGCGCGCTGGAAGAGCGTCTTCGCGCTGTTCTCCGGGATGCCGAGCGTCTCCGCGATCTCGCCGAAGGTCAGTTCACCCTCGTAGCGCAGCACGACGACCTCGCGGTACTTCGGCGGCAGCGCGGCGATGGCGTCCGCAAGCAACCGCTGGAGATCGCGCCGTTCCGCGAGCGATTCGAGCGACGGGCCAGTGTCCGCGATCGTGGCGAGCGCGTCCAACTCCTCCTCGTCCTGGCGCGGGCGGTCGATGGGGAGCGTCTTGCGCTGGCGCAGGAGATCGAGGCAGCGGTTGCGGGCGACGCGGTAGAGCCACGGGCGGAGGGCGGTGTCGGACCGGAGGCGCGGAAGTGTGTGGTAGCACTGGACGAAGGTGTGCTGCGCGACATCCGCCGCGTCGTCCGCGCTGCCGAGGATGCGCGTGGCGAAGGCGTAGAGCGGCTGCGTGTACCGCCGTACGAGCGTCTCGAAGGCGTCCGCGTCCCCGCCTTGCGCCAAAACAAGCAACGCTTCATCGGTGGCCGTCGCGAGGCTCTGGTCGGCATCGCCCCGTCGCCGTCGCCACCCTTCCAGCACCCGCTTCCGCTCCTTGCTCCGCGCCGATCAGCCACACTCCCCTCTACGATACACGGGTGGGGCAAGCGGAGCGATTCATTCCGCCCGCGCGACGACCAGCGCATGCACCGTCACCGCGCCCGCCGCCCGGAGCGCAACGGTGCACGCATCGAGGGTCGCGCCCGTCGTCAGCACGTCATCGACAAGGATGACGCGCCGCCCGCGCACCGCCGCGTCCGGGCACGCGAATGCCCCCGCGACGTTCGCGTGCCGCCTGTCGCGGTCGCCGCCCACCTGTGACGGCGTGTCGCGCGTGCGGGCGAGCCAGTGCGCCATCACGGGCAGTGTGTCGGTCGCGAGATGCCGTGCGATCAGTTCGGACTGATTGAACCCGCGCGCCCGCTGCCGCGCCCGGAAGAGCGGCACGGGAACGAGCGCATCCGCCGGTGGCAGCGTCGCGAGGGCGGGGCGCGCCATCGCCGCGAGCACCGACGCATACCGCCGTTGCCCCTCGTACTTCAGCGCGTGGATGCACGCGCGCGTCGGCCCACCAAACTGAGCAGCCGCCGCTACCCCATCGAGCGCGGGCGGGTAGGCGCGGCAACGTGGGCAGATACCGGGTTGCCCAACGAGGCGGCCACAGGTCGGGCACAACGGTGGTGCGAGATAGTCGATTGCGGCGGCGCACTCCGGGCACAGCGGCGTGCCGCGCCCCTCACATCCGGCGCACCGTGGCGGGAAGACGAGATCGAGCGCCCGCTCCCAGAGATTATGCATCTGCCCGGCGTCCACCGACGCTGACCCATCCATTCGACGTTGTGGCTCGTGCATCATCGGATCATTCCTTCTCGATGCGCTCGGCGGCATGGCACGGGGCTGGACGCACGCATTGTGCGGGGAAAGGGCGGCCGCGGCAACGGGCGCACCCATTGGAATGGACCATCCCCATCGAAACCCTTCCCTGCGCTCCCGTATCAATGACGCTCGCCCGTCCGTTTAGTTTCCGGACGGACGGCACAGTACGGCGATTCCCTCGCCCGCTCCTCTGCTACAATGCCCCACTGCCCGGTATGGTTCGCGGGCGGATGGAGGACGAGGGGACGCATGACGGTCACGGACACAGGGCGAGACGCGAAGCGACGCAAGAGCCTGACAGGGTACGAGCGGACGCCGCGCGCCCTCGTCGAGCGGTTCCGGGAGGAGGAACTCTGGCGCCGCCCGCGCTATGCGTGGCACCGGCTCTGGGGAGACCTAAACCCGTTCCCGCGCTCGATGCGGCAGGTCTGGGACTTCGCCGCCGGAGACGAGGCGTACGCCGCGCACATGGTCAACGGCTCACCCGATGAGGCGACCCTCCGGCGCACCGGCGCGAAGATGGCGGAGCGGCTGACGACCGCCCTCGCCATCGAGCCGTCCCACATGGTGCTCGATCTTGGCCCCGGCGTCGCGCGGGTCGGGCGCGAACTCGCGCCGCGCGTCCGCCGCTGGGTCGGCGCGGACGTCTCGCGCAAGATGCTCGACCGCGCCTCCGAGCGGATGCGCCATCTCGACAACGCGGCGTTCGCGCTCATCCCCGGCGACGGCGCGCTCCCCTTCCCTGATGCCTTATTCGACCGCGCGTACGCCCACCTCGTCTACTTCCATATCGACAAGCAGGAGGTCTGGGAGTCGATCCGCGAGGTCGCGCGCGTGCTCAAACCGGGTGGCGTCATGTATGCCGACACATGGAACCTCCAGAATGAGGATGGATGGCAGCGCTGGCTGGCGGAAGTGGAGCACTACCGGGGGCGGCGGCGGCCCGTGCATCACAACCGCTGGAGCACGGAGGCCGAGATGCGCACCTTCGCCGAGCGCGCGGGGCTGGCGCCGCTCGCCTGCCTCCACGACTCGTGCTGGCTGCAACTGTTTGCCGCGCGTCCCTTCGCCGATGGCACGCTGCCGACGCTCGGCGACCTCTCCACCCTCCCGCCCCCGGCGGGTTCGTGGTACTACAACGATTGAGCGCCATCGGCAAGACCCTGCGACGGGGCGCGCTCGTCGGCGGCGGGATCGGCGCGGGATTGATCGCCTACGCGGGCGGCATCGAGCGGCGCTGGCTCGACGTGACCGAGCACCGCGTCGTGATGCGCGATCTGCCGCCCGAGTGGGACGGCGTGCACGTCGTGCAACTGACGGACCTGCACCTCGGCATCGCGGGCGCGCCGTACGCCATGCTGCACGACGCGGTCGCGCGGACGGTCGCCGGGAGGCCGGATCTGATCGTGCTCACGGGCGACTACTCGCAGGACGGGCGACCATACCCGCTCGATTTCCTCGCGCCCCTCGCGCAGACCGCCCCGACCATCGCGATCCTCGGCAACCACGACTATCTCCAGCGGAAGATCGGCGCGGATTTGATCGTCAAGGAGTTGGAGCGGCAAGAGATCACCGTGCTCCGCAACGACCTGACCGCGTTCGTCCACAACGGCGTCGCGGGGGTCATCGTCGGCTTCGATGACGACGCGCGCGGGCCGGGTGCGGACGTGGACGGCATCGTGGCGCGGATGCGGGGCAAGGGGCCGAGCATCGCGCTCGTCCACGAACCGGACGTGATCGACCGTTTCCCTGACAACTGGGCGAGTCTGACGCTCGCAGGGCACACGCACGGCGCGCAGGTCCGCCTCTCGCCCGTGCGGACGTGGGACTGGGTCGAATGGCCGATCACCGAGATGCAGTCCGACTACCCGCGCGGCTGGTTCCGCGTGCGCGGCAACTGGCTCTACGTCAGCCGCGGCCTCGGCGTCACCCGCTGGCCGATCCGCTTCGCCGCCCGCCCCGAACTCGCCTGCTTCACGCTCACGCGGGTCGAGGATGATGGTGCATCACCGCCGTGACTCAGGTAACGGCGACAGGTGAAGCGTGTTGCTCCTGCATCAGCCAGACGTAGCCATCTTCCAGGCTGGGATCGGCGGGCGTCGCATTAAGGGATCGCCGCGGTTCACCGACAACGCGATACTGTACGGTCGCGCCGAGGTGGAGAGTCGAGACGACCGTGCAATTGCCCTCCGGCTTCGGGCCATCCGTCGTGACGGTCCAGACCTTACCGCGCGCCGCCTGCACGAGTTCCGCGACCGAGCCGTGGAAGCGCACCCGCCCGCCCGCCAGCACCCCCAGCACGCGGCATGTCTGCGCGACATCCTCGACGATATGGGTGGAGAGCAGCACCGTCCGGTTGCCGGCGAGATCGGCGAGCAGATTGCGGAAGCGGATGCGCTCCTCCGGGTCAAGCCCCGCCGTCGGCTCGTCCACGATCAGCAGGCGCGGCTCGTTGAGGAGCGCCTGCGCGATACCGACGCGCCGCTTCATGCCGCCGGAGAAGGTCTTCAATTTCCGGTTCGCCACACTCGCCAGTGCGACTGTTTCCAGCAGTTCGTCCACCCGCCGCTGTCGCGCGGCCCGATCCTCCATCCCCTTGAGGATGCCGATGTAGTCGAGGAACTCCCGCGCGGAGAGGTCGGGGTAGAGGCCGAGTTCCTGCGGCAAATAACCGAGTGTCCGCTTGACCGCGAGGCGGCCACTGTCGGTCGCGCAGTCGTGCCCACCGATCCGTACCATGCCGCACGTCGGGTGCAGGATGCCCGCGAGGATGCGCATCAGCGTCGTTTTCCCCGCGCCGTTCGGCCCGAGCAGCCCGTACATGCCGGTCGGGATCGTCACATCCACATCCGCAAGCGCCCGCACGCCGCCCCGGTACATTTTTGTCAATCCCTGCAACACGATTTCCATCGCCCCACTCCTTCTCTACCAAATCATTGCTCGTCGCTCGTCGCTCGTCGCTCATCGTTTTCGTTGCCGCCAGTGCAGATACCACTGCGCGGCGATGATGGGTATGACGGCGCAGCCGAGGAGGAGCGCGATGCTCGATGCCCCCTGCCATGCGGTGATTCCCCTGCCGAATGACCCATGGGCATTGAAGATACCGGATGCGGCCCACTCCCCAAGGGGGGTGAGCGGGGTGTCGCTGATCGTCGGGATACCGTAGATCGGCGAGAGCAGGTTGCCCCAGAACCAGTAGCCGATGAAGAGGAACCGATAGAGCGGCACCCAGAGCACGACGGGGCACACCACCGAGAAAGCCGCGACGAAGAGCAACCCCGGCACATTGATCACCGTAAAGGCCGCGTGCGCGACGGGAAGCGCCCGCACATCGCCCCATTTCGCCACGACGTACCCGATCCCGGCGAGGTAGACGAGAAAAATGGGCGCGGTGGTCGCGAGCGCGCTCCCCAGGTATTTGCCCCAGAGCCGCGCGTTGGGCGACGCAGCGGTCGTCTCAAGTAACTCATCGACATGGAGCCGTCGATCCCGCACGAGGCGGTCCGCGAGCAGGGTGCCGAACCCCACGGGCAGGAAGGCATTGACGACGACCGCCCATTCGCCGATGACGGTGTCGAGCGGCGTCTGTGTGCCGTAGTTCCACGGGTTCCGCAGGCCGGTGAAGCAAATGAGACTCATGATGAGCAGCGTGATCCAGACCGCGCGATGGCGTACCTGCATCCGAAACTCGTACCGCGCCGCACCACTGAACGCCCGCAATGTCGTCCTGTTCATTTTCACCGCCGCTCCACTACTCACTACGTATTGCCTCCCTACGCTCGCGCCCTCTGCCAGCGCAAATACCGCTGGGCCGCGATCAGTGGACCGACCGCGCAGACGAGCAGCAGCACGACGCTGCCCACCGCATCCCGGATCGTCCGATCCCGCGCGAGCACGGGATCGATGTCGTTATGGAAGAGACCGGAGAGGACGTTTCGGCCGCAGGGGGCGAGCCAGGTCTCGCTGAGAGTCGGCATCAGATGCGGGTCCATAGAGTTGCCCCACACCCAGTACCCGAAGAAGAGGAAGAGATACAACGGCATCCAGAGCACGACTGGGCAGGCCACGGAGAACGCCGCGACGAAGAGCAGGCCCGGCAAGTCAATCAGCGCGAACGCCACGAGCGCCATCGGAATGAGGCGGTAGTCGCGGTGTTGCACGATGATCGTGCCGACATTCACGCCGTAGACCAGAAAGAAGGGAACGATGATTGCCAGCGTGCTGCCAACATACTTACCCCATAATCGCGCATCGAGCGACGCGGGCAGCGTGTCGAGCAGTTCATCCATCCGCGTGCGACGATCCCGCGAGAGGCGATCCGCCAGGAGCGCGGCGACCGCGATTGGCAGTGGCCCAATCATCATCTGGAAGGCGGTGTTCGTGATCGCGTCCACATGCATCTGAGGGACGATCGGATGGGCATGTTGCTGCACAAAGAGATACAGGAGCACCAGGAGCGTGAACGTCATCCAGACGATGCGCCGCCGCACCTGCATCCGGAACTCATACCGCATTGCGCCGAGGAACTCCCGACTGTGTCCACCGATCACGCTTCACCTCCCGTGAGGAGCATTTCGCGCTGCTCCAGTAACGCGGCCACACCGACAAAGAGGGCGCCTGCCAGACCGATCAGCGTCAGACGATTTGAGAGCCAGAAGGTCTCCTCCCCAGCCCAGGTCGTCGCGAAGGAGAACCAGGGCCGCGCCCACGCCTGATCGAGCAGGTAGCCATGTAGGAGCAGCTCGATAATCCAGATGCCCCCGACCAGCCCCGCGCTCGCGGAGCGGTTGCGGACAAGCAGCGACAGCAATGCGCCGAGCGCCGCGAATGAGAGCATCGGCGCGAGCCACATCAGTTGACCGACGATGAACGGTTTCGGCACGATCCAGCGCCCGATGATCCGCAGCCCAAGGACATCCCCGAAGGCCACCAGTGCTGACCAGGTGAGGAGCAGGCCGAGGCGGCGGAAGATAGTCACGCGGTACGACGTAGGCATCGTCAGTTGCCACTCAACGCCGGGGTCGGATGTCACCACGGTCGCCGCGACCGTCCCGGCGGCGAGCGGAAAAAGGATCTCCATGCCCCGTGTCAGCACGTTGGCAATCTGCTCCGACTGCGCCCCGCCGAGCGTCATCATCCCGGCGAAAAGCGCGATGCCCGCGACGACGAAGAGCGGCGTCAGGAGCGCGATGACGCCCAGTTCCCGCATCTCATACCAGAGCACACCCTGTCGCATCGAGCCTCCTTTGCACCTTCGCGTTATGCCGGGAAATGGCCGTGCGCGCCCCCAACGATGGATGGCCCCTGCCATGAGACCGACATGAATGCCACGAGGAGCAGCGCGGCGGCGAGTGGGATCAGGAGTGTGTTGCTGCCCCAGAAGCGGATGAATACGTCGCGCTGGCCATCCGGCAGCCAGTGACTACTCGCCATGATGCGTGTCGTCCAGATGATGAGCGCGGTGCTGATGCCTACTACCGAGCCAAAAAGGAGCGAGAGCACGAGGCTGAGCGCGGAAAGGAAAAGCATCGGGCCGAGCCAGAGCACGATCACCGGCCACATGCCCGTCCCCCCGCGCGCGGTGGTAATAACAGCGCTCGCGAGCACCGCGAGCAGGATGTCATACGCATAGACGAGCGTGAGCCGCCCGAGCAGGACGAGGCGTGGCGAGGTCGGTGTCGCCAGGGCAATCTCAAGCGATGGATCGTTCTCCGGGCTGTAGACGAACGCAATACCCATCGCCGCCACGACCGGCGCGAAGACCGCGAGCGCCTTCCCGACGCCGTACGGTCGGAGCAGTTCGATGAAGCAGCCGAGCGCCATCGTCAGCGCCGAGGCCGTCCAGATGCCCCGCCGCACGAGCGGCAGTTGCCCAATGAGCAGGCTCCAGAGCCATGCCAACCGTCGCACGGGGCGCCGGGGAAGGGTGTAGGTTCCTTCGGTCTCCGCGCGATCAATCTCACTCCAGACCCGGCTCAGTAGCGTATCGGCTGGTAGCGGACTTTGCTGATAGAGCATGGGGGGCACGTCCGCAATGGCCTGCCATGCTGCCAGTTCCGCGCGGCACCCCGTGCAGATCGGGAGGTGCGTTTCCACGCGCGCCGCCATTCCGGCATCGAGGGTGCCGTTGAGGTACGCGGGAAGCATGTCCGTGACGTGCTCCGTTATCTCTCGGTTCATCATGTCGCCTCCCGTTGCGCGACGAGCAAGTCCTTGAGCGCGCGTTTCGCCCCGTTCAGCCTGCTCTTGACCGTCCCGACCGGGATACCGAGGACATCTGCCATCTCCTGATAGGAGAGGTCGTGCGCGAAGGCGAGCAGGATCACTTCACGGCGGTCGGGGGACAAATCCGTCATCGCCGCGATGACTTCCGCGCGCGTCGCCGCTGTGATGACGCGCTCCTCCGGTTCCGGCAGCATGCCGGGAAGATGCGCGGCGACGGCAATGCTCGCACAGGGCACGGAACGCCGCCGCATTGTGTTGTGCGCCTGCCGCCGCGCGATGCCGATTAGCCATGTCCGCTCGCTCGACCGGCCCGCGAAACTGCCCGCGCTCTTCCAGACCGCAACGAAGGTATCCTGCAAGACTTCTTCAGCGACCCCGACATCTGCGGTGAGGTGCAGGAGATAAGCGAAGAGCGGTTGTCGCTCGCGATGATAGAGCGTGGTCAGCGCCTCGCGATCGCCGGAAGCGATCCGGGCGATCAATTCCCCTCCGACGTCGGCCGGCCGTTCATGCACGCTGGTGATCTCCCGTACCGCGATATACTCCACGTCGTACTGCCCTCCATCTTATGAGTAGCGCGACGACGCGAAAAGGTTCACAGGGGAACGCGCATTTCTCGGATGGCCGATTGCCGCGCGCATCCCTCCCATGCGAGAATATCTCCACCAGCAGACGCACGACGCCATGCTTGGCACGAAGAGGAGGCCCGCGATGACACTGACGCGCCGTACCGGGACGACGAACGAGACACTCACTGGGTTGAAGGATCGCGTGACGGCGGCAATCCAGGCAAACCGCGACGCGATCTACGCCATCGGTGACGCGATCTACGCGGACCCCGAACTTGGCTTCAAGGAGTTCCACACGGCGGAGCGCGTCGCGGCGTACTTCGACCGACTCGGCCTCGCGTACCGCACCGAACTCGGCATCACCGGCGTCAAGGCGGTGCTGGATACCGGGCGTCCAGGCCCTTCCATCTGCATCATCGGCGAACTGGACAGCATCCGCGTCTCCGATCACCCGGACGCGAATCCGGAGACCGGCGCGGCGCACTGCTGCGGCCACAACTGCCAGATCGCGGGGATGCTCGCCGCCGCGACCGGCATCGTCGAGAGCGGCGCGATCGAGCATCTCTCCGGCAAGCTCGTCTTCCTCGCCGTCCCCGCCGAGGAGTACGTGGAGATCGACTATCGCTCCCGCCTGAAGCAGCAGGGGAAACTCGAATTCCTCGGCGGCAAGAGTGAACTCGTCGCGCTCGGTGAGTTCGACGATGTGGACATCTCGATCATGATGCACAGCGGCTCGCAGGAGCGTTCCCCCGCGAAGTTCACCATCGCGGGGACGAGCAACGGCTTCGTCGGCAAACTGATCCGCTACACCGGCCATCCCGCCCACGCGGGCGCCTCCCCCGACAAAGGCGTCAACGCCCTCAACGCGGCGATGGTCGGCCTCATGTCGATCCACGCGAACCGCGAGACCTTCTCGGACGACGACAGCGTGCGCGTCCACCCGATCATCACCCACGGCGGCGACCTCGTGAACGTCGTGCCCTCCGATGTGCGGATGGAGACGTACGTGCGCGGTCGCTCGATGGAGTCGGTGCTGCGGGCGGCGAAGAAGGTGGACCGGGCGCTCAAGGCGGGCGCGGTCGCCGTCGGCGCGCAGGTGGAGATCACCACCGTCCCCGGCTACCTGCCGCAGATCAACGACCCCGCGCTCAACGCGCTCTTTAAGGCGAACGTCCTGCGCCACTTCTCCGAGCACGACGTGAACGAGGAGACGCACATGGCGGGCAGCACCGACCTCGGCGACCTCGCCCACATCATGCCCGTCATCCAACCAAGCATGAACGGCAGCAGCGGCACCTTCCACGGCAACGACTACGCTATCGCGGACAGGGAACTCTCCTACCTCTGGAACGGTGTGATGATGGCCGAGACCGCGCTCGATCTCCTCTGGGGCGACGGCAAGACCGGCACTGCGGTCGTCGAGAACTACGAGCCGCCGATGACGCGGGCCGACTACCTCGCCTTCATGCGCGGCATCTCCAACTCCGAGGTCTTCGGCGACATAGAGGTACTTTAGGGAACCTCACCTCTGGCCCCTCCCCTATTGCTTGTCAGCAACAGGGGAGGAGCAAACGCGATATGAACAAGGTAGTACACCCTACTTTGTGGAGTTACCCCGTCTCGGTGGACAGTGAAACACTACGCCACCAAGCCTTCGGTTGTCCATCTCCTTTCGTATGCAAGCGGCGACAAATAGTCGAGTGCGGAATGCCGGCGGTGGGTGTTATAGAA
>JAABUS010001382.1_pt1 | contig 53365 bp, 38 predicted proteins | sample 5560161 | NCBI WGS metagenome assembly JAABUS01 (sample SAMN10711885, study PRJNA513376) | rock metagenome | isolation source: Antarctica rocks | place: Antarctica: Victoria Land, Trio Nunatak nord | collected 2016-01-04 | reverse complement strand
AATTTAAAAGAGGCTGCAAAGATTGAAAACAAAGGAAAGCCCCGTAATTCTTTTATAATCAGATACGACGAAAAAGTTTATCCTGACACTTTAGTTTGGATGAGAGACTTCTCTTACTCCTATAATGAGCCAATGGCGAAACGTTATTTTGCTCATCCCTCTTTTGGTAATTATCCTGTAGTTGGGGTTACTTGGAAACAGGCAGGCGCTTTTTGTCGTTGGAGAACTAATTACCTCAACAGCTATCTCGAAAAGAAGAAGAAAGTTCCTGAAAGCGATTTTCGTTTGCCGACTGAGGCTGAATGGGAATATGCTGCAAGAGGCGGACGTACGCAGTCACCTTACCCCTGGGGTGGTCCTTATTTAAGAAACAAAAAAGGATGTTTACTTGCTAACTTCAAACCAGGTCGCGGTAACTATCAAGAGGATGGAGGTTTCTATACTGTACGTGCTGATGCATACTGGCCTAATGATTATGGTTTGTATAATATGGCAGGAAATGTTGCTGAATGGACTAACTCATTATATTATGAAGGAGGTTATAACTTTCAGCATGATATGAATCCTGATATTCGCTGGGATGCAAAAGATACAGATCCTCCCCGTATGAAACGTAAGGTTTTGCGTGGGGGGAGCTGGAAAGATGTGGGATATTATCTGCAGACTGGTACCCGCTCTTATGAATACCAGGATACAGCGAAATCTTATATCGGTTTTCGTTGTGTAATTGACTTACCCGCTAATAATCCAAGAAGATAAGTTAAAGCCTATCTAATACTTTTATTGACTTTACTTTTTAACAAAAAATAACTGGTGGGGAGGATAATACCCCCCACCTTTATACGTTTATATATTTTATAATATCACTTTATCATCTTAATATTACCCGTAAAATCTAAAATACACACTATGGCTTCAGGAACAGGAAAATCCAGACCAATTGACAGGCTTTTAAATATTTTTGTATCAGCAGCAGCGGTACCCGTATTATTAGGGGCTCTAGCTAAAATTACACATGCAGCCGGCGCTGATACATGGTTAAAAGTAGGTTTATACACAGAAGCTGCTATATTTTTTGTGTATGCCTTATTGTATATTTTTGCACCTCCGCCAGATGATGCAGGAGCTGCTCATGCAGCCACAGCAGGAGGAGAGACAGGAAATCCTGCTTTGAAATCAATGGAAAAAATGTTGGCTGATGCTGATATTACTCCCGCTAATCTTTCAAAATTAGGAGCCGGTTTTCAAAAGTTAGGCAGTACTGTTTCTAACATTTCAGATGTAGGCGAGATTGTAAAAGCTTCCGGTGATTATGCCCAGAAAACAAAATCAGCAGCAGCAGCTTTAGACCAGGTAAAAGATGCTTATATCAATACTGCTAATTCTCTTACTACTTTTAATGCAGCAAGTGAAAGTACCAAACAGTTTCACAGCCAGGTGCAGGTGTTAACTAAAAACCTGTCTTCGTTAAATACCATTTATGAGTTAGAATTACAGGAAAGCAACAACCATCTCAAAGCGCTGAACCAGTTTTATGGTAAGCTTGCTCAAACTTCTGCTGCTATGGAAGGCAGTGTGGAGGATGCTAAAAGAGCTCAGCAACAAATTGGATTGCTGGCGACTAATCTTGGCAGACTTAACTCTGTTTATGGAAATATGCTGACAGCCATGCAGGGAAGATAATAAAATTGAATTCGTAACTAATTAAAACCGAACATAACCCATGGCTTTACCTAAAGAGCCCCGGCAGAAGATGATAAACATGATGTATTTAGTGCTGACTGCAATGTTAGCTTTAAATGTATCTGCCGAAATTCTTAATGCCTTCAGAACAGTAAATCAAAGTTTGGCAAATGCCAACCAAATCATAGAATTAAAAAACCAGGGTCTTTTTGGCTCTTTTGATAGAAAAGTAGCAGACCCTAAAACAGCCGAGAAAGCAAAAATCTGGCAGGCAAAAGCATTACAGGCAAGAGGGTATGCGGACAATCTGTATAGTTATATTGAATCTGTAAAAGGAATTTTGATGAAGGATGCAGGTCAGAAAAAACCCGGAGGTGAGTATAAGGAAGATAATTTAGAAGCTCCGACAAATTTATTGGTTGAGGGGCCTAAAGGAAAAGATTTATTTCAGAAACTCAAGGATTATAAAGCCAATTTGTTAGGTATAGATAACAATATCAAAAAAGAGTTTGAAAAGACATTGCCCATTGACCTTAGTATTCCAAAATCTAATAACGAGGGAAACAGAGAATGGGAGGCAGCTTATTTTCGTATGACACCAACCATTGCTTCTATTACAATGCTTAGTAAGTTTCAAAACGATGTCAGAAACAGTGAAGCACAGGTAATTGATTATTGTCATCGTCAGATTGGTGCGGTTGAAGTGGTTTATGATGAATTCCAGGCGTTTGCGGGCACTAATTCTCAGTACCTGATGCCAGGTCAGGAACTTGTGATTACTGCTGGTGTAGGTGCATTCAGTAAATCTGCAAGACCCAGCATTTCTATTGATGGATCAGGAATGGCCTTAAATCAACAAGGTGTTGCAGAATATAAAACTACAGTTGGTGGTCCCGGCTCTTATTCTAAAAAAGTTCGTGTATCCTTTATAAAACCTGACGGTACGCCGGGATTGCTTGAAAAAGAAGTTCCATATACTGTTGGTTCTCCTACAGGTGCAAGTGTAAGTGCGGACGCTGTTAAAGTTTTATATATAGGGTTAGATAATCCTTTAACTGTTAATGGTGGCAGTGCGGGTGCAGAAAAAACTCAGGCAAGTATTGCGAGTGGGAGTTTAAAAAACCTTGGTGGTGGAAAATATATCGCCAATGTCAGCTCTCCTGGCAAAACAACAATAAATGTAACAGTTGAGGGAAAGACAACTCCGTTTGAGTTCAGAGTGAAGAGAGTACCTGATCCTGTTGCTATGATAGGGCAAAGTGCAGGAGGACTAATAGCTACCAACGCCATTAAAGCTCAGCAAGGTGTCCGTGCAGATTTAAGAGATTTCGTGTTTGAAGGTGTGAAATTTGATATAGTGTCATATGTATTTTATGCTACAGGTAACGGATTTCAGGAAGGTCCTGGTAGTTCGCAAAACAGTGGTCCTTATTTTAATGCTGACTCAAAGAGATACTTAGAGCGGTGCAAACCCGGCTCTACTGTTGTAATTGATGAGATTAGAGCGAGAGGGCCTGATGGTGGTACACGTGTCCTTCCCCCTATTGTGTTTAACTTAAAATAAATATTTGCAGTTATGAAGAGAAGAATGTTTCAGACAGGAGTAGTACTATTAATAGCTTTTTTAGTCACTGCTGAGGTTAATGCCCAGAGAAAACCACGTACCAGTGGAGCCCGTACTGCAAGAAGCCGTTCGGGCAGCGGTTATAGTAATACGAGTGGCTATAGCAATAGTGGAAGCGGATATACCACCAATAGAGCAGCAGGGGATACTACTAAAAAGAAGAAGGGAACTGCTCCGCAAAGTGGTTATGGCAATAGTGGAAGTGGCTATGGAAACAATGGAACACAGGCAGCCGCTTCTTCAGGTTCGCAACCAATAAATCAGAGTTTGCCAATAGAAGTTATAAAAAACAGTGGCAGTGGAATAGGAGATTCTGTAGCTCCTTCATTGCGGAATGATAATGCTACAGACAGGCAGTTGGTCAGAGACCGCGTTCCGCTTGTATATGAAAATATTCGTGAAGATGATGCTGTTTATAAACAAAGAGTCTGGAGGGAAATTGATACGAGAGAAAAAATAAATCTTCCTTTTCGCTACGCTGCTAATGAAGACAACGGCAATCAACGTTTTATTTCAATTCTTTACAGTGCTATACAGTCGGGGGAGATTACCGTCTTCAGCGGTGAAGATGACAGGTTCACCACTCCTTTAACAAAAGAACAAGTTGCTCAAACTATAACCGGAGGAATGGATACAGTTCCTGTTGTTGATATAAACGGAGAGATAACGGGTTACCAGGCAAGGCAAAGAATGATAGAACCGGATTCTATTTACAGGTTTCGTCTTAAGGAAGAATGGATTTTTGATAAAGAATCTTCCAGGATGTTTGTAAGAATTTTAGGTATAGCTCCTGTAATGAGAAAGTATACATCTACAGGAATGGATGTGGGTGACATCACATTGTTCTGGGCTTACTATCCTGACTTAAGGCCTACTTTAGCGAAGTATGAAGTGTATAATGGTAAAAATTATGCCGGGCGTATGAGCTGGGAAGAATTATTTGAAAGCCGTTTTTTCAGCAGTTATATAACAAAATCTACCGTTGATAATTCTTTTGACCGAAGCCTTAGAGAATATATCAAAGATCCTCTGTTCCGTTTATTGGAAGGTGATAATATTAAAGAGAAAATATTTAACTACGAGCAGGACCTTTGGTCTTATTAATTTAAAGACTGATTTATTTAAAGGCCATTCTGAAAAGGAATTTTTAGAATGGCCTTTTCAGTTATACATCTTATCATATTTATATTTAATGCACAGCAACATTAAAAAAAGTCAGATAGTACAGCAGCTAAAAAAAGCCTATTTAATCTTAATTAAAGAGACTTATAAAGTTATTGACTAATAACAGCATCTCCGGCAGGAATAGCTAAAGGAATGGGAACTCTTTTTTGCTTTATTAGCGGTTGCCATTTTAATAAAGTTCCTGAGCGCCATAACCATTCTAATGGGCCATAATTAAAATATCGGAGCCACCATTTACTAAACAGCATCTGGCACATAAAGAATACAATAGCAATAAGATAATTTAACGCCGGGCTTGTTTTGGTATAGAAGTGAAAGCCTATACCATAGAATAATATTAAGCCAAATATTGTCTGTGTTATATAACTGCTCATCGCCATTTTACCGACAGGTGCCATAGGGAAGAAAACTTTTTGTCCGGCTTGTTTATACATTAATAAAGTAAGACCGCTTATAAAAAATATTACCATAGCTGCATTGAAGATATCATAAAGCATCATGAAAATGTAACCAGAATATTCGTTTTGTTGCCAACCTAATTTTAAAATTGCATCTGCAGCAAACATACCTAAACCAAAGGCAAGTGCAATATTCATTACTAAAGCGCTGCGTCTGCATATTTTTTTTAAAACCAGTTTTGATTCTATTCCGTTTTCAAACCATCTTTTACGGCCTGTAAACATTCCTAATAAGAAAAAGCCCAGGGTAATAAATATGCGCCCGCTATTAAGCTGGAATTCAAACTTCGTACTTAAGTGCCTAAGATTATAATTCAAAATGTCAGGAAGACTGCCATGATCAATTACTGCATTATATGTTTTCGCCATTGTTGCAAAATCTCCAAAGCTTTGCTTGGTATGATTAAGTATCTGTACAAGGCCAATAATCTTCCCAGGAAGATTAAGGGCAAGCAGGATGCCGGTTATTAATACCCATTTGTTGTTTAGTTTGTAGAGTACTAAAAGAACAAATCCTAAAGGAGCGTATATAGAAAGTATATCTCCCATCCATAGAGCATGGTGAGCTAATCCTATTATTAAAAGCAAAATAAGACGCCATGAATACCTGCGCATGAAAGTTTTTTGGTCGTGTTGCAGTCCTCGCATCTGCAGGTAAAAACTAAGACCAAAAAGAAAGGAGAAAAAAGCGAAAAACTTTCCTGTAATGAAAAGATTATTAAATATGTTAACTATTTGGCTGCCCGGATCATTATATTTACTATATACATTATCAGGAAGCGGGCCGGCAGTATACCAAAAGACAAAGTGAGCTAACATTATACCTAAAAGTGCAAAGCCCCGAAGGGCGTCTACTGTAATAAGCCTGTCGTTTGTTGAGTTTGTTTGCATAAACAAATGTTAGCATTAAGTGTATGAATGTAAATAACTTTGGTACGGGCGGTTAAAAAATAATATAAGCAATGGGATTCCTTATTTCAATGGATTTAGTATATGTAAAACTCGGGTTACTTATACTATGCTATTAGTGCAAAGAAAAGTGTATCAATAATCAATATTCAATGATCAATTTTCAGAGAAGAAAATTAAACTACTTAAATTGCCATAAGGCTGCAGCCTCTTATATCACTATTGTCCCTTCTGCCTGATACTTCGAAACTTCCATCTTCAAATATTCTTCCAACATCATCCGTTGCAATAAAACTGCAACTGTGCACATTGGCAAGGTCAATCACATTTATTAAGCCTCTTCCTTTTTCAGTAATTGATAACGGGTCATCTTCATCTCTCACCAATACTTTCATCCAGGGAACATTATTATACACACCACTGCCAGATGAATAGGCTTGCGAAAGGAGTTCCGTCATTCCATACTCAGAATGAATTGCGAAAACATTAAATTGCTTTTGTAAAAAAGAATGAACGTCTTCTCTTACCATTTCCTTTCTTCTGCCTTTCATTCCGCCCGTTTCAATAATGATAGTATTTTGTAATTGCATTGAAAATCGTTCTGCAAAATCCAGCAATGCAAATGTTACTCCTATAAGCAAAGTTTTTTGTTTTTGTGCTTCCAATTCTTTTAAAACATTTGCCAGCTCTTCAAATTCGTTTAAATAAAAACCGCTTTTATTGTGTCCAGACAGCTTAATCAATTCCTCAACCATCATAACAAGAGACGAACCTTTTCTTTCAAGATATGAAGGCAGCAAACCTATTATACACCAGTCCTCGGGATTATTATAAAATTTTTTAAAACCTTCTGTAAAACTTTGCTTGTATAATTCTATTTGTCTAACTATATGTTTACTGCTGACAGTTCCCGTTGTACCACTGCTTGTAAAAATAACTTCAGGCTCAAACTTACCCGTGATCACCTGGTAATCTTTAAAAAATGATACCGGCAAAAAGGGTATTTGAGAAAGTTTGGTTACTTCATTAATATTAATGTTTAAAACATTAACCCACTGATGATAAATTTTATTTTCATCGTATTGATATCGGAAGGTGTTTAAAGCCTGTTGAATAAAAGTGCTGGGGGATACTGAGAAAATATTGTTAACAATCTCTTCCACTACTGCTTATGCCTGATTGGTTTTAACTAAATTTGATAAGTAAATAAAACTCATGAGTACAAAGATATTACTTGCCCTTATTGCATTTTGTTTTTTAGTTGCCTGCGGAAAAGATAAGTATACAACCAAGCCGCAATTAAAATATAAGAATGTAAATACAAGAGTATTAAACAGAAACCAGACATTAACATTTACCCTGGAAGTAACCGATGCAGAAGGAGATATTCAAGACAGCATTTGGGTCCAGGAAGTTCCAAGAAATTGCCCGGATCGTGGTTTTACTTCCAAGTATAAAATGCCGGAATTTACCTCAGTAAAAAACTTAAAAGGCGAGATAAATATTTGTTATTCTTATGGAATAAATCTGGGTTGCCCGGTCATACAACCTACCTGCCCAAATAATAATGATAGTGCAACATTTAAATTCTGGATACAGGATAAAGAAAAAAATATAAGCGATACTATCTCCTCTGAAGAAGTAGTTATCGTTCAATAATAAATAGCTGCTGTTGAATAAATTTATCAGAGTATTTTTTTATGGCAATATTTTTTTAGGAATTTGTGCCGTAGCGCTTTGTGTTGAAACTAATTTGCTTACCAATATTTCTTTAAACGTTTTCCCTTTTTATTTACTTATTTTCTTTTGCACCTGCATATACTATACTATGATATATGTAAGAAGTACCGGTGCAAAAAATTATAATGAACGAACAGTATGGTACAGAAATAATCTTATTGCCATTAAGAAGACCCTTAAGATTACATTATTTGTGGTAATCACTTTCCTGCTCTTTCTTGTATGGAAAAACATTCATGCCCTTTTTTTACTTTCACTATCGCAATGCTTACTGATAATTTTCTTGCCCTTAATTGCAGGATGGTACACTTTTTCACCTAACTTTTTTCACCTTAAAAAAATCAGGCAAATCGGATGGATAAAACCTTTTGTTGTAGGGTTAACATGGTCAGGATGGGTAACGATCTATCCTATACTTATATCAAAAGTGCAAAACAATCAAGGTGCTATTAACATCAATTCTCCTTATTTATTATTGTGGCTTCAAAATTTTTTATTTTTTACTGTAGTTGCAATAATTTTTGACATCAAAGATTATTGTACTGATTTTTATTATCACCTTAAAACCTACCCTGTAATTTTTGGGAAAACAAACACCCTTCGTTTTATAGTTATTCCTGGTATATTTTTAAATCTTGTTGTTTTTTTTATCTTTCAGGGCCAGGAAAAATTATCTGCATCACAAACGATATTTCAGCTAATTCCATATTTGCTTTTGATCCTGATACTATTCAATCTAAGGCAGCAAAAAAGCCTTTTATATTACCTTATGGCTGTAGATGGCCTTTTATTTGCAAAAGCCATTTGTGGAATAATAAGTATCATCTTTTTAAAAAAATAATAAATGCCTAGATTAAAAAAAGAAAAAAATAACGAAGAAACCATATCAAATGAAGAAACCATTTTAAATGATTCCTCGCATACTTTTTTACGAAATTATTTAAACAATCCTTCACCCGTCGGCTTTGAATCCGGCGGACAAAAAATCTGGCTGGATTATTTGCGACCATTTATTGATGAAAAGCTGGTTGACCCATACGGAACAGCAGTAGGTATTATAAATCCGAATCAACCGTTTAAAGTAGTGATCGAAGCTCATGCTGATGAAATAAGCTGGTTTGTAAATTATATCACAGATACCGGCTTAATTTATTTAAAAAGAAATGGCGGTGTTGATCACCAGATAGCACCCAGCAAAAGGGTTGTTATTCATGGTAAAAAAGGACCTGTAAAGGCAGTGTTTGGATGGCCGGCTATTCATACGCGCTTGTCAAATCCTGAGCAAAAAGAACCACAGCCTAAGGTGGACAACCTTTGGCTCGACTGTGGCGCAAGAAACAAGAAAGAAGTTGAAGACCTTGGCGTACATGTAGGTGCAGTCATTACATATGAAGAAGGTTTTGACGAGCTTGCCTACGATCACTACATATGCCGGGCCATGGATAACCGCATCGGCGGGTTTATGATTGCAGAGGTAGCGCGTTTATTAAAAGAGAAGAATCAGCAGCTTCCATATACGCTTTATGTTGTTAATGCAGTTCAGGAAGAAATTGGGTTACGTGGAGCAGAAATGATTGCACGCCGGATCAAGCCAAATGTTGCCATCATTACAGACGTTACCCACGATACTACAACCCCTATGATAAACAAAAATATTGAAGGGGATTGCAGTACAGGAAAAGGTCCCTCTCTCGCTTATGGCCCTGCAGTGCATAACAAACTTTTAGACTTTGTACAGGATGTTGCACAAAAGGCTGAAATACCTGTTCAGCTAAGAGCACTAACACGAAGTACCGGAACTGATACAGACAGCTTCGCTTATGCTAATGACGGATGTCCTTCGGTATTAATATCCATTCCGCTTCGCTACATGCATACCACTGTTGAAATGCTGCATAAAAAGGATGTGGAAAATACAATTAAGCTTATGTATGAAACACTCTTGGCACTAAGTCCGGAAATAAATTTGAATTATTTGTAAAGATTGATTTAAAAACGGATACTTTGTTGCTTTGGTTTTTTTTGCGTAGACTCTTATTTCTCGCAGAAAACACGGAAATCGCGGAAACGTTTATAGTACAGATAATTTTAAAATTTTTTTTCTGCGCCTTCTGCGTATTCCGCGAGGGATCAATTGTTGCGAAGGGAGGGATCGAACCAGTCGTCGGATATGAGTCCTTGGCTCTTTTAAATAGAAAAAGCCTCAATTGAGGCTCAACTGTTGCGAAGGGAGGGATCGAACCTCCGACCTTCGGGTTATGAGCCCGACGAGCTACCGCTGCTCTACTTCGCGATGTGGGGTGCAAAAGTAAGGCTATGAAAACTACTTGCCAAACTTTTTCTTTATTTTTCTGCAACTCAATTTAATCATCATTGCCACTACGACTTTTTATGCTTGCTCCGGCACTTGTATTTAATACTTTACCAACCCCTGCACCTTTATAGTAGATAGTTGAACCTCCGCTTGCATCTGCATTTAATTCGCCGTTTACAGTAACTCTTATGTTCGAAGCTCCTGAAGAGGATGCTTTGCATCTACCAATAACTAAATCGTAACTATTCACTTTACATGCCCCGCTGGCTTCAATATTGCCTTCACTAACTGTGCCTGCTAACTTCGCTACTGATGCACCGCTTATATCCATATTCAGTTTGCTTACATTGACAATGCCTTTTACTTCACTTGCACCGGAAACATCCATTTTAAGGTCATCGCTTTTTAGGATTCCGCTAATGCTGACATAAGAAGCGCCGGATAAATCGAGGCGGTTAATGTCTGTTACAGTAACATATGCTCTGAGTTTGCGGTTAGTCCAGTTAAAACCATTCCAAACTCCGCCTTCAACTGATATTCGTAAAACACCGTTTTTTACTTCTGTTTTAATCTTATTATTATACTTCTCATCCCCGGCACTAACTGCAACGCCGGCTGTACTGCCTTGAGAAAGATATAATGAAACAGCTCCTGAAGCCTCTATGCCATTAAATTTTTCAACTATACGGATTTCAGCATTTTCGTCGTAAACTAAATTTTGTGATTTGGCAATGTACCCGCTTGTAATTATTAGTATAAGTAAAATAAAACTCCTCATTATTCGATTTTTATAAATAAAACGGTAAGGTCAGAAAAAAGTTACATTATTATTCAATTTTCAATCTTAATTTTACATTATAGAAACCGGTTGGTTTCTTCCCGGGGTGCTGAGAGCTAATGTTGCTCAAGGCTGAGATCAAACCCGTAGAACCTGAACAGGGTAATTCCTGCGAAGGGAAGGTGTCAAGCTTTTTTTATTGCCCTCTCCTGTCTGCATTTCCCTGTTCCCAAATTATTTTAACTGATTAAAAGTGTAAAGATGAAAAAAATTTTGGGGACAACTATTGCCTTATTAATAGCGTTTATCACCAGCGCTCAATACACTATTAAAGGCGTTGTATTACATGACCAAACTAATGAACCTGTTGAAGAAGCAAATGTATCGCTGGAAAAAGATGGAAAAAATATTGCTATTGGGAATACAGATAATACTGGTTATTATGAGTTTAAGGGACTGAAGAAAAAGGGCCTCTATAATATTACAACAGAGCATATTAGCATGCAAAAGAGAACTATTAATGTAGAGGTGATAAACAATGTAGCAACTGCAAATGTTTCATTAAGTAATTATGCTTACTATCTTGAACCGTTGGAGGTAAAGTCCTTAAGAGCTTCGGAGAAAGCTCCGTTTGCAAAAACAAATGTTACAGCCAGGGAACTAGCAAAAAATAACGGCGGCCAGGACCTTCCGTTTTTACTTAATCAAACTCCAGGTGTTGTTATTAATTCTGATGCCGGAAATGGGATTGGCTACACAGGCATCCGCATTCGTGGAAGTGATGCGACGAGGATAAACGTGACCATTAATGGAATACCTTATAATGATGCTGAAAGCCAGGGAAGTTATTTTGTTGACCTGCCCGATATTGCTTCATCAATTAACTCTATACAAATACAACGGGGTGTGGGAACCAGCAGCAATGGAGCCGGAGCTTTTGGTGCGAGCCTCAATCTCAGCACTAATGAGTTTAACGAGAATGCCTATGGAGAAATAAATAACAGCTATGGTTCATTTAACTCATGGAAAAATACCGTCAAGGTGGGCAGCGGCCTTATTGATGACCATTTTACTGTTGATGCAAGACTCAGCAGTATAAGCAGTGACGGATATATTGACAGAGCTTCAACAAATATGAAGTCTTTATATTTTTCAACTGCTTATATCAGTAAGAAATCAACCGTTCGCTTTAATTTTTTAACTGGTAAGGAAAAAACCTACCAGGCATGGAACGGTGTCTCTGAGAGTAAGCTTGTAACAGATCGCACTTATAATTCTTCCGGTACTGAAAAACCAGGTAATCCTTATGATAATGAAACAGACAATTATTGGCAGGATCATTACCAGTTATTTTTTAATCATTCTTTCAATGAATACTTTTCTTTCAATACGGGTTTATTTCTAAGCAAAGGCAGAGGCTATTATGAACAATATAAAGGAGCAGCAGCAGAAACTGAAGCAGGAAGTACCTCAGGAACGTCATTTGAAAATTATGGATTACCAAAGCCTGTCTTTGGAAATGATACAATAACTAATACAGATCTTGTAAGACAATTATGGCTCGATAACAGCTATTACGGTCAGATACTTTCTTTACAGTATAAAAAAAATAAAGATCTGCTAACACTTGGCGGCGGCTGGAACCGGTATAATGGTAAGCATTATGGAAAGATTATATGGGCAGAAGCGGGTATACCAAAAGATTATAGATGGTACAATTTAAAAGCTTTAAAAACAGACGTAAACATTTATTCAAAATGGCAACATTCAATTAGCAAACGTCTGGAATTATATGCAGACGTTCAATATAGGAAAGTTGATTATAATATGGATGGCTTTAGAGATAATCCTGCTGTAATTGTAGAAAGAGATTTCAGTTTTATAAATCCCAAAGCAGGTATCACTTATAGTTTCCATGGTTTACAAACATTTTTTAGCTATGCATTAGGAAACAAAGAGCCGAACCGTGATGATTTTGAAGCCGGCAAAGCACATCAACCTAAGCATGAAACACTTCATGATTTTGAATTAGGCGCAGAAAAAAGAACTGCAATCTTTAGCTATGGAGCAACAGGTTATTATATGTTGTATAAAAACCAACTGATATTAACCGGCCAGATCAATGATGTTGGAGCATATACCCGTGTAAATGTTCCTAATAGTTACAGGATCGGTTTAGAATTACAGGGCAGAACTAACATAACAAATTGGATAAACGCCGGCGCAAATCTCACTATCAGCAAAAATAAAATAAGGCGTTCCGATGAATACCTCGATGATTATGACAACGGAGGCCAGATGTTGATCAAACATAAAAATACTGATATTTCTTTTTCTCCTTCAGTTATCAGCGGCATTACTGTTAATCTGGTTCCCATAAAAAACGCGGAGATAAGTCTGTTAAGCAAATTTGTCAGCAGGCAGTACCTCGATAACACAGAAGATATAACCCGCAGCTTACATCCATACTTTGTGCAGGATGTAAGATTTATGTATACTGTAAAAAACAAACTATTTAAAGAGTGGAATTTAATTGCCTCGGTTTATAATGTTTTAAACAAAAAATATGAGCCAAACGGATATACGTACAGCTATATATACAGTGGCAAAACAACAACAGAAAATTTTTATTTTCCTATGGCAGGTGCTAATTTTATAGCAGGGATCAATATAAGATTATAGACATTAATTTCAGAACTAAAAATGAAAAGAGGTTGCTGAGCAGCCTTTTTTCATTTGTAAAACCGCTTAAGTATTTTATTTAATTAAATTAGTCGTATGCCTCTCCTAAAAACTTTTATGTAAGGAGCGGAAGATTTTCTGCAATTAAAATCAGAAATAATATTTTCGAAACGACAGGGGGAGTTCTGTGGGAAAAAAGTTTTAACTCAAAAAATATTGTAAATAAATAAATTATACATTATTGAACGAACCATCATTTTTAGAATAATTTTATTCTCAACCCTTATAATTGGTTGATTTTTAATTTACCTGTTTTAAAATTCATAATAAAATTCCTATGTTTGTAACAAAAGGATCAGCATTTAGTTGTTGATCCTTTTGTTAGGAGTCCTTATACAAACGCTTTCCTTAGTAACTGTTTTCCGAAGTACAAGAGATTTAAATCGTCGTCGCTAAATTAATGAGACATTTAAAACAAATTAAATTTGCGAAAAACTGGTGGGAACCAGGAAGGTTCTGGTAATACGAGATACTATTTTCGCATCTGCATATTCCTGTATAGCTTTTATCTTATTCCATTCAGGGTCTTCTGCAAATGCTTTCCAGTTTTTGTCATGTTGTGGCATATCATCAAAGGTGAGCATATAGGTTAGGTTGGGACGCATTTCTCCTATAATAGTTTCACCAAAAAATACGGGTGTTAGACCTACCCTTTTAAAAATTGAAATTTCACCTACATCATTAAACATTTTAATTTTCATTTTACCTGCCTCTTCACTTGCACTTTCATACCGGCGCAATTCAAAGATCCGAGACTTATTTGCCGGTACCTGCATTGTAGGCATTCCTGCAAAAGCTTTAAGAAATGAGCTTTGAATGCGTTCGTATGCCGGCTCAGCAGCAGGCATTCAGATATGCCGCGCCTGCCTGTTGATACGTAACATCGTTTGACAATTTATCAGAAACATCAATAAAATCTTCTGCTGAGTTATAAGGAATGATAACATATATTTTGCTCTGCCCCTCGGGTTGCTGCTCTGTAAACACGCCTACATTTTTGCTGCCCAATTTATTTAAAGCAGGTATAGCAGCATGTTGAAAATAATTTTCTACCAATTTTTGCTGAGAAGAGTTTTTTAGGGTATACACTTTAAGTTCATAAAACTCATTACCTGACTTTTTTTCCATATCCTTATTTTTATAAGCTTTTGCAACTATTGGTGCTATGCCTGCAGCAAATGATGCGGTAACCATTGATGCCTTCACAAACGATCGTCTTTTCATCTGTCTTAATTTTCGTGTAAATTATTTTAAATAATCGAAACGTATGAATTCTTTCACAGTTAAACTGAGTATCTGACAATTTTATCTTCCAGGTATCGTTTTAAAATTTAAATCATAGTTTTAAATGTAACTGTGCATAGCACATAAAAATATAAATTATAATTTTACAAAAACCGATATTAACAGGTAAAGAATATCTTAGAAATCTATTTTAAAAGCTTTAAAAGAAAAAATTTATTGCCATAGGATTGTTCGATAATTTGTTTAACAGTGTGCCAACAGAGAAAAAATATACTCCCGAAGATGTTCGCGAGGCTTATTCGGTTGTTCTTTATTGTTGCGCTAATGCAGAAGGGAATATAGGGGACGAGGAAATTATTTTTATAGATTGTTTATTTCAAACAATGAGTATTTTTAAAGATCATGATGGCGCAGATTATCTGCAAGTGGCTGAAAAGACTTATAATAACTACAATGCCCACGAACTTATTGAGGGCAGTTTTAATTATTTAAAAGAGAGTATACGTCCTCAGCTTTTTTGCTATTGTTGTGATATATTTTAGCGGATGGAATTGTTACAGAAGAAGAGAAGAAAATTCTTGAAAAGATCGCAGAAATATCAGGGATTAATGAGCAAACAACAAAAAAAATTGTGGAGGTTGCTTTAATAAGAAATGTAAAAGACGAATAAGCTCTCTAAATTAGAGATCGCAAAATGCAACCTCAAATTTTATGTATTTATACGACTCCAGGAATCACACGTTTTCTTAAAATCATAAATAACATTGGGGGTTTTAAATATAAAAAAGCAACAAATTTATTTAACTTCTGTTGCTTTTTTAATTTCTAAAAAAGAGGGTTAATGGACAAAATTAATGGTGATTTTCTCCCGAAACTCTTGCTGCTACTACTTTTTAGACCAAACAAAAATTATTGGAAGTGAATTATTCAACTGGATAAAGAATTAAAAATCATAAAAGCCAATATAGGCTTAGGTTCTATGAGTTTTTTTAGGCATAGAGGCTCGTAAAATATCAATAAATACCATTAAAAATGTCCATTACGCCAAAAAAGAATAAAACTTATAAGTTGGATAGCAAAGTCGAACTGTTTTCTGAAATTCATAAAAATCTTAAAAATCGGGGCTCTAAACTTAGATGCTTTTATTGTTAAAATAAGACCAATAACTTAAAATTAAAATCTTAAATATAATCTCCAATCTTATTTATTTCTCTACACTCTAGGAATCCTTCTTTTTCCTCAAAATCCTAAAAAATCCTAAAAATCGTGGTTTTATTACCATTTATCTGCTTCATCAGTACTATTATTAAGCGTAGAAACTAATACTTCATTTGATACGGGTTTTACCTCCGTATTTTCTTCTGGCGCCCCGGCCTCTGCTACGGGTGCTTCTGCTGCACGTCCATTTTCTTCGTAATTATCATGATTAAAAGCATCAAAGTCAAAATCAGGCATCAGGTCTGTTTTTACATAATCCACAGCCTCAGTTAATGCTTTAGTAAATTTATTAAAATCTTCTTTGTATAAAAAGATCTTGTGCCTATCGTAGCCATTATCATTAAACCTTTTGCGGCTTTCAGTAATGGTTAAAAAATAATCATTGCTGCGCGTAGCCCTTACATCAAAAAAATAAGTCCTTCTTTTTCCCGCACGAATTCTTTTGCTGTAAACACTTTCAATTTTTTGTTCGTTGTTTTCGTAAGCCACAGTGGTTGGTTTTCGTTAATAGTTTATTAAAAAACAATGAGACGCAAATATATAATTACTTTTTAATTGCCAAAGTTTTTAAAGAAAAGTTGTAAACTTTTTTAATAACCTTTCAGGTAGTTTTTGCTATAATATTAGTTATGGGAAGAGACTGTCTGCATTCTATATAATTCTGCATAATAACCGTTTTGTATCATCAGCGCCTCATGTGTACCTTGCTCTGTTATTTTCCCATCTTCCAGTATCACTATTTTGTCAAACCGCAATTGAGTGAATATACGGTGAGTAATTATAATTGCTGTTTTATCCTGCAGGTATTGATATAAGTTTGAAATAATAGTGTTTTCAGTTGCAGTATCTACAGCACTCAGGCAGTCGTCAAAAACAACTATCTCCGGTCGTTTTATGAGACCACGGGCAATTGATAATCTTTGTTTTTGACCACCACTGAGGGTAACGCCTCTTTCTCCCACTATTGTATCATACCCTTTAGCAAATTGGAAAATTTCATTTTCCACACTTGCCTGTTGAGCTGCTTTACTTATTTGTTCCGGAATAAAATTTCCATCGAGGCCGAAACTTATATTATTAGCTACAGTATCACTGAATAAAAATACATCCTGCTGTACATAACTCACCTGTTCACGTAAACTTTTCAATGAATAAGCTGAAATATTTCTTCCTCCAATTGTAATCTCTCCTGTTTGAGGTTCATAAAAACGAAGCAATAACTGGGCTATAGTAGATTTACCAGAACCTGTTTTACCGAGAATCAATACTTTTTCACCCTTTCTAATTTCTAATGAAAAATCTTTAAGCGCCTGAATACCGGTATGGGGATAAACGAAATTGATGTTATTAAACCAAATATCTCCCTTAACCTCCTTCAATACTTTTCCATGGTCTGATATTGCAGGCTTAGTATCCAAAAATTCGTTTAGTCTTTTTTGTGATGCAGAAGCTCTCTGTATCATACTTGCGACCCAGCCGATAGCGCTTACTGGAAATTGCAACATATTGATGTAGATTACAAATTCTACAATTAACCCCACTTTCAACGGGTCATGCAAAGCCTGTATTCCACCTATGAGTATTGTAATTAAAGTACTCAACCCGATCATTAAAGCCATACTCGGAAAATAAACAGACTCTACCGTGGCGAGGCTTATTGCATTATTTCGATAATCTTCACTGTTTTTTGTAAAGAAACCAAGCATGGCTTTCTCCTGCACAAAGGATTTAATAATCCTGATGCCCGAATAACTTTCCTGGGCATTTGTAGTCAAGTCTGATAAAAGCGATTGTATTTTTTCACTTTTTTTATAAATAATCTGGTTAGCAATATAAATGGTTAACGCAAGAAGCGGCAAGGGAGCCAATACGTACAACGTAAGTGTCGCATCTTTTCTTACCATATTTATTACACAAAATGCAATAAGTGTGATAAGGTTGATCAGGTACATAATAGCAGGACCTGTATAACTTCTGACCCTGCTCACGTCTTCGGTCATCCGGTTCATCATATCACCGGTACTGTGAGTTTTAAAAAAATTTGTATCAAGCAATTGATAGTGCTGATATATTTCATTTTTTTGATCATACTCAATATGACGGCTCATAACAATTATTGTTTGCCGCATAAAAAACATCAGGATACCTCTTATAATAGCAAGCATTAAAATAGTAACACTGCATATAGCAACAAGTTTTATAAAGTTTCCCTTCATTGGTTCCATCACCTGTATAAACCATTGAACTAACGGATCGTTCCATCTGCGTTCCGCAACTTGCTTTGCATTGGGTAAACGCTGTTGCACCTGGTTAACCACGTAGCTGGTAACCTGGGGCGCTAAAACTGCAAAATAATTTGAGGCTATTACAAACAAAATTCCTATAATAAACCTTACCCTGTATTTCCAGAAATACTTATTAACCGCAGAAAGGTGTTTCAATCAAAAACAATTTTTGCAAATGTACAATATGCATTTTCTGTAAATGACAGCAGATTTTCTCTAATAGCTTTTATTAATTTCACCATTACATATTTTTATGACTTTCTAAACCTTTCAGAACAAAGAAATTACTTCATTTAAAGTTAGAATAGACAGCATTACAATTTCGACCTGTTCATTTGGAAATTCTTCTGATCTGTCAAATATGGACATGCTTTTGAAATTGTCATATTGATGATGTAGTTTAGCATAAACCTTGTGCATATGAAAAAAAGAACCTTTATAAAGATTTCCTCTGTTTTAGCAACCGGTTCTGTAATGTCACCTTTAATAAGCTGGCAGCCAGGTGATAAGCTAAAAAACTGGGCTGGCAATCTAGAATACAGTACTGACCAGTTGCATCAGGCTGCATCAGCAGAGCAAGTGCAGGATATTGTAAAAAAATACAACAAAATAAAAGTGCTTGGATCGCGCCATTGCTTTAACCGTATTGCCGACAGTACTGACAATTTTATTTCGCTTAAGCAATTGGACCAGGTCACCAAGTTAGACGAAAAGGTTCGGACGGTAACAGTTGGCGCGGGTATGAAATATGGCCAGTTATGTCCTTATCTTGACAGTAAAGGATTTGCCTTGCACAACCTTGCCTCATTACCTCATATTTCTATCGCGGGAGCTTGTGCAACTGCGACACATGGATCAGGCGTTAAGAATGGAAATCTTGCGACTGCTGTTTCCGCAATCGAAATGGTTACAGCGCCTGGTGATGTTGTTGCGCTGTCACGCGAAAAAGATGGTGAGAAATTTTTAGCTGCAGTTGTCGGTCTTGGTGCACTTGGCGTGGTAACAAAGGTGACCCTTAACGTTCAGCCTGCATTTAAGATGCGGCAGGATGTTTATCTTCATTTGCCCCTAAGCCAGATGAAAGACCACTTTGAGGAAATCGTATCAAGCGGGTATAGCGTAAGTCTGTTCACCGATTGGCAAACAAAAAGCTTCAACGAGGTCTGGATAAAAAGCAAGGTAGGAGAAGGAACACCTTTCACATTAAACTCAGAGTTTTTTAGCGCAAAACAGGCCACGAAAAATCTTCATCCGATTGCAGAACTCTCAGCAATAAATTGTACTGAGCAAATGGGAGTTGCCGGGCCTTGGTATGAAAGGTTGCCTCACTTTCGAATGGGATTTACGCCAAGCAGTGGCAAAGAATTGCAATCAGAGTTTTTCATTCCAGGTCATAACGCAGTCGAAGCCATTCTTGCTGTTGAACGGCTGCATGAGCAGGTATCACCACATCTTCTGATTTCGGAAATTCGCACCATTGATGCTGACAATTTCTGGATGAGCCCCTGTTATAAACAGCGATGTGTTACAATACACTTTACATGGAAACCTGACTGGCCTGCAGTGAGTAAGCTGTTGCCGGTGATAGAACAGGAATTAGCTCCGTTTAATGCCCGGCCGCATTGGGGCAAACTTTTTACCACTTCACCTTCACGATTAAAAACTCTTTATGAAAAATTGGCCGATTTTCAAAAGTTAGCAAAGGAGTACGATCCAAAGGGCAAATTCCGGAATGAGTTTCTTGACAGGAATATATATGAGAGTTGAGTAGTATTATTGCAACTCCGGAAGTTTTCCATTGCGGCAGTTTTAAACTCAACTGACTGCGCGAGGTGTCATTATAAACATGCTATAATTTCCCTGCAGGTCAATAGCGCCCATGAGTCCTCGGGTAAAAGAACATATAAAGAATATATTTCTTAATAAGATTTTATAAACTTCCTGTTCTTCCACCATCAACAGGTAAATTTACTCCGTTTATATAAGCTGCGGCCGGCGAACATAGAAATGCAACAGCAGCGCCAAATTCCTCTGGCTCGCCTATCCTTTTTGCAGGTATTGCAGAAATGGTCATTGCAAGAATATCTTCCTGAGTTAAGCCACGATCAGAGGCTTGTTTGCTGAACAGGTATTTTAACCTGTCAGTATTGGTAAAACCGGGCGATACATTATTAATAGTAATCCCAAAGCTGCTTATTTCATTTGCTAAAGTTTTAGCCCAGTTGGCAACCGCTGCTCTAACAAGGTTAGAAATACCAAGACCATTTATAGGTTGCTTTACTGACGTAGAGACGATATTAATGATGCGGCCAAAACCAACAGTTTTCATTCCTGGAACAACGAGTTGTGCAAGTATATGACTGCTTATAACATGCGTTCGAAAAGCTTTTTCCATTTCTGCAGCATCAGTTTCAATCAACGGTGCGGCAGGAGGACCACCGGCATTATTTATAAGAATATGAATAACCTTTTCATTAGCAAGAAACCCGGAGATAATTTGTTTCACAGCTTCCGGTTCAGAAAGATCTATAGCGAGGTAAGTATGTTGCTGACCTTTAGATGTATCTAATTGCGTGATTGCTATCTTCAGTTTTTCTTCATTTCGGCTGGCTGCAATAACATTAGCTCCCAGCAAAGCAAGCTCTGTTGCACTTGCCAGCCCAAGCCCTTGCGAAGCGCCGCATACAAGAGCTGTTTTATTGGTCAGATCAAGGTTCATAATTCTAAAATCTGTAATCTTCTCTTTCCGGATTAAATACGTCTAATAATTCGCACTTTGTAACTGCTCTGCCGCCATGTTTTACATTTGGCGGAATAACAGCGACTCTACCTGGCTCAAGCATTTCTGTTTGTCCGCCTGCAGTCAGTTCAAACTTACCCTTCAGTACATGAGCCACCTGTTCATGCAGGTGTGAATGTTCGGGCATTACGGCACCTTCGTCTACTGTCCAATACATAAAAGTCATAGTACTTGTATGAATAGCTCTGCCCTTATATCCCTTTATTACTTCTTTTTCATTGAGAGTAGAAATATCCAAAAAAGGCATAGTAATTTTTTATGAATGCAATTTAATAAAAAAGAAATGCAGATGCTTTTGGATAAGAGTTACAAATAAATGAAAAATAGTTTTCAACAATGATACTTTTTTGGGGATCTCTGATTATGCATCAGATCCGCAAATGCTCAACTTTGGTAATAAAATTTGAAAAAGGAATTTTCAAAAGATAGGAAATTGTTCAAATGAAAAAGTAAAAAATGGAACAAGAGGTTTTTTGGATAAGAGAGTGTTTATTGTAATAACTCTTCCATTCTTCATATTCAATTAATTAATTAGTAGCTTCAGTATTACTTGTTTTTTTCAATGGACTTATCTATACTGTATCCCAAAAAGTAACCAATAATGGCTCCTGATGCTGCTCCGGTTATCATCCATAAAACATCTGCACCTTGTGAAAAAAATGCAACCGCTAACCCAAGAATAGCTGCGAGGATAGCTAAGACAGAAGCAGCACTGCGTTTGGGTTTTACATTTGCATGAGGTGATGCAGGATGAATATGATGATGATGTTTATGTCTGTTTCTGCTTTCGGGCATAGCATATTTTATTTGTGAAAGTTAAGAAAAGAGAATGAAATACAAACACTGAAATAATAAATAAAAAAACATTTACTGTGGGGATCAAAGCAATTTTAATTTAATGGGATTATTCAGCAGTATATAAATTTTCGATTTTTTCTTTCTGGTGAATTCTATAATATGTTACATTTATCGCTGCTATTACCTTATCTGACATCATTGCCTTATGAAAAAAATTACTAACACAAGCCGTCGCGATTTTTTAAAAAATGCTTCTCTTGCTGCCGCAGGATTTTATATTGTTCCACGCCATGTATTGGGAAGAGGTTTTATTGCACCAAGTGATAAATTGAATGTTGCAGGCGTAGGTTGTGGTGGTAAGGCAGAAGTTAACCTGCCTTATACATACAAAACAGGCGAGGCAAACATAGTTGCTCTTTGCGATGTGGATGACCGCATGGCTGTAAATGCAAGAAAAAATTGGCCTAAGGCACCTTACTATAAAGACTACCGCGAACTATACGATAAAGAATCTAAAAATATAGATGCAGTAATTGTTACCACACCCGATCACATGCATGCCCCTATAGCTCTTGCTGCTATGCAACTGGGTAAGCACGTCTATTGCGAAAAGCCTTTGACACATGATATACATGAAGCGAGAATACTTACCCAGGCTGCAAAAAAGTATAAGGTAGTCACACAAATGGGCAATCAGGGAAGCAGCGGAGATAAGACGCGTTTGGTAGAAACATGGATACAGGATGGAGTCATTGGCGATGTGCATACAGTGCATGTGTGGACAAATCGTCCTGTATGGCCGCAGGGAATTCCGACGCCAACAGGAAAATTTGATGTGCCTAAAGAAGTAAATTGGGATTTGTGGTTAGGAACAGCACCACATCGTGATTTTAATCCTATCTATATTCCAGCCAATTGGAGAGGCTGGGTTGATTTTGGAACAGGTTCTTTAGGTGATATGGGTTGCCACTTTATTGATGTACCTTACCGTGCTTTAAAGTTAGGCTATCCCGTTTCGGTTGAGTGCAGCGTTGGCTCTGTTTATACAGGATTTTTTAAAGAAGCAGTATATACAGATAGTTATCCGCCTTCAGCAAAAACATATATCCGGTTTCCTGCACGCGGTAATATGATTCCTGTTGAAATGGTTTGGTATGATGGAGGTATTAAGCCAAGAAGGCCTGATGAATTATTGCCCGATGAACCGATGGGTGAGTTCGACGGAGGAATTATTTTTGAGGGTGCTAAAGGTAAACTGATGGCAGGTTTGTTTGGAAGAAACCCTACTTTGCTTCCCACTAAAAAAATGAAAGAAGTAAATTTACCCAAATCAAAATATCCTTTTATAGAAGGAGGTTCAGAGGGACATCAGCGGCAGTGGGTAAAAGCGTGTAAAAAAGGTTACGGCTCTTATACCAGTTCTTCATTTGATATTGCAGGACCTTTAACCGAAACAGTACTAATGGGTAATCTTGCAGTTCGCAGCTATAATTATAGTGAAGCGAATGCTAAAGGCGAAAACAATTTTCCGGGCCGTAAAAAATTATTGTGGGATGGCCAAAAAAAGAAGATAACCAACTTTGAGCCTGCCAACCAGTTTGTGAAAAGAGAATACAAAGGAGAATACAAACTGAATTTATAACTGCATCTATTAAATATGTTGCAGAAGCAGATCATTCTGAAAAGTCAATAGCTCAACGTTAATAATTGGTTTATAACCAATTGTTATCCTATTGAGATTATCGCCTGAGAAATAATAAAACTCAACAAAAACAAAAGAACGATTTTTAAAAGATCTTTTACTAATCTTTTACCAATATTACTTGTTCTATAATAATATGTTGAAGGTTGTGAATAGTTGATATAACATGCTTTTTCATATTTATTGGATTGGGCACACAATTTATTAATACTTTAAATCAATAATCATATCTGAAAAGATTTTTTCATGCCCTGAAAAGACATTTTTAATAGTATAAAAAAACAGAGTAAACTTCTCCTGCTGACAATACCAAAAAATTAGTTCTTTTGCTTCATTTCTATAGTTACAGTATTAACGACGATATGTATTGGCAGCCGAAACTCAGACTATAATTGTTATTAAACCTCAATGAGACATATTTTTGCTTTTACACTTCAGCCTCTCTTTCAAATAACTTTTTTTAATCTGCTGTGCTGCCACTAAAAATAGAACCTGTAAAAAGGAGCGAAGTAAAAACGCTTTCTGCTGTAAGCAGCAGTTGCTTTTATGATACTTATCATAAGCAAAACAGTAAAGAAGAGATAGTACCTTTTATAGAGAAAAGCTTTAATACAAAAATGCTGAAACATGAGATGTTACTTCCTGCCAACTATTTCTTTTTTGCCAAAGCAGCAAATGAAATTGTCGGATATATTAAGTTATCGAATGCAGAAGCCCCGCAGGGGATTGAAGAAATGCATGCTTTGGAAATCGCAAGAATATATGTAGTAAAAGATAAGATTGGATCGGGTGTTGGAAAAAAGCTTATAGAATTTGCTTTTTCTTTTGCTAAGCAGCTTTGCAAAGAAGTGATATGGTTAGGAGTATGGGAGCATAACAAACTTGCTATTAATTTTTATCGTAAGTATGGTTTTGAAAAGTTCGGTGAACATGTATTTTTGCTAGGTAACGATGCCCAAATTGATTGGTTAATGAAAAAGGAATTGAACAAATGAGATTTATATGATAAAATGAAACATCAGCAGTGAATATTTAAGAAGGGTAAAAAGGCAATAAAAGAAAACGAACAGAGTCTCAATAAGGTAAATTTTTATGCATTGTTTAAAAAAATTTAAGAGTGATGCAGCAAATAAACAATAAGAGTTGCCATTGTAAATACCGCAGTGTTATAACAAAATTAAGTAGTGAGTTTTTTAATTCTGTAAAATAATACATTTTTGATAAGGCAACTTTAATATAACACTTTTTAATCCATTCTAATTTTTTTTTAAATTTTATATTTTTCTAAATTTTTATTAATTGTTAATACTTTCACATCCTAAAAAACGATTGCTATGGCATTAAAAATTAGACAAACTGCATTACAGTTTTGTTTAGCTCTATTTTCTTTTCTAATTACTTTCACTGCGATTGCTCAGCAAAAAAAAGTTACGGGCCGGATAGTGGGGGCTGATGGAACTCCTGTTGCAGGTGCCTCAATTATAGTCAATGGTACGACAACAGGTACGCAAACAGATGGATCCGGAAATTTTTCATTAAGCGTTCCCGGTGGAAAAAATCTGACTATCTCGTCTGTAGGTTTTGAAACGCAAAATGTTACTATACCTGCCAGTAACAACATTGTAGTTTCACTCCGGGCAGCAACAACTAATTTAAACGAAATCGTCGTTACCGGTTACTCAGCGCAAAGAAAAAAAGACATCACAGGATCTGTTGCCGTTGTTAATGTAAAAGATTTAAAAGCAGTACCTGCTGGTAGTCCTGAACAAATGCTACAGGGAAGAGCTTCTGGTTTGAACATTATTACTTCTGGTCAGCCAGGCTCAGGAAGTAATATTCGCATACGCGGAATTACTTCTTTTGGAAATACTGATCCACTAGTAATTGTTGACGGAGTACAAGGAAGCTTAACCAATATAAATGCTAATGATATTGAATCTGTTCAGGTTTTAAAAGACGCAGGATCAGCTTCAATTTATGGAGTTCGCGGCGCAAATGGAGTAATTATAGTTACTACTAAAAAAGGTAAGTCAGGAAAAGCTACAATATCCTACGATGCATATTATGGTACCCAGCGTCCATTAAAAAAAGGCTTTCCTGTTTTGAATCCACAGGAACAGGCTGATCTTACCTGGTTAGCCTATCGCAATTCGGGCCAGATTGATACTTTAACCGGCAATCCTAGCCATCCCCAATATGGTAATGGAGCTAATCCCGTATTACCGGATTATATCTTGCCAAGTGGGGCATTTGAAGGAGATTCCGCAGTTAATCTTGATTTGTACAATATAGATTTTACAAAACCTTCTTACCAAATTGTAAAAGCTAATAAACAGGGCACCGATTGGTTTCATGAAGTTTTTAAACCAGCACTTATTCAAAGTCATAACATAACTGCCAGTGGAGGAAGTGATAAATCTTCCTACTTATTTTCGTTAGGATACTTTGACCAGCAGGGTACCATTTTAAATACTTATTTAAAACGGTATTCCGTTAGAATGAATACTCAATATAATGTAAAGGATCACATTAGAGTCGGAGAAAATTTTTATGTATTTGCCAGGGACAATCCTCAGATTGGCAACCAGAGTGAAGGTAATGAACTTAATGGGATCTTTCGGACTCAATCAATTATTCCTGTGTATGATATAAAAGGAAATTTTGCCGGCTCTGCCGGAGCAAGATTGGGTCAGAGTTCAAATCCGGTAGCAAGCCGTATACGCTCAAAAGATAACAAAGGAAATCAATGGGATATTCAGGGTAATGCGTATGCAGAAGTTGATTTCCTGAAAGATTTCACCGTAAGATCAAGTTTTGGCGGCACTTTAAACCTTGGATATTATTATTACTTTGGTTATCGTACGTACGAAAATGCAGAAAATGTTGGTCAAAATAGTTATACTGAAGCGTCTTATTATAACAGAAACTGGACATGGACAAATAGTATTACTTATTCTAAAATTTTTGCAGAAAAGCATAATGTAAAACTATTCGCTGCAACTGAAGCAATAGAAAATTATGGTCGTAATGTAGGTGGAGACCGGGTAAACTTATTCAGCAATGATCCCAATTTCAGAAACCTGACAAATGGAAGTCCTACTGGTCAGAAAAATTACAGTGGTGCTTACCAAAACTCTATTTTTTCTCTGATAGGCCGTCTTGATTACAATTTTAATGACAAGTACTTATTAAGTGCAACTGTAAGAAGAGATGGATCATCAGTGTTTGGGCCTGAAAAAAGATATGGCGTTTTTCCTTCCGTAACTGCCGGGTGGAGAATTTCAAATGAAGAATTTTTGAAGGGGATAAGTTGGATTAATGATCTTAAAATAAGAGGTGGATATGGTATTTTGGGATCACAGGCTAATGTTAATTCAAATAATGCATTTACTCTTTTTAGCGGTGGACCAGGAAGTTCTTACTATGACATATCAGGTACTAACACCGGATCTACTCGTGGATTTCGGGAAGCTTCAATTGGTAATGCAGCTACAAGTTGGGAAGAAGATAAGATTGTTAATGTAGGTTTTGATGCAACTTTATTTAATAAGTTAGAATTTTCTCTTGAAAGATATAAGAAGTCTATTAAGGGTTTATTATTTGGTCAGCCATTACCCGCAACTGCTGGCGGAGCTGATAGGCCCACCATTAATATTGGTAATGTCGAGAATTCAGGTTGGGATTTTAACGCTACTTATCGTGGAAAGGCCAATAAAGGTTTTTCGTATGATATAGGAGTTATTTTTACATCATATAAAAGTAATATTACCAGTATTCCGGGAAACTACTTTGGAGCTGGTGGTTCACGAATAGGAGATTTTGCCAGAAACCAGGTTGGAAATCCGATAGGAGCATTTTACGGGTATGAAGTGCTTGGTTTATTCCAAAGTGATGCAGATGTATCAAAATCTCCTACACAAGATGCTGCTGCCCCTGGTCGATTTAAGTATAAAGATGTAAACGGAGATGGTAAAATAAGTGATGATGACAGAACATTTTTTGGAAATCCAAATCCTGAGTTTACTTACGGCTTAAATTTGGGGGCCAATTTCAAAAAATTTGATTTTAGCGCATTCTTTTATGGTTCACAAGGTAATGACGTAATAAATTACGTAAGATGGTCAACAGATTTCTTTCAATCTTTCCAGGGGGCAAAAAGTAAAGATGCATTGTATAACTCATGGACACCAACCAATACCGGAGCCAGAACTCCGATGGCAGAAAACGTTAGTAATTTTAGTAATAATGGTGTACCAAATAGTTATTACAAGGAAAATGGCTCGTATTTAAGATGTAAATCAATTATTTTAGGTTATACAATCGCTCCTACTAAACTTAGTCGTTTTGGTATTGACAGATTGAGATTTTATCTCCAGGGAGCTAATTTGTTTACTATTACAAAATATACAGGACTAGACCCTGAATTAATTGGTGCTTACGATGACCAAACTGGAAGAGCCTCAAATAGAGCATTCGGCATTGATTACGGTAATTATCCTAACAATCAACCAAATTATAATGTTGGTGTCAATCTTACCTTTTAGAGTAATCTTGGTAATTGATAAGCTTAAGAATAAAAATAAAAAAACGTATGAAAAAATTAAAAATTAAGTTCATTTTTATAGGATGCCTGGCAACACTCTTTACAATATATGCGTGTAAGAAAAATTTTCTTGAAAAGGCACCCCTGGGCACGCTTGGTGAAAATACTTTGGCAAATAAAGCCGGAGTTGATGGATTATTAATTGGTGCTTATAGCCAATTGAACGGATTCGGTGGAGCAGGAGGAGGATTTTATTCCACTCCTTCTAACTGGGTGTTTGGAGGAGTGGCCTCTGATGATGCATATAAAGGTTCAGATGCAGGTGACCAATCAAATGAATCTAATCCAATTGAAAATTATACTGTTACTCCAACTAATTATCCTGTTTCTTCAAAGTGGACTGCAGTGTATGATGGAGTAGTAAGGTGTAATTCAGTAATTAAAGTTATGGCAAAAGCAACTGATCTTACTGAAGATGAGAAAAAAAGTATATTAGCACAGACAAGATTGCTAAGGGGTTTATACCACTTCGAGGTTAAAAAGGTCTTTAACATGGTTCCTTATGTAGATGAAACGATCAGTTATGCAGAAGGCAATTACAATGTTCCAAACGATAAAGATATTTGGCCAAATATTGAAGCTGATTTTCAATTTGCTGCTGACAATCTGCCTGCAACATATCCAGAAGTAGGAAGGGCTAATAAATGGGCTGCAAAAGCTTACTTAGCAAAAGCATATATGTTTCAAAAAAAATATGCAGAGGCTAAACCTATTTTGGATGATATTATTGCCAATGGGGTAAATACAAAAGGAATAAAATATGCTTTGGTTCCTAAGTTTGCTGATAACTTCAATGCTGAAACTGAAAATAATTCCGAGTCAATTTTCCAGGTTCAATATTCCGTAAATGATGGGAGTGGCGGCAACAAATCCGGATGGGGAGATGTATTAAATTTTCCTTACAATAATGGCAGCAACGATATGCCTGGTGGCTGTTGTGGTTTTTATCAGCCAACTCAAAACCTGGTTAATGCATTTAAAGTTGATGCTGATGGGTTGCCTCTGCTTACTACTTTTAATGATGTACCTTTAAAGAACGATCAGGGATTAAAATCAACAGATCCCTTTACTCCTGATCCCGCACCAGTAGATGCACGTTTAGATTGGACAGTGGGCAGAAGGGGAATACCTTATCTTGACTGGGGTCCTCATCAGGGCCAAAAATGGATTAGGGATCAGAGTAATGGTGGACCTTATAGCCCTGTAAAGAATGTATACTACAAGAGCCAGCAGGGAAAATTGACAGATGCTTCTTTTTGGACAAATGGGGTGGTTGCCAGTAATTATAGCCTAATCCGCTATGCAGACGTTATACTCTGGGCCGCTGAATGTGAAGTCGAAGTGGGTACGCTTTCTAAAGCCAAAGATCTTGTGAATATTGTGAGGGCTAGAGCTGCGAATCCGGCAGGTTGGGTCCAAGGTTCACCTGCAAAGTATAAAGTGGGTTTGTACACTTCCTTCCCTTCTCAGGAATATGGCCGCATGGCAGTTCGATTTGAAAGAAGGCTAGAACTTGCAATGGAAGGGCATAGATTCTTTGATCTTGTTCGTTGGGGAATAGCTGCAGAAACACTAAACGCATATGTAGCTAAAGAAAAAACTTTACGCAGTTACTTAGGGACTGCCAATTTTACCAAAGGCAAAAATGAGTATTTCCCCATTCCCCAAGGTGAAATTGATATTACAAAAGGAGCACTTGTTCAAAACCCGGGGTACTAAGACTTTTTAAAATTTAATTTTTACAGGGCAGAATTAAAAATCTCCTATTTTGAATATTATAAGCTCTATAAATTTTGTTTTATATGAACATCTAAGTTAAGTTTTTAGAAACAATATTACCAATAAAACAATATTTACCAATAAGATTAAAAGGTTATAGATAAAGGTTTCTTATTTAGGTCTGTAATTTTTATAAAAAAAACTTGAATTTTTCCTGAATTTTTATAAATTGTTAATACTTTCACAACTTAAAATCGATTGCTATGGCATTAAAAATTAGACGAACTGCATTACAGTTTTGTTTAGCTATCTTTTCTCTTCTCATCACTTTCGCTGCAATGGCACAGCAAAAAAAGGTTTCAGGCCGCATACGGGGCACTGATGGAAATCCGGTTGCAGGTGCATCCATTACTGTAAATGGAACCACAACAGGTACCCAAACAGATGCTGCAGGAAATTTTACACTTAACGTCCCAGGTGGAAAAAGTGCTTTGACTATTTCGTCTGTGGGTTTTGAGACGCAAAATGTTGCTATCCCAGCAAGTAACAACCTTGCAGTTACGCTCAGAACTACCACTTCCAATTTAAATGAAATAGTCGTTACAGGGTATTCAGCGCAACGTAAAAAAGATATTACAGGTGCTGTTGCTGTTGTAAATGTAAATAACATGAAGTCGGTGCCAACGGGTACTGGTGAAGATGCTCTGCAGGGGCAGGCCTCAGGTGTTTCTGTTATTACTTCAGGTCAGCCAGGAGGGTCAAGCGACATACGTATTCGCGGAATTACCTCTTTTGGCAATAATCAGCCTTTGGTGATTATTGACGGTACTCCTGGTAATCTTCATGATATTAATGTAAATGATGTAGAATCAGTTCAGGTATTGAAAGATGCTTCTGCTTCTATTTATGGAGTACGTGGTTCGAATGGAGTAATTATTGTTACTACCAAAAGAGGTAAAACGGGTAGAGCCAAGGTTACTTATGACGGTTACTATGGTTTTACACAACCTGGAAAAGGCTATGATTTGGCAAATCCTACAGAAGAAGCAAACGCTATCTGGCAGCAATTAAGAAATTCAGGTTTAACTCCTGACGACACAACAGGAAAGTGGGGCAGCAAGCAATTTGGTCATGGTGTAAACCCGGTATTGCCTGATTATTTAACTCCAACAGGTGCTTTTGAAGGAGATCCGAAGACAGATCCTGCTACTTATGATATCAATAGCAACCAGATTACCCGTGCTAATAAGGCCGGAACGAATTGGTATAAAGAGATCATGAAGCAGCGTCCTATGCAAAGCCATAATGTTTCAATGAGTGGTGGCGCTGAAAAAAGTTCTTATTTATTTTCTTTAGGTTACATTAACCAGCAGGGTACATTACTTAATACCTACTTAAAAAGGTATTCAATTAGAGCCAATACCCTTTTTAACATTAAAGACCGCATCCGAATTGGAGAAAATGCCTATATTTATTACAAGGATAATCCTACTGTTGGAAATCAAAGTGAAGGTAATCCTATTTCTTTCGCTTACCGGGAAAGTTCTATTATTCCTGTATATGATATTATGGGCAATTATGCGGGTACTAAATCGGAAGATCTTGGTAATTCCAGAAACCCTTATGCCGATGCAGCACGTCGTAAGAATAACAGGGGAAATGACTGGAATATTTCAGGAAATGTTTTTGCCGAAGCTGATATTTTAAGGCATTTAACAGCACGCACCCAATTTGGTGGAACTATTGACAACAACTATTACTATTACTTTAGTTATACTGGTTACGAAAATGCAGAAGGAAATCAAGGTGCTAATTCCTTCACCGAAGGAGCGGGCTATAACAGTTCCTGGACCTGGACAAATACTTTAACTTATACTAATACTTTTGGCCGCCATACAGTAAAAGCTTTAGTTGGCTCTGAAGCTAATAATTATTATGGAAGATTTTTGTCAGGTACAAGAAGCAGTTATTTTTCCACTGATCCTAATTTCTGGTCATTAAATACAGGTTCCCCTACGGGTCAAACCAATTCTGGTGCTCCATACCAGGGATCGCTTTACTCTCTGTTCGGCCAGGTTAATTATAATTTTGGTGACAAATATTTGGTTAACGGTACTCTACGCCGAGATGGTGCTTCTGTATTTGCTCCTGGTTATCAATATGGAGTGTTTCCCTCTGTTTCTGCAGCCTGGAGAATTTCGGGTGAAGACTTTATGAAAGGAGTTACTTTTTTAAATGATCTGAAGTTTCGTTATAGCTGGGGTCAGTTAGGCTCTTATGCTAACGTCTCAGGCAGTAATGCGTATTACTTGTATGGACAACGTGCCGGGCGCTCTTTTTATGATATTAATGGCAGTAGTACACAACCTTCGCCCGGTTTTTTTAACAGCCAGATAGGAAATAAAGCCACTTCGTGGGAGGCAGATATTATTTCTAACATAGGTTTGGATGCTACCCTTTTCCATAATAAAATAGATCTTACTGTAGAATGGTATAAAAAGAAAGTGAGTGGTTTATTATTCGAGCAACAGGGATCAAACATAGTTCTTGGAGGCGGAAGCCGGCCCCTTGTAAACATAGGAGATATGCAAAATACAGGTATTGACCTAAATGCTACCTATCACGGAGGCTCTGCTAAAGGGTTGAAATTTGACGTTACTGCAACATTGACTTCTTATAATAACAAGATTGTTTCAATACCAGGTTCAGGATATTTTGAAACTGGCGGCAGCCGTCATGGAAATTTGGTACGCAACCAGGTGGGTCAGGCTGTAGGAGCTTTCTACGGTTATGAAGTGCTTGGCCTTTTTCAAAATGATGAAGATGTGACAAAATCACCTACCCAGGATGGTGCTGCCCCAGGCCGCTTTAAATTTAAAGACATTAGCGGCCCTGATGGAAAACCCGATGGAAAAATTAATGCCGATGACCGCACCTTCTTTGGTAACCCTAATCCGGATTTTACCTATGGGTTAAACCTTTCAGTAAGCTATAAGAATTTCGATTTCTCTACCTTCCTCTTTGGTTCTTATGGTAATGATGTTTTGAATTATACAAAATTGTTTACCGATTTTCCTCAATTATTTAAAGGAGGCATAAGAAGAGAAGCTGCTGTTAATGCATGGAGACCTGACAATACTACTTCTAAAATTCCGAAGCTGGAATTTGTTGGAGGCTTCAGTACTACTGATAATAACAGCACCTATTATTTAGAGAAGGGATCGTTTTTAAGGGACAAGCAAATGCAGTTAGGCTATACTATTCCGGGCAGCAGTCTGGCCAGGTTTGGTATTGACCGCCTTCGTGTATATTTTCAGGCAGCTAATTTGTTTACCATTACCAAATACTCCGGCTTAGACCCTGAGTTACAAAGTATAAATCCCGATGCCGGTGCTAATGATCCTGCTCAGGTAACTTTTGGCATAGATTACGGTAACTATCCTCATCAAAGATCTTTCATTTTTGGGGTTAACCTTGGTTTCTAATTCATAATTTAATTATTAATGATACAAGATATGAAAGTACAAAAATATAAGTGGCTTATTGCCGGCAGCATAATTATCCTTGTTGGCATTGCGGCCTGTAAAAAGAGCTTTTTGGATAAGGCGCCATTAGGCACCTTAAACCCTGATATATTAGCCAATGAAAAGGGAGTGCAAGGGTTATTGATAGGCGCCTATTCTCTTATGGATGGCACAGGGGGTCGAGGTGGTGGCTGGGGCTCTGCAGCTTCTAACTGGCACTATGGAAGTGTAGGAGCTGATGATGCTTATAAGGGCTCTGACCCGTCTGATGTAAATGACCTTATTGGTGTAGAAACGTGGACGATAACACCTTCTAATGGGTTCCTTCCTCAAAAGTGGAATGCCTGTTATGATGGTATTCAACGTGCAAATGATGTATTGCGGTTAATGGCTTTGGCAAAGGATATATCAGAAGATGATCAAAAACTTATTAAAGCCCAGGCCCTCTTTTTAAGAGGCCATTACCACTTTGAGCTTAAGAAGATTTTTAATATGGTTCCTTATGTCGATGAAACAGTAAATTTGGAAAAAGAAAAGGATGTTTCCAATGCTGAAGATATATGGCCCAAGATAGAGGCTGACTTACAATTTGCTGCAGATAATTTGCCCGAAAAACAAGATCAGGTTGGTAGGGTTAACAAATGGGCAGCTACAGCTTTGCTTGCTAAAGCTTATTTATTTGATAAAAGTAAAGGTTATGCTGCAGCAATACCTTTGTTAAATGATGTTATTGCCAATGGTAAAACTTCGGGAGGTCAGAAATATGCTTTAGTAAACTACTATTCTAATTTTAACCCTCAACAAAAGAATGGTCCTGAATCAGTATTAGCTGCGCAAACATCAGTGCAGGATGGGTCTTCTATAGACTGGGGAGGCGATCCAAATGGAAATTATGGGGATGTATTAAATTTTCCATATTCGGATGGCCCCGGCGGTTGTTGCGGATTTTTTAATCCTACGCGTGATTTATCAAATGCATATAAAACAGACCCTGCTACAGGTCTTCCTTTATTAGATAACTGGTTTGATGGTAAAACTGTTAGTGACTCTTCAAATCTTTATACCGGAACCATGGATCCTCGTCTTGACTGGGTTATGGGCAGACCAGGAATTCCGTACTTAGACTGGGGACTACATCCAGGTGCGAAATGGATTAGGAACCCAGCTGCCGATTGGAAGTTTAGTCCCAAGAAAAATATATATGCCAAAGCCCAAACAAATTCATATACCGATTATGGGAGTAGTTATTGGGCACCTACAGAATTGACAGCAAACAATGTGAATTTGATTCGTTTTGCAGATGTGTTATTATGGGCTGCAGAAGCAGAAGTGCAGATGGGTGATCCTGCAAAAGGTTTGGAGTATGTAAATATGGTTAGAGCAAGGGCTGCAGATCCAACAGGATGGGTATATATGAATAGTCCTTACGATGCTGCAACCGCAAAATTTACTACACAAACGACTCCGGCGGATAAGTACTTCATTAAAACATATCCTGCTGGTGCCTTTGCAGATAAAAATTTTGCTATGAAGGCTATAATGTATGAAAGAAGACTTGAACTGGCTATGGAAGGTCAACGCTTCTTTGACTTGGTAAGATGGGGTGTTGCCGACCAGGTGCTTAACCCTTATGCACAACGTGAGGGTAATTTAATTCAATATAAAAAAGGTACTAGTTTTACAAAAGGGAAGAATGAATATTACCCTATACCTCAAGAACAAAGAGATTTGTTTAATAAAGATGGTACCGAGCGTCTAAAGCAAAATCCGGGGTATTAATAAATAGGTTTAATTAGAAAATTGTTAATACAGAGGTAGAGTAAAAGCTCTACCTCTTTTTTTAATTGTATTTACTGATATTTACCCGTGCAAAAGTTTCAAATGACACCCGTAAACAGGTCGTTTTATTTTTTATTGATTTTATTATTTGCTTCCTGTAATAGTAAACATCCTTTATTTCATCTCGTTTCTCCAAATCACTCTGGCATTCATTTTAACAACCATATTGTTGAAAATGATTCTATCAATCCAATAGATGTAACTAATGTTTATAATGGAGGCGGTGTCGGTGTTGGTGATTTTAATAGTGACGGGTTACAGGATATATATTTTACCGGTAACCGTGTTCCAAATAAACTTTACTTAAATAAAGGAAACTTTAAGTTTGAAGATATAACAAAACAAGCCGGAGTAGCAGGCGGAGGTAAGTGGTGCCGGGGGGTTTCAGTTGTAGATATAAATAATGATGGCCTGTTGGATATGTATGTTTGTGCTACACTGTTGAATAAACCAAAAGAAAGGGAAAACCTTCTTTATATCAATCAGGGAGCTGATAAAAGCGGAGTACCGCAATTTAAGGAAATGGGAGCAGAATATGGCCTCAATGACACCACTCATTCTACCATGGCAGCTTTTTTTGATTATGACAATGATGGCGATCTGGATATGTATCTTGTAGTTAATCAAATAATAAAAGGCGATAATCCTGCTGTTTTCCGGCCTAAAATGACAAATGGACGTCACCCAAGTACCAGCCGTTTATACCGCAATGATTGGAAGGCTGGTTTAAAGCACCCTGTATTTACCAATGTAACAAAAGAAGCCGGAGTAACTATTGAAGGCTTTGGTCATGGTGTAAACATAGCAGATTTTAATAAAGATGGCTGGAAAGATATTTTTGTAACAAATGATTTCAACTCTAATGATCTCTTATACATTAATAACCATAATGGTACATTTACCGACAAGGCCGGTTCCTATTTTAAACATACCTCAGCAAATGGAATGGGACAGGATGTAATTGATATCAATAACGACGGGTTATCAGATGTAATAGAACTTGATATGGACCCCGAAGACAACCTGCGCAAAAAAATGATGTTAAATGCAAGCAGTTATCAAAACTATCAGAACAGTGATTATTATGGGTACCAATATCAATACGTACGAAATACTCTTCAGCTTAATCAGGGTCCCAGAGTTAATCAGAAAGACTCTGTCGGCGATCCTGTTTTCAGTGACATAGGTTTCTTTTCAGGCGTTGCAGAAACAGACTGGAGCTGGACGCCACTTGCACAGGATTTTGATAACGACGGCAACCGTGATATTATAATTACCAATGGTTTCCCCAGAGATGTCACTGATCATGACTTTACTACTTTCCGCAAGCAATCATATTCCATAGCCAGTAAAGAGTTTACGTTAGAACAGATACCTCAGGTAAAGCTGCACAATTATGCTTTTAAAAACAAAGGCGATCTCACGTTTGAAAACGCCACCCAGGCTTGGGGCATTACCACTCCTTCCTTTTCTAATGGTGCGGCTTATGCGGATTTAGATAATGATGGTGATATGGACATGATCGTTAATAATATTAATGATGAAGCTTTTGTATATGAAAATACATTAACGAATGGAAAGGATACTGCCCAGCACTACCTCACCCTCAATTTAATTGGGGATACGCTAAACAAGAACGGATTGGGAACCTGGGTAGAGATTTATTATGGGGGTAAACAACAGGCATACGAACAATCGCCATACCGGGGCTATTTATCTACTATTGATATGCGGCCGCACTTTGGTTTAGGTACTGTGTCAAAAGTTGACTCCGTTGTAATTAAGTGGCCGGGATATAAAAAACAGGTATTGCAAAATGTAGCAGCTAACCAAACGTTAACGGTTAATATTAAATCTGCAGATCAGGCATATAATTGGAATAATTTTGTTTATGCACCCAATACTTTGTTCACAGAAATAACAGACTCCCTTGGTATACATTACCAGCACCAGCAAAAAGATTTTGTAGATTTCAACATCCAAAAATTATTACCCCATAAATTTTCAGAGTACGGGCCAGCCCTTGCTGTTGGCGATGTTGATGGAAACGGCCTTGATGACATTATTGCCGGAGCAGCTATTTCGTATAGTCCTGTTGCACTTTTACAAAAAAACGATGGCTCCTTTTTTCAGAAGAATATTTTGCCTGACGCAAATACCCCATTAAAACAAGGAGATGACAGAGGAGTAAGTTTGTTTGATGCCGATGGTGATGGCGACTTAGACATTTATATAGCCAGCGGAGGATATGAAACAATTCCAAATACCGGCCGGTACCAGGATATTTTGTATATTAATAATGGCAAAGGTAATTTCTCTATTGATACTGCTGCTTTACCTAAAAACCTCACAAGCAAATCATGTGTGAGAGTTGCTGATTATGATAACGATGGAGATCTTGACTTATTTATTGCAGGCCGGGTAGAGCCGGGGCATTATCCCAAACCTGTATCAAGTTTTATTTATAGAAATGATACAAAAAACGGGATGATCAGATTTACGGATGTATCCGGATCAATAGCAAAACCGCTAAATAATATAGGCCTGGTTTGCGATGCAGTATGGACCGATTTTGATAATAACGGATGGCAGGATCTGATATTGGCAGGAGAATGGATGCCTGTCACTTTCATAAAAAATAATAAGGGAACTTTTGAGAATATTACCGCTTCAACCAATATAGCTAATAAAAAAGGCTGGTGGACGAGTATTGTACCAGGTGATTTTGATAACGATGGAGATATGGATTATATAGTAGGAAATTTAGGTTTAAATTCATTTTTTAAAGCTAATGAGCAACTTCCTGCAAGCATTTATGCTAAAGATTTTGATAATAATGGCAGTTATGATGCCATACCTACTTTGTACCTGCCGACCTCGCAGCAAGACACTGCAAGACGTGAATATCCTGTCCACACAAGAGACGATATTACCAAACAAATGATCTTTTTCAGATCTAAATTTCAAAACTATAAATCGTTTGCATCAGCCCCCTTTTCTAAAATGTTTACAAATGATGAAATGAAAGGAGTATTAAAGTTAGAGGCAAATTATTTTAGCAACAGCTATGTCAGGAATGACGGCAATGGAAAATTTATAATAACCCCGCTTCCTTTAAATACACAGTATTCATGTATGAACGGAATGGCAGCAGAAGATTTTGACGGAGATGGAAACTTAGATCTTTTAATGGTTGGTAATGATTACGGAACAGATGTTTCCATAGGTCGCTATGATGCATGCAATGGACTTATGTTGAAAGGAGATGGTAAAGGAAGCTTTTTACCATTATCAATTTTGCAAAGCGGATGGTTTGTACCAGGCGATGCCAAAGCCCTTGTAAAACTTAGAAGCACCAACGGAAAATGTTTATTAGCTGCAAGCCAAAACAGGAGTAAATTAAAGGTTTTTGAGCTAAAAAAAGGTATTAGCTGCTTACCTTTAGAGCCATTAGATGTCAGCGCTATGATTTCTTATAAAAATGGAAAGAAACAAAAACGTGAGCTTTTTTATGGGTCATCATTTTTATCGCAATCCGGAAGATTCTTAAATATTGATCAAAATATAAGCACTGCAGATATTAAAGACAGTAAGGGCAAACAAAGACATATTTCTTTCTGATAAAATTAAATTGGGAAAAAGCTTTATCCTTCATCATTAAACCAGCGCAACTATTGTTTGAAATGTATATGGAAATAATTTTTTTATTTTAAATTGAATTAAATTTAAATAGTGTTTGGTAATATAAAACAAAGGTGTGATATGAGGAAACTGGTTGTAGTTTCATTTATATTTTTTTTACTTTCAGCTTGTTCTTCCAACACACATAAAGCTGACCCGAAACTCTTAACTGACCAAAACCTTCTTCACAGGAATATTAAGCAAATAACAGAAGTTATTGTGCACGATGTATTTTCTCCCCCGGTAGCAAGCCGCATTTATGCTTATGCCAACCTGGCTTCTTATGAGGCTATTCGCTTCGCCCGGTCCGGTTATGTTTCTATTGCAGCTCAGTTGAATGGATTTGAACCATTGCCGGTTCCGGAGAAGGGCAAACCATACAATTTTTTGCTGGCGGCTACCAAAGCTGCTTTTACTGTAGCAGAAAAAATTACTTTCTCTGCTGATACTTTAGCAAACTATCAAAATACAGTATATGCAGATTTTAACTCGTTATTAGATAAAGAAACATACAACCGTTCTATAGCTTTTGGAGAAGAAATAGGGAAAAAAATATTGAAAAGAACAACAATTGATAATTACAAACAGACCAGGGGAATGGAAAAATTTTTAGGCAGCGATGAACCTGGAAAATGGCGGCCAACTCCTCCTGATTATTCAGATGCTGCTGAGCCTTATTGGGCCTTGATTAAGCCACTCAAATTGGACTCGGCAGGACAATTCCATTGTGGCCCTCCTTATAAATACAGTATAGATACCACTAGTAATTTTTATAAGCAGGTAAAGGAAGTATATACCATTGGACAAAATTTGAGCGATTCGCAAAGAACCGTTGCACGGTACTGGGATGATAATCCTTTCGTAACCGAGCACTCCGGCCACTTAATGTATGGTAATAAAAAAATTACACCTGTAGGACATTGGATGGGAATAACAGGCATTGCGTGTAAAATTAAAAATTTAAATGAAGCAGAAACTGCACAAACATATCTCATCACCTCTCTGGCTATTTTTGATGGCTTTATTTCATGTTGGAAAGTAAAATACGAAACGCAGGTAGTGCGCCCGGTTACAGTGGTAAATGAATTAATTGATCGTAACTGGCAACCATTTTTACAAACTCCTCCTTTCCCTGAACATACGAGCGCACATAGTGTAATATCAGCAGCAGCAGCTACAGTGCTTTCTAAAAGATTTGGTGAAAGTTTTCCTTTTCATGATACGAGTGAAATGGAATATATTGGAATGAAGCGTGATTTTCCCTCTTTTATGGATGCGTCTTTAGAAGCATCTGTCAGCAGAGTATATGGAGGTATTCATTATCGGAACAGCGTAATGCAGGGAGTGATTTTTGGTAAGGAAATAGGTGCTTACTACAATAATAGTCTCGTGCTTAAGAAGTAACGGCGGTAATCATTAAATAAATTTTTCAAATATTTAAGAAAAGAAGGTTTTATACATGTCTGTAGAAAAAATTATATCAGAATGGAAGACAGGAGCCTTTAAACCGATCTATTGGTTGGAAGGAGAGGAACCATATTTCATTGATAAAATAATGGATTATGCCGAACATGATATTTTAAATGAAAATGAATCTGCATTTAACCTTACCGTTTTTTATGGTCGTGATTCAGATTGGACTACTGTGGTAAATGCCGCCAGGCGATATCCGATGTTTGCGGAAAGACAGGTTGTATTGCTTAAGGAAGCGCAGCATATGAAAGACATTGAAAAGCTGGAAGGATATGTGAATAAACCTTTAGCATCAACAGTTTTTGTAGTCGCTTATAAAGATAAAAAAGTAGATGGACGTACTAATCTCGCTAAATATTTAAAAAAGAATGCGGAAGTTTTTTTTTCAAAAAAGATATACGAAAGCCAGTTGCCCGAATGGACAAAAAATATGATCCTTTCAAAAGGATACCAGATACATCCGCAAGCCCTGCAGCTTTTGGTTGATAATACAGGTAACGATTTGAGCAGGCTTGAAAATGAAGTGGAGAAAGTAGTGATAAACCTTGCCAATACTAAAACAATTGATGAAAATGCCATAGAGAAGTATGTAGGTATAAGCAAAGATTTTAATGCTTTTGAATTGCAGACTGCAATTGCTAAGAAGGACCTGGCAAAAGCAATACGGATTATTCAATACTTTAATGCAAATCCAAAGGCAGCGCCTATACAATTAGTATTGCCTGCAGTCTACTCCTACTTTAGTAAAATATATTCTATTTTCGGAATGAATGATAAAAGCGAAAATGCTGTGAAACCATTATTCAGCAATAATTTTTACGCCGCAAGAGATGGGCTTGCTGCTGCAAAAATATATGGAATACAAGGTATTGAAAAGATATTATTGCTATTGCATGAATACAATTTAAGAAGTATAGGTATAAACGACATAGGTACCAGCGATGCAGACCTTATGAAAGAAATGGTAGTAAAAATGGTGAGTTGAATATGAACATATTATGACTTTCACAAATTATTGATAAAAAACCCAATAAAATATAAGAGCCATTTACTTTTTTAATTTGTAAATGGCCCTTATTATAATTTAAATAAAAAATTCCTTACCTGACAATCAATTTAATTATATCAGCGGGTCTCGTCTCATAAAGTACTTTTAGGTAGTAAAATCCAGGTTTTAAAGATAGGCTTGATATATTCACCTCCATATTATTCGATCTTCCCCGTTGTAATTTAATTTTGCCAATCTCATATTTTCTGCCTGCCACATCCGCAATCTGCAATGTAGAATATCCTGAATAATCACCAGGAAATTCAATTTTAAATCTTTTTCCCATCGGATTTGGATAGACTTTTAGTTTTTTAAGCGTATAATCCGCAGTTGAAACATTTGGATCAGGAACTATTACAGAAGATAATATAGCAGAAGCATAGAAGCTATATACTTCTACTGCTACAACCATTGGTCTGTTTACAGTTGCATCAAAGTCAATATTTAGTGTGCTGTCTGTTACGGTTACAGGTATATTTTTAACAAGGGCAGTTGCTCCGCCTACTTCCTGTGTCACATCAAAATTTATTAAACGCAGTTGATTTTCGAGTGCGACATTCATTATTCTTGATCCTGCCCCGCCGTTTAGTCCGCTGCCAGGTGCTCCCCAATAAATTTCAGCAAAATGCAATCGAACGACATAATCGCCGTTTTTAACAGGAAATTCATATCTGAAAGACCTTTTGTCTGCATTTGAAGATTGTTCTTTTAAGTATAATGAATCTTCATCTGTTCCGGCAATTTGAGTTAGACTGCTATTTCTATAAGGTTCAAGATTGTCGTGGGAATATTGATTATCAGCACTCCATGTTTTACCATTTATAGTTATAGGAGTTGCAGAGCCGCTGTTAATGCGGTAGTTGGCTATAACTGCGGTATCAGCGGCTAATGCAATACCATATAGCGGCACCCGCAGAGGTGATTTTGAATTATTATAATATATTAACAGGTCAGCAATTTTTAACCCCTGTGATACAGGATTATAATTTACCGTAAGGGTATAGCTTTCCTGTGGGTACAAAACCTTTTTTGCAGGCAAAGAAGCAGAAAATTCTGATTTATTTTCCCCCGCTATAGCAACAGAAGATATTGTTATCGCAGGGTCTTTTGAACTGTCAGCATAATTTTGTCCAAGGCTTGACAGGTTTAGCTTAAGAGAATTAGCACTGTTCAAAAGTTTTTCTCCGAAATCTAAAGCTGAAGGAGCTGGGGCTAAGGCTGAATAATATGATGCTCCTTTTTCAGGTTTGACATTTTTTACAAAATACATATTATCATTGTAGTCATAATTCGTATAGGGATTTCCTAAATAATCATTAGAAAGGATATAAGAGTTAGGAATAATATTACCGTTTGCATCATAAGCTTTCCACACACGAATGCCTGTTTTACCACCCGGATTTTTACTGGCATCAGTGTAGTCTTTTCCTCCAACCTTAAAACCAAAAGCTGTTTTGGGATAAAAAGCTCCGGAAGCAGCAAGGTCAGGCCGGCCTCTGCGGGGCAAAACAGTTTGAGCATCGCGGCCAATATGCGTAAAAAGAGTTTTCAGACTGTCTGTTCCTTTAGGATACCATATAAATTTCTCTTTGAAAGTGCAACATCCATGATAAGCGCTCATTTGCCTGACGGAAACAGGGAAGGAGGTATCAGCACGTACAAAATAGGAAGGACGTATTTCATTTCCTTTTAAAAAGTTGGTGTCACCACCCTTAAGGTCAGTATGAACAAAACCTGTTTTGGTTTTAAATCCAAAAGCATTTATTATTTCCTGGGCATAAGGCTCATTATATTGTTCACCTTGTCTTTGCCATATACCACTTAAAAAAACAGCTTTTGAAGGGTTCTTGTCATCGTTCGAAACTATAGTAAGGGTATCATGCAAAATCTTTACTCTTGTACCTGCATCAACTGCCACAAACTTTACTATTAAGTCGGTATAAGATCCTGAACTTATTCTCAGCGGCAACGAAGTATCCGGATTATAATCAACACCTTTCAGCTTAACGAGTTTCCACGCAGTATCATTAGATAAAATAAGATTCTGGATGATTAATGTATTAAATCCCTTATTATGAATTCTTATTGGTAAGGATTCATGATTAGAATTATAATTAATACTATCTCTTGTAACGGGAATTTGAACTCTTGAAAATACAAACCGGTCATTTGCCGGAAATTTATCAGGATTTTCAACAAACAGGAGAGGGTTACCGGGAGACTGAGCTGAAGCTTTAGTATAAACAAAGCAAAAAATAAATCCGGCAAGACAAGATTTTAAAACGGATAGTAATAATTGCTGCTTCAATTGCTGCTTCAAATAAAATAGGTAATGTTTGTACAAAATTATATGTTTTAATAATATTAATTATTCTTCAGTAAATTGATTTATTAAACTTACAGGAAATATTAAATTAGTTCGGCTATTCGCTTAGAATCAGGGATTGAAATAATAACTGTAAAGAAAATTTTTGCAGTGATATTGCAAATATAAAAAACTTTAAAAAAAAATGCTGTTTCATGTTGTTTTTAACATCTTATCTATTGGTGTATATATTATTTCTAAACGTTACTTTGATTAATTTATTTTATATGCTTCTGCAGAATGGCTATTTTAAGATTTTCCGGCTGCGGACATTCTTTTGTTATACTCTCTTCTGAACTGTCTTTATTAAACATATATATATTTATTCAAGTTATTTCATTTCATAAAAAACTATATTTTGAAAGTAAACTACTGGTCTTTTAATATCCCTTTCAGACATCCTTTTACCATCTCAAAAGGTACAAAAACACATCAGCCTTCTTTGATTGTTGCGTTAGAACTGGGACCCTTTAAGGGATATGGAGAAGCCCCTGCTATTAGTTATTATGACATCACAGCAGGGCAAATGATAGCAGACCTGGAGAAGAAAAAGAATTTTGTTGAAAAATTTGCATTCACAAGTCCTGAGCGCTACTGGCATTATCTGCACCACTTATTTCCCGCTAATCCTTTTTTGGTTTGTGCGCTCGATATGGCAGGATGGGATATGTTTGGTAAAATGAAACAAAAACCTTTATACCGTTTGTGGAATACTGATTTCGATCAAACTGTTTTAACTGATTATACTATCGGTATAGATTCAATAGAGAAAATGATTGAAAAAATGCAGGAAAAACCCTGGCCGGTTTATAAAATAAAATTAGGAACGCCCAATGATATAACTATTGTAGAAGCATTGAGAAAGCATACAAGTGCAATCTTCAGAGCAGACGCAAATGCTGCGTGGACGACAGAGGAAGCGATGGAAAAAATACCGGTTTTATCAAAACTTGGAGTAGAATTAATCGAGCAGCCTTTAGAAAAAAACAATTGGGATGGGATGAAGCTTTTGTATAAAAAATCTCCATTGCCCTTGTTTGCAGATGAAAGTTGTGTATTTGAAAAAGACGTAGAGAAATGCTCAGGATATTTTCATGGAATAAACATTAAACTAACAAAATGCAGCGGAATAACTCCTGCAAAGAGAATGATATTAAAAGCAAGGGAACTTAATTTGAAAGTCATGATGGGCTCAATGAATGAAACTACAATTGGCACTTCAGCCATTGCTCATTTTATTCCTCAGTTAGATTATGCAGATGCGGACGGTCCTTTATTACTGGCACATGATATAGCTGCGGGTATTGAATATGACTATGGCCAGGTGAAGCCAACAGATGCACCGGGGTTAGGAGTTACAGTGGAATTTTAATTTACAGGTTTAAATATATTGATAGAAGTTCCCGGACAATTTAAAATCTCCTTGCTTTGTATATTTCTATTAAAACATTCATATTATTTACTATAAATAATATTGAATAAAAAAGCGCGTTATATCTTAGTTTTATTTCCCTTAATTATATTGACTTTTGCTTACAGATATTACATATGCTGCTCTTAAAAAGAAATCATGAAGAAGCAGATTTTGCGAAACATATTGACGAGCCCATTAATCAACTGAATTAATTACCAAAAAAGTTTACTATATAATACGGTCAACTATTTGAATTGTAACGTTTAGTTTTACATACGCGAAATCGGTTGAACTGCTTTATAGCACTAATAAAAACATTTATAATTACGAGATATGCAAGTAAAACAATATCCATTTTATATAAAAAGTACCGTTGTTCTTTTTGGAATTATATTACTAACCTACTCTTTAATCAATTTAAGAGATATACTTGTACCCATTTCATTTGCAGTCATTATATCAATCCTGCTAAATCCGTTGGTGAATCGCTTTAAAAGGTCAGGTATATCCCAAGTTTTTTCTATCGTCATCGTTATGCTCATAGCCCTGCTTGTTTTTGGTGGTATACTATATTTTCTTTCTTCCCAAATTGTTGGTTTCGGAGATAATTTGCCCCTTATAAAAAGTAAGTTTGCATCTATCCTCCACGAGTTGCAGCGGTGGTTGCAGGTAAAATTTGGTTTGGCTATTAATAAACAGGTGCAGTTAGTTAATGAAGCTATGAATAACAGCAAAGCGGTACTTGGCCAAACAGTGGGAACAGCATTGGGTACGCTGGCAGTTGTTTTTTTACTGCCTGTATATGTCTTTCTGTTGCTGTACTATAAAACTCTGATTTTAAATTTTCTCTACGAAGTTTTTTCGGAAGAAAATACTAAACAGGTAGGCGATATTTTAAACGAAACAAAAACAGCTATTCAAAGTTACATGGTCGGCTTGTTGCTGGAGGCTCTTATTGTAGCCATTCTTAATTCAATTGCGTTATTAATTTTAGGTGTTGATTATGCCATCCTTATAGGTGTCATAGGCGCTATACTTAATATGATACCATATTTAGGAGGCATTGTAGCGATCGCTTTACCGGTGTTGATGGCCACAATAACTAAAGATGGTTTTTCTACACAGTTAGGGATAATTATAGCTTATGCAATTATTCAATTTATTGATAATAATATTTTGGTTCCACGTATTGTATCTTCTAAAGTGCAGATAAATGCACTGATATCCATTCTTGTTGTATTTTTAGGCAATGCTTTATGGGGGGTGCCGGGAATGTTTCTTTCCATACCTGCGGTTGCCATCTTAAAAATAATTTTCGACCGTATTGATGGCCTTAAACCATGGGGCAAACTATTGGGAGATGAAGTGCCTACCCGTCATAAAGGACAAATATGGCTGCGGCGCAGAAAAAAGAAATCTGTAGCCGAAGAAATTGTAGAACCATAACATTAATATAGCTACCTGGTATTTTTTTATTTTTTTATTACGCTGATTTTGCCGTTGCGTTCGAGAAATGCCTCTTCAATATCTTCTAACGAAGTTGTATTGCCTTCCTTTCTTATACCTTCTATAAGATCGTTTTCGCTTAGCAAACATTTATTCAAATTAGATCTGTTAATCGTGCCGTTTTTATAAAGAGATATTGACCGGCCTTTTACTAATGCCCGAAGGTTTTATTATGAATAGAAAGTATTGATACTATACGTGTCATCACCACCATTGTAAACCTGGAAAATACAACAGGGAAGAACGGAGAAACTCCCACTACGGCTCGACTTAGTACAGCGCCAAGCATGATAATTATAATATTATCAAATGCAGAATTTTTACCGAAAGTTTTTATGTCAGCAATCCTGGTAAAAGCCAAAGCTATAATAAACATTACAATTGTGCGGCAACTCATTTGCAAAGCATTCAAATCCCTTCCTTCACCAAATAGTTCTGTAATTTAATTATATCCATTATTTCAATAATTTCTATAATAATTTTGACCTAAGAAATACTATAAAACGTTCACCAAAATCTATACCCCATATATAAAATAAGTTTGCCATATTGTAATAGGTAATTTTTATCGGTCACTAAAAGACTTATCAAAATTGTTTTTCTTTAAAAAGTTATATTAAAATTATATGAGAAGCTATAACCCGTAATAATTAATACTAGTAGCAGACATAGTTTCTCTTTCTTTATTGTAGAACAAAGCTTAATCCTGATAGTATATTCGGCTACGTGAATATATATAAAAATTGATGGAATAGTTTTTATCGTTTAACTCAACATGCAACCTATAAGACCGGTTTTTTTAAAAGCAAAGTGGCAAAATCTGGTTATGATTAATTATGAAGCAGATCGTGAAATATTAATACCGCATTTGCCGCCTGCAACAGAATTAGATGTATTTAATAATAAGACGCTCATAAGTATTGTTGGTTTTATGTTTAATGATACAAAAGTGTTTGGTATGCACTGGCCTTTTCATACGAGCTTTGAAGAAGTAAACCTGCGGTTTTACGTCAGACATTTTGATGGTAAGGTATGGAAAAGGGGAACTGTATTTATTTCTGAAATTGTACCGAAGCGGATAATTTCCTTTATAGCAAATACCTTGTACCACGAACATTATAGCACCAAACCAATGTCGCATTTAATGTCAGTAAAAAAAGATGAAATTATTCTTAGCTATAAATGGAAGCACAACACAAAATGGAACAGTATTGATGTAACAGCCAACGCCTCGTTGAGTGACATAAAGCCAGGCAGTGAAGAAGAATTTATTTTTGAACATTATTGGGGTTACAACAAATATAATTCAAATACGACTATTGAATATGGCGTGGAGCACTCAATGTGGCAGGTACATAAAGTAAAAAACTGGAAACTTGATTGTGATGTTGCTTCTTTATATGGAGATGCATTTGTTCCCTGGTTATGTGCGAAACCGAGTTCTGTCTTTTTAGCAAAAGGTTCAGAAGTAATAATAAGAAAGCCGCGGTATATTAAAACATAATACTAAAAAGATGTCAGCAAGGGCTAATACATCAGGTTAAGGAAAAGTATGAGAAGTGTGCTGCAGTGCTTAAAAGCATTTATTTGGCGAATTATTTTTATTGCTTAATGAGGAAAATTGATTTGATAAATATTTGCCCATAACTTACCGGTAACATATATTTTATCAGAAGTTGAATCATAAGCAATTCCATTTAATACATCTGCATTAGAGCTTTTATTTTTAGCTTCAAAGTTTAAAGAGCTAAGATCAAGCTTTCCAACTACTATACCATTGGCAGGATTAATTTTTACTATATAATTTGTAGTCCAGATATTAGCATAAATAAAGCCTTTGATAAATTCTAATTCATTCAGTTTGTCTAATGGCGCTCCATTTTCTGTCACCATTAGTGTTTTGTATGATTGTAAGTTTTCAGGATTTAAGAACGTTAAATGATCAGTGCCGTCACTCATGATTAAATCCGTTCCGTTAGTGGTTAAACTCCAGCCTTCAGAATTGGAATAGACAAACTTATTTATTTGCCTGAATGAATTAGCATCATAAATAAAACCTGTCTTATTTTTATAAGTTAATTGATAAATCTTATCATTTAATATAACAATTCCCTCACCAAAGTATTTAGTTCTGTCAAGCTCAACTTTTTTATTGATTTTTCCGGTGGATAAATCAATTATTCCTATTAAAGATTTAGTTTGCTTTATTTCTTGCGGTGAACCTGTACTTTCATATAATTGTCCATTATGTACAATTAACCCTTCTGTATATGAAGTAGTATCATGGGGAAAATATTTTGTAACTGTATAATTAATAATGGGAACTTTTGGATTTGAACTTTCGGTATAAACAGCTTCCGGATTACCGCTGCAACCATATAGCAGGCATAATGCTAAAGTCACTACCCAAAGTCTTTTCATTATAAACAGTGTCTCTTGTTGTTCAAATTAATTCCTCGACTCCTATCTTTTCCTTCACGAGCTTCATGGCTAATTTAAACTGCTCTTTTAATGTGAGATTGGAATTATCTAAAACAACAGCATCTTCAGCTTTTCTCAGAGGGCTAAACCGTCGGTTGCTGTCAATATAATCTCTCATTTCAAGGTTAGTTTTTACTTCATCTATAGTGATATTGGGGTTTTTAACGATCATTTCTTTAAACCTTCTTTCAAATCTTACTGCCGGATCAGCAATTAAAAATATTTTCAGCTCAGCATGGGGAAAAACCGTTGTGCCAATATCTCTCCCATCCATAACAATACCTTTTGCATCACCTATCTTTACCTGCTGTTTTACTGCAAATTCACGTACTTCCTTTACTGAAGCGACTTCACTTACATTTTCGGCTACCACCATATCTCTTATCATCCATTCAACGTTTTCATCGTTTAAATGCATTTCACTTATACCCGTATTTTCATTATAAATAAATTCAAGAGTTATATTTTGAAGCGCTTTTATTACTTCATCTTTGTTATTCCAGTCAACATGATTACGAAGAAAGTATAATGTTATAGCTCTGTACATTGCACCGCTATCTATAAAGACATAATTCAGCTCTGCCGCCAATGCTTTCGCCAAAGTACTTTTTCCGCACGAAGAGTAACCATCTATTGTTATAATGATCTTTTTCATTGTAAACCAGGAATTCTTTATAAAATGTAACAAATACAGGAAAAAAGATAAATTATGAAATCCTTGAGACTGTAATTATTTCGTAACTAAAAAAAATAGATATAGTTTTCAAGATAACTTCTTCATCCCTTAAATAGCTATAGTTTTATAATCTATAAATACAGCAGCTCTGCATGTTTTCATTAACAAAGCTCAATAAAATTTTTATAATCATTTAATCACCCAGACACTCCAAAAAATAAAAAAGCCACCCAACTAATAAAATTGGATGGCGAAAAAGCTAAAATTAATTAAACTACGCTTTACTTTGTTCTTTTTCTTCTATTTTTTCTTTTATCTTGAAAACTATTTTTTCATTTTCTTTATCCAATTCTCCAATTAAGACATCTCCCTGCTTTACATTCATACTTAAGATTTCTTCAGCTAACTCATCCTCAAGGTATTTTTGAATAGCTCTATGCAAAGGTCTTGCGCCAAATTGTTCATCATAGCCCTTATCTGCAATAAAGTCTTTGGCTTCATTCGTCAACTCAAGGGTAAATCCTAGATTTGAAAGACGTTTCATCACACCTTTCATCAGTATGTCTATTATCTCAAAGATGTGTTCTTTGTTCAGAGAGTTGAATATGACTACGTCATCTATCCTGTTTAAAAACTCGGGAGCGAAAGTACGTTTCAATGCCTTTTCTATTACCGCTTTGTTATTCTCATCTGCATTTTGCACACGGCTTGCTGTAGCAAAACCTACCCCATCTCCAAAATCCTTCAATTGGCGGGCTCCAATATTTGAAGTCATGATAATTAAAGTATTCTTAAAATCAATCCTTCTGCCTAAACCATCTGTTAACTGACCATCATCTAATACCTGTAATAAAATATTATAAATATCGGGGTGAGCTTTTTCAATTTCATCCAGCAGGACTACGCTGTACGGCTTACGTCTCACTTTTTCAGTAAGCTGTCCGCCTTCTTCATACCCTACATACCCCGGAGGCGCACCTACAAGGCGGCTGACTGTAAACTTCTCCATGTATTCACTCATGTCAATGCGTATAAGAGCATCTTCACTGTCAAACATGTAACGGGCCAATGAACGGGCAAGCTCTGTTTTACCTACACCTGTCGGGCCTAAGAAGATGAAAGTACCAATAGGTTTTTTAGGATCTTTTAAACCCACACGATTTCGCTGTATAGCTTTAGTGACCTTTGCAATAGCTTCCTTTTGCCCGACTACCATAGCTTTCATATCCTCAGGCATGCGGCGTAACTTTTCAGTTTCAGCTTCAACCATACGCTTAACAGGTATACCTGTCATCATACTTACCACTTCAGCTATCGCTTCTTCATTTATAGGAAAGCGTTTATTTTTACTTTCCTCTTCCCAATGGTTTTTTGCTTTTTCCAAAGCTTCTCCAAGTCTTTTTTCAGTATCACGAAGAGCAGCAGCTTCTTCAAAACGCTGGCTTTTTACCACCTTGTTCTTTTCAAGCTTTATATCCTCGATCTTCTTTTCTAGATCTAAAATCTCTTTGGGTACGTTTATGTTTTTTAAGTGAACTCTTGCACCTACTTCATCGAGCACATCAATTGCTTTGTCTGGCAATAACCGGTCGGTCATGTACCTGTCGCTAAGCTTCACACATGCTTCGATAGCATCTTCAGAATAAGAAACACTATGATAATCCTCGTACTTGCTTTGTATATTGGTAAGTATTTGAATTGTTTCCTCTACAGAAGGCGGTTCTACCAACACCTTTTGAAAACGACGATCCAGTGCCCCATCTTTTTCAATGTACATTCTGTATTCATCGAGTGTAGAAGCGCCTATGCACTGCAGTTCTCCTCTTGCCAAAGCTGGTTTGAAAATGTTAGAAGCATCCAAAGATCCGCTGGCCCCACCAGCCCCGACAATAGTATGTATCTCATCTATAAATAAGATCACGTCACGGTTCTTTTCCAGTTCGTTCATAATAGCTTTCATTCTTTCTTCGAACTGTCCGCGATATTTAGTTCCGGCAACAAGCGCTGCGAGGTCAAGACTGATTACTCTTTTGTCAAACAAAACACGGCTGACTTTTCTTTGAACGATCCTTAAAGCCAAGCCTTCTACAATTGCTGTCTTACCCACACCCGGCTCACCAATCAGAATAGGATTGTTCTTTTTACGGCGGCTCAATATCTGGCTCACTCTCTCAATTTCCTTCTCACGCCCAACTATCGGGTCTAAAGAACCACTCTCTGCTAACTTAGTGATATCGCGGCCAAAATTGTCAAGTACGGGTGTTTTGCTTTTAGGATTACTTTGTTGCTTGGCACGCTGTTGTCCCGTATAGCCTTTCCTGTCCTCATCGAAATCATCATCATTATCTTCGGTGTATTCGCTTCTCGGGTCGCTGCTTCTTACCATGCCCAATTCATTTCTAAAGACATCATAATCAACATCAAACTGGTTTAAAATCTGTGTAGCTATATTTTCTTTATTTTTTAAAATTGAAAGCATCAGGTGCTCTGTTTCCACAAGCGGGCTTTTAAGAGCCTTAGCTTCTAAAACGGTTACACGAATTACTTTTTCAGCCTGCTTTGTTAACGGCAGACTGTTAATGTTTGCGATGTTTTTTCCTGTTTTATCTTTTATTGCAAGTTCAACCTCTTTGCGAAGTTCATACAGGTCTACATTTAATGTTTTTAAAATGCGGATAGCTGTATTTTCGCCCTCCCTGATCAAACCAAGCAGCAGATGTTCTGTTCCTATAAAATCATTACCCAACCGTAGAGCTTCCTCCCTGCTGAATGAAATGATTTCTTTTACCTGGGCTGAAAAATTATTATCCATATAGTTTAAATTGCTTGATACAATAATAACGAATATTTTTGAAGCTTGAGTATGTGTCGTTATCCACACATGTTAATCAAACTGTAAACATGAAGGTCAAAATTGATACCAAAGAGAAATTTTATGTTATAACACTAATGGAAACAACCTTCTCTGCCAATATAGCAGCAGACCTTTCTCAATTAGTTACGAAATTTCTACAGCAAGAGATTAAGAATGTGGTACTAAAACTTTCTGCTCTTGAAATAATCGAAGATAAAGGTGCTGAAGAATTGGCAAAAATGCAACAACTTTTTTACGAAAACAATGCATCTTTTGTTATTTGTGAATTAAACCCCTTAATTGAAGAGAAACTTGAAGAACTGGAATTGCTTGAAGTAATGGATATTACCCCAACGGAAAGTGAAGCGGCGGACATAGTACAAATGGAAGAAATAGAAAGAGAACTATTGGATGATGAAATTGAAGAAATTCATTAGCTGGAAATCGCCTGATTACTTTGGGATTATTTTTGCATGAAGGTGTTTCTTGCCTTTTTGTGTGTTAATTGACAGAATTTAAAACCACACATTCGCTAAAATAATTTTTTAGGATAAGTTCTACGGTTGGTCTGTTTAGTGGAAGTAAACTGTTCCTGAGTTTAACAAGGATGAATATTTTTTTACAGCATTAGTTTAAGGAGCTTTTTGAAGTTGCTGAACAAAGAGGAACAATAATAAGTTGGGTAATCATTACACCTCTGA
>JAABUS010001381.1_pt1 | contig 53382 bp, 58 predicted proteins | sample 5560161 | NCBI WGS metagenome assembly JAABUS01 (sample SAMN10711885, study PRJNA513376) | rock metagenome | isolation source: Antarctica rocks | place: Antarctica: Victoria Land, Trio Nunatak nord | collected 2016-01-04 | reverse complement strand
AGGCGGAGATCCAGTCACGAGTCCTACGCACTCTTGGGAACACAACAATAGCAACAACCACAATGGCGGAGGCATAGCCCCAGTCGGTAGTCCTACAGGTGCAGGCGAAGGGCAGGCAACGGCAGGGGCGTACGCTGGGGAAAGCCAGAAGGTTGAGAGGTGGGGCGGTTGGAATGGGAATGGAGGGGGTAATGCCGCCGCGAGTTCTTGGTAGGTGTTCAGTACACAGACTTCACGGTTTACTCTATCTGCGATGATAAGCTGGGCGTTTGGAATGGGGTGAGCATAGTCGATACTTGATATTGCATTTATTAGAAAAGTTTATGCGAAATGCCAGGCTCTGTTGAAGCGAGATTCCCGAATCAATCAATGAAAAGCAAGAAAATCAAATATTTAGAGCTGAGATTTCTACCATCACATCTACCTCAACATCATTCTAATACAATGATTCGTTGTAAACCTATGAACTAAATCAAAAAATTTAAAAATTAACATAAGAATTTATCTAAATGTATATTAAAATTCACATAAAGTAGAAAAATATATAAGATTTTATGGCTTCAGAATCTCAAACGACTGTCAACTAAGCTCATTCAGATTAACTGCAGACTAACTACGCAGACTTTAAGTAACATGTTTAGCAATACTTTACGATTTTAGTGCATCAACTTAGTAAGTGACGTAGGGCTAGCCTTAAGTCGGTCTAGTGCCTGGTCGAAAAGCCTTTACGACTTTCCTCTCACCTTATTCCTTTTCATACTCGTACAAAGTAGCGTTCATCTTTCTTAACTTTATCGATATTCTCGATCTCTTCAGCTCGAGAAAGATCAGATCATCCTCTGTTCCAGGCTAAATTGATGATGATGGAGGCAAGGTAAACTGCATCCTCATCACGAAATACTACACGCATACCGTTTCGAATTTGTCGTCCTTGCTCTGCACAGAGAGCAATGGATCATCACCGCTCGCACAATTTCCTTCTGCATCTCTTCCGCGAAGTTAGCGCAAAGTTTGAGGGCGAAGACAGCCTCGATGAATGTTTCATGAGATAATAATAGTCTGTGATACTCGTGTTCACCCAGCTATAACTCACCTTCACTAACCCTTCTGCTAACGTTCGTGGGTTAACGTAAAGACTCTGTCGACTAGGGCCTGGGCTGACTAGCTTTATCAGGCTAGCGAATTCACTACTTGATGTGATTAATAGTCGGGTGAGCACGAGTAAGATTTAAAGGGGGGTAACGAATTCTGATGTTACTTCAGATCTTGACCACGCAAGTTGAGTGGATGGAGAGAATCATGTCTATCGCCCCTCAAAAGTCTTCTTCATCTCAATTTCCAGGGTCTAAAATTTAATTTGGCGCTCCTAAGAAGAATTGTGCCGTCTTGCTTTGTATAATAAAGCCATTCTTGCAGTCACTCATGATTCTCGGATCTACCTTTGTTGTCGCTCTTACTGCAACATTTCTTTTATATTCATAGTGGTGTTGAGTGGCGTAAGCGGTACAACTGACATGTTTAGAAGATTGCTTGCATTGGTCTTCGCGCTCAGTCTTGTGCTTCAGCATGTGGCAGCCATTGGTTTGTTCGAGCTTGGGTTTCTCTCGAAGATCCCCTCTTCGTGTATTCAACAATGGTCAAAGGTCAAGTATCTCGAAAGTGGCATCACTATTGGCCGAAGCTGTGCTGTATACAAGAAGCAACCGACTATTCATATGCAGAATTACCTTTCTTGCACTCGAGGAGATCAAGGCTGCACCAGCCGTCGCCGCAATTGTATTTCTGAATATGACGAGGTCATGTCACGATTTGTAGCGACGGGTACAATTACTGGATCAACCAATATCTATGGGTACTGAGCTTCTCTAAATGTATCACAAACTGTTTTTGATACTGGTGCTTTCTCTTCGTTCTTTGCAGCTAACGCTGCTTCTTCATTGGTCTCAGCAGCTTCTTATAATCCTTCATTCGTTTACACTTCTCAATCATCATGCCGTGGTGCTTGTAGTCTCAATGAAGAATCTGTCCAGGTTTTTGTTTGGCCAACTTCAACAGTTTCATCAAATGCAACGACTATCGCAGGTAAGAACCAGTCTACGAATGGTATCTTGAACAAGAACGAAACTAGACCTTATACTTTGGTCTCGGGTGGCTTTACATTGTATGTTAGTCCCGTGCGTTTCAAGAATACAAATCTGAACTGGTTTACAGTATCTCGTCATCGATTTATGTTGCATTTCAGTCATTACTTGCCTCTGATCACGGTGGTCGTGTTGAATCATCCTACGCAAACAGCACTCTGTCTTTCGCATCATCCCAACTTCGAACTGGCGCTGGGATTACGGCTGTTGATCAGAATATCGGGGCGTATCAGAGCTACCTATGGACAGTAATGCAGCCTCGTGACCTTACAGTGTCAGTAACCATATCAAATCTTCTATTACAATGTTCTGAAAGCTTACGTACAGTTTACAGAGATTGTGGAGTCAAAAGCATCACAGGGATCGTTGGGGATTCATACAGAGGGCGAAGCAATGCTATCGATTCATCGGTATTCTATGCTACTACTGATGGCTACATCGGTGGGGACGGACTGGGATGGGCATCACCTGATACTCCCGTGCTTCTATATATGACATACGATTCTTGCAGTCCTCTAATATCAGTCCCCTCCGAGATTTACAAATTCGATCCAGCCTGGTCAAGCTGCACGGCTGATATATCTGGTCTTTGGGATCCGCCACGAATATTACAGCCCGTTTCAGGTCTTTTTCATCCTGTTCCAAGTCCAACGTCGCAAGCTGGAACAATTTCATCATCGTCAGCTGCTCCTGCGTTCACAGCTGTTCCTAACACTCCGGCACCGACCGCATCAGCCGGACCTTCGTCAAAACCGAATTCTTTCCCCGGCCAGCCTAGCCTCGTCCCGAATCCTGGGTCCAACCTGCATCCAGCGTCAAGCTCACGATTAGGAGACGGAAGTGAACCTAACCCTAGTCAAGGTCCTGGCCCGAATTTGGACTCTGGCTCAGGACCCACCAGTGCGAATACAGATAATGGAGGATCTAGGACCCTTGATAACAGCCCTAACTCTAGCTCTAATCTCAAACCCAGCGCCGGGCCAGGAGCTGGTGCTCCAGATAGCGAGGGGGCGGGAATCTCTAGCCAAGAAACCACTGGGCCTCAAAGTCAATATAGAAACTCCCCAATCGTGTTCTTAGACTTGATTCCTTCTACATCGCCAAGCCCAATTGTGATAGGGTCTCATACGGCTGTCATTCTTCCCAGTGAAGGACTCAGCAGCAATGGAGCAACTTTAAGTGCTAGTACTGCTCTCATTACGCTCGACAACATTCCAGTCTCGGTGACATCAACCTACGTAATAGTTAGAACCAGCAGTCTAACTTCGTTAAATGATCCTCCCAATCTTTCTTCAATAGGCGGCTACCATGTCGAAACAGCGTCAAATGATGACATTGTCATCGGAGGGACAACTTTATCACTGAGAGGCGCGGGAACGACAATAGCACGGATCGCGGTATCGCTCGATCCTAATGGCTTGATCATAGAGACTTCTACTTTCGCACTTCCATCACCAGTACCAGCTTCGCCACTGCCAATGATAGGGAACCAGCTTCTTCAGTTAGCTTCAAATGGTGATATAATTCTGGCAGGCACGACGCTGTCTCAAGGAAGTCCTGGAACAACAGTGGCAGGAACTGTCATCTCTCTTGGCGCAAATGGCTTGAGCATCGGCACGTTCACGATTGCAATACAGTCGCTAGGGCCAGCTTCAACTCTGTCATTGATAGGAGGTCAGCGACCCCAGATTGATCCGAAAGGAAACGCTGTCTTTGCTGGAACAACTCTGTCGCCGAAGCAATCTGGGATAATGATATCAGGCACTCCGGTTTCTCTCGGGTCTAAAGGCTTGTTGATAGGATCATTCACGATCGCAATGCAGCCGTCAGCGCCAGTTCCAACCCTGCCATTGATAGGAGGTCAGCAACCCCAGGTTTATTCGAAAGGAAACGTTGTCTTTGCCGCGACAACTTTGACACTAGAACAATCCGGTATAACGATATCAGGCACTCCGATTTCCCTATCTAAAGGTTTAGTCATAGAATCATTCACATATGCAACATCAGTCCTCGCGTCCGCTCTATCACTCCCCACAATAGGCGGCCAGCAAGTTCAACAAGCAAAAAATGGCGGTATCATCGTTGTCAGCACTACATTGTTACCCGACGCTTCAGGTCTCACAATCTCAGGCACTTCGATATCACTCGAATTCGAGGGTCTGGTCATAGGATCATTCACATATGCAGTACAGTCCTCATCACCCACCCCAATACTTCCTATACTAGGCGGCCAGCAAATCCAGGAAGATGCAAAAGGCGGCATAACAATCGCAGGTACTACACTGCTCCCTGGTGCCGCCGCAATAACGATATCAGGCATTCCTGTATCTCTTGATTCGGCGAGCCTAGTAATCGGCTCATTCACATACGTGTTTCTAAACTCAACATCAGCAGCTGTATCTACAACCGACGCCAACCTTATTGCGAGCGTGATCACTAGCGCATTTGCGACTGGGGGTGCGACAAATACACCGGCGGTTGACAATGGGAGCGTTGTCACAGTTACGGTACAAACGACTGCTACGCCAGGGATTGGGAGCGAGAGAGTCGCTACATTCACTGTAACAGCGACGAGCAACGACTTTCGAGAGGAATATAATCTCTTGTTGTCTGTGATCATGACTTTCGAATTTGATATTCTGGCATTTGAGCTATGAGCATGGGATTCTCGAATCATTAGCTTGTGTTGTTGAAAGTTTGCCTCAACCTCAGACGTGCGTGGCTAAGCCCCTTCGGGTTAGCGCTTTGCTTACTAGAAGGGTTCACCTAGCACTGGGCTAAACCTAGCAGTGGGACAGCCCTATAGGGCTGAAAATTCACATTTCATATTTTATTGCTGTCAAGTGTAATTCTTCAACATATCAGCAAAATGATGACAGTTATTCTCTCACTCTTTTTATATTCTTCATATCTTCTGAAGATATAGAACTTTCACAGAAAGAGTGCATAATGCTTGCTCATACTCGTTGAAACGAGACTTCAGCAGCTAACGAAAATTCTTTTCAAGCAAAACTTGCTCATCAATATGAAATATTAAGTAGTACTCTTTGAAATCAAATCAATGATGAAAAGACTGTTGCTTAGACTTATCATTTATTGACAAATTCTCAAGTGCTAATTAGTCAATCACACACAGCTAATCATCATGTTAACATTATTAACATTGTTGACAGCTGATTAGTGTCAGAATCATGTCTAAATGATACAATTAATAAAGATCAGAATTAATAGTGCTTAATCTTTAAAGATAGTTATAACTGAATATTAAGAATACAGAAGAAGATTGATACAAAAGCTTCTATTTATGTAATGTTCAAAGACTGCACTAAACTTGAAAGAAATATGTTTGTGACATGAAAAGAAAATGATGTAGATGAACAAGATGTTGATGAAAGAAAAGAGTATTAAGAAAGAAAAAAAGTGTTGAGTCATATCTGAGTCAAATCTGAGTCAGATCTAAATCAGATCTCAACTAAATCATTGACTAGCTTTAATCATTACTGTCATGATTTTAGTCTTGTCAGACTCAGTCTTTTAATCTTGTCAGATTTATTCTCACTTCGTCATCTTGACTAGTTTTTATTGAGTTTAGCGTTGACTGAGAAACACACATATGTAGTCAGCTTCTTTTCTGTAGCTATCTTTCTTTCTTAGCATTTATCTTCTAGTTAAATGACATTTCTATCTGACTCATTCTAAACAGGTTTCTAACATTAAATAAATGCTCATCATTTACTATTCTACTATCAATGAATAAATGATATGAAACAATCTATTCAGTAAGAAAAATTTGCAAGAAATTCTTCAAATTTGCATCATTATTTTAAATTGCAAGAAATTCTTTGATTCTACACTCATTTTCATCATTCTATTTGTAAGAAATTCTTTGAATAAAGCACTTAATTATTATTTGAAATTCACAAGAAATTCTTTGAATTTTCACTCATCAAAAAACATCAATTCAAAACATCAATTTCTCATTTACTTTTACCTTAACAACTTTTATCTTCTTTTATCATGATATGCAACATCAAGTTAGTTGAATCTTGAACAACTTATTTGTTTAAAAGCATTGTCAATAGAAAAGTTTCACTTCTATTCATCAATGCTTCAATTGAAGTTGAGAAAACTATCATTGCATGAAACATAAACATTAAAAAACAACTGTTTCATTGAGTCAGCAATTAATTCAACAAAGTTATCAATATGCTGAATGAGTTTTGAAGTCAGTGAGACTTGACTTTACAACTCAATGAACATTGACTTCTTATACAAGACAATCACAAAAAGAAAGTGAAACAACTAAAAGTCACTTTTGATAAAAATGATGAGCTAGAGAAAAAGATCAGTCAGTTACAAGATGAGTGATTGAACTTCAGAGCAAAACAACGTCAAGCTGATCAATTTATGCTTCATCAAGATACTCAGTCAGCTGAGTAACAAGTCAATCAGAAAGAAGCTTTTACAATCTCAGTTTCAATTTGTTGTTCTGAAGTTGAACAAAGCTTAACTTTTGAAACTCACTCTCAATGAGAATCTTCTATTCTATCTGAAAACAAAAATAATCATCATAAGTTCATCAAGCTTTTGAATTCACTCATTTTCATTGAAATAAATGATTTTATGTGAAAGACATGAAACATCAAAATAATTGACAAGCTCAACATCAACGTGAATCATTATTCTACTGAAAAGATTTGTATTGTTTATGTGATTTTCAGACTAGAAGATGATGTTGATCAGCAAATTTATGCAAAGCATCATGTTGATGCTTTCTCACTTTATCAATCACTATCAGAGCTACTGAAACATCTGAAAGAAATTTATAAAGATCAAAATTTGATTTGAAAGTGTTATTGTAAATACATTACTTTGAAGCAGCTCAACAAGTTCTTCAGCTCTTTTTATTCAGAATTCACTAGAATATTCAACTTTCTGAACTATGATAATATCATTTTGATGAATGACATTCAGAATAAAATCAATCATCATCTTCAGAATGCATTGTTAATTTGTCTCATAAAGTTTAGTTTACTTGATAAGTTCAAGATCTTTCTTCAAGATGTGAATAATAAACAACAAGTCAATTATCAGCTATGTGATGAGCAATGAACAGTCAAATCAATAGCAGCTTCAAAAAAACATTTTGTTTCTTTGTTAACATCAGCTTTAATCTTGATTACTAACTATGTTTGACTCACTACTTTTTTCACTCTCAAATCTGAATAATCAAGAATGTTAATCATCTGTTTCTGTTAGGGGCCGGCCTAGAGCGAGTCATAGGGGTGTCATTTAACTAATAGATAAATGCTAAGGAAGGAAAGTATCTACAGGAAAGAACTCGGTTCTTATATGTGTGTTCCTCAGCCCTGTGCTAGGCCCGATTGGGTTGGCGCCTTACACATATGATGCAGGGTCCCAATGATATCACCCCTAGGTCAGGTTCCCGCTAGGCCCGATTAGGATGGAACCAGGCGAAGGCTAGGCGAAGGATAGGCGAAGGCTAGAATCGTAACAGTTTCAACTGCAAAGTATCAAATCATCTTTCAAAAAACTGCTTTCAGCTAAAGATTAATACTTCAACATCTTGTGCATTCACTTCTTGTCTCAATGAGATCATCATGTTGAAAGAAGAGAAGAAACTATTTACAGAGAAATCAAAGAATGAGACAAAAAACTAGTAACTTTCATCAAAGACATGATGAAAGATGTGTTAATTTCTTCAACAATGAGCAGCTTAAATGACTTCTTTGCTTCAAAATCTTTGACTACTGAATATGTACTATTTAGCAATGAAATTAATTACTCATTAAAGTCATTGATTGACACTGAAGCAGCTGACTATTCATTCATTAATGAATTAATCGCGTAGAATGTTTATGATCATTTGCAAATTGAATCTTTATCTTTAATCAAGCTCAAATCAATAAGAGAATTCGATGATCATTATGCAAAAAAGCTCATTACTCATGCAATTTATTTGAATCTGACTGTTCAAGATCATACAATTAACACAACTTTTATGTTGATCACTTGATTAAATCAACATCAAATGATTCTTGAAAAAACATGAATGAACAAAATTAATCTAGTAATTGATATGCAAATTGATACTCTTTAATTTTCGAATTTCATCTCTAGTCAGAAATCAATTGTTCTACTCTCAAGCAATAAAACAATCATGAAACAGAAGAGCTTAACTTTTACTTAAATACTAAAGAGATTTATCTCTTCTGTTGTCACTTGACTCAGCGAGAAGTCATCTTCATTCAGTAAAATCGTGAAATCATTTAATTCAATCAACTTCGCTTTGTCTTTCAATTCAATGAACATAGCAATGATAAAGACTGCAGCATATAGATCATTAGTCAAATGATTGAATGTGACTACTTTCGCGATCATCATCACGAAAATTGATCGACTTCTAAAAACAGCTAGAAATCAATTCAAAGATGTAAATCTACAAGAGCTTTCATATGAAGAAATCTTGAAAAAAGTCAAAGCTAAGCTTTCTTCTGAATATCATGACTATCTAGATGTGTTTGATTGAGCGATGACTGATCAACTATTCTCTCATCATCTCTATGATCATAAAATTGAGTTGATCGACGAGAAAACATCTTCTCGAAGTCGTTTTTATCATATGTTTGACTACAAGCTTCAAAAGATGAAGAATTACCTGATCAAGCATCTGAATAAAGACTTCATATCTTTTAGCTCAGCTTCATATGCTTCGCTCATACTATTCGTTGTATTAAAAGATGAAGCTCAATACAAAGATATTAAATTAAGAAATTATCGAGTTCAGAACGAAATACTATATCAAGATGATCTTCTATGAGTCTTCTTCAATGAGCATCTTCAAATAAAGCTAATTTAAGAAGTTCATGATTAATCTTTTATTGATCATTTCGAAATTCTCAGAACGATGAAGATCATAAGAAGATACTACTATTGATCTTCAATGCAAAAGACAATAGATTGATATATTTGAAACTATTACATTTGTCAGTGATCAAAGACTTCTCAAGATAAATTCAATGAACTATTACATTCTTTACTCATACTTGAACAGCAATGAAAGAATATAGTTATGAATTTCATCATCAACTTATCTCTTTTGAAAGACAAAAACATCATACTAACAGTGATATGTAAATTGACAAAGAAACGACATTATATTTCTTGCTTCACTGATAATGAGAAGATCATAGCAGAAAAAACAGCTGAACTAATGCTTCAGTGAATATATTAAATACATGATTTACTCAATTTCATTGTTTCAAATCAAGATTCTCAATTTATCTTCATTCTATGAAAGTCGCTTTGCAAAAGATTAAACATTAATCTTTGACTCTTCACAGTTTATCACTCTCAGATCAATGATCAAAGTGAATGAGTCAATCAGAACATCAAAAGATATCTTCAATTCTTCTATTCATACATGTAGAATGACTGAGTTAAGTTACTACTTATGATTGAGTTCATTGACAATAATGCTCTGTTCTCAGTCATTTTCTCAACTTCTTTCTTTCTAAACAAAGACTTTTATTCTTGTATGAGCTTTGAATTCAATGTCATTGAATATGAAAGTTCTCATGAACGCTTGCAGATGACTAAAGTTGAGAATATATCTGAACATATGAACAAAACACTGAAGTTTGCTCGTGAGTCGCTAGTCAAAACACAAGAACAAATGATGAAACAAGTCAATAAATATAAAAAAGAAGTTGATTATAAGATTAAATCAAAGATGTTTCTGAATGAAAGAAACATCGTTACAGCGAGATCTTTCAAGAAGTTAAATGATAAAATGCTCAATTCTTTCATCAATTTAAATCTCATTAACTCTTCATATAAACTGAAATTATTAGAGTTTATGCATGTTCATGATGTATTTCATTCTGATCTGCTTTGCTTTGTCGTCGACGATTTCTTGTCTGATCAAAAGAATGAATTTTCAGATTCAATAGTGATAAACGATGAAGATGAGTGAAAAATTGATGATATATTGAATTTTCGTCAATATCAAAGATGACTTCAATATAGAGTTAAATGAAATGACTATGACAATGATCTCAATTGATACAACACTGATGACGATGAATTTATGAATGCTCAGAAGATCATTGATGATTTTCATATTTAATACTTGAACAAATCGCGTTAATCAACAATTCAATCAATCATGATTTAGATTGAGCAATCAATTGAGTTGAGCAGAAAATACATTCATGCAAACATGAATCATTGAAGAAAAGAAGTAATGTCATGATTTTAGTCTTGTCAGACTCAGTCTTTTAGTCTTGTCAGATTTATTCTCACTTCATCATCTTGACTAGTCTTTATTGAGTCTAGCGTTGACTGAGAAACACACATATGTAATCAGCTTCTTTTCTGTAGCTATCTTTCTTTCTTAGCATTTATCTTCTAGTTAAATGACATCTTTATCTGACTCACTTTAAACAGATCTCTAACAAAATCAATCAAGAGAATTAATCAATTCTCAAATTAAACAACAAAAATAACTTCATCTTCTATTGTTGAGCATCACTCTTCGCTTGATTTCTTTCTTTTAAAACACTCGTTCAATTCAATCTTTTCTTTCTCTCTCATCATGTCTTGCTTCTTCAAAGAGTGTTTTGAAGCTTCATTCTTCATTGTCGAAGATAATGATTCATTCGTTGAAATCATAACATCTTCTATGATTATAAAAGCTTTGAAGAAACGATGCAAAGAGCTGAAAGCTAGGCTACAAGCTAAAGAAATTATCTCATCATCATCAATCTATTCTGAGCATTCTAGATTTCAGAAAATACTTGATTCTTTGTTGTTCATTGATGAAAAGAACTCTATTTGAAAGAACTGATATGAAAAAGTTCAGAACAAGCTAGAAATTAACGTTGATCTCTTTTCAAGTGAACGAGTCAAGCTGAGTTATGTACATTTCAGATTATTCAATGATGCAGCTGAGATCACTCAGTCAAGACGTGAACGTGACTGTTTCAACTCATACAAGATCGTTGATGAGCTTTTGAAAAAGCTAGCTTAGTTGTTCAATGACTCAAATAAAGAAGTCAACTTTCGTAGAAACTACTACAACTTGATTCAAGAACAGAAGAAATTCAGCGAGTTTTATACTTAATTTCAACGACTATTTTTCTATCTAGACTATCAAGAAAAACAGCTGATCATTGATCTAAAGAATAAAATAAACTTTCAACTTCAATTCGCTTGAGTAACTTAATTGATTCAACTCAGTACTCTGAAAGAAATTCGTTTCTATCTCATTCAATTGAATAATGATCAACGAGCTATTTGAGAGATCAAGAATAGAGAAGCAATGATCAAAGCTTAAACAACTAAACAGATCATCTTCGTTGAAGAATTAGTCAAAGCTACTCGTAAAATCATAGAAATGAAGATGACTGATCAGTCAAAATCATGCAACACTGTTTTGATTAACGTCAAAGAAAATAACTTACTAATTGAAAACTGCTTTTTATGTCATAAGTCTGATCATACTTTTAAAGAGTGCTTAAATAGATCTTTCAGAATTAACGCATTAAATGACAAGTTTGATCATTCTTTGAACTTCAATTCAGAGTCTGATTCAAAAAACTAATTATCTCTTTCAGAATTATTGAAGAGATAAAGATCATTTTTTTGTGCAATTTAATCGACGAAATTTCATCTATTGAAGAGAACTACTTCGAAAAGTCATTTCTAGTCAATGTCACTCTATTCTCGCAAGGCGAATTCTTCAAGCTACAATCTCTGATAAATAGTGACTTGATGATTTACATCTTGATTCATACAAAGCTAGTTGATCAAATATGTCAGAAGCTTGAAATTCAACTCATATGACTAGCTAAAGAGAAGTTAATAAGATAATATGACGAAAAGCTGACAAAGAAAATCATTACTCATAAAATTCTACTCAATCTCACAGTTGAAAGTTATAAGAAATTGACTATTTCAATGTTAATAGCTGATATAAATCATCATGATGTCATATTAGAAAAGCTCTGAATGAATAAAAATGAAATACTACTAGATATGTGAAATGATGTCATCGTTTTTTCAAATCAATTAAAAGCTCTCATTTCTGTTTTTTAATGTCAGTCAAAGCTTTACACTCAAAATGATCATGATCATCAAATTCTTCTATCAGTTCAGTTTTCAAAGTGCTTCAATGATCAGCTTCTACTGCTTCAAAAAAGAACTTTTTTATGTTCAATATGAAAACTGCATCTTTTCATGCATTAGTTAAATGATCAAAGAAGAATTGCATTGAGATTTTCGCTATGTTGATTGAAGATATTGATAGAAAAATAGTTTACAACACTCAATGCAAACTGAACGTTCTAGACATTGCTTTCATCAATGCATCAGCTCAAAATCTAGAAGACACCAAAGTTAAGCTATCTTCGAAATATCAGAATTTTCTCGACGTGTTTGATCAAGCTTAAGTCGATAAGCTATCATTTCATCATTCATATGATCATAAGATAGAACTCACTAATGATGTCACTTTTTTTAAATGTCGAGCTTATTGAATGTTACTTTACAAGCTTCAAAAGATCAAAGAATATCTGAACGAAAATCTATCAAAGAGTTTTATTACTTTTAGCAAGATGTTATGAGTCTGCATAAAGTGAATCATATGAGTGTATTCTAACTAAAAGTTCAAAGCTGAAGAAGAAAGAAGATGCAACACGTCGTGAGTTTTACTCACGAAAACACGTTAGATTGCTAGCGTGTCAACATCAGCTTTATACTAGTTTATGATAGTCTGACACAATTTATGTTAAACTAACTTGAAGTGCATGATCACAACATTATCTCTCTTCTTCATCTAGCAATGTTCTCATTGCTGCAGTTCAGTTGATCTTTCTTGAGTCAATTTCTATCTTGACTTGTTCAAATAACATTTATGAAAGTCATTAATGACTTTCAAGCAATCTTCGAATTCACTTTCATCAATGTTGTATCAATGTAGATTGACGTCGTATTCTTTTCAATTGACACGATATTGTAATCGTTTATCTCGTTCATAATGTCTGAAGTTCAATATGTTCTTCACTTTTCATTTATCTTCATCTTTAATCACTATAGAATCAAACGACTCATTTTGTTGTTCTTTTAAAGCGTCTTTTGAATCTAGTTGCAGCAAATTTGATGCAAACTTCGAATGAATCTTCATAGTCAATGACAGTTTCAGTTAATATGCATGTTTAATCTCAATCAGAATCTTGAAAAGTTCTAGCATTTTATCGTCTAGCTTCTTTGATGATCATGAGATCATTATGTTTCTAGAATTCAGAAACATCATGTCATCTATCTTGTAAATCATTTTCTTTCAATGCTTGTCAATCTGTTTCTTCATTGTGACTCTGACTTTTGCTAAGACTTGCTTGATCAATGCTAGTGATCATTTCATGTGTTTGAATATATTCTCTGCTTTGTCTGCTTTGATTCTAGCTCGAGTGATCTCATATTTGATTGAGTTTGAATCGAAGCTCATATGAGAGTAAAAGCTCTTATTCAGAAAGAATGTTGACTGTTCAAAACTTCAATTGATGATGAAATAACATTGTTATCAATGAATTCAATCATAAATAATCAGATGAATCAATCATCTTGCATATATGAGCAATAGCTTCGTAGATATCATTTCATATTTTGATTCACTCTTTCTGTTTAATCATTGATCTGCAAATGATAGTTTGTGAATAGTTTCATCTTGATGTTGAGTCTCAGATATAAAGACTTTCAGACAATCAATATGAATTGTGAATCATGATTGAACATTATTGATCTTGATAGTTCATGAGTTCTGAAGATTGATATCAACAGTAGCTTGACTGTTTATTCTGCAAAGATTTCTTTGTCATCTGATTAACACAATATATAATGTCATTTCTTAGACAATCGATTTATGATTGTCAGAATCGCGTTGTTTTCATCACTTTCTGATAGATCAATAATGAAGTCTAATAATATGTTCTGTCATTGCTGTTCAAGTATGAGCAATGACTTCAGCAGTTCATTGATTCAATCTCTTGATGCTTTTGATCTACGACAAATGTAACAGTTTCAAATGTAGCGCTTGATCGTCGTTCTCATCTTCGATCAGCAATATGATCATCTCAGCAAGTTCAATGTTCAATTCATGTCAGAGTGATTATTGATCAAAAGATCATGTGCTTCTTTTATCAATTAAGTGATCATTAACGAAAGAACTTATAGTCTATCATCTTTTCAGAGTACTTCATTAAGTACTTTGCAATTGTCTAGATTAATATCTTGACAAGTTCTTCTGTTCTGTTTCATGATTATTTGAATATCAAAGCACAGTTGATTCATTTGATTTTCAACTATAATTTGATTCTGAATAGAAATCATCTTTTCGATTAAATTTTCATTAGCATTTGATTCTCTTAATCGACTTTTATTGACTGCAGCTCAAATTTATCTTTTAATAATAACATCTGATGCTGATATAGCTTTCAATCATCATTTGCTTCAACTGACTTGACGTTTGACATTCTAATCAGCGCGTCGACTTTCAGATTCTGTTTTTTCAACTGATATATGATCTTGAAGTTATATTCAGATAACTTCTCAGCTCATTTAGCTTGTCATCGAGTCAGTTTTTTGATGATCATGAAGTACTTCAAATTCAGATGATTGATGAAGATCTTGATTGAAATATTTGTACATTTCAATTTAAGATGTTAATGTTTCAAACAGCGAATAATGATCAGCAGTTCTTTGTCATAAATCTCGTAGTTGCATTCTGCGAAAATCATGTTCTTGCTATAGAAGATCACTGAATGTAGAATGTCTTCATCATCATATTGAGACAATACTTCGTCGTTCACATAGTTCAAGAAGTTTGTTTTCAGAATAGCTTTTCTAATTGAGTCAAAATGCTTCAGAATAAGAACTGTCATCATTTATTGCTTTAGTTCTTCAAAGATCATCTGACAGATCTCTGTTCATTCAAAAAGATGATCTTTTTGAGTCAGCTTTATCATGAGTCAAATGATTTTTAAGAAGTTCTTTATGAATCATTGATAAAAATTGCAGAAGTCAATGAAAATCTGTACATGAATCAACGATCATGACACTTCTCAGCTTTGAATCACATCTACTTTTCAAGAGTTCATTCATAAATCATTGATGAATATCAATAGTTTAAGAAATAAGATTTTCTGAATCTTGAATTTGCACTTGTCAATGTTTATCTGCAAGTCGACTTCGCGAAGCTTGTTTAGCACTTCTTTCACATGAGTTTTATGTTTCTTCAAGATCTTACTGTAAATAAGAATATCATTCAAATATATCTGACAGAATTTATGCAGACATTCAAACAATACATCATTGATATAGTGCTGAAAGAACGCAGATTCATTGATCAATTTAAAGAGCATTACTCTATACTTATAAACATTGAAGAAAGTAATAAAAGTAGTTAAATTCTCGCTTTCTGAACTCATTTGCAGTTTATTGAACGCAGCGATAATGTTGAATTGAATCAGATACTTACTGCCTTAAATTTGAGCTAGTACTTCGTCTATCAAGAATATTGAATAACGATTTCTTTTAATCAAAGCATTCAGTTTTCAATAGTCTACGCAAAAGCAAAGACTATCATCTTTCTTTTTGACAAATAGTATTAACGAAGCGAAGAAAGCTTTGCTGAATGTAATAAACTTCTTCTTCAAGTTCTTTTCTAGATACTTCTTGATCTTCTGCAACTTGTGACTCAACATGAGATACAATCAACTTCTAGAAGATTAACTTTCATCTTTTAATTTAATCTTATGATCATATGATCAATGTAAAGACAACTGCGTTGTCTTTTCTCTATCAAAAACATTCAGAAAGTCATGATAAACTATTAAAAGCTTCTTCTTCAGTTCATTTAATGACATGACAGAGATTATTTCATTCAGTTTCGCGAAATCTTCGACTGAGCTAAGCGCTTTGTTGATTTCACTAATGATCAAGAAGAAAATCTTGATCTTCTTATTCTTGACTAAAGTTCAATACACAGCGACTTTGATCATGACAATATTAATGAGTTTCTTTTTCTCAGTTGACTGAAAGAGATGAAGTTGATTGAAGTTAACTTAAGTGCTTTGCTTTGCTACGAAAGCAGATTCAATGAATCTATTTACTGATTTCTGATTCGAAGATCTCTTCAAGATGATCATTAATGTAACAATTAAGTTTAAGTTCTTTCGTTTCATTTTGCAAATCTTGTTTGACTCAGATTTGTAAAATGCTGATTGACTGCTTGCTTTTGAAATGACAGATTTCAATGTTTGAATCTTCAATGATGATATTAATCAATTGTTTGCAGAATTTATCAAAATTTGATTTCTTTTTAATCAAAAGTTTTCAATGATTATCTTGTGCTGATCTAAACAAGTTATCAATAGAAACATCATTTCATTCTTGTGTTCTTGAATCATGATCAATGTATACAGAGCGTATGTAATCAACTTTCAATCAGAAATTTCATCATACAATCAAATTAACTTTGATTTTGACAGCGATATTGACTGAATATCAAAGCGTTCACATAGCTCTGACATCAAAGATTCATTGATGAAAGTCATGTCAATGACTTCAATATTTATCAGAATGAAGAATCTGAATATCTTTTCTAAACTACTCAAGATGACATCAACAGTGAATGACTTGAAATTAAATGAATCATCAAACATGCTGATGAAACAAAATATGAGTATATTGCTCTCAGTCACTACTTTGACGAAAACAGATCGTTTTTTGAATTCGCAGCGATCTCGTGCACTTAAGTCGTCTTAAGACAGTCATATGCTCTATATTCTGACTTCTTGTATTTGAAGCAGAGTTTTTTCTTAAACAACTCTTTCTGAATAGAGTCGAGATTCAATCTTCTGAGTTTTTTTCACGCAAAGACTGATGACGTAAATTGAGCAGACGAAGTGCTAGCGACAGAGTAAGCAGCTGAGATCGCTGAGACTTTGATGATCAATTGAATGTTCAATTCAGTCAATCTAACATCAACTTGCATGCAGATGTCAACAAACTTGTTCAAATTCATGATTCATTCATTGAGCGTTGCTCATTGAAGATCTGAACTGATTTTATGCTAAAGATCATTTAGTAAAGTCTTATTATTGTATTTTAGTTTTGCGCTGAATCTTTGAAAATTCATTCAAAATTCATGAAAGAAGATTTTGTTTTGATACAGCTTTAAGTACTGTTGTTGAGTTGTATGATGATGATTGAAATTGTCATACATCTTATTAATGATTGATAGTACTTCTTCAACTTTTAGAAATGAGTTCAAGAAGATATTTTGCATGCAAGAAGCTATGTGCTTGATTGCAGCTTCACTGACTCAATTTTCAATGTAAGCAATCTTCAACTTTTTGATAGAAAAGTGATTCTTGTTTGTCTTCAGCTTATTTTACATTCGCGATAGTTAATTGTTTACATTCTGCAACGAACCTTCAAACAGTGAAGAATTCAATAATTCAATCAATTTCAAGAAATAATCTTCAAAGATCAAAGTGCTTTGTCGACTTAATGCAGTTTCTAAATGATGTATAATTACATTCTTGTCTCTCATCTCTTTCTGCAAATGTGTTTGCGCAGCTTTCAACATGATGTTTATCTCGTTGACATCTTCTAACATCTGAATCATGTCATTGTAAATCTTGATTTTGATGTCGTGCTGTTAACATATGTACTTGATAAAGACAACAATGTCGTCTGCTTTATAAGTGCTTATTCAAGCATTCAGTTCAGTGCTGATGCTAATCTTGATCATTTCATAATCAAAAAGCAATGTGTTCATGTTTTCTTCTTTTGTATCTGATGATGCATTCATGTTTTCTTCTTCTGATGCTGTTCAATTCTGTGATAGAAGTGATTCTCTTTTAACATTTCAAAAGTTATAGTGAGCAATGCTCACTGATTCTGATTTTGTGCTTTTAATCATGATATGAATAGAAAATTGCTGATCGAGATTTCAATGTTACTCTATCAAACTTTCTGAGTTCAAGCAATGACTAGTACTTTATCAAACTTTCTGAGTTCAAGTACTGCTGAAATTTCTGATTTCTGATGACGAGCTCAATAAAAAGTTAATCAAGAGTAATGCATTCATGTTCTTTGATTTTGATTCTATCAAAATTTCTGAACTTAAGTTTTAATTCTGCTGTTGAAATTTCTGATTTCAACTTTTGATTTGAATTGTGTAGCTTATTTTTATATTGTTTACACGTCAATAGCAAGATTAATGAGCTTTGAACTAATGTTATGAGTCTGCATAGAGCGAATCATATGAGTGTATTCTAACTAGAAGTTCAAAGCTGAAGAAGAAAGAAGATGCAATACGTCGTGAGTTTTACTCAGAAAGACACGCTAGATCGCTAGCGTGTCAACATCAGCTTTATACTAGTCTATGATAGTCTGACATGATCTATGTTAGACTAACTTGAAGTGCATGATCGCAACACAAGATCTCATATTTCTCACTCGTTTTATTCACTCTGAAGATTAATGATGATCTTTGCTTCTGTGTTAACTATTGAAAGCTCAATGTCATTATCAAAAGAAATTGCTACTCTTTATTGCTTATAAATGAGATGATTGACAAAATTGTTGACTGCAAGCATCTGACTCAACTGAATATAATTTTCGCTTTCAACAAACTTCGTATGCATCTTGATAGTGAGAACTATACGATCTTCATTATCGCTTTAGAAGCGTACAAATCAAAGATTTTATCATTTGAATTAACAAATAATTTGATCTCATTTCAGCAATATATGAATGATGTTTTATGAAACTTTCTAAATGATTTCTGTCAAGCTTATTTAAACAACATTCTTATATACAGCAAGATTCAAAAGAAGCATAAACAACATGTTAAAATGATACTAGATTGTTTATGAGACGTTGATCTGCAGATAGATATTCGAAAGTGCGAATTCAACATAGAAGAAACAATCTTCTTAAAGATCATAGTATCAAAACAAGATCTTTGCATGAACTTTATCAAAGTGAAAGCTATAGTCAATTGAGTTACATCTATTAATCTAAAAGAGATACAAGACTTCGTTAACTTCATCAATTTCTATCGACGCTTCATCAAGAACTTTTTGAAACTAGTTAAGTTATTCACTCAACTGACTTGAAAAGATACATCTTTTGTTTGAAACAAAGTCTGCATTGAAGTCTTTGACAATTTAAAGAAGCAGATCAGCTCAATCTCAGTTCTATGTCATTTCAATGTCAAATGTCAAGCTATTTTGAAAATCAATGCATTCAACTATGTAAAAGACAAGATACTATCTCAGTATGATGATGAGAATGTGCTTCACTCGATAGTCTTCTATAGCAAGAGCATGATTTCAGCTGAATGCAATTATCACATCTATGACAAGAAATTGCTAACTATTATTCAATGCTTCAAACATTGATGATTCAAACTAGAAAATACTGAGCTATTTATTCAGATGTTTACTGATCATCACATTCGCAGTTTGAAAAGTGAATTGAATTATTGAGTTTAGCTAAAGAAACATTTGTCGCTTAAAGCGAGATAAAGTCGAAATTTTAGCTGAGCTCATCTGAATGTGATCAGATTTTATGAATAAAATCTGCAATCATTTCATATGTTGTTGAACTGAATCTGCATTTGTTCATATGTCATTGAACTGAATTGCACTTTCGTCGCTTTCGTCGCTTTCATCGCTTTCGTTGCTTTCATCGCTTTCGTCGCTTTCATCGCTTTCATCGCTTTCATCGCTTTCGTTTCTTTCGTTGCATTCAGCCTACTACTCGTCTATCTACTCGCTCATTTACTCGCTCATTTACTCGCTCATCTACTCGTCTATCTACTCGCTCACCTACTTTTCATTCTACTTGCTCATCTACTCTTCACTCTACTCGCTCATCTACTCTTCATTCTACTCGCTCATCTACTCTTCATTCTACTCGCTCATCTACTCTTCATTCTACTCGTCTATTTACTCGCTCATCTACTCTTCATTCTACTCGCTCATCTACTCGCTCATCTACTCGTCACTCTACTCGCTCATCTACTCTTCATTCTACTCGCTCATCTACTCTTCATTCTACTCGCCTAGCTACTCGCTCATCTACTCTTCATTCTACTCGCTCATCTACTCTTCATTCTACTTGCCTAGCTACTCGCTCATCTACTCGTCATTCTACTCACTCATCTACTCTTCACTCTACTCATCTATCTACTCGCTCATCTACTCGTCACTCTACTTTCTATCAAACTTTCTATCAAATGCTCTATCAAACGCTCTATCAAATGCGTCGATCAAGCGCACAAAACACGTCAAACAGTGCTTCAAACAATGCTTTCTACTGAGCTTTTCACTGATCTTTCTACTGATCTTTCAACCGACCTTTCTATTGATCTTTCTACTAGTGAGCTTTCTACTGACCTTTTGATCGAGTCATCTAGTGAGCTTTCTACTGATCTTTCAATCAATCTTTCTACCAATCTTTCTATCAACTTTTCTATCAATCTTTCTATCAATCTTTCTATCAATCTTTCTATCAATCTTTCTATCAATCTTTCTATCAATCTTTCTACTGAGCTATCTATTGAGCTATCGACTGAGCTTTCTATCAAACACTCTATCAAACATTCTACATGCTTCAAAATACGCGTCGATCGAGCGCATAACATGAATCAAACAATGCTTTCTACATGACTTTCTACATGACTTTCTACTCAGCATTCTTCATGACTTTCTATCAAGCACTCTTCATGTTTTTCTATCAAGCACTCTCGCTGATCTTTCTACTGATCTTTCGATCAAGTCATCTAGTGAGCTTTCTACTGATCTTTCAACGAATCGATCTTTCTATTGATCTTTCTACTAGTAAGCTTTCTACTGATCTTTTGATCAAGTCATCTATTGATCTTTTTACTACATGACTTTCTACATGACTTTCTACATGACTTTCTACATGACTTTCTTCATGACTTTCTACATGACTTTTCACCAAGCTTCGAATTGCTTTGCAATCAAGAATCAAATTTGTTTTCTACCAAGCTTCAAACACGACTTTATCAATCATTCTACATGACTTTCTACCTCTCTAGTTTACTCATTAACTTTCTCATTAACTTCTTCATTAACTTTCTCATTAACTTCTTCATTGACTTTCTCATTGACTTTTTCGACGCATATATTAAATAGCTATTATTTAGATAGTCAAATCAATCATTAATTATTCAACGTTGCAACTACGTATCAATGCTACAAATGTCAAAATAGTCGTGTTTATTGAATCAAACAATAAAGACGCATACTGCGCTCATGAAAATGCTAGAAATGCTAGAAATGTTGAGAATATTGACGCTTTTATGAATATGTCTCAGCTAAAAGTGACGCAAATCTGAGACATGAGATTAAATGAATATTCGAAATATTGATCGCTAAAAGCGCTAAAATCTGTCACTGTCATTCTTTACAAATTGCAAATGCAGACTTTGAAGATCTTTATGAAAAACAAACAGCTGACTTGATGACAAGCGAACTATCTGAATATTCTATTGAAGTTTAACTTTCAGATTATCTTTCAATCAAACAAAATAAACATTAAAGTCGATGCTTTAACTAAAATGTTGATGATTAATAGTTCTGAATCAGTTAAAGATATAAATGATCATTTTCAAACTATACTGATCTTGAATTGAATAAACGTTTTATTGATTAAGTTCAAAATTGAATTTGAATATGAGATTAATCTTTATCAATGTGTACATCTAGTCAATCAGAAGAATGAACTATGCAATGAGTATCAACAAGCTATGAACAAAGATAAACTGAAGCTTCATGACATGAAGTTAAAGAACTGTCAAATCATTGACAACGTTTTATTTAAAAAGAGTCTACTATGAGTGTTAAAACAAATGCATATGAAATTGCTTTGAAAGATTCATGATTAATCATTAATCTTGCACTCTGACATTAAATGAATGATTGATTTAGTTCAATGCTTTTACTATTGATCAGATCATTAAGCAACAATTCAACAATACATTTGAAACTATCATGTTTATCAGTGAAGCAAAGCATCTTGAGATGATACAAATGATTTGCTTCAATCTTTATCAATCTTTCATCAGCGTTGACAAGATATAGCTATGAACTTCATCACTGAACTATCTTTATTGAAAAACTATAACGTCATTTGCATGATCATATGTCATCTTTTCAAAGAACATCACTATGTTTTCTGTCATTGAGAAGACAATAACATCTCGATCAAAGAAACAGTATGAATCATGCTATGAAACATTTATCAACTTCATAATTTATCCAATTCTATCATTTCAAATAGAGACTTTCAGTTCATATTGATCATGTGACAAAGTCTTTGTAAATAACTGAAGATCAAAGTCAATCTATTAACAGTTTATCGTTTAAAGATCAATGATCAGTTGAAACGAGTTAATCAAAATGTTGAACATGAACTTTGAATCTACTGCAATTACATGCAGAATAACTGAGTTAAATGACTTTCAATGATGAAATTCAGTGATAATTTCAATACATTCTCAACTATCTTGATGACTTCTTTCTACTTTAATAAAGACTTTCACTCTCGAATGAGTTTCAATTCAGATACGATTGATTATAAAATGACTTATCAACATATTGAAGCTAGAAAGATTGATGACATTGTCACTTAAATAAGCAAGCTTCTTATCTTCAATCATCAACAATTGAAAAAGATCAAGCAAATCATTGAAACTCAGATGAACAAGCATAAATGAAAAATCATCTATGAAGTAAATGATCAAGTTTGATTAGTCTTTGAAAACATCAAAATCACTAAATCATGCAAAGATTTGAAAGACTAGCAGCTCAATCTCTATTCAATTACAGTCAAAGTTGAGATCTTCTATCGTCTTCAACTATCTAAAAGCATGAAGCATATACATTCAGTATTCAGCTTAAAGTATTTATGATCTTCATTAAACAACTTTTTATCAAGACAACATTCTGAACTCTTTAAATCAATAATCATTGAAGAGAATGAAGAGCACTGAGAAGTAAATGATATATTGAACTTCAGACAATATAAAGAAGAACTACAATACAAGGTCAAATGAATTAAGATAAATCATGATGATGAATGATACTATGTTGATAAAGAAAAATTCGATGACTCAAAGAAAATTCTGAACGAATTTCACAAGCTATACTTGAATAAGTCGCACTAAATTGAAAACACGATGAATTTTTTGCTTTTATTTCTTTTCTATTCATGTGAACATGAATGTTTGAAGAAAGAAATAATGTTATGAACATGTCTGAATTGATCAGAGTTCAGATCTAATTCTAATCAATTTACAATCAGTTTAAGCGAGTTGATTGCAAATTGATTAAAACAAGTCATGATGCTATGTCTAGTTTGAATCTAGCGCACTTTTATTGAACTCTTCAAATCACTCTCAGCACTTCTTCTTGTTGTTCAGCACTTTCTTCATTCATTTCTTTCATCATTCTTTTAGACAAACACATCTGACATATTACATCACATCTGTATCGAGTCTAACGCAGTCTCAAGTCATTATTTATAGAAGAGCTTGCACTCTTTCTCTTCTGTATTCTTAATGTCTTGTTATAGCTATCTTTAAAGAGCAATACATACATATCAGCTTTAAGTCTCTTTAATTGAATGATCTAAACATGATCTCAACATCTTTCAATGTTCATTGTTCTCAATAGTGATTAATCTGAGTGATTTTAAATGTTGTTTTGATAGAGAGTCTTCTGAATATGATTGTAGTAGCTTCGAGCTGAACATCAAATGCAGATGCTTCATGCTAACTGATAGACAAAGATGATAGAAGATACTCACTTTAGCAGTGATTTGATAAAAATCTAGTTGTTTATCTTTTAAATCTTTGCAGAGTCTTGTTGTCTTGACGTTTCTGAAAGATAGTTAAACTCAGTCATTTACTTCATATGTGACATTTTATTTATGTTTATTGATCTGAACTTCAATGATCAGCTTCGTCTTTTTCAATTGTTGATGATTGAAGCTCAGTAACTTTTTCATTCAGATGACAATATCATCTGCTTTTCTAGCTTCAAGTTGTTCATGAGTTATTTCATAGTCAGTTGTATCTGAATCAAAACTCATTCAAGAGTGAAATTCTTTATTAAAGTAAAAAAAGATCATTGTTAGAGATCAGCATAAAGCGAGTCATATAAGTGTAAGATAATGAGTATATAAATGCTAAGAAAGAAAAGTATCTAGAAGAAAAGAGTTAACTATTTATACAATTCAGAAGAACATAAGCTAACTCTGAATAGAATTAACTTCAAAACAAGTCTATGCTCTAATGATGAGCAATTGACAATAGCTCTCAGAATAGTCATCAACATAGTCATCAACATAGTCATCAACAAAGATGCGTAGCTAGAATCGTAACATTATTCTCTTTCTTCAATGATTCATGTTTGCATGAATGTATTTTCTTAGTCTTATGTAGAATCGAAATGTCTATTGTAGCAGACTCACTATGCAAGATAGAAGTGTCATTGAAGCAGACTCACTAGTTGCACATGAACGAGTCAACAGATCAATTCATTGATAGATAGAATGATGAGAAGATAAATCATTGCATTGACGAAGTGTCATTGTAGCAGACTCACTAGTTGCACATGAATGAGTAGACGAATTGATTCACTTATGAGTAGAATGATGAGAAGATAAATCATTGCATTAACAGTGTCATTGAAGCAGACTCACTGATCAACTTGCTCATTGAAGAGATCAACTTTGAGCTCATCATTGTAGCAGACTCACTAGTTGCATGTGAATGTATAATCAGATTCACTGATGAGTAGAATGATGAGAGCGAGTAGATCATTGCATTGAGAATAGATGTCATTGAAGCAGACTCACTAGTTTCATGTGAACTGATAGACGAATCAATTCACTGATAGATAAAGCGATGAGAAGATCATTGCATTGATGATGTCATTGAAGCAGACTCATTGAGAGTTTACTTCTTGAAATAGAGACTTCACGCAGTTTTATGACTGATCTCGTTTGATTGTTCAACAAATTCAAAAAATTTCTTGCGAATCTGAATGAATGATTAATTCGCTGATCTTTGATCTAGTTGAATGATTTCAATCGTTTGTTTATACTCGCTGATCAGCGCACGAGTGAAGAAAGATGAGTGCTGCTGCATGAACGTAAGTCACTAGATCAAAGTCAATAAAGAATTGAAGAACTACTAGCAAAAGCACTTAAAGAAATCGATGCAAATTATTTCACTTCGTCTGTAATGAAGAAGCATTTATATAATGTTAAAGATCAGCATAGAGCGAGTCATATGAATGTAAGATCATGAGTATATAAATGCTAAGAAAGAAAAGTATTTAGAAGAAAAGAATTGACTATTTATATGACTCAGAAGAACATAAGCTAACTCTGAATAAAGTTAACTTCAAAACAAGTCTATGCTTTAGCGATGAGCAATCGACGATAGCTCTCAGAATAGTCATTAACATAGTTATCAACATAATCATCAATGAAGATGCGTAGCTAAAATTGTAACAATCATTGAAGTGATTGAAAAGATATTGAAATTGTTGCTGAATTTCATCATAAATATTCATTTAACTCAATTGTTCTGCATGTAATTGCAGTAGATTCTAAGTTTACATTCAACGTCTTGATTGACTTGTTTTGATTGATCATTGATCTCAGAATGATAGACTGTGAATAAACTAGCTGTGATTCTCAATCGCTTGCAAAGACTTTTTCACATAGTCAATATGAATTAAAAGTCTTTGTTTGAAACAATAGAACTGAGTAAATCATGCAGTCAATAAACGTTTCATAGCATGATTCAAATCGTTTCTTCGACTGAGATGTCATCATCTTCTCAATGATAAAAAACATAGTGACATTCTTTAATAAGATGACATATGATTATGCAAATGATGTTATAGTTTTCTGACAGAAGTAGTTTAATGATGAAGTTCATAGCTATATCTTTTCAGCATTTCTGTGAAATTGAGAGAGAATGATGAAGTTCATTAATGTTATTTCTAGAATCTTTGCTTTGCTGACAAGCATGACAGTTTCAAATGTATCATTGAATAGTAGTTCAATGATCTGATCAATAGTAGAAATGCTAAACTAAATTAATGATTTGTTTATTGTTGAAATGAAAGATTGAAGATTGATTATGCACTTCTTATAGTAATTTCGTGTGCATGTTCTCAGAGATTCACAGTAAATCTTTTTTAAATAGAACATCGTCAATGATTTTGCAGTTCTTCAGTTTAGTGATATGAAATTTGAGCTTGTTTTCATTCATAGCTTGTTTATATTCGCTGCAAAGCTTATCTGTTTAATTGATCATATATACTCATTGATAAAGATTTGCTTTTGATTCAATAAATAAAACATCAACTTTATCAAAGATCAGAATAGTCTGAAAATGGTCTTTAAAACGTTAAGTTGATTTAGAAACGTTCATTAGAAACATTCTGATTAAAGCATTGACTTTAATGTTTATTTTGCCTGATTTAAAGATGATCTGAAAGTTGAACTTTAATAAAATGTTCAGATAGTTGACTTATCATTGACTCAACTGTTTGTTTTTCATGAAGATCTTCAAAGTCTGATGATCAATGAACATCTGAATGAGTAGTTTAGTGCATTTCAGCTTGAATCATCAATGTTTAAAACATTGAATAATGACTAGCAATTTCTTGTCATAGATGTGATAATTGATTTCAGCGAGAATCATACTTTTGCTGTAGAAGATCATTGAATGAAGAACTTTCTCATCATCATACTGAGATAGTATTTCATCTTTTACATAGTTTAAAGCATTGATTTTCAGAATAGCTTGTCATTTAAAGTCGAAATGACGAAGTATTAAGATTGAGCTGACTTGTTTCTTTAGATTGTCAAAGACTTAAACACAGATCTTGTTTCATACAAAAGATGTGTTCTTTCTAGTCAGCTGAGTGAACAGTTTGACTAGTTTCAAGAAGTTCTTAATGAAATGATGATAGAAGTTAACAAATCTCACGAAGCTTTGAATTTTCTTTAAATTGATTGAAGTGATTCAGCTGATTATGACTCTCACTTTGCTGAAATTCATACAAAGATCTAGTTCTAATATGATAATTTCTAAAAAGATAGTCTCTTTCACATTGAATTTGCACTTTCAAATATTCATCTGCAGTTCAGCTTTGCATAGTCAATTCAATACTAGTTTGACGTGATCTTTATGTTTCTTTCTTATTTTGCTATAGATGAGAATGTCATCTAGATAGACTTGACAAAAGTCGTTCAGAAAGTTTCATAAAATGTTATTCATATATTACTGAAAGAAGATTGATTCATTAGTCAGTTTGAATGATAGCATCTTGTATTTATATGCTTTTAAAGCAATGATAAAAGTGATGTAATTCTTGCTATCAAAATGCATTTGAAGTTTGTTGAATATTGATATGATGTTCAATCTAGTCAGATGCTTGCAATTCACTATTTTATCAATAATCTCATCTATCAGCGATAAAGAATATCTATTTCTTTTGAAAATGACATTTAGCTTTTAATAGTTCACGTAAAATCAAAGATCTTTATTTGCTTTGAGAGTGAATAAAACAGAAAAGAAATAGAAGATCTGACTGAGAATGATGAATCTCTTTAACAGATTCTTGTTCAGATACTTCTTTACTTTCAGAAGTTTGACAAAAGACATTCAATAAACTCGACAGCAAGAAAGCATTGAATCACTTATGAGTTCAATTTTATGATTGTAAAAGTGATAAAAGAGTAGTTTATTCAATTGAGCTTAATCAAAAACATTTAGAAACTCATGATATTTCAATGATAGTTTTGCTTTAATATCTTTCAAATTCTGAGTTGTTTCATTGATTGAAGAAACGTTTAAAACGTTCAAATCGCACTAAGTATTATACATAATTTTTTTATTGATGTTCATCATGAATAGAGCAAAGACTTTGATCTTGTTCTTTTTTGAATGATTCAACAGTGTTTTAAACGAAGCGATGTTTATGCTTTAAATCGAGAATGACTCTTTTTAAGTAGTGATTGAAACAAGTTGTTTGAACATTGTAAAAGTCTTAGTCTGAGTGATTGAAAAGAACAAAGATAATCATGATTAACTTAAGTGCTTTGAATTGAAAGAGATTGAAAAAATTGAAATAGAAGTATTCAATTAATTTTGTTAGAAATCAGCATAGAGCGAGTCATATGAGTGTAATGTAACAAGTATATAAATGCTAAGAAAGAAAAGTATCTAGAAGAAAAGAATCAACTATTTATATGACTCAGAAGAACATAAGCTAACTCTGAATAAAGTTGACTTCAAAACAACTCGATAGTCTAGTGACGAGCGATCAACGATAGTCAGAAACATAGTCATCAACATAGTCATCAACATAGCTATCAACATAGATGCGTAGCTAGAATCGTAACAGTACTCTCTTTCTTTAATGATTCATGTTTACATGAATGTATTTTCTTAGTCTTGTGTAGAATCGAAATGTCTATTGTAGCAGACTAGCTATGTAGAAAGAAATCGACTTGCTCAGCAAAGAGATCAACTATTGACTGATGTTATTGAAGCAGACTCACTAGAAGAAAATTGACTAGCTCATCAAAGAGATTGATTGTGATCATGTCATTGAAGCAGGCTCACTGCTGATTCAGATTTACTACATAGTAGAGCTTGTTTCGTTCGTTGATTGACTCAATCAAGAGATCAATCATTGTTCATCTTTGTAGCAGACTCACTTTGAGTGTCGTTCAAGCAGACTAACTATTGAGTGACTGACTCGATGACGAGATCAATATTGAACGCGTCTTTGTAGCAGATTCACTAGTTACACGCGAACGAGTCGACAGATCAATTCACTGATAGATAGAGCAATGTGAGTAGATGAATCATCGCATTGACGAAAGATGTCATTGAAGCAGACTCACTAGTTGCATATGAACTCGATGACGAGTCAGATTCACTGATAGATAGAATGATGAGAGTGAGTAGATCATTGCATTGAGAGTGTCGTTGAAGCAAACTCACTGAAATTTTAATATAGAAACAAGCTCAAAGATTTGCTTGTTGTTGAAGACATTATCATGTCATTGTAGCAGACTCACTAGTTGCACATGAATGAATAGACGAATCAATTTACTGATGAGTAGAGTGATGAGAATAGATGAGTCATTGCATTGACGATGAGTGTCATTGAAGCAGACTCACTGTTGAGATTTACTCATCAAGATAGAGACTTCACGCAGTTCTAGACTAATCTCTTTGATTGCTCTTTGAAGTAGAGACTTCACGCAGTTCTATGACTGATCTCGTTTGAGTGCTGATCAAACTCGAAGAATCTCTTGCGAATTTGAATGAGCAATGTATTCGCTGATCTTTGACCTAGTCGAATGATTTCGATCGTTTATTTCATCTCGCTGATCAGCGCATGAGAAAGAGAAGTAGAGTGAGTGCTGCTGATGATCTCGAGTCATTTAAAACAAGATTGATAGACGTATGAATTGAACAAAGCGCTCGATGAGATGAGTGTTTCTGAATGCTGCAAGTCAACTAGATCAAATGTCAATAGTGAGTTGAAAGACTGACAGAAACACTGAAGAATTAGTTGCAGTATATTTGACTTCGTCTGCACGAAGAAGCATTTATATAATGTTAGAGATCAGCATAGAGCGAGTCATATGAGTGTAATGTAACAAGTATATAAATGCTAAGAAAGAAAAGTATCTAGAAGAAAAGAATTGACTATCTATATAACGCAGAAGAACATAAGCTAATTCTGAATAAAATTGACTTCAAAACAACTCGATAGTTTAGTGACGAGCGATCGACGATAGTCAGAAACATAGTCATCAACATAGTCATCAACATAGCTATCAACATAGATGCGTAGCTAGAATCGTAACAGATTTGAAAAAACAATGATGTCATTTTGCATATTCAGTAATATTTCATTTTTATTCATTCAAAGCTTACTTAATATGACTTCATGATGATCAATATCAACTATCAACATTGATACAGTCAATTCTTTATGACTTTCGATGATGAGATTGAGTAGAATTTTATGAGTGATGATTTTCTTAGATATCTTTTCATCATAATCTTTTATTAGCTTCTCTTTTGTCAGTGATATAAATTGAATTCTCAGTTTCTTGCATACTTTATCAACTAGATTGAAATGTATAATCATGTAAATAACTGAATTACTGTTTATTAAAGAACGAAGACTGAAAGATTGATTCTGAGAGATGAAATGAGCATCAATTAGAAACGACTTTTCAAAGTAATTCTCTTTCGATAGAATTTCGTTTAGTTTGCACAAAGATATAATCTTTATTTCTTTAATAACTTTTGAAAAAATGACTAGTTTTTTAAATCGAAATGAGAATTGAAATTAAAGCAATCATATTTATTGTTAACTGCATTAATTCTAGTAGATTGATTCAAGCACTCTTTAAAGCTATGATCTGATTTATGACATATAAAACAGATTTCAACTAAAACATTTGCTTTCTTGATGTTAGTTAAAATCGCGTCGTGCAACTTTGACTGATCAGACTTCAAATGATTGACTGATTGAGTGACAATAGTCACTTTATGAAAGATAGTTTTTGAAAAATCATTAACGCGTTTAAGCTTGTTCTTGATCTCTTGAATGACTCGCTGATCATTATTTAAATAAATCAGATAGAAACAAATTTCTTTTAAAGAATTAAATTGAACTAGTTGATTTATTCAAATGAATTGAAAATGAGAATTGATTTTATCTTTCAGATCAATGATCAGTTGCTTTTCGTGATAGTTTAGATAGAAAGATAAACGTTGAAACTGAGTATAAAATTCATTGAATTTCTTGAATTCTTGAATCAAGTTGTAGTATTCTCTACGAAAGTTGACTTTCTTATTTGAATCATTGAACAACTGAGCTAACTCTTTTAAAAGATCGTTGATAATCTTATAGAAATTGACACAGTTTTGTTTACATCTAGCTTGAGTGATCTCAGCTGTATTATTGAATAATCTAGAATGTATATAGCTCAATTTGACTCATTCATTAGAAAAGAGATCAATGTTGATCTTTAGTTTATTCTGAATTTTTTCGTATCAATTCTTTCAAGTAGAGTTCTTTTCATCAGTAAACAGCGAAGAATCAGATATTTTTTAAGATTTAGAACGCTCAGAGTAAATGAAATCAGAAGAAGTGTTTTCTTTAGCTTGAAGTCTTGTTTTCAACTTTTTAATTTTATCTTCTTGTCATTTATTTAACTTGTAAAGTCAATCTGTTTCTTCATCAAGAGCTAGACTTCAAGTCTTTCAGATTTCATATGACATGAGAAATATTATCATTTCAGCGAATGATTCATCATCTTCATGAATGAATGATGCAGCACTTGATGATTTCGTTCGTGATTTTAATGAATCAGCATCAGAGATTTGAGAGAAATGATTTTGAAATTCTTTGAAATGCTCTTAAGTAAATAAATGACTAAACATGATGAGATTTGTTTGAAAGAAGATTGAATGAATGATGATGCTTGATGATTTAAAGAAGAAAGATGTATAAAATGATGTTTAATCTTCAACAAAGAAAATGAGATTTTGTTTGTTGATTTGATTGATTCTCTAGCAAACAACGAAGATTCTTTATCGTTGAATCTATTGATTGATTTAATTCTTGAGCAATTCACGAAGATTCTTTATCATGATTCTCATAATTGAGTGAACTTTACATACTTAATGAGCGATAAGTAGTCTAGCAATTCAAACAGTCTTGTTGTTGATTTTATTCAATTCTTTAGTGTTGTTCTATCTTTTGATTGTTATTGATCATCAGATAAATGAATTTCTTTAGACTCATTCTGTCTAGACAAGTATGTTGAATAAGTAATGAGATCAGTATCATGTAATTAACGAATTCTTAATATAATGTCAGAATCATGTTTAAATGATACAATCAATGAAGATCAGAATTGATAGTGCTTGATCTTTAGAAATAACTATAACTGAATATTAAGAATACAGAAGAAGATTGATACAAAAGCTTTTATTTATGTAATGTTCAAAGACTGTGCTAAACTTGAAAGAAATGTGTTTGTGACATGAAAAGAAAATGATGTAAATGAACAAGATGTTGATGAAAGAAAAGAGTGTTAAGAAAGAAAAAGAGTGTTAAGTCATATTTGAGTCAAATCTGAGTCAGATCTAGATCAGATCTCGACTAGATCATTGACTAGCTCTAATCATTACGCAAAGTACTTGCTAGCGTGCATTGCGAATTGATTAAAGCTTCAGTCTTGTTTAGTCTTATTGATCTTAATACGCTTGTAACAATTAGATCAAAGATTCAATCAAACATTACTTAATTACATCATTAATCTTGTACTTAAATTTAACAACTGATAAATTGAATCATTTATCTTTGCACATAGAAAATTAAATGACTAACAACATCATTAAACAGTTTGATAACATCTTCATTCTTTGCATTCTACATGCTCATCATTCTACTCATCACTTTACATGCTCATTATTCTACTCATCACTCTACATGCTCATCATTCTACTCATCACTTTACATGCTCATCACTTTACTCATCATTCTACATGCTCATCATTCTACTTATCATTCTATTTACTCATTAATTTACTCATTAGTCTACTCATTAACTTGCTCATCAGCTTGCTTACTTCAAAACATACTTCATGCAATGTGTTTAAACATGCATCATTTGCTTCATGATTTACTTCATGATTTACTTCATAGTTTACTTCATAGTATGTTTCATACATGCTTCATAGCACATGCTAATTAGCTCAATAAAATGCATTCTTCATGACTTAATATTGAACTTTCTATCAAACTTTTTATCAAATTCTTTATCAAACTCTTGATCAAATGCTTTATTAAATTTTCTATTGAGCTTTCTATCAAGCTTTTTATTGAACACTTTATTAAATTTTCTATCAAACTCTTTATTAAACTCTTGATTAAACTCTTTATTAAATACTTTATCAAATGCTTTATTAAACTTTCTACATGCTTCAAATTATAAATGCATAACATGAGTTAAACAATGCTTCAGACAATGCTTTTTACAAAGCTTGAAAAGTTGAGAACAATATTATTATCTTTGTGATTAGTAATCTTCGCTCTCAGTTGAAGATTAACATTAGAAAATTCAGAGAATTCAAAGTATTTACTTCTTCTTACTTCTTTCTGTTGGGACCGTGCCTAGAATCTAACCACACTGCAGCGAGGTAGTGCGTAGCTGAATAGAATGTTTGATCAATAGAGGTAGCTATAACTAGGAAACTAAGAATACAGAAGGAAGAAGACAGTTCCGAGCTGTATCTATAGTAGAGCGAACAAAGGGGCGAAGTAGCCGGTTTGCTAGGGCTTGAATAGATGAAATGTTTCAGCATATTTCGATCCGGAACATCGTTGTTCCTTGTTCACATACCGAAATCTCTAGAGCCTGTTGGCTAGGCCCTATTCAATGTCGACACGCTTCGTAACACTTTCTTTCTTCATAGTTTTACTTTCTAAAATAACAATAATCATATTTCAACAATGTTAACTAACTTAATAGAATACATTCTTCATGACTTGATATCAAACTTTCTATCAAACTCTTTACTAAGCTTTCTGTTATGAGTTTGCATAAAGCGAATCATATGAGTGTATTCTAACTAGAAGTTCAAAGCTGAAGTAGAAAGAAAATGTAACATGACGTGAGTTTTACTCATGAAGACACGCTAGATCGCTAGCGTGTTAACAACAGTTCTATTCTCAGCTTTCTACTAATTTATGTTAGACTAATCAGACTAATCAAAGATATCAGAGATGCATGCTTGTAACATTATCTTTCTTCTTCATTTAGTAATGTTTTCATTGCTTCAGTTTAATTAATTAATTATTGTTGAGTCAATTTTTAACTTGATTTGTTCAAATACTTCTGATGAAAGTCATTTACAATCTTTAAGTAGTCTTTAAACTCATTTTCATTAACATTGTATTAATGTAAATTGACGTCATAATCTTTTCAATTAACATGATATTGCAGTTGTTTTTTGTAATGTCTGAAGTTCAGTATGTTCTTCACTTTTTATTCATCTTCGTCATTTATCACTATAAAATCAAATAATTCATTTTGTTGTTCTTTCAGAAGATTTTTTGAATTCAGCTGTAGCAAATTCAAGATGAACTTTGAATGAATCTTTATTGTTGATGATAGTTTTAATTGATATGCATGTTTAATCTCAGTCAGAATCTTGAAAGATTCTAGCATTTTATCATTCAGCTTCTTTAACAATCTTGCAATCATAATGTTTCTAGAATTCAGAAACATTATGTCATTTATCTTGTAAATCATTTTCTTTCAATGCTTGTTAATCTGTTTCTTCATTGTGACTCTGACTCTTGCTAATGTTTGCTTAATCAATACTAATGATCATTTTATGTGTTTAAATATATTCTTTGCTTTGTTTGCTTAAATTCTAGCTTAAGTGATCTCATATTCAGTTGAATTCAAATTGAAACTCATATGAAAGTGAAAGCTTTTACTCAGAAAGAATGTTGATTGTTCAATTAATGACGAAATAGCATTATTATCAACGAATTTAGTCATAAATAGTTAGACGAATCAATCATCTTGCATGTATGAGTAGTAACTTCGTAGATATCATTCTACATTCTGATTCACTCTTTTCATTTAATCATCAATTTGTAAGTGATAGTTAATGAATAGTTTCATTTTAATGTTAAGTCTTAAACATAAAGACTTTCAAATAATTAATATGAATTGCAAATCTCTATCAAACATTATTGATCTTAATAACTCATGAGTTCTGAAGATTCATATCAGCAGCAGCTTAACTGTTTATTTTAAACTAATCATCAAGTTAAGTTTCAAATTAACATTTTGAACTTGAATTGAGATTGAGTCAAGTTACTCACATTTTCAACTTAATTTGAGTTGAATTGCTCATATTTTCAATTTGACATGACTTGACTCAACTGAAAATTGAGTCAATTTAACTTAACTTGTTAAAAACTTAAGCTTGACATCAAAAGAGTTAAATATAGAAAATTTTCCGGTTTTTGACTTTTGCATTATCTTTTAATAGAAAGTCATAAAGAAGAACATGAAGATTGTTTGATAGAGAGTCATAAAGAAAAACATGAAGATCATTTGATAGAAAGTCATAAAGAGAAACATGAAGAGAAACATGAAGAAAAACATGAAGAAAAACATGAAGAAAAGTTATAAAGAGAAACATGAAGGGAAACATGAAGAGAAACATGAAGAGAAACATGAAGAAAAACATGAAGAAAAAACATGAAGATCATTTGACTTTGATAGAAAGTCATGACGAGAAAACATGATAGAAAGTCATAAAGAAGAACATGAAGACTGTTTGATTAAGCTATTTACATCTATTTAATATCTTGTTGAATTGAATTAAGTTTTCAAATTGAATTATTGAATCAAGCTTCTCAACTCAATTCAAGTGCTTGAATTCAACTTCTCAATTCAACTCAACACTTTTTCCAAAAATTTTCAATTCAACTCAACACTTTTCAAGTCGAGTACTTGACTCAAACTCAAATACTCAACTTGACGTAATCAGTTTAGTTTATTCAGCAAAAGTTGTTAAAGATCAGTATAAAGTGAGTCATATGAATGTCATTTAACTAATAAATAAATGCTAAGAAAGAAAAGTATTTATAGAAAAGAACTCAATTCTTATATGTATGTTTCTCAGCTTTGTGCTAGACTCGATTGAGTTAACATCTTACACATATGATGCAGAGTCTCAATGACATCACTTTTAGCTTGAATGCTCACTAGACTCAATTAGAATGAAACTCAAATCAAAGTTAGAAAGAATAAATGAAGATTAGAATCGTAACATTATTTCTCTCTCTTGAATATTCATGTTTGCATAAATGTTGTTTCTTAGTGCGCTTTTCTTGAATATTTGATATGAAAGTCATTAATCATTTCTTGAGTGTTTATAAATTCATCATCATCAGCATTATATCAGTTGAGATTGTTATCATAGCTTTTTCATTTAACTCAATATTGAAGTCATCATTGATATCATTGAAAGTTCAATATATTGTTGATTTCTCATTCATCTTCATCATTTATCACTATTGACTCTGAGAATTTATTCTTCTGATCAGACAGAAAGTCATTGATGATGAGATGAAGAAGCTTTGAATGAAATACATTGTATATATGCATAGTCTTAAGTAGTTTCAATTTATAAAATGAGTCAATGAAATCAATGATCTGAAAAGAATCAAGCATTTTATTATTCAATTTTTTGAAAAGTCTCGCTGTAATAATGTTTTATTCATTCAGAAACATTCTTGATTTAATCTCATAATTGATCTTCTTTCTATGCTTGTTAGCTTAATTCATCATTTGTTTTCATGTTTTAATCAGAGCTTCACAAGCAAAGATTAATGTCTTGTTCATTTGTTCAGATATATTCTTGACTCAATTAATCTGCAAGCGTTCGTAAGTGCTTTCATACTTGATGATGTCAGAATTGAAGCTCATATGAGAATGAAAATTCTTGTTCATAAAGAAAAGAATCAAGAAGATGACTGAGAACAAGATGTTATTATCAACAAACTTAATCATAAGTAGTCATTTAAATCAGTCATTCTGCATATACAAACAGAAAAATCAAAGATATCGCTCAACGTTTTAATTAACTTGTTCGCTTTGATCATTAATCTGAGAATAATAAACAATGAACAATCAAAAAGAAATGCTCAGTCGTTTGCAAAGAAACTTTCATAGTATAGAGATGAATTGTGAATCTCGATCAGATACTATGAAGCTTGATAAATCATGAGTTCAATATACTTATTGAATCAACATTTTAGCTGTCTTTTCAACTATGATATCTTCATCATCAATGATGCAAGAAATATAATATCTTTCTTTTAACAATTTGCAAATGACAGTCAGAATAGCGTTGTAATCATACAAATCAAAGAAATTAATAATAAAGTTCATTATTATATCTTGTCATTACTGTTCAAATATTAATAAAGATTGAAGCAAGTCATTTGATTTATTTCTAAATGTTTTTGAACGTTAACAGATATAACAGTTTTAAATATATCAATTTATCGTTTTTCGCATGAATGATTAATAGTAGTTTCACTTTATGACTTTCACAGTTCTAAAAATATCAGAATGATCAACTGATGATTGATTGTGCATCTTACAAATCAGATTCATTTGTAGAAGCTCATTGAACAAAATTCATAACTGACTATCATGATACAAGATTTCATTCTGAGTTCAACAATTCTTCAATTTGATATCTTTATATTATGTCTCGTTTCTTACTATTACTTCATGAAGTAATGTACAATTCTTGTTGATTTTATTAGTCTTAAGAATCTGTTTATAGATTGAATCACTGATGTTTTTCTTTAAATCAACAATTTTCATTCAATTCAAGATCAGAATAGTGATTTATTAATAGTGAATGCACTCATCTTTTGAATCTTTAAGCATGAAGTCAGCTTAACAAGTTAATGCATTAATCTTGATATTCTGTTTGTCAGATTAATACATTATTCTGAAGTTGAAATCAGCAAACTTCTGAACTCAATGCATCTGACATCTGCTCAACTCTTTATCTTTCATCAACAAGATGAGAGTTTAATGATTGATGAACATCTTGATAAAAATGTCAGTTAACTTCAGTTTAAGTCATCAATGTTCAAATGCTTAAATGATGATTAAAAGTTCTTTATCATATATCTTGTAGTTGCATTCAGCAAAAGACATGTTCTTACTATAAAAGATAATTGAATGTAGTACTTCTTCATTATCATATTAAAAGAGAACTTCATCATTGATGTAGTTAAATGAGTTAATTTCAAGAATAGTCTTACAAGTTTAATTAAAGTGACGTAGTATAAAAGTCTTGATCATACATTTCTTTATATGATTGAAGATGATCTGACAGACTTCATTTCATTTAAATATGATCTTCTTTTGAGTGAGTTGAATTATTGAATGAACAATCTTTAAAAAGTTCTTGATGAAGCGTTGATAGAAATTGCAGAAGTCAATAAAGAACTGCATCTGAGTGAGATTATTGAGTGTAAATTAATCAACGACTGTGTTGAAATGTTTATAGAACAAGCAATAGTATTGATATTAATGGTAAAAGATAAAGAGCAAACCTGAGTTGACGTCAGGTTTAAGCTTGACTAGCGCGTCGCTAAAGACTCTAGTGCGTTATCATAAATATTAAACAAGCTAATAATTGACTACAATGCTTAATTCATAACAATATTTTCTCTTCTAAATAAGCAATTGATACTCTCGTCAATCTAAATATAAACATCTAGAAATCACTTCATCAAAACAATCTTGAAAATTCATTCTCTACTGTGTGTGCATGTGTTAGAATCAGAATGATCAATATCGTAGTTGTTAAAAGTCTGTCTAAAGCGAGTCAGATAAAGATGTCATTTAACTAGAAGATAAATGCTAAGAAAGAAAGATAGCTACAGAAAAGAAGCTGACTACATATGTGTATTTCTCAGTCAACGCTAGACTCAATAGAAACTAGTTAAGATGACGAAGCAAGAATAAATCTGACAAGACTAAAATCATGACATTATCTTCTCTTTTCAACAATTCATGTTTGCATGAATGTATTTTCTGCTCAACTTGATTGATTGTTCAATCTAAATCGTGATTGATTGAATTGTTAATTAGTGCAATTTGTTCAAGTATCAAATATGAAAATCATCAATAATCTTCTGAGCGTTCATAAATTCATTGTCATCAGCGTTGTATCAATTGAGATCATTATCATAGTCATTTCATTTGACTTTATACTGAAGTCGTTTTTGATATCAATGAGAATTCAATATATTATCGATTTTTCACTCATCTTCGTCGTTTATCACTATTGAATCTGAGAGTTTATTCTTTTGATCAGACAAGAAATCATTGACGACAGAGCAAAGCAGATCAGAATGAAATACATCATGAATATGCATAGACTTTGATAATTTCAGTTTATATGAAGAGTCAATGAAATCTAGATTAATGAAAGAATCGAGCATTTTGTCATCTAGCTTCTTGAAAAATCTCACTGTAATGATGTTTCTTTCATTCAGAAACATCTTTGATTCAATCTTGTAATTGATCTTTTTTTATGCTTATTAGCTTAATTCATCATTTGTTTTCGTGTTTTGATCAGAGCTTCACAAGCAAAGATCAATGTCTTGTTCATTTACTCAGATATATTCTTGACTTAATTGATCTGCAAGCATTCGCGAATGCTTTCATATTCAATGATGTTAAAGTCAAAGCTCATACAAGAATAAAAGCTTTTGTTCATGAAGAAGAGAATCAAGAAGATGATTGAGAACAAGATGTTATTATCAGCAAACTTGATCATGAGTAATCACTTAGATCAGTTATTCTGCATATATGAACAGAAGAATTGAAAATATCGTTTGATGTTCTGATTAACTTGTTCGCTTTGATCGTTAATCTGAGAATGATAGATGATGAACAATCAAAGAAAAATGCTCAGTCGTTTGCAAAGAAACTTTCATAGTATAGAGATGAATTGTGAATCTCGATCAAATATTATGAAGCTTGATAAATCATGAGTTCAATATACTCATTGAATCAGCATTTCAGCTGTCTTTTTGACAGTGATATCTTAATCATCAATGATGCAAAAAATATAATGTCTTTCTTTTAACAATCTGCAAATGATTGTCAGAATAATGTTGTACTCGCTTGAATCAAATAAATTGATAATGAAGTTCATTGCTATGTCTTGTCATCGCTGTTCAGATATCAATAAAGATTGAAGCAAGTCATTTGATTTATCTTTAAATGTCTTTAAAAGTTGACAAATATAACAGTTTTGAATATATTGATCTATCATCTTTCGCATGAATGATCAATAGTAGTTTCACTTTATGACTTTCACAGTTTTAAGAATATCAGAATGATCAACTGATGATTGATCATGTATCTCATGAATCAGATTCATTTGTAAAAGCTCGTTGAATGAGACTCATAACTGACTATCATGATACAAGATTTCATTCTGAGTTCAACAATTCTTCAATTTGATATCTTTATATTATGTCTTGTCTCTTGCTATTGCTTCACAAAGTAGCATACAATTCTTGTTGATTTCATTAGTTTTAAGAATCTGTTTATAAATTGATTCATCAATGTTTTTTTCTAAATCAGCAATTTTCATTCAATCTGACGTGAAAATTGTAGTTTGCTGATAGCAACATTGTTCGTTCTTGAGACTTCTAGAGACTGAATTGACTCAACGAGTCAATGCATTGACTTTGATATTTTGTTTATCTGAGCGATACATGATTTTGAAGTTGAAGTCAATGAGTTTTTATACTCAGCGCATTTAACGTTTACTTAGCTCTTTATCTTTCATTAATAATGTTAAAGCTTGATGATCAGTGAACATCTTGATGAATAATTCAATTAATTTCAGCTCAGATCATTAATGCTTGAAAACACGAATGATTGCTAGTAATTTCTTGTCATAGATCTCATAATTGCACTTAGCGAGACTCAGATTCTTGCTGTAGTAAATCATTGAATGTGTCATGATTCTAGTCTTGTCAGACTCAGTCTTCTAGCCTTGCCAGATTTATTCTCGCTTCGTCATCTTGACTAGTCTTTATTGAGCCTAGCGTCGGCTGAGAAACACACATATGTAGTCAGCTTCTTTTCTGTAGCTATCTTTCTTTCTTAGCATTTATCTTCTAGTTAAATGACACTCATATTGACTCGCTCTATGCTGATCTCTAACATTAGATAAATGCTCATCAACTACTCTGCTATCGACGTGTAGATGATACGAAATAATCTACTTCGTTTATTCAGAAAATTCGCAAGAAATTCTTTGAATTTGCATCATCATTTTAGATTGCAAGAGATTCTTCGATTCTACATTCATTTTCATCATTTTATTCGCAAGAAATTCTTCGAATATTACAATCAGCTATTATCAGAAAATTCACAAGAGCTTCTTTGAATTTGCATCAAATCAAAACATCAATCTTTCATCTATCTTTATCTCAACAACTTCTACCTACTATCATCATGACACGCGACGTCGAGTCAGTTGAGTCTCGAACAGCTCGCCTGCTTAGAAGCACAGTCAATAGAAGAGTTTCACTTCTACTCATCAATGTTTCAGTCGAGGCTGAAGAAGCTACAACATCATGAAACATAAAGAGCAAGAAACAATTGTGTCAATGAGTCGCAAATCAGCTTGATCAGATTATCGATATGCTGAACGAGCTTCGAAGTCAGCGAAATCTGACTCTACAGCTCAATGAGCTCTGAATTCTCGTACAAGACGATCACAAAAAGAGAGCGAAACAACTAGAAGTCGCTTTTGAAAAGAATGATGAGCTAGAAGAAAAGATCAATCAGCTACAAAGCGAGCGATTGAACTTCAAAGCGAAACAACGTCAAGCTGATCAATCTATGTCTCGTCAAGAGACTCAGTCAGTCGAGCATCGAGTCAATCAGAAAGAGACTTCATTGACTTCTGAAGTCGATCAACGCTCTTGAAGCTCACGAGAGTCATTCACTCTATTCGATAACGAGAATGATCATCACAAGTCAATCAAATTTTCGAATTCACCTATCTTCATTGACACAGATGAATTTACTTGAGAGAGCTGAATCATCAAGATATCTGACAAGCTTGACGTCAACGCGAATCATTACTCTATCAAAAAGCTTCGTATCGTCTATGTGACATTCAGACTAGATGACGATGCTGACGAGCAGATTTATGCAAAGCGTCGTATCGATGCTTTCTCACTCTATCTATCACTGACGAAACTGCTGAAACATTTGAACGAAATATATGATGATCAGAATAGAAATCGAAAGTGTCATCGCGAATACAATGCATTGAAGCAGAGCAATAAGTCGTTCAGCTTCTTCTACTTCGAATTCACAAAGATATTCAGCTTTCTTGACTACAATGATTGAACTCTGATAAACGATCTACAGAATAAAATCAACAATCGTCTTCAGAACGCATTATCAGTTTGCCTCATAAAGTTTAGCTCGCTTGATAAGTTCAAGACTTTTCTTCAGAGAATGAATAATAAACAATGAGTCAATTATCAGCTACGTGACGAGCAATGAACAGTCAAATCGATAGCAGTTTCGAAAAAACGTTTTGTTTCTTCGTTGACATCAGCTTCGACTACTAGCTATGTTCGACTCGCTACTTTTTTCACTTTCGAATCTGAACGATCAAGAATGTCAATCATCTGCTTCAACTGCAAAGTATCGAATCATCTTTCAAAGAACTGTTCTCAGCTGAAGACTAGTACTTCAACATCTTGTGCGTTCATTTCTCGTCTCAATGAGATCATCATGTTGAAAGAAGAGAAGAAATTATTTACAGAGAAATCGAAGAATGAGACAAAAAACTAGTGACTTTCATCAAAGACGTGATGAAAGATATGTTAATTTCTTCAACAACGAGCAGCTCAAATGATCTTTTTGCTTCAAAATCTTTGACTACTGAATGTGTACTATCTAGCAATGAAATTAGTTACTCATTAAAGTCATTGATTGACACTGAAGCAGCTGACTATTCGTTCATTGATGAATTAATCGCGCAGAATGTTTGTGATCATTTGCAAATCGAATCGTTATCTTTAATCAAGCTCAAGTCAATAAGAGAATTCGATGATCATTATGCAAAAAAGCTCATTACTCATGCAATTTATTCGAATCTGACTGTTCAAGATCATATGAAACGTTTCGCTTCTATGCTGATTACTCGATTGAATCAGCATCAGATGATTCTTGAAAAAACATGAATGAATAAGATCGAGATAACGATTGATATGAGAAACGATCGTCTTCAATTTTCTGATTCAAAGACTGATATTGATGCTAGCTCGATCTCTCTTTCTGTCATCAAGAAAATCACGATAGAACAGAAAAGTTCAATCTCTATTCAAATACTAAAGAGATCTATTTCTTCTGTTGTCACTCAACTCAGCGAGAAGTCATCTTCATTCAGTAAAATCGTGAAATCATCTAATTCAGTTAACTTCGCTTCATCTTTCGATTCAATGAACATAGCAATGATAGAGGCTGCAGCATATAGATCACTAGTCAAACGATCGAATGTGACTACTTTCGTGATCATCATCACGAAAATCGATCGACTTTTAAAAACAGCTAGAAATAAACTCAAAGATGTAGATCTACAAGAGCTTTCACATGAAGAGATTTTGAAGAAAGTCAAAGCTAAGCTTTCTTCGAAATATCATGACTATCTAGACGTGTTTGATCGAGCTATGACTGATCAACTACTCTCTCATCGCTTCTACGATCACAAAATTGAGTTGACAGACGAGAGAATGTCTTCTTGAAGTCATCTCTATCATATGTCTGACTACAAGCTTCAAAAGATAAAGAATTATCTGATTGAACATCTGAATAAGAGCTTTATATCTTTCAGCTCAATCTCATACGCTTCGCTCATACTATTCATCGAAAAGAAAGACGATAGTCTGCGTTTCTGCGTCGATTATAAAAAGCTCAATGCTTTGATCAAACGAGATCGCTACTCTCTATTCTTAATAGACGAAACTCTCGCTCGTATTCAAGATAGCAAGTATCTGATTCGATTGAATATAATAGTCATCTTCAACAAACTACGCATGCATTCAAGAAGCGAAGATTTGACTATCTTTATTATCTCTTTTGATTTCTACAAATATCACGTGATGTCTTTTGAATTAATCAATGATTCGACTTTCTATCAACACTATATGAACGACGTGCTATTTGATTATCTTCATCAGTTTTGTCAGATTTATCTAGATGACATTATCATTTACAGCAAAACACTGAAGAAACATAAGCGACACGTACGATTAGTTTTACATAGACTACAAGAGATTGATCTACAGATGAATATAAACAAATGCAAGTTTCACGTTCAAGAGATCAGCTTTTTAGAACTATTGCTATTCATCGAGAGACTGAAGATGAATCTTCGAAAGATACAAGCAGTTGTTGAATGATCTACTTCTACAAATCTCGTTCAGATGCAGTTTTTTATCGACTTCTGCAATTTCTATCGTCGCTTTATAAAGAACTTCTCGAAGATTGTTCAATCAATGATTCAACTCATTCAAAAAGAGGTGATATTTGAATGAAATCACGCTTGTCAAACAATCTTTGATCATATGAAGAAATGAATGACTGAAGCATTTATTCTTCGTCATTTTGATCAGAATAAAGAGACTATTCTTGAAACAGACTCATTCAACTACGTCAACGATGACATACTTTCTCAATATGATGATGAAGAAACATTGCATTCAATGATCTACTACAGCAAGAATCTGAGCTTCGCTGAGTGCAATTACAAGATTTATGACAAGAAGCTACTAGCAATCGTTTGAGCATTCAAGCATTGATGATCTGAACTGAAATTGACTGAGCTATCAATCAAGATGTTCATCGATCATCAAGCTCTGACGTCATTAATGAAGAATAAAGAGCTGAGTAAACATCAGATGCGCTGAGTTTAGAAGCTAGCTGACTTCAACTTCAAGATAATGTATCGATCTGACAAACAGAACATTAAGATCAATGCATTAACTCGTCGAGCTGACTTCGTGCTCAGAGATTTCGATGATGAACGCGTTTGCTATCAATGAATCACTATTCTGACGTCAAATCGAATGAAGATTGCTGATCTAGAGAAGAACGTCAGCGAGTCAATTTATAAACAAGTTCTTGACGCAACTGAAATCGACGAGAATTGTACTCTACTTCGTGAAGCAAAGATCAGAAGCGAAGCACAATGCAAAGACATCAAGCTGAAGAATTGTCAAATTCAGAATGAAATCTTATACAAAGACAGTCAGCTATGAGTTTCGTTCAATGAACTTCTGCAAATGAATCTGATTCGTGAGATGCATGATCAACTCTCAATAGATCATCTCGATATTCTTAGAACGATGAAGATCATCAAATGAAACTACTATTGATCATTCATGTGAAAGACAGTAGATCGATATATTCGAAACTGCTATGTTTATCAACGATCAAAGACATCTAGAAATAAATCAAATGACTTGCTTCAACCTCTATTGATATCTGAACAGCGATGACAGAACATAGTCATGAACTTCGTTATCGATCTATCTGATTCGTACGACTACAACGCTATTCTGACTGTCATCTGCAGATTGTTGAAAGAAAGGCATTATATTTCTTGCATCACTGATGATGAAGATATCACAGTCGAAAAGACAGCTGAAATGTTGCTTCAATGAGTATATTGAACTCATGATTTATCAAGCTTCATTGTATTCGATCAAGATTCTCAGTTCATCTTCATTCTTTGAAAGTTTCTTTGCAAACGACTGAGCATTTCTCTTCAATTATTCATCGTTTATCACTCTCAGATCAACGATCAAAGCGAACGAGTCAATCAGAATGTCGAGCGATATCTTCGTTTCTTCTGTTCATACATGCAGAACGACTGATTCAAGTGACTACTCATGATTGAGTTTGTCAACAATAACGTCTTGTCTTCAGTCATCTTCTTGACTCTCTTCTTCATGAACAAGAGCTTTCATTCTTGTATGAGCTTCGACTTTGACATCATCGAGTATGAAAGCACTCGCGAACGTCTGCAGATTGCTTGAATCGAAGATATATTTGATCACATGAATAGAACACTGATCTTCGCTCGCGAAGCTCTGATCAAAACATGAGAGCAAATGATGAATCAGACTAACAAGCATAAAAAGAAGATCAATTATGAGATCAAATCAAAGATGTTTCTGAACGAACGAAACATCATTACAGCGAAATCTTTCAAAAAATTGAATGACAAGATGCTTGATTCATTTCAGATCACTGAGTCTGTTGACTCATTCTATAAGTTGAAACTATCAGAGACTATGCATATACATGATGTATTTCATTCAGAACTTTTTCGTTCTGCCGTTGATGATTCTCTGTCTGATCAAAAGAATGAATCTTCAAGATCAATAGTGATGAATGATGAAGACGAATGAAAAATCGATGATATACTGAACTTTCAACGCTATAGAAGATGACTTCAATATCAAGTCAAATGAAAAGACTATGACAACGATCTCAACTGATATAACGCTGACGACGACGAATTTATGAACGCTCAAGAGATGATTGACGACTTTCATATCAAATATTCAAGAAAAGCGCACTAAGAAACAACATTCATGCGAACATGAATAGTCAAGAAGAGAGAGTAATGTCACGATTCTAGCCTTGTCAGACTCAGTCTTCTAGTCTTGTCAGATTTATTCTCGCTTTGTCATCTTGACTAGTCTCTATTGAGTCTAGCGTTGACTGAGAAACACACATATGTAGTCAGCTTCTTTTCTGTAGCTATCTTTCTTTCTTAGCATTTATCTTCTAGTTAAATGACACTCATATTGACTCGCTTTATGCTGATTTCTAACAGAATGCAATGTTTCTTCGTCGTCATACTGAGAAAGTATGTCATCATTGACGTAGTTAAATGAGTCTATTTCAAGAATAGTCTCTTTATTTTGATCAAAATGACGAAGAATAAAAGCTTCAGTCATTTGTTTCTTCATATGATCAAAGATCATTTAACAAGCTTGATTTCATTTAAATATCATCTCTTTTTGAGTTAATTGAATCAGAAAATGAACAATCTTTGAAAAGTTCTTTATAAAATGTTGATAGAAATTGCAGAAGTCAACGAAGAACTGCATCTGAGTGAGATTTGTAGAAGTAAATCATTCAACTACTGCTTGTACTTTTCTGAGATTCATCTTTAGTTCTTTGATGAATAGCAATAGTTTCAGAAAGAAGATTTTCTGAACATGAAACTTGCATTTGTTTATATTCATCTGAAGATCAGTCTCTCATAGTCTATGTAGAACTAATTGTACATGTCGCTTATGTTTCTTCAGTGTTTTGCTGTAAATGATAATGTCATCTAGATAAATCTGACAAAACTGATGAAGATAGTTAAATAGCACGTCGTTCATATAGTGTTGATAGAAAGTTGAGTCGTTGATTAATTTGAAAGACATCACGTGATATTTGTAGAAATCAAAAGAGATGATAAAGATAATCAAATCTTCGCTGCTCAAATGCATACGCAGTTTGTTGAAGATGACAATGATGTTCAATCAAGTCAAATACTTGCTATCTTAAATACAAGCAAGAGTTTCATCTATTAATGATAAGAGATAGTAATCTCGTTTGATCAAAGCATTGAGCTTTCTGTAATTTACACAGAAACGCAAGCTATCATCTTTTTTTTTGATGAATAGTATGAGCGAAGCGTATGAAGTTGAGCTAGAAGATATAAAGTCTTTATTCAGATGCTTACATTAACAAAATCGTGAGGTGAAAAAAGTCAATATTAGCTGATTTTTGTCAACTTTTCCTGAGTTAGCTGTTAATCTTATGTGTCAGCTAATGATCAAAATTAGCTGACTCTCTCAGTTATTAGCTGACTATTAGCTGTCACTTAGCTGACTTAGCTGTGCGCTTAGCTAATATCGATTTTATCTCTTTTGTTAACTTCTTCAACATTTGCGCATTTTGTTTATTAGCAATCAAATATTGAATTAATTATTGAATAATTATTGCGCTCGTATAATTGATTAATTAATGATTAATTTGACTAACTAAATAATAGCTATTTACACAGTTTAATATATGCGCTGGGAAAGTCAATGAGAAAGTCAATGAGAAAGTCAATGAGAAAGTCAATGAGAAAGTCAATGAGAAAGTTAATGAGTAAACTAATGAGGTAGAGAGTCATGTAGAATGTTCGATAGAAAGTCATGTAAAATGTTCGATAGAGAGTCATGTAGAATGTTCAATAGAGTTATATTTGATGCTTGATAGAGAACAAATTTGATTCTTGATTGCGAAGCAATTCGAAGCTTGGTGAAAAGTCATGTAGAAAGTCATGAAGAAAGTCATGAAGAGTGTACAATAGAATCATGTTTGATGCTCAATAGAAAACAAATTTGATTCTTGAATGATGAGTAAAGTGATGAGTAGAATGATCAGTAGAGTGATCAGTAGAGTGATCAGTAAAGTAATCAGTAGAATGATCAGTAGAATGATCAGTAAAATGGTCAGTAGAATGATCAGTAGATAGCTCAGTAGAAAGATCAGTAGAAAGGTTGATAGAGAGATCGATAGAGAGATCAGTAGAAAGCTCGATCGAAAGGTCAATAGAAAGCTCGATCGATAGCTCGATAAATAGCTCAGTAGATGACTCGATAGATAGCTCAGTAGATAGCTCAGTAGAAAGGTCGGTAGAAAGATTGATCGAAAGCTCAGTAGAAAGCTCACTAGTAGAAAGATCAATAGAAAGCTCGATCGATAGCTCAGTAGATAGCTCAGTAGATAGCTCAATAGTGTTACGAGCGTACCAAGGCTGATTAGGGCTAGTCAACGATCTAGTCGAGATCTGGCCTAGATCTGGCCCAGATTTGACTCAGATATGACTCAACACTCTTTTCTTTCATCAACATCTACATCACCTTCTTTCCGTGTTACAAACACATCTCTTTCGAGCCTAGCGCAGCCTCTGAACATTACATAAATAGAAGCTCTTGTACCAACCTTCTTCTGTATTCTTAATATTCAGTTATAGCTATCTCTAAAGATCAAGCACTATCAATTCTGATCTTCATTGATTGTATCATCTAGGCACGATTCTGACATTATATTAAGAATTCGTTAATCACACGATACTGATCCCATTACTCATTCAATCAACTCGTACAGACGGATCGAGTCTAAAGAAATTTGTTTACCTGATGGTTCGATCTTGAAAGACAAGAACAACATCAGGAAATTCATAGAATCAACGAAAACATAAGATCGTTGAATTGCTAGAAGATCTACCGCTCATTTAGTATGCATTCGTTCAAAATCGATTAATAGAATCTACGATAAAGAATCTTCGTGAATTGCTAGAGAATCAAATCGATCAAGAGAATTACGATAAAGAACCTTCGTGAATTGCTTCAAGATCAATCGCTTTCAGAAACATCTTCTTTGTTGAACAAACATACGTCTTCCTTTTTCAATCGTCGAGCATCGTCATTCGTTCGACCCTCTTTCAAACAACTCTCACCTTCTTCACTATGACATCTAAGAACACATCTGGTAAAGATAAAGCTTTCGTTGACTTCTTGCAACAAACACGTTCACAAGCTTTCTCTTCTATCGTCGACTCACAACACGCTTCTTCATTCATCGCTTTTGACGAATCAAACGCTGAAACCGTCATACACGATGATATAAAAGTATGAAAGAAACGTACCTATGCTCTTAATAGAGAAACAGATCGTCTCGTCGAGGTGAAACAACGAGACAAGAGCGAAATTCAACAGTTGAAAGCACAACTACAAGCTCTCACTGCTATCACAGTCAATGTAGTCATCACTGCTTTCTCGATTGTCACCTACTTCGAACGATCTAAATATCACAAAATACTCGACCCTTCGATGTTCACTGATGAAAAGAACCCTACTTGGAAGAACTGATCTCTTGACATACGAGAGAAGCTAGCAATTAACGTCGACACCTTCCCAAATGAACTCTACAAGCTGAGCTACATTCACTTTCGACTAGCAGGTGACGTTGTCGAAGTCACTCAAGTCAGACGCGATCTCAACTGTGACAATTTCTATCTGACTGCCAATGAACTTCTAGAGAAACTAGCTCAATCGTTTCATGACTCTGATAAGAAAGACAACTATCGTAGAGAATATATTAATCTGATTCAAGAATCAAAGAAATTCAGCGATTTCTTTAATCAGTTTCAACGACTATACATCTATCTGAAGTATCAGAAGAACGTACTAGTCGTCGATCTAAAGAATAAAATAAACTCTCGCCTTCGAATCTTTTGAACAGCTCAGGTGAAGTCGCTCACCAAGCTATCAGATATTCGAAACTATCTGATTCGCTTGAACAATAAACATAGAGCAGTTTGAGAGATCAAGGACAAACTACTCAAACGCGACGATTCAAAGATCATCATTTCTAGAGCAACTATTGCTGTTCAGCCTTCGACTTCGAAGCCTGACTGATCAAAGTCGCGCAGCGCAGTTTTGACTAGCGTCAAGAATGCAGACGTTCTAGCCGAAACCTGCTTCGTATGTCACAAATCAGGTCATAGTTTCAGAGAATGCTCGAATCGACCTATCAAAGTCAATGCAGTTGACGAGAACTACGACCGTTTCAAACTCGATACTGAATCAGAGTTCGAGTCAAAAAACTAGTCATCTCTTCAACAGTCACTGAAGTGAAGATTATATCTTTGTGCAATCTAGACAAAATTCTACCGAAAGAGAATTACTTTGATAAGTTGTTTCTAGTCGATGCTCTTCTCATCTCGCAGAACGAATCATACAGCCTTCGCTCTTTGATAGACAGTGATTCAGTCGTCTATACGATCATACATACCAATCTAGCCGACAGAGTATGTAAAGAGCTGAAAATTCAACCTATATCACTGGCAAAAGAGAAGTTAATAAAAGAATATGATGAAAAGATATCTAAGAAGACTATCACTCATAAAATTCTATCGAATCTCATCATTGAAAGTCATAAGAAATTGACTGTTTCTATGTTGATAGCTGACATCGATCATCACGAAGCCATATTAGAAAAACCTTGAATGAACAAAAATGAAATATTACTGAATATGCGAATCGACGTCATCGTTTTTCCGAATCAATTAGATACTTTCATTTCGATTTTTTCGATTTCTTTCAATTCAAAGCACTCAAGTTGATCGCGATCAACTTCGTCTACTTCTACCCCTCAGTCAAAGATTTCTAGAATGCTCAAACGATCTGTTTCAACTACGATTCAGGAAGAGTCATTCACAATTCGAAGCATAGACGTCGCTTCGTTCAAAACACTGTTGAATCGCTCAAAGAAGAATCAGACTGAAGTATTCGCTCTATTCATGAAGAATATTGATAGGGAAATCGCGTACAACACTCAGTGCGATTTGAACGCTCTGAACGTCTCTTCCGTCAAGAAAACTACTCAGGATTTGAAAGCTATTAAAGTCAAGCTGCCTTCAGAATATTATGATTTTCTAGATGTTTTTGATCGAGCTCAATCAAATAAACTATCTTCTCATCGCTTCTACGACCATAAAATTGAGCTCACCAGTGATTCAACGTCTTCTCGCTGCCGAGCATATCGAATGTTCTCTGTCAAACTTCTGAAAGTAAAGAAGTATCTGAACGAGAATCTGTCAAAGAGATTCATCACTTCTAGTCAGACTCTCTATTTCTCTTCTGTTCTATTCGTTCTCAAAGCAAATGAAGATCTTCGATTCTGCGTGAACTATCGAAAGCTAAATACCATCTTCAAAAGAAATAGATATTCTCTATCGCTGATAGACGAGATCATTGGTAAAATAGTGAATTGCAAGCATCTGACTAGATTGAACATCATATCAGCGTTCAACAAACTTCGAATGCATCTCGATAGCGAGAATTACACCACTTTTATCACTGCTTTAGAAGCATATAAATATAAGGTGCTACTATTTGAACTGACTAACGAATTGACCTTCTTTCAGCAATATATGAATGACGTTCTATGAGACTTTCTGAACGACTTTTGCCAAGTCTATCTAGATGACATTCTCATCTATAGCAAAACGAGAAAGAAACATAGAGATCACGTCAAACTAGTATTGAGACGACTACGCGAAGCTGAACTGCAGATGAATATTCGAAAGTGCGAATTCAATGTAGAAGAGACTGTCTTTCTAGAAGTCATTGTATCTGAACTAGGTCTTCGTATGAATCTCAGCAAGGTGACAGTCATAGTCAGCTGAATCACTTCGATCAATCTAAAAGAAATTCAGAGCTTCATGAGATTTGTTAACTTCTATCGTCGTTTCATTAAGAACTTCTCGAAGCTAGTCAAATCATTCACTCAGCTGACTAGAAAGAACACGTCTTTTGTTTGAAACGAGATCTGTGTTCAAGCTTTTGACAATCTAAAGAAACAAGTCAGCTCAGCCTCAGTACTTCGTCACTTCGACCTCAAACGACAAGCTATTTTGAAGATCGATGCTTCGAACTATGTAAAAGGTGAAATACTATCTCAGTACGATGACGAGAGAGTTCTTCATTCGATGACTTTCTACAGCAAAAGCATGATTCTCGCTGAAATATATTATCACATCTATGATAAGAAACTGCTAGCCATTATTCGATGCTTCGAACACTGACGATTCGAGCTGAAATGCACTGAACTACTCATTCAGATGTTCATCAATCATCAGACTTTGAAGATCTTCATGAAAAACAAACAGTTGAGTCGACGACAAGTCAACTATCTGAACATTCTATCGAAGTTCAACTTTCAGATCATCTTTAGGTCAGGCAAAACAAACACTAAAGTCGATGCTCTAACCAGAATGTCTCTAGCGAACGTCTCTGAATCAGCTCAGCGTCTTGAAGATTGTTTTCAAACTATTCTGACCCTCGATAGAGTCGATGTTCTACCTGTTGAATCGAAAGCAAATCTCTATCAACGAGTACGTATGATCAATCAAACAAATTAGCTCTGCAGTGAATATAGACAAGCTATGAACGAGAACAAACTCAAATTTCATATCACTAAACTGAAGAACTGCGAAATCATTGACGGCGTTCTATTTAGGAAAGATCTACTGTGAGTCTCTGAGAACATGCACACGGAATTACTACAAGAAGTGCTTGATCAACCTTCAATCTCTCACCTCGACAATAGACGAATCATCGACCTAGTTTAGCGTTTCTACTATTGATCAGATCATCGAGTCACTATTCGACGATACATTTGAAACTGTCATGCTTATCAGCGAAGCAAAGCTTCTAGAGATAGCATCAATGAACTTCATCATTCTCTTTCGATTTCACAGAAACGCTGAAAAGATATAGCTATGAACTTCATCACTGAACTATCTCTGTCAGAAGACTATAAC